>Ga0137397_10003494_pt1 | contig 10927 bp, 14 predicted proteins | sample czorhiz116metaG_FD_106658 | JGI IMG/M metagenome (GOLD analysis project Ga0137397, IMG submission 106658) | Vadose zone soil microbial communities from Angelo Coast Range Reserve, California, USA - czorhiz1.16 metaG | ecosystem: Environmental > Terrestrial > Soil > Vadose zone | place: USA...
ACGCCATTTCTCGCCCTCACAGTCAAACAGCGCGTGCAGGTACACAACAGCGCAGTCAGCTTGCTGGCAGCGGGCCGCAAGATCGAATTAGGCAACGGTCTCAATCGCCGCGAGCCAGCGCAAGACGATATCACCACCATGAACCAAGACGCAGCGGCGCTACAAGCTGCGGTCGCAACAGCGGCCAAGGATGACCGCGAACCACAGTTCGTGTGGGCCCACCAACGTTTCAACCCGTTGGTCGCACCGGGAAAACCACGCTACAAGGCTCTCAGCGTGGCGTACACTGAAAACGTGGCGGCTGGCAAGATCGTACCAGCGCAAGAGTACGTCGCGGCAGTGCAGGAGCTTTGCGCTCGCAACGTGCTGGCCCAACAGGTGAGGGCTGGCGGCTACGTCGTTGCGGTCAAGGAAGATGCGGACAAGCAGTCAGCAGCGAACAAGGCTGACAAGCCAGCGAAAGCGGTCACGGCCTCATCGTTGACCATGCTGGCGTAGGGCAAGCGGCAGAGATCGGGGGCGGCTCGGGCCTAGCGGCTCGGGTCGCTCCCTTTTTTTGCCCGCTAGCGCCGCAACATGTTGGCGCACATCGTGCTGGGTCCCATCCTGAGCCCCTGCATATAGCGCAGGGGCCACATCAACTACATGAGGGGAGCGTCATTGTGCCACACAGGGCGTAAAAGGTGGACTAGTAGGAAGCATGCTTTTTGGGTCACATCCAGGATACGACACACCCTTAGTACTAAGTACTTATATAGTATAGGGTTATGTAGTATAGTATATAGGGGGGTTGCTGGGGCTACTAGGGGGGAGGGTAGATTGTAGCTCACCTGGGATGGCTCTATGTGGCTCTACTTGGCAATATTCTTCTCTGACCTATTCATTGCGCTGCTCTCAGCTAAGTTCTACTTTGCCCTGAGTGAGCGTAACCGTTGGCAGGCAGTAGGATGGGGACTAGCGCTAGACTTCGTAATCAACGTGAACGTAATAGGAGTCTCTCAGCAACAGTGGCGTATGATGGTTCCAAGTCTCCTAGGAAGCGCTATAGGAACATTCAGTAGCATGGGCTTGCCTAGAAAGAAACAGATGTTATCTTGAAGCAGGAGAACACTATGGCCTTTAACGACATGCAGAAAGCTGTGAAGACTTCTAACGTTCCTGCGGCTCCTCCTGGTCCCTCAGCAGCAGGGAAAGTGGAAAGTATTTCCTACGATCAGAGCCATCCAGGAATGGCACGAGTAGGAATCAGACATGCAGGACCAGGAAAGAGTAGTGGGAAGGGTAATCTAGGATTCGACAGTAATCCCCATTCTACTGCTCACGTCCACGTAGAACATGCTAGCAAACTCAAGATCGGTCAGAAGGTCCATCTTCGAGTTCATGATGGTGAATACGGCGAAGCCAACTCAGATGAGGCTACACAATAATGGCTACTAAGCGAGAAATAGACGGTCTAGTGAGCGATATCCCAGCTCAAGTAGCAGCAGCTCACTCCTCAGTACGAAGTGTAAACGAGAAGAAGGGTGGAGATGTAGCTGGTCCCTTTGCAGGTAATCCCATCGACCCATCCGATTACGGCTTCGATATGTTCGGATGTGATGGTGCTACCTACATTCGTGAGCGATCTAAAGAGATAGCCCGCCAAACACTAAAGGTCCACGGTCTCCAGCCAGCAGAAGGCAAGGATAACTCTGGCGTAGCAGATGGCTCAGACTTCGGCAAGGCAGAGAAGCAGGATAGCTTCGCAGAAAACACTCCACTATCAGAGAAGAATTACTCTGGTGGTAAAATCCCAGGACAAAAGGAAAGTTAATATGTCACGTAAGCAAGCTATTGGGGGAGCTAGATCCCCTTCCACAACTCCCCGTTCTCCAACTCCTGACATCCAGCGCAGTGGTGGAGCGTCAAAGAGCGGCCAGTATCCTGGTACTCGTCAACACGAAGGTGCAGCAGAAGCAGGAAGTAGCCAAGACTCCCTTGCTCCTCCTACCAGCCAACGTGGCTCAGACCCTGCACTAGCTGGTAGCTATGTGCATTCAGCTCGCTCCAACTCTCAAGGGGCTGCTCCAGGCAAGGATCAAGTCAAGAACCCTAACGAACCCCTAGCCGCAGCCTATCCAGGTGGTGAGTATCCCGGTGTCCCTGTCCCTATGACCTACGGAGAGGGCTTTGATGGCGTAAGAGACCCTGGAGGTAACCTAGCCGGAGCAAAGACTCGTGGTGCCCAAGAACGAGAGGGTGGAGTAGGCGGAGCAGCAGGCGGTCAATATCCAGGAGTTTCACAAGCGGTTGAGGGCCTAGCAGGAGCAAGTGCTCCACAGCTCCATCCTCTACTTGGCATTGACGTAGAAAGTGAAGCAGACGACCTAAATGTACGGGATGTCGGTACGAGCGGTAACGTAGGGAACCGCCACGTAGCTCCGCCAGAGGTATAATCACTGCTTGACGAATGGTTCTTCAGCGGTAAGATCCTTATAGGGGTCCTCTTTAGGTTCCATGGGGACCCCTTCTTTTATCTCTAACCCCAGTATTGCCATACGTTTACGAATAGAGGTGGGATGCCTACCAAGGAGTGTAGATATCGTGTTGATATCATTACCCTCCTTCAAAAGCTGCACAAGCTTCGTATTCTCTTCTGGAGTCCATAGCTGAAAAGCCATGGGGTAATCACTTCGGATCTTCTTGAACGCAAAGCTATAGTTCAAGTCAAATCCACAGTTTGGGCACTTCTTCATGGGGGGAATAGCTCCTAAAACGAGGATGATTCAGTACTGACACCAGGCCAATCGCAGTCAGATTGGCCGTGTGTTATTATACCCCCCACCCCCTACTGGCGCAAGGGGAGTAAGTCATTATATTGCTTGAACCTACTATGACAGCCATAGAATCCCTTACCGACCTGGTAACCAAGGGCTACGAACCAGGGAAACTGGACGAGTACCACGACCTCCTCAAACTCCTTGGAGTCGTAATAGCTCAAGTAGCCCTCCTAGATGTAGCAAGCAATGTCATCACAGAACCCAAAGATAGAGTCTCCGCAGCTCGTGCGCTGCTAAACTTCACCAAAGAATCTCCAGAGAACATAGCAGAGCGCCTACGACGCTCTCCCTTCTCCGACTTGAACATTGAGCAACTCTATGCTATTGTTGAACAAGTCAAGAAGGGTAAGTCCGACATGCAGGCCATCATCCAAGAAGTCAAGAAAGGTACTGAGTAATGGATATCTTCAATAAGCACTTCAACTTGGACTCCACCGAAGGTGCCTGGGGTGCTCTGGAAGGTGATTACTACGCTGCCACGAACACCACCATCGGCACAGGTATCCTTACTTCAACCCAGCAAACCTTCTCCAGCACTTCCGCAGTGTTGGTAATGTCAAACTCCTCTTCGAAGTACACTGTCCGTAACGTACAGGGACAAGAAGGCACTGGTCCTACCACCTTCGTCCTGGGTGATGGCAGCCAATTCGGACTCCCAGAATACTTCCGAATGACTGTAACCACAGTGGACGCTGCTGCGACATCCTTCCAGTGGGCATTAGTACTCGATTCCGTAAACCGCTATAGCTCTGGTGGTCAAGTGCCCGCAGCTCCCACCGTTGGCGTCGTGAACATTCTTGGAATGGGAGTAGCCAGCTACAATCCAAAGCACGCCATTCAAGTAGGTAACCTTGTCACAACAGCAGAAAGTGGTGGTACAAACCCACTGCATCGTGGCCGTGGCATTATGAAAGCTGTTACTTCGCAACCGCTTTGTCTTGTTGGAGACGAGTTCCTGTGGACCTTCACCCGTATGGACAATGCTGTCGCAGGATCAAAGGGTGGCGGCACAAGCGGCACGAACCCACAAGTCTACCGTCAATCTTTGGGAGCATGCCCGATTCCTCCAGGTGGCTCACTAGTACTCCATGCTTGGTTCCCCGCCATCACAACAGGAATCACGTTCGAGTACGAGGTATCTTGGTCAGAATTGACGTTCTAAGGGGACTGTATGGAAGAACGCCAATATCAAACCATCATCGACCACATAGATGATAATTCTAGAAGACTAGGTGCGATAGAGGCCCGATTCGAGAAGATAGAGGTTCGTTTCGATGTTGCAGCGGCTTCAGTCCTTAAGCTGACGAACGACATTGCTGAAGTACGGGGAGCACTGCAAGAACGCAGTAGAACGTCTGGTCTCATCGCATTACTTGTCTCTGCTATAGTTAGTGGACTAATCACTCTATTCGGCACAAGAGTTAAATGACCGAGCTTACCAATTACAAAGAAATAGAGCTGGAACTTCGTCGTAGAGAACACGAAGATCCTCTTGGACTATTCTATAAACCCCACCAGAAACAACAGGAGGCCCATCGTGCTCGTCGTCCTCTGCTGCTCGTTGTTGGTGGCAACCGTTCTGGTAAGACTTGGTTTGCTGTTGCCGAAGCGATCTACTACTGCACGGGTCGAACTGTCTGGGCCGAAACCCCCGCCCCAGCAGTGGTCTGGTATGTTATGCCATCGCTCACCATGTTTCGCCGTACCGTTCTCCCCGTCTTCAGAAGACTCGTTCCCCGTGGTGAACTCGTCAGATTCTCCGAGCGCAGCGGCATTGCCAAGTTCAAGAACGGCTCCGAACTCCACTTTCTCTCGTCTGACATGCGACAACGCCGTTTGCAGGGCGCGAGCATTGATCTGGCTATCATGGACGAAACGCCTGATGAAGCAGTCTTCGAAGAACTCCAGGCCAGAGTCTTCGACCGCCACGGAAGAATAGTGCTCGTCTTCGCCCCTATCGACGCTAAATCCTATTGGGTAAGGGACAAGCTCTACATCCCATGGGTCTCTGGTGACCGTGTAGATCTCGATGTCATCCTCATGCCGGTAGCAGACAGGGAAGGACATTCCCTTGTTCCTCACTTCACTGATGAGGACATCAAGCAGCTCGAACGCCAGTGGCCAGATCCATCAGTACGAGCAGCCAGAATGTATGGAGAGTTCATCACTCGCACCGGACTCGTATTCAGAACCTTCGATACGCAAGTACACATGGTCAAGTCCTTCGACATCCCCATGGACTACGCTCGATGGTTTGTATGCGATCCAGAGTATCATCGCTTCGCAACACTATTCTTTGCTGCTGACGACCTAGGGAACTACTATGTGACTGATGAGTTCTTCTCCCAAGACGACACCCTGGCCCGTCGCGCAGAGCGCATGTACGCCATATCCGGCAAGAGAGATCGTGCTGTACCGTGCTATGTGGATTCCGCTAACCCGCAGGATACTGCCGAGCTAAACTGGCACTTCCAGCGCATAGGAGCCCCTATTGGAGCAGTGCCCCTGCCTATGCGGAAGCGTATAGAAGACATGGTACTCAGAACACACGCACTGTTAGAGCCCGATACCGAGAAGAAGTATCCTAATGTCATCCCAGAGCATAAGGACGTATTCGGTGCTCCACGGTTATTCTTCTTCGATACTCTTATGTCCACATGGAAATGGGATGAACGCGACATGAAATGCTCTAGAATGCTATGGGAGATTCAACGACTGAGCTGGGGCAAGGATGGCAAGCCAGACAAAGAGAGCGCTGATGGAGCAGATTGTGCCGATGCCCTAATATACGGCTGCTCAATCATGGCGCTAGGGGTACGTCAACAAGAACCTAGTGTATGGCTAAGAAAGCTTCCTATAGCCGATCAGGTCATTTGGAAGGCTATAGAAGACGCAGACCGTTATCAACGTATCCTCCACAGGGAAAGATAATGCTATACTTTGCCTTAGGGCTGCTAAGTGGTATACTGTTAGCTGGACTAGGTGGCTGGTATCTCGTAGTAAAGCCCTTAGTGAACGATATTCGTCTCATGCGCTACAAAGGCTTCCAGCCTAACTTCCCGAAGCCAGAACGGACAGAGCCGGTGTTAGTGAACCCTCATAGAGCGATTGAAGACTAATGGCCAGACTACCGAGACCCGAAGCTAGCCCCCAGGAGTTCGTAACCTATACTGGTGTCCAGTGGCACAACCATGACGCATTCTACTCATTCTGGGTGGAACGTTGGAAGAGAGTAGTAGACTTCCTCCGCTCTCTCCATTGGAGAGTGCTCGTGGAAGTGGATCTCAAACAGATCCCTGAGTGGAGACGTTTCCCGATAACCAACTTCACGCTCTCCCTGTTCTCAGACTACGTGGGCCAATTCCTCCAGTCCAGAGTACGCTTCTCGGCTGTACCGGACAATGCTCAAAACGTCTCCAAGGCCGAGCTAGCAGAGCAGATCTTCAAGTACTTGTGGGATCGTACTGGTCTTGAGGACAAGAGAACTGATCTAGCTGCGTGGCTCATGGCAACAGGTAACGCAGATCTAAGAGTATTCTGGAACACGGATACTGGAGATATGCTGCCCCTTGGTATCCCAGACGGCCAAGGAGGAATCATTCCCATTGATCCGAAGACTCTCCAACCTGATCCTAACATGAAAGAGCCAATCATGGTGGATGCTGGAGAGATCGGTATTGAAGTGATAGCCCCTCAGCTCGTGCGCTGGAATGCAAAGCCCTCACTTGGCGTCATGGTAGGATTCCTGCTTACCTACGACGAGTGTGTAGCAAAGTACGATTACAAGATTGCAGATCAGCTTGCTTATCAGACAGTATCAGGTCCTCTGACCACTGACTTGATGGCTGTATTCCCACAGACTCTCTCCAGCGGTATGCCCGCAAAGGAACCAGCAGCCCTGGTAATCGAGCACTATCTGCCACGTTCCAGCCGTAACCCAGGTGGTCTATGGTGGACAGCTTCGGACAACAAGATTGTTGTGACGCCTCCACGTCCGTTACCTGCTCGCCAAGTACCTATAGTCCACTTCCGTTGGGTGCCAATGCCCGGATGGCCAACACTAGGGCTATCTCCGCTCTATGACATCACATGGAGCAACAAGCACTATGAAGAGCTTGAAGCTCGTATGTTGGAATGGATGAACAAGGTAGTCCCGAAGATCGTGCGTAAGACCGGAGACGGGCTAAAGTACGGAGAAATCAACGATGAGCCAGCACAGGAAGTCATCGTGCAGCCAGGCACGGAACCTGATTGGATGAGCCCGCCAGCCTTTCCTAAGGAGTTCCAGGACCTCCGGCAGACCTTTGCCGATGACATAATGACAGTCGGAGGATACAAGTTCCGTCGAGCAGAGCAGCCGCCCCCAGGCGAAGCGAAACAGAGCTTCAGAATGCCCCCTCGTACAAAGAACGAGGGAGAACAGGTTATGCTGGCGGTCATTAACTCTAAGTCATCATGGGAGAAACTTGGCTACATCCTGTTAGACTATGTAGCAAAGTTCTACACGGAGCCTCGTGCTATCTCAATCATAGGAGAAGATAAGTCCTACCAGTGGAAAGAGTTCACTGGATCAGACCTAGATAACCTCCAGGCTACGATTCACGTAGATGAACTCCCACTCTATACCTGGAACCGTCAGAGTATGAGAGATACCGTCATTGGACTCATGAGCACCCCAGGTGGTGCTATCGTCTTCGCAGGCCCAGATGGGCAGCCTGACAGAGCGAAGATCGAAGCCGCAATGAACGCAACCGGCATAGACATGGCTCAGGAGGCAGATCCTGACGTATTGGAAGCTAAGAACGAAAATAACGCCTTTGACAGTGGTCAGCACGATATGCAGGTAGATCCTAACTCCGGCCAGCCTATTGGTGGAGGTATGGAGATACAGCCTTGGAACAACCACCCTGTCCACATGCAGGAGCACTCTAAGGTCGTGAAGGGCTTGAAGTTCAAGGCTTGGCCGCAGGAGCGCCAGCAGGCATTTCAGCAGCACATGGGCGCTCACGAGAAGGCTATGTCTGACGCCCAGGAGCAACAGAAACAGGAGATGTTGCAACAAGAGGGCGCTTTGCGTAATATTCGTGCGGAAGCAGAAACCTCTCAAGATGTCAAGACCGAGCTTGGTAAGGCGCTTGTCGATGCACTAGTGTCCTACCTAATGCCCAAAACCGACGAGAAGTCCGATAAGAAGGGTAACCCATTCGCCAAGAAGGAGTAGTATATGACCGTACCTGGAAGCCCAGGTAATTTAGAGCTGGACAATTCTGATCTAGATGGAGCTGCTGGATCGGAAGGTGGCGTAGATACTAAGGCTTTGGCTAAGGAACTCACTGCCAAGATCCTACAAGGTAATGAGCAACCTGGCGATAATCTAGGTATTACGCATCAGGGTGTTGAAGATGATACCGCTGGTACAACCGAAGGTCAGCAGCAACAGACGACCGAAGGTACTACCGAGGGAACGGAGGGAACAGAAGGCACTGAGGGCGGGGAAGTTACCTACCAAGAGCTTGAAGCAGCCCTAGCCGAAGCCGGTATTGATCTTGGGGTCTCTGCCAAGGACATACCAAAAGAACTTCTCCCTGTCTATGAGAGACTTGTAAAGAGTGCTGTAGATGTAGCTGAGACTGTGCTCTCCCAGCAGCTCGAAGCTTCAAAGGCTCTCCAGTCCGTCAATGAGTTCTCTAGACAGCTCAAGGAGTCCCCTGATAAGGTGATGCTTGCCCTAGCCGTCAATCAGCCAGAGGTCTACAAGAAGGTTGCTGCGCTGATGAATGACATGGACACCGATCCTAGAGTTAAGGATATGGTGCTCAAGGACTTAGCATCAGAAGCTAGACTCCGCGAAGCTGAGCGTAGAGAACGCGCTGTTGACGAGCGTGACCGTCGAATGAAGGCTAACCAGGTTATTGCTGCAACTCAAAGAGCAGCAAGAACTTACGGTGTTCCCTTCAGTACAGCAGAGAGGGTTATTGCCCTCGCTGTGCAAGCCGGTAACGGCGATCTAGAAACAAGTGAAGTAGACAGTATCGTTAGAGAACTTAAGGGCTTAGCTCCTGCCAAGGGTAAGCAGCCTTTGAGAATGGTTACCCCAAAGAAGCAAGAGGCCGTTAATCAGGCCAATAAGGGCGCTGTAAGCGGTTCTGAGACCACTGGAGGCCAAGGTGGCTACGAACCTACCCCTCTAGCCTCCAAGGGCCTAAACGAGAAGACCAGCGACCGTGAAGGTGGCGGAGGCAAGTTCCGTAGTCTCATCCAGCAGATTAACCGCCGTATCGCATCGGCAGGACAGTAATCATGGGAAACTGGCATATCGCTATTGAAGGTACAGGGATTCATCACAACAAGGACGAACATGATGTGAATGTTCTCCTTGGAGAGTTCCTGAAGGTACTATCCCAGCATCAGTCTATAGAGCGAGTTAGCTTGACCTACGGAGGCCGACAAGTTTACTTCGGTGATGATGACGGCTGGCATCCTATAAAGGAGCCTAAAGATGGACATTCCACCGGATAGACTATAACTGGTAGCGTACCCCGCGCTGGAAAGCCTTACTTGACAACGAGTAAGGCTTTCTTGTATAGTGTATTCGGAAGCTGTACCGGAAACTCCTTGGAAAGCACAACTTGATGTAATACCCTACTTGTATAACAAGGAGTATTTATGGCTGTAACTCAAAGCACATTGGCTCGCTTGGATGCCATTCTGAAGGATCGTCCTATTGTGGACGCTATTCAGATTGCGCTAAACAAGGCGACCCCTTTTGCGGAGAAGATTACCCAGCAACTGACCCTCAGCGGTCGTAAGGGTATCTTTCCGGTGCAGTTCGGATGGAATGAAGGCATCTACGCTCGTGGTGATACGGGCTCATTTGGTGATGCCGTAACAGATCAGCCGGTCCAGGCTTTCGTCCAGGCAAAGTTCGTCTACGCCATCTTCGAAATCAGCGGTCCTACGATGTCAGCAACCCGAGATAATCCGGGTGCCTTCGAGGACGCTCTGGCCCTCCAGCTAGAGAATACCGTCACAGGCGTCAAGCTTGAGATGGCTCGTATGATTCTCGGTAAGGGTGATGGTGTTCTAGCCCTCGTCTCAAGCCGTACCAGCGCAACAGTGGCCGTGGTTAAGAGCCCATTCGGTCTCTCGACCTATAAGGATACTCGCCCAGCCCGCAACATTATCCGCCGAAACATGAACATTGATATCGGTGTGAACACAGGTACTCCGGCTGGCCACGTTGCTGACTCAGCACTTACGTCAGTTACGCAGCAAGCCACAACGACAACCATTACCTACTCACCTGCCGAAATTGGTACAGTAGCCGCAAACGACGTGGTAACCCACGCCGGTTCAGCTACATTGGAACCAGTCGGCTTCTTTGGCGCAGTAGACGACGGTACAAACGGCTCAACCACATACCTGAACATCACTCGTGCAGGTCTCGATGGATGGAACGGTACACTGGTTGACGCAACAGGTGGTGGTTCAAACGTCGTAGATCTTGACCCGGATAACCTCCGAGACACGATTGACACGATCATGGAAGTCTCTGGCCGTGTACCGACGCACATCGTCTGTAACTACAAGCAGCGCCGTAACGTCTATAACCTGTATGCTCCGCAGATCCGGTACGCTCCGATGGTACTGCCTGCTGGTATCCGGGACTCGACGCTGGCGTTCGACGACATTCCGGTTATCGCGGAAAGGTTCTTCCCACCAACCCACATCGGATTCGCGAATGTGGATACGTGGTACCACGCTATCGACAAGGATGTTGAATGGATTCAAGGTCTTAACGGAACGGTGCTTCACTTCTTGCTCACCTCAGATACGTTCCGTGCTGTGCTCCGTACATACCGTAACTTCGCCTGCTTGTTCCCGGCGGCTAACGGCTTCGTCTACGGATTGGCAGAATAATAGGTGCCCGGACTTGATCCGGTGAGAGCTTGGGTGGGGGGCTACGGCCCCCCATCCCCACAATCCAACAAGTGAGTTAGTGTATGCCTGGTCCAAAGCTTAATTTAGCGAGAACGGTAGATTGGTGGAAGGTCTCCCCGTTCCCAGAAACATATGATTTCCAGACACAAAACCTTGGGACTGCAAGC
>Ga0137397_10003495_pt1 | contig 10926 bp, 11 predicted proteins | sample czorhiz116metaG_FD_106658 | JGI IMG/M metagenome (GOLD analysis project Ga0137397, IMG submission 106658) | Vadose zone soil microbial communities from Angelo Coast Range Reserve, California, USA - czorhiz1.16 metaG | ecosystem: Environmental > Terrestrial > Soil > Vadose zone | place: USA...
AAAGAGACGGTTGGTCCAGGTGGGACCCGGCACTGAGGCATGCCACCGCTGGCAAACCGCGAAATTCGTTGCAAGCGTATGGAGCGGTCCAAGCGCCCCGTTCGGGTAGTGGGACATGATCTTCTGCCGCTGGGCGGGCGTCGTATCCGGGTACTCTGCCGCATAGTCTGCAACGAACCCGCTGTTGTTGTTCTGAAGCTGGCGTAGGAGATTTAGTGTCTCGTGCTTTGGATCGGGATCGACGGAGTGCGCATCATCTTGCTCCCAGTGTTCAATCGGCGTCTGCGCGTAAGTACGTTCGCCGTCGCTGTTCGTCCACGCCGCCGACGCGCCGTCCACGCCCGGCAAGCCGCCAAGCATGTGGTCGAAGGAGCGATTCTCCAGCATGAGAAGAACGACGTGTTTAATTTCCGGCAAGGTGTCGGCCATTTGGTCTCCTTCTGGCGTCGCCTCGAGGCCCCACAGGGCGGCGGCCTGACCCCTCCCGACATAGGTACCCATCCTGTGCATCTCGGACTGGAACGCTCAAGGACGTTGTCAGGCAGGAAGCATACACGTGCCGGAGATCTCTGCCTTGTTGGAAGTCATGGATCAATGAGTTCTAGGAAGAGCTAACCTACGGCGACTGACCATTGCATGAACATAACCTCACGCGGTCGATCGAGGTAAGCTGCTGCCAGATGTGATCATATGTCCGTAACTATTCTGAGCGCGGATCGGGAGAACGGATAGGGCAGTCGTGAACAGTGGTGCCGGCTTACAAGGAGAACAGCCATGGAATTCCACGGCGTTGACGTCAGTACCCAGTTCAAACGCATGCGGGAGCTCGTGCCCGAGGCGTACCGGGCCTTCCTCGAGTTCGATCAGAAGGCGTTCAAGGACGGCGCGCTCCCTGGCAAGACCAAGGAGCTGATGGCGCTCGGCATCGCGCAGATCACCCAGTGCCCGTGGTGCATCCAGGCCCATACGAAGAAGGCGGCGCTGGCCGGAGCCTCCGACGCGGAGATCGCGGAGACGACCTTCGTCGCGATGGCGATGGCGGCCGGGGCGGCGTGGAGCCACGGGGGCCTCGCGCTCCAGTGCCTCCAAGAACACAAGGGCTAGTGTCGGACTCGCCGTCGGGCACGGCTAAGAAGACGATGTGTTCCTGGATCAATCAGTTCTAGGAGTCTCCTGGCCGCGATGCGACCTGGAGGAGCTGCGTTTGACAGGAGGGGTGCGTAACCTATGATTGAACAAGACCCCCTTATCTACCTTGTCTGTACACTGCATCCGAAGAACTCGTGTCGTCATATGAGCGACTCAGTGCGGCGTCCGACACCATCCGCGGGCTCGTCTGGTAGCGCGAAGGGGCCGGTATTGTCTGCCGATGGATCAGGTAGAACCATCCACTGACCGGGCAGGTGCTCTCGGCGAACGGTGGCTGGCACATGAGCGGTGGTTGGCGTGCCAGCACGGGGGTGGCGCAGGTGGGCCTGCTCGTGCGCGCGGAGGCCGCGGGCCGATGCGCGGGCCGTGAAGGACTGACCGCGTGCCGACCCATCAATCGCTCGGCGGTGCTCGGACGAGCAACTCCTGCTGCGCATGGTCGCCACGCAATCGGAGCGCCGGGGAGCTGCGAATCTCAGAAGCGGCCCTGGTCGTATCCGCATAACGAGCGTAGCTCGATCGTCCCGAGCAGCTCGCGGCACCTTGGACGACATCTGATCGACCGCGAAACCGCGCTCCTCCACGTAGGCGATATCCTCGGGAGCGATGGCGTCGACGACGAGGACTCGCAGGAGGACGTCTTAACCTGTGCCCGCGGTGCCGTCGCCGCACGCAGGGCAGGAGGAGTGGAGTGAGAGCGGCTTGACGCGGAGCCGCATCGGGTGGAGTCTTGGCCACATCGAGCGACTTGTCCGGTATCTGACGTGACTTGAATGACGTGAGGAGAGGCACATGAGAGGAAGACCCTTCGCTCTGGCAATGTTGCTGGTTCTCGGTCTCATCAACTGGGCAGGGGCCAATGACGCCGCCGATGTCAAGGAGGCGCACGAGACCATCGCGGTCTTCGAGAAGACGGACCCCGACCTCTCACGCTTCTTCGAGACCGCCGTCGGGTATGTCGTCTTCCCTACGGTTACCAAGGGGGCGATCGGGATCGGCGGAGCGGGTGGCTCGGGTGTCGTCTTCGAGAAGGGCCAAGCGATCGGCAAGGCGTCGCTCACCCAGGTAACGCTCGGCCTCCAGCTCGGCGGCCAAGCCTACTCGGAGGTCATCTTCTTCGAGACGGCCGCGGCGTTCACGGACTTCAAGAAAGGGTCACTGGCCCCCGCCGCTCAGGTCAGCGCGGTGGCGGCGGCCGCCGGCGCGGCCGCGAACGCAAGCTACCAGAGCGGCGTGGCGGTCTTCACGGCCGGCAAGGGGGGCCTCATGTTCGAGGCGAGCGTCGGAGGTCAGAAGTTTGGGTTCGAGCCGTTCGTAAACAAGTAACGGCCAGGCGCTAGCCGGTGGCCGTGGCGCGGTGCTGGCGGAGGAAGCGGAGGACGTCGCGCCCCTCGTGGAGCCGGCGGCGCATCAACTCGGGGTCGCGCAGCATTTTCGCGCCTAGGGGAATCATTTTCCGCGCTTCGCCCCGATTTCGGCATGCACCCCAGTGCCATTCGAACGCTAGTCAATCCCCATTTTTCCTCATGGCCCCATTTAGGCATGAGAGAAGACCTAAGATCGACCAGGCGTGACCGCGAGCGGAAGGCCTGCCAAGCGACGTCCAACTCTAGCTTAGTAGGTTACCAGTACCGGTGAGGAGCGTGGCCATTTGCGATTTGAAACTTGGGCGGACCGGCCTATAATCGCTCCCACGGTGGGTATGACGAAACGGGGAGCATGGAATGATTGAGCGGGCATTGGTGGGCGGGCTCCTGGCGGCGTTGACCGGGTTGGGGACGTTGAGCACCGCGAGGGCGGAAGACGCCCATCAGCCGTTGCCTCCGCCCGTTATCCTGACCTTGCCGGGCCGGCCAATTGAGTCTTTTGAGAAGGCAATGACCGAGGCTATCAGGGATAGCATCCAGGCCCCGAAGCCATCCGCCGTCCAAGAGTGGGTGCTTCAGCCTGACGGCTCCATGCGCAACACGCGCACCGGACTGACGATGGTGATCAGGAACATCTGTGCGCCCGGCGACATGGACCACGAGTTCGCGCTCGCAGCGTACAGGCAGGCGCAGGCCGGCAAGCTCCGGCGCCACTGACGGCTGGTCCGCTGAGTCGGGTGATCACGGTGGGCTGGATGTCGAGCTCCCGGCTCATCTCGGCCAGGGTCTTCTCCCCTTTCAGGGTCTGCTGGACAGAGTAGAGAAAAGCTCGTTCCTCCCCTGCGAATAACGAAATTTGAGAATGCGCTTTGCGTTGACAAAGGTGAGCGGGTTGAGCTGCACGATGAGCGTCTGGGCCTGCTCGCGCTGCATCGCCGCGAAGGCGCCGGGCAGGTCGATTTAGGCTGGTCGTCAAGAGCAAATCTGTGCTTAACGAGCCCAAGGGCAGAATCTGATCGACAATGTATGGGTATACGAGACGACGATGGCGTCAACGGCTAGCAGTATTTAACGTGGTCGTGACGTTCTGCCGATTTGCACGCTGTCTGCATTTACCACGTTTTACCCCGGGGTCGCGCTCGGAGCGTCGCCAGCGGATGGTGGTACCAGGTGCGACAATGATGCCGAACAATATGGCGAATGAGATCGCCAACTGGTTCACGGAATCTGTTGAGTCTCAGGAGGCGTGAGAATGGCACGCGTATTCTTTATCGTAGCTCGCGATCATCCTGAGCTACTGGTGTCTCTGCGGAAGGAATTCGCTGCCCAGGAAGCCGCGGGCCTGGCAGAGATCTTTATTGATAGGAGACAGAATCCCTCTCAGGCCGGTGTCCAGCCGCGTGAGGCGGAGAGTCATCGGCGTGATGAGCGGCGTAACCTGCGCGTCAGTCAAGATCTGCGCGGGCTAGGCTGTGCGATCGTTCGCCTGTCTGAGCCGCTTTCTTAGCCTGGACTTTGGCGCCAGATCACCTCAAGGACGCCATGCAGAATCTCGATCGACCTCGCCAGGCCCGGTCGGAGGCCGGATAGGCACTATTTAGGCACCAGATGCATAAAGGGGTTACGGGATGTCCCGTAACCCCTTTAGTTTTTTGGTGGAGCTGAGGGGGCTCGAACCCCTGACCCCAAGACTGCCAGCCTTGTGCTCTCCCAACTGAGCTACAGCCCCACCGCGAAGGGTTACGATACAGGCGAGGCTACAATAAGTCAAGGCTGACCGGCACTTGTACGCCACGGCGACGCGCGCGACCACCGATTGACCTCTCGCCAACCCCCTGATAGCGTGGCGCCGCCGGTGCATGACGGTGGGGCCTGCCCGGCGGAGACGAATGGAGAGCTCGGCGATGGCGTGGGATGGCATCAATCTCGATGCGGAGGACGTGTCATGAAAGCAAGGGCGGCCTTTCTGGTGGTGGTGTGGTGCCTGCTTCTCTCTACTGCGGCCCAGGCCCAGAGCCTTCCCAGCGCGAAACCCGAAGAGGTCGGCCTCTCCTCCGAGGGGCTCGGCAAGCTCACCGCGCGGCTCAAGGCCGATATCGAGAAGGGCGTGATCCCCGGCGCCATCGTGCTGGTCGCGCGGCACGGGAAGATCGCGATGTTCGAGACGATCGGAATGCTGAACCCCGAGACCAAGGCACCCATGACCCGGGACGCCATCTTCCGCATCTACTCGATGAGCAAGCCCATCACCTCGGTCGCGGCCATGATCCTCTTCGAGGAGGGCAAGCTCGCGCTCAACGAGCCCGTGTCGAAATATATCCCACAGCTGGGTGGGCTCAAGGTGGGCGTCGAGAAGCCCGACCCAAGCGGCGGCAACCCGACGCTGGAGCTCGTGCCGTCCCAGCGCGACATGACGATCCAGGACATTCTTCGCCACACCTCGGGCCTGACGTACGGCTTCACCGGGAGCTCGCTCGTGAAGAAGATGTACGTCGATGCGAAAGTGTCGGGCGACTATCCGTCGAACGCCGAGCTGGTGGAACGGCTCGGCAAGCTCCCGCTCGCCTATCAGCCCGGCACCACCTGGGAGTACAGCTACGCGACCGACGTGCTCGGCCGGGTCGTCGAGGTGGTCAGCGACAGGTCACTTCTCGCGTTCGAGAAGGCGCGTATCCTGGACCCGCTCGGCATGAAGGACACGAGCTTCTACGTCACCGACAAGAGCAAGCAGGATCGCATCGTCGAGCCGTTCCCGAACGATCGAAACATCGGCGTCGATGCGGACTTTAATGACCCTCGCGTGACGCAGAAATGGGAGTCGGGTGGCGGCGGCATGGTCAGTACCACCATGGACTACGCGCGGTTCGCCCAGATGCTGCTCAACGGCGGCAGCCTCAATGGCCGGCGCATCCTGGGTCCCAAGACGGTGGCCTTCATGACCTCCGATCACGTGGGCACGTCGATCGCGCCAGGAACGGCCTACATCCCCGGGTCGGGCTTCGGCTTCGGTCTCGGCTTCGCGGTGCGCAAGGACGCCGGGATTTCCCCGCTGGCCGGCTCGGTGGGCGAGTTCAACTGGGGCGGCGCCGGCGGCACCTTCTTCTGGATCGATCCGAAAGAGGACATGTTCGTGGTCTTCATGATGCAGTCGCCCAAGCAGCGCGTGCCCTATCGCGCGGTGCTGAAGAACATGATCTACGCGGCGGTGACCAAGCCCGCCGCCCGCTAGGCCCGGCAGGGGGCGTGGCGCGCGCGGGACCCTCCGCGGAGCGCTACGCCTTCGCGGCGAGGATGGCGCGGCCGAGGAGCCGCGCGCCCCCGTAGCACTTCTCGGGCGACTCGTAGGAGAAGGCCAGCCGGATGTGGCGCTCGCCCCCGCCGTTGGGGAAGAAGGCGGGCCCCGCCGTGTACTGCACGCGCGACTCCCCGGCAAGCGCCTGCAGGCGCTTGGTGTCCGTGCCCGTGGGCAGCTTGATCCAGATGAAGAAGCCGCCCTCGGGCTTGCTGATCTCCACGTCCGTGCCTGTCAAGACCTCCCAGAGCCCACGCAGCATGGCATCGCGCTTGTCCCGGTACACGTTGACCAGCATCTTGACGTGCTCCGCCATGTTGTCGCGCATGTACCAGGTGGACACGCGCGAGGTGAAGGGCGCCACGCCGCCCCCGAAGAGGAAGCTCTGCAGCACCGGGATGAGCGCGCTGGGCGCAAGCAGCCAGCCGATACGCATGCCCGCGCCGAGGATCTTCGAGATGGTGCCCGCGCGCACGACGCGCCCCGACGTATCCAGGGAGAAGAGGGAAGGCTGAGGCTCGCCCTCGAAGCGCAGCTCGCCGTAGGCATCGTCTTCCAGGATGACCGTGTCGAACTCCTGGGCGAGGGCCACCACTTCCTGCCGGCGCTTGAGGGTCAACGTGGGCCCGGCGGGGTTCTGGAAGTTCGGAATCGTGTAGATGAGCTTGCAGCGCCGCCCCTGCTTGCGCAGGCCGGCCAGCTTCTCGCGAAGGATCGAGGTGACCAGCCCGTCGCCGTCCACGGGCACGTCCACGATCTCGGGCCCATGCCGCCTGATCGTGTGCAGGGTGCCCGAGAAAGTGGGCGCTTCCGTGATCATGACGTCGCCCACATCCAGGAAGGCGCTGAAGGCCAGGGACAGCGCATGGCCCGAGCCGTTGGAGACGATGATGTTCTCCGGCTTGACCTTGAGCCCCTCGAAGAGCTCGTACTTGTGACAGACCAGCTCGCGCAGCCCCTGATACCCCTGCGGCGTGCCGTAGGTGAGTGCCTGGGCGCCCTCGGCCTTGATCATCCGCGCCGTCGCCTCCACGATGCCGTCGTAGGGAAAGGAGGCGGGGTCGGGGAAGCCGCCGCCAAAATCGTATTGCGCGTGCTCTACCGGCCGGGCCGGGGGCAGGGAAGCGCCCATGCCGATCTTGGCGCGCGTGGACAGGAGTTGCTCGAGGGCGGGGCTGTGCTGGCTGGACATGACGGCTCCTCTGTGAGTGGTGGACCGAGTCGCCATTATGCCATGGCCGGCAACTTGCGCCCAAGCGCCACGACTCGCTACACTGGCCCCGGCCCCGTCATTTCATCCCTCTCCCCACCGGGGGAGAGGGCAGGGTGAGGGGGCGAAGGCGCACAGGCGCTCGACCTACGGCGCCGGGATGGCGGAACTGGCAGACGCGAAGGTCTCAAAAACCTTTGAGCGCAAGCTCATGGGGGTTCGATCCCCCCTCCCGGCACCATTTCAAATCAGGCACTTGTTCAAGCGGCACTACATGTCTCTCGGCCCTCCGACCCAAAAATTGTTTCAGTTTTGTGCCAGAGCTCGGTCAGTCGATGGGGCCCGGCTGGATCTTGCTGCAAAAAGTGGACTTTTCTTAGGCCCCTGGATGATCCTGATCTTGAGTACTTGCCGGCGCGATCTTTGAATCCAAGCGGGACGGCATGCGTGTGGAACCTGAACATCTATGAGGAGTGAAATAGATTGCGTGCGCCTGAGCCGTCGTCGTTGAGCACACCATCCGTCGCGCAATCACTCGAGCCGCAGGCGCCGACCATCTTAGTGGTCGACGATGACCCGACGATCGGCCCATGGGTGCGAGGTGCCCTTGAACCCCTGGGATATGTCGTCCTGACGACCGTTGATCCAAGCGAAGCCATCCGGATAGGCAAGGATCGGCCGGGAGACATCGACCTGCTCCTGGTGGACGTCGTCATGCCCTTGATGGACGGCCGCAAGCTTGCCCAGCGTTTGCGCATGCTTCGCCCCAAGCTGAAGGTCGTCTGCATGTCGGGCTACGGGCTCAGTGATCTTGAGGAGACGGGCTGGCCGTTCCTCGTGAAACCATTCAGCATGGATGAGCTGGCGCAGATGGTTGCGACCACCCTGCGAGACGGGGGCCCAATGTCTTCGCGACAGCCGCGGAGTGAACTACGCAGCTGATTTCAAGTGCCCGAACTGTTTGCGCTTGGCCATCTTTTGAGCGCGTGACCTCCCGATCGACCACCCGATGACGAGAACCGCCTGGAACATACGCCTCCTTATCGCGCTGGTCATCATGATTAGCTACCTGTGGGGCTATAACCGAGTGGCTGGGATGGACGAACGATTCTTCATTCAGTCTCCCGGCGGGTTCCGCGCGTTGCTCCTCTATCTCACCGGAGACTACGCGGCCGCCGGGCGTGCATATGCGGACCTGCTGCGGCCCACGATAGTGACCTCCGCGCCAACTCGGCCCAATGAGCGTGATGCTCTCGTCGACGGGCTGCTGGCTACTGCCCTCCGCCACGCCCAGGAGGGAGAGATCGGCCAGAGCATCAGGACGATGCATCGCATCCTCTGGCTGGGCTCTCCTTTCGGTGGCTCCTCCGCCTCCTTCTTCGAAATCATGACCTTCACCGGCGACCTGATCAATGCGCCGAGCCGCGATCGGCGATCCGCTCTGCTCGCTACAACGTGCGCGTACCTGCAACAGCGGGATCCCGGCTACGGGTGCGCGGCGCAGACGTACGCCAAGGAGGCCATCGGCAGAGGCGAGCTCGTCCCCGAGAGCTACGTCACGCTTAGCATCTTGCTCAGCGACGCGGGCGACTTCGTCGAATCGCGCGCTGCGCTCAGCAAGGCATTGGCCATTGACCCGAAACACCCGAACGCGCTGGTGTGGGTGGCGATTCAAGCAGGCCGTCAGCATGACGTTCTGGCCGAGCACCGCTACCTCTGGGCAGCCTGGACCGCGACGTCACACGATCCAGTGGTAGGGGAGGCTCTGCAGCGACTGCTCACGAAGCTCGGTGATGAGTACGGGCTGAAGAAGCTCGCGCGGGACAGAACGACGGAAGGCTCGAGATCCCTCCGTGAGTGAGATCCTTCGTCGTTTCATCGCCAGCCTTCGGGGGCTCGGCTTGGGGGCTCGCCTGCTCATCGTGTTCCTGATGAACTGGACGACGGTTGTGATGGACGACTATCGCGTGCCCAGCCAATCTAGCCTGTCCCTGCTTTCCGAAGTGCGGGTACCCCTGGCGATCCTCAGTCTCCTGATGCTCGCCCACTCGGTGTCGTCACTGCGGGTCTGGAACAGCATGCGCTCCCTGGCGAAATTGTTGGAGCGTTTCGCTCCGGTGCCCGTGCTCGGGGCGGTCTTCCTGGGTGCCGGCGTATTTGTGGTCCCGATGCTGACGCAGGTCGTCCCTCCAGAGCGGCGGTGGCTGCTCGCGCCGCTCGGGGGCCTGGGGACCTTCGGGCAAGTCTTCACGAGCGGGGTGGTGTTCGCTCTGTTCGTGGGTGCAAGCTTTGTCATCGCCGATGTGCTGCTCCTACGATTGATCGACCGGATCACGGATGACCCGTTTGGCCGGCAGAGGGCCGTCAATCGGCTGAAGATCGTGGTGTTATGGGTCTTCGGCGTGTACTTCGCGTGCTGCCTGGTCCTCGCCTACAACGCCATGCTCGACACGTCCCCCGCCGTCACGCATCAGTCGGAGGCGGTGGGGGTCACCAAGCGTTCCCTGAAGATCGGGATCGTCTCCTATGAGGTCTGGTGGCTCAATTTCCGATCATGGACGAAGCCCGGACGAAGCGAGTACATCATCGCGCACGGGGATCGGGACGGGTACCTGGCGCGAGAGGTCTGGGAAGGGATGCCCCTGATCGTGCACGTTCGCCCAGGCATGCTCGGGCTCCAGTGGGTGGTGGCAGCTCGAATCGACCGGACGATGCTACTGGAACGGCTTGTCAGAGAGGTCCCGACGGCCGCTGCACCGCGCAAGGACTTGATCACTGCCTACCTGGCCGAGGCACGCTGGAGCGATGCCCTGCGGCAGACCCGTGAGTATCAAGAGCTCTATCCAGCAGACCGAGGTTTTGTCGAAACCGTGTCCCGATCGATCCCGGCGGGATGGAAGCCAAGCTGAAGTGGGTCAAGCTCGCGTGCCTGGTCGCCTTATGGAAGCCGACAGACGGCTCGCCGCTGCGGGGCGAATGAGATCCGCGCGTCAAGGTCTTGAAGCCAGGAGGGGCGAGATTGATAAGCGCGTGGTCCTCGGTCTGCTCTTCTTCGTGTTTCTGGGGCTAGTCCTCTTCTACATCATCGTGTCGCCTGGGGGCTCTGTGTACTTGGTCGCTCTCGGACCAACTCCGAGAGAGCATCTCGAGGCGCTCGCGGCTCATGCCCGGGCCAAGTGCGGAATCAACGTCCACATCTTGGAAGCGGTGCCGCTGCAAGGCCCTGTCCTGGATCGCGCGCGTCGGCAGTTGGTCGCTGACGAGCTCCTCGCGCTGATGAACTGGGCGTATCCGTGGCTAGCCTGGAACCCACGCGCCATTCTGATTGGCATTACGCCGTATGACATGTATGCGCGCGCGCACCCCGAATGGCTTTTTGTCTTCAACTGGCATCATTGGCGCTCGGCTGTCGTGTCCATGACGCGCCTCGATCCTGTCAATCTCGGGATGCCGGCCGATGAGGCCCTCTTCAAACAGCGACTTCGCAAGACGCTCATGCGGGACCTCGGATACCTGGTGTTTCGTCGACTCGGGAGCAGTGACCCCCGCAGTGTGATGTTCGCGCCAGTTGGAGGCGTCGACGATCTCGACCGCATGGACGAAGATTTCTGGCAGGGACCCTGCGCGCCCGCCGACATCGGGAGGAAATGACTCCGCCCGAGCGCCCTCTCGCGCGAGACGATCATGGCGGCCGCTGGGCCGGAATTGCGAAACACTTCCACTTCCGCCGACTTTCCGTAACGCCACTCTGCTTAGTCCTCTTCGTGTTGGGAGTACCTGAGTCCGGATGCGTGGCCAGGCGGCTATGGATCGACAAGGGAGGCATGACCGAGACAGACAAGGAGGAGTGTGCTGCGCTGATGATGCCCGTGAGGGCCCGCTTTACCTTCCCTGCTTCGCTCAACCTC
>Ga0137397_10003496_pt1 | contig 10921 bp, 11 predicted proteins | sample czorhiz116metaG_FD_106658 | JGI IMG/M metagenome (GOLD analysis project Ga0137397, IMG submission 106658) | Vadose zone soil microbial communities from Angelo Coast Range Reserve, California, USA - czorhiz1.16 metaG | ecosystem: Environmental > Terrestrial > Soil > Vadose zone | place: USA...
CTTCAAGATGGTGAATGGAATCCCCGACGCGGCGACCTCGGCGTCGGAGAGCGCGTGCAAGCGGCTGTTCACGGTCGGGGCGTCGTGCGCCGCGCCGACCGCCGACATGCGGACCACGTGCTTGACGCCCGCCCGCTTGGCCTCCCACAGCGCGTTGGACGCATGATACGGCGCCAGTTGCGAGGGCGGCACAACCAGCCATGCCGCATCGACGCCGTCGAACACCCCTTCGAGCGTGCGCGGCCGTTCGAGATCGGCGACGCGCAGCTCGATCCCGAGGTCCTTGCCCTTGGCGGCGTCCCGCACCAGGCCGATCACCTTGTGGCCCGAGCCCTTGAGCGCCGCGATCGTCGCCGTCGAGGACTTTCCGTTTGCTCCCGTGAGAAGAATCGTTGCCATCTGAACCTCCAGACTCCAGTGGAGCCGGTTCAATGGCGGCGGCGACCGTCTGGCACAATCTATATTTCTGGAGCAGATTGACCCACCATTGGGACAATCTTCAGAGCAGGTCCTTGAACCGCCGGGCGATCAGCTCGATGGCGACCCGGACTTGCGGCGCGAGGTGGCGCGCCGATGGGTACACGAGCTGCACCGGGATCGGAGGCGGCCAGAATCTCCTCAGCACCGCGACCAGGGCGCCCCGCTTCAGCCCGTTCCGCCCGAACGGCGCCGGCAGCCAGGTGACGCCGTGGCCGCGCTCCGCCGCGAGCTGGGCCACCGCCAGGCTGTTGACCACGACACGACCCTGGACCGGGACCTCCTGGAGCCGTTTGCCGATCTGGAATGGCCAGCGGAGGCCGCGTGAAGAGCCGGAAAAAACCACCAGCTGGTGATCGACGAGCTGGTCGGGATGGGTGAGCCGCCGGGTCTTCAAGTAACCCGGGCTGGCGTAGTAGCCGCTCTGGGACCGCCCGATCGAACGCGCGATCAAGCTCGAATCCGCGAGCTTGCCGGCGCGCACGGCCAGATCGAAGCCCTCGGCGACGAGGTCGATCGCGCGGTCGGTGAAGTCGATCTCGACGCGAACCCGCGGGTGGCGCTCGATCAGCTCGAGCATGGCGCCGCCAACCCATTCGGTGCTTCCCCGTGTCGAGGTGAGCCGGACCACACCGCTGGGCTGGGCCGTCGCGGAGAGCATGCGCTGGCCTGCGTCCCCGATCTTCTCCAGCGCCGGCGTCACCTCGTTCAAGAAGATCTCGCCCGCGTGGGTCAGGCTAACCTGGCGCGTGGTGCGTTGAAGGAGCCGGGTGCCGAGCGATTTCTCCAGCAAGCTCAGCCGGCGGCTGACCGTGGTGCGCGGCAACCTGAGGGCGATCGCCGCCCCGCGAAAACTCCGCAGCTGGGCAACGGCGGCGAACACTCGCACCGCTTCGAGCTCCGGCAAGTTGTCCCACCGCGTGCTCAAGGCCCCGCTTCCCTTACCGGAATGGATGATTGAAGCGGGAGACCGGATTCGTGTTCCATCCGGAGCAGGAAACGTCTCTACTTGATCTGGACCGTCACAGACGCCGACTGGTTGGCGGCATTGCGGTCCGGGGTGGCCGACGCGATCGAGGCGGTGTTGACGATGGTCTGCGGATCCGCGGGGGCAATCGTCCCGATGACGATGGTCGCCTGCGAGCCGACCGGCATGTCGCCCAGGTCGCAGCTCACGGTCTGCCCGGTCACGGGGCACGAGGCGCCGGACGACGCCGTGACGCTGCCGACGGGGAGCACGGTTGGCAAGGTGTCGGTCAAGGACACCGCCTCGGCGATGAACGGCCCGTTGTTCTTGACCTGGAACGTGTAGGTGAAGTCGCCGCCGCGCGGAGGCGAGCCGTTGCTGGCGAACCCGCCCACCTGCACGTCGGTCGGCGACGGCGCGATGTCGATGGTGGTGAAGTCGGACGTGCCGTCGTTGGCGGCGTTCGCGCCCGCTTCGAACGTGAAGCTGCCCGCATCGGTGGGCACCACCACGGTGGTCACGGAGATGGTGGCGCCGGGCGCCATGCTCCCCAAGAAGCAGATGAACTGCCCCGGCCCGTTGCGCGGGCACGAGCCCTGGGTGGACTTCGTCGAGGACGCCGTGCCGTTGAACGTGAAGACGCCGAACCCACCGAACACGTTGTCGAGTGTGTCGGCCGAAGGGTTCGTGATCACGGTGGTGAAGGTCTGCTGCAGCCCTACCTGCGCCGGACCGGCAGTGGAGACCGACAGCAAGAGCGTACCCTGGCGTGAACCGCAGCGGACAATTCTTCTTTGCGCGCGCGCGCGCAGATGCCGCCGAACGTCGGACGCGCGGGCATCGGCGAAGGCTTGCTACGAAGCCTGCGGTAGTCATGAGCGTCTGATGACAAAGTTGGTCATTTGTCATCCGTCACTTCGGAGGAAAGATGGACGCGCGAAAGCTGGGAAGGAACGGACCGCTGCTTTCCCCCGTCGGATTGGGCCTGATGGGCATGTCGGACTTCTACGGCCCGGCCGACGAGGCGGAGAGCATCGCAACCATCCACGCAGCGCTGGAAGCCGGCATCACGCTCTTCGACACGGGCGACTTCTACGGCAGCGGCCACAACGAGCTGCTCCTGCGCAAGGCGCTGGAGGGCGGCAAGCGCGATCGGGCCTTCATCCAGGTGAAGTTCGGCGCGCTGCGCGATCCCGCCGGCGGGTTCATCGGATTCGACGCCCGGCCGGTGGCGGTCAAGAACGCGCTGGCCTACACGCTGAAGCGGCTGGGCACCGACCACGTCGACCTCTACCAGCCCGCCCGGCTCGATCCCGCCGTACCCATCGAAGAGACGGTTGGCGCCATCGCCGACCTGGTCCGCGCGGGATACGTGCGCTACGTCGGCCTTTCCGAAGTCGGTGCCGGCACGCTCCGGCGCGCCCACGCGGTCCACCCGATCACGGGGCTGCAGATCGAGTACTCGCTGATGAGCAGGAGCCTCGAAGCGGAGATTCTGCCCGCGGCCCGCGAGCTCGGCGTCGGCATCACCGCGTACGGGGTGCTCTCGCGCGGCCTGCTCGGCAAAACCAGCGCGCAGAGCCTGAGCGCGCGGGACTTCCGCACCCGGTCGCCGCGCTGGCAAGGCGAAAATCTGCGGTCCAACCTCAGCCTGGTCGAGGCGCTGCGAGGGCTGGCAGAGGAAAAGCGCGCGACGAGCGCGCAGCTCGCGATCGCTTGGGTGCTGTCGCGCGGCGCCGACATCCTCCCCTTGGTCGGCGCGCGGACGCGGGCGCGTCTGCGCGAATCGCTGGGAGCCCTGGATCTTTCCTTGGCCAAGGACGATCTGGCGCGCATCGAGCAGGCCGTGCCCGCCGACAAGGTGGCCGGCGCGCGGTACGATGCCGGGAGCATGGCCATGCTCGACAGCGAACGACACGCGTGAGCAAGAGGCAGGTCGAGACGCGGGAGAGGATCCTGGCGGCGGCGGAGACCTTGCTCCGCCGCCACGGCCTCGCCAAGACCACGGTGGTGGACGTCGCCCGCGCCCTCGGCATGAGCCACGCCAACGTGTATCGCCACTTCGCCAGCAAGGCCGCGCTTCGCGGCGCGGTTGCGGAACGCTGGCTGAAGGCAATTTCGGATCCGCTGGAAGCGTTCGTTCAAGAGAAAGGCCCGGCCGCTCCGCGCTTCGAAGGCTGGGTGCTGGCCCTGGCCGCCGCCAAGCGGCGGAAGGTCCAGAGCGACCCGGAGATGTTCGCGGCCTACCATGCGCTGGCGGAGGAATCCGAGCAGGCCGTGGCCCACCATCTGGCGACGATGCACCGGCAGGTCGAGGGGATCATCCGCGACGGGGTGACCCGCGGCGAATTTCGCGTAGGGAGTCCGGAGGCGGCCGCGAGGGCTTCGCTCGACGCGACGCTGCGGTTCCACCATCCGCACCACGTGCAGGCGGGCCGCGCGAGCGAGAAGGAACTCCGGGCCGTCGTCAGATTGGTCCTCGCCGGCTTGCGCTCAGGGGTGCTGTAGTCCGCGTTGCCGGCTCGCCAGCGCCTCCACAGACTGCGGGAGCGCCTCGGAGACGAGAATCCCTCTCGCCGCCGCCACTCAGAACTCGAACTGCAGCTGGACGCCGAAGCTCTGCGTCCGATCGGTGAAGAACTGGCTGAAGGGCAGCGCGCCCCGTTGCGCCACCAGGAGCGCGCGGACCCGTTGCGCGGCGTTGGCCGACGACCACTCGAGGCCGCCTTCGAGGCTGCCGCTCAGGCTCCAACTCGTCGCCTGCAGCTGGGAGAAGAAGCCGCCGAACACGGGACGCAATCTCGAATTTTGCCAGCGCCAGGGAGCGCCGCGCAGCTCCAGGCCCCTCTCCACGAGCCAGGGCGTGGACGAAAGGTCGGATTCCTTGTTGCTGAAAGCGACGAAACCGCCGCCCGCGAAGACCCGCCACCAGCCGTCTTCGAGCGAGACCAGCAGATCGAGCACCTCGACGCTCAGATTCTCGCGCTTCACCCCGTTCGCGAGCCCGTAGTTGAGCAGGAACTCGTCTCCCAGGTGGCTGCTCTGGTGATAGAAGCGCAGCCGTCCCGACCAGGGGCCACTCCGGTACGTCAGCTCCGGTCCGACCAGGTAGTCGGTATTGAGCAGGTCCATCGACTTTGTGTCGAGGTTGAACTGCGAGAACACGACGCCGAACACGCTGACCTGGAAGCCATCACAGCCGCGCCGCTGCCGGAGGCCCCACAGTCCGAACTCGCCGCCGAACGCGACCATGGCGACGTTGATGTCGTTGCCGTGTCCTTCGGAAAGCTGATTCTGACCGCGGAAGTGCAGGTGGCGATAGTCCGCATAGAAGCGAGGCTCGCGCTGGTCCGCCAAGATGGGCCGGAACACGTTGTTGTCGGGCAGGAGAACGCCCTCCAGCGGGCCAGGACCGCCCTCTGCTGGCAAGAGATTGGTCTCCTCGGCCCTGAAGTATCGGCAGTCCAAGCGCTCGGCGCGCACCTCCCGCGGCGCGGCCCAGAGGGCGAGCGCCGCGATCACGCCTGCGACGGCGGAGTTCTTTGCCGTCAGCAACCGAAGCATGGGAACGCCGGATTCGCGAGCATGGACGGAGTCCTTGCAGGTCGCACGCCAAGCGCCAACCGATCCGACGCTCCCAGCGAAAGCACCCGGCGCAGGTGTCGAATCTGTCCAGCTGCCTGTCCATGAATCCGGCAGGTCCCGCAGGGCGGGATGCGGGATCTGAGGGGAAGCTGCCTTTTCCGGCTGGCTCAAGCGGTGCAAGGAACGGGACGATGACCTCCCGGTTGCGAGTGGTGGTGTGTCTTGCATTCCTGTCTCCCGCCGCGGTGCTGGATGCCGAGCCTGGACGCCAGGCGGCTCGCGAAGGGCCTGGAGTCTTGCGCCAGCTCGACGGCGCCTTGTCGCAGCTCGCCCAGCACGTCGGGCCCGCGGTGGTGCAGATCCTGGTCTCCGGCTACGGGCCAATCTCGTCGGAAAACGGCCGCCCTGCGGCGGCGATCATCGCGCGCCAGCGCGTCGTCGGATCGGGCGTCATCGTCGATCCCGCCGGATACATCATCACCAATGCGCACGTGGTCCAGGGCGCGGATCGGATCACGGTCGTGCCGCCCGCCTCTCGCGCGGGCTGGCCGCGCGACCCGAACACGCACCGCAGGCCCGACTATCCTGCGCGCCTGGTCGGGATCCACCCGGAGTCGGACCTCGCCGTGCTGAAGATCGACGCGCAGGGCCTCCCGGCGCTCACGCTGCGCGGCACCGCAGGCGTCACCCAGGGCGAGCTGGTGTTTGCGATCGGGGCGCCGCAGGGGCTGGCCAGCAGCATGACGATGGGCATCGTCAGCTCCGCCACCCGACAGGTCGATCTCGATGCGCCCATGCTGTTCATCCAGACCGACGCGCCGATCAACCCGGGCAACAGCGGCGGGCCGCTGGTGAACGCCGAGGGCGAGGTGGTCGGCATCAACACCTTCATCCTCAGCGGGTCGGGAGGGAGCGAAGGACTGGGTTTCGCCGTGCCGGCGAACGTCGCGCGTTTCGTCTACGACGGGCTGCGAAAGCGCGGCTATGTCCGCCGTGCGGAGCTCGGCATCGCCGCACAGGGCATCACCCCCGAGCTGGCCGCTGGCCTCGGGCTGCCGCGCGACTCCGGCGTCATCGTCTCCGACGTGGATCCCGATGGGCCCGCGCACGAGGCGGGGCTGCACGAGGGCGACGTCCTCGACATGGTGGACGGCCGCCGGATCGACATCCTCCCCGACCTCACCGCCATCCTCTACCGCCCCGGCGACGCCCGCCTCCGGATCCGCGTGCTGCGCGACGGCAAGCCGGTGGAACTGGAAGTCCACGCTCACGAGCGAAATCATCCCCTGGAGGACATGGCCGACGTCGCCAATCCGGACAAGCACCGCGTCCGCCCCCTCGGGATCATCGCGCTCGACATCGACGACGGACTGCAGGAGAAGTTGCACCTGCGCGAGTCGAAGGGCGTGGTGGTGGTGGCGCGGACGCTCGACGGTCCGGGCTTCAGCAGCACCCTGATGCCCGGGGACGCCATCTACGCGCTCAACCGCAGCCGCATCGAGTCGGTGGACGCGTTGAGGCGCGCGATCAAGGAGCAGGGCCGCGGGAACGCGCTGGTGCTGCAGATCGAGCGCAACGGGCGGTTCCAGTATCTGGCGCTGGATCTCGAGTAGGCGCGCCCCTGGGTTTCTGTTCTCTGCAATGGAGTTGGAGACGGCGGTCCGGCTCAAGGCGAACATCGTGCACATGGTCTGGATCGACGGCACCTACGACATGGTGGCTGTCCAGGAGAAGCTGAAGTACGGGCGGCCGTCAGGGATCGCTCTTGGACCCGTGGACGTCGTGAAATACGCCGAGGCATTCGGCGCCAAGGGCCTGATGATACGCACGCCCGATGAGATCATCCCGGTATTGAAGCGCGCGTTCGACCTGACCGGGCCGGTGATCGTCGGTGTTCACGTCGATTACCGCGACAATCCCAAGCTGTTCGAGATGGTCAACGAAGCGGGAATTCACTGAGGGTCTGCTCCCGGCGATCCTCGGTGACCAGCAACTTGCAAGCCGATCCGGCCCGTGCTGCTGCAGATTGCAGCCTTGGGTCGCCCGGATTCGCTTCTGGCCCGTACGGCGGGCATCTCGTTCTGGCATGCGGGATGCGAAGGCCCCTCCTGCAAGACGGGCCGTCGCCCGCCGAGGATCTAGATGCAGATACCGCTCACCGCCACGCTCCGTGGGGCTTACTCCTACCAGGCAGACGAAGGCAGCGCGCCTTCGCAGGTTGGTTCGGCCTTTCGATACTTCGATGCCGCCTCCTTCAGCGCTGTGAGGCGGCTCGCTCTCGCCGCATACGTCGATGCGCAGCGTTGCCCGCGCTGCCGCCGCGTCCTGGCGGAGCGCTTCGATCGCCTGGGCTCGACCTTGTTCAGCGACGACGATCCGCGCGAGCTCGCCTGCAGCTTCGACGGCGCGGATGCTTGCACGGTCCGCCTGCTCGCCGCCTGTGTCGTTCTCTTTGGCCGTCCCCGCGAGAGCGTCCACTGAGATGGCGCCTGCAAGCACGTCGACACCGGCGAGACTCGACCGTACGCATCTCCGCATTCTGTACTGCCGGCCTCCAGGCGACTTTGCCCTCCAGGACGCCCGGATGGCGCGGCTTCGACGAAAGCTCGGCGTCCTGTTCGAGACCTGCTCCCCGTCGGATGCCGCGCGAAGCCATCGCATCTGGGTGAGCGCGACGCAGCCGACGTTCGTCATCTTGCGCGGGGACGCGATCCTGGCGATGGCTGTCGGTTACCTGCCCCTGCGCGAGCTCGAGCAACTCCTCAGGCACGCACTCTGAGTGTCCCGAGGTCGGAGTCGGAGAGCACGCGCAGAATCGCGACCGCTTCGGGGGGCGCCGGAGCGAGCGGATCACCGCGCACCGCCAGATAGCTGATCGCCGCGCTCGATGCCGCAAGAGCGGCGGTTCCGAGATGCGTCGCGATCGCGATCGAAACCGGCAGGTCGAAGTCGAACCGCCCCGGGCCGAGGAGGCCACAGATGCTCACCGCGTAGGCGACGGCGATGGAGCAGAGGAAGGCCAGACGCTGTCGCTTCGACTCGCCCGAGGCCAGCTCGCCGGCGGCCCACGGGATGGCACCCATTGGCGCGGGCGCAACCAGGGCGAGAAGCATCTGTCCCTCGAACACCGCACGGCCTCGCATTCCGATCGCGGCTGGGACGCCGTCGGCGTAGAGGACGGCGCTGCAGGCGCCGGCGACGGCCGCAGCGAAGACGATCAAGGCCTCCAGGCCATCGCGCTCCAGTGGGGCAATGAACCTGCGGCGCAAGACGCGCCGCACCGCGAAGTACGAGGGAAGCGCCAGCACGCCGACAATCGGTGAGAGCGCGAGCATCGCGGTCAGGGCACAAAGGACGATGAGTCCTGGGACCTCAGCGGCGGGTACCACGTGGCTCCTCCGATCGGATTCCAGGCCCTCCGCGAGTGCAGAGGTAGACGACCGTCGCGGCAGCGGCGGCAGCGAGCGCCTCGCAGAGCGGGTGCGCGCAGGTGCAAGCCGCGATCAACCCGGCGCCATACGCGGCGATCACCGCCGCCGCGAAGGACTCGTCCTGACGCCGCGAAGGACCGGCGACCATCTCGCCACCCGCCCAAGGAGCCGCTCCGATCCAGGGCGGGCCGAGCAGGAGGAAGAGGTCCGCCGGCACGAGCGAGAGCTGGGCGGCAGCGGACACCGCCGCGAGCGTGGCAGCTCCCGCGGCCACGAAGGGAAGAGACGGCGCGGCCGCGGACAATCTGGCGAAGGGCCGCGACAAGCTGGCAGCGGAGACGGCCAGAAAGGTGGGCACGAAGAGGCAGGTCGAGACCGCGACCGACTGCACCAGGCTCATCGGTGGTCCTCCCACCGCCGGCTGATCCAGAAGAAGTGGAGCGCGACGAGCGAGACCGAGAGGGCGAGGCCGACGTCCCCGCTGCTCTCGAGGGCGGTGCGTGCCAGACGGAGGGCGCGGTCCATGCACCTTGGACAGTGCAACGCCGAAGCCAACGGAATGTTCCTCTCGGAAGCAGTCCGCTGGCAGGCTACGAGATGTAGATCGTAGAGGCGGGAGCTACCTTTGCACGCGCTCCCGCTCGCCCTGCTTCTGCGCCACGACCGGCTGCTTGCGGTGGACCACGAGGGTCCTCTGCGTCTGCAAGTCGTCGTCCTCGCGCGCGATGATCACCACGGTGCTGTTCCCCGGCTTGAGCGAGAGATCCGTCTGGAAGTCGAGCTGCGTGGGCGCGCCCACCGCGTGCTGCCCGGGCTTCCGCGCCGTGCGGAAGAACACCTTGCGGTAGTCGTTCTCGTGCTGCACGAAGATCTGCAGGTCGCGCATGCCGTTCGCGTCGGCCGCGCTGCCCGTCAGGCTCAGGTGGTCCTGGTCGGTCTCCACGCCGCCCTTCGAGGTGTCCAGGTTCGCCAGCTTGATCGACGGCGCCTCGGACTGCATCAGCTCGGCCACCGTCTTGAGGTTCGGCTTCGTGCCCGCGGCTTCCTTTCCTGCCGCGAGGGGCAAGAAGCCCATCCGGCCCTTCTGCCATTCGACGCGCCAGAACTGGCCCGCCTTGCCGTGCACCGCGAGCACCGCTCCCTTCTTGACCGATGCCAGCCGGGCGCCAGTCTCCTGCGCCGTGGCCAGGATGTTCGTGTCCACCTGCACGCGGACCGGCTGCGTCGCCGCGGCGAGCGGGATGGGCGGCGCGGCCGGGAGCAGCAGCTTGTCGCGCTGCGCCTCGTACAGCTCCTTGTCGCCGACCTCCAGCCGCACCGGCACCGCCTCGTCCAGCGGCTTCTTCACCTCCAGCACGAAGGTGGCGCTCTTCACCTCGCCGGGCTTGAGCGGCCCCAGCTTGGTGCGGCCCTTCTTCACGTTGATCTTGTCCTCGGAGAGGTTCCGCAGCGCCGCGTAGGCGTCGAACGCCGTCCCGGTCCCGACGTTCTTCACGTCGACGATGATCTCCGCGGTGTCACCCTTCTCCCCCTTGTGCAAGAGGCCGTCGTTGCCCACCACCTGGTAGCTCCAGGCGAAGGCCGGCCTGGGGAGCTCGGCCATGTCCGTCTCCGCGCGGGCCTCCTCGAGCGCGTCGCCGGCATCGTCGTCCCAGTGGAGCGTCACGTCGTCCTTCCGCGAGGGCATGTAGCGGGGGATCTTGATCGGCACCGTCCAGGTCCGCTTCTCGCCGGGCAAGAGCTGCCCGAAGACGAACTCGCGGCGGTCGAGCACGCCGTTGTCGCTCTTGGTGTACGCGCGCAACCGCGAGAGCGGAACGTTGCCGGTGTTGTGCGCCGTCACCGCCATCTCCAGCGTGCCGCCCGCCTGCGTGCGGGGCGCCCGGATCTCCGCCTGGACCTTGGCCTGGCCCTTGGCGACGGTGTTCGCCACCGACCAGTTCAGCCCCATCGCCTCGAGCGTCTTGCGCACCTTCTCCTGCTCGGCGGCCCGGCGCTGCTCCACGAACGGCTTGGCCTGCTGGAGCTGCTGCCGCCGATCGGTCGAGTTCGCCTGCAGGAGCATGTCGCGGCAGAACTCGATCTGGTAATCGACCACCACCCCGTCCTCGTCGGAGGGATCGTCGTCGTCGTCCTCCGGGATCTGGCCCGCCTCGATCAGCTCGCGGTTCTTGCGCTCCTTGGCCGTCTCCTCCTTCACGAAGCGCAGCGTCTCTAGCGGCTTCTGCGACACGCGCTCACGGCCGGCCTTGGCCTGCTCCTCGTCGCGGGCGAAGCCATTGAAGAAGTGCTTGTCGTAGTCGGCCTCGCGGAACGTCTTGGGCGGCGCGAACAGGTCGATGCGCTCCTTGAGGATGCGCGCCGGCACCAGCTCGATGTCCGGCACGATGCCCACTTCCTGGATGGAGACGTCGCCGGGCGTGAGGTACTGCGCGATGGTCAGCTTGAGCGCGCTCTCGTC
>Ga0137397_10003501_pt1 | contig 10915 bp, 9 predicted proteins | sample czorhiz116metaG_FD_106658 | JGI IMG/M metagenome (GOLD analysis project Ga0137397, IMG submission 106658) | Vadose zone soil microbial communities from Angelo Coast Range Reserve, California, USA - czorhiz1.16 metaG | ecosystem: Environmental > Terrestrial > Soil > Vadose zone | place: USA...
CGCGCGCTGTGGGTGGATCAAGACCCTCGGCCGCGAGCACGGCATCGCGACCCCGGCGCGCGTCGATCATCGTCGCGTCGCACGGCGGCAGCTCGTCGCGGCGCTGAACCGGAGCAGCAAGGGGATGGAAGCATTGCTCGACCTGGGTCTCGCCGCAGGCGGGCAGGTCCCGCCGTCGAAAGGATACGTCTGGCGGAACCTGGCCCTCGACGTCGGACACGTGCTCACGTATTTCGTGGCGCATGAAGGTCATCATCGCGGTCAGATCATCATGGTCGCGCGCCAAACGGGCCACCGGTTGCCGCGGGCGGTCACCGACGGAATCTGGCAATGGAAGCCACCCCGATGACGGCGAACGACTTCCGTCGGCTCGCGTTGAGCCTGCCGGGCGCCGAGGAAGCGGCCCATATGGGGCATCCCGATTTTCGGGTTGGCGGCAAGATCTTCGCGACGCTCGGCTACCCCGATCCGGCTTGGGGGACTTTGGCACTCACCCCGGAGCAGCAAGAGTTCTTTGTGGGCGCCGAGCCCGCGATGTTCACGGCGGTGAAGGGCGGCTGGGGCAAGCGGGGCGCGACAAACGTGAAGCTTCGTGCCGCGCGTGCGGGTCCGGTGCGCGAGGCGCTCACCGCCGCGTGGCGCAATCGCGCGCCAAAGCAGCGTTAGAGCCGTTCGAAGCGGTACGCCAGCTTCCGGTGCTAGAATTGGAGTTACTCTAGGTTCGGGGAGTCCGATGCACGCACACGCGAATCAGCTGGGAATCCCGCCCGGCCCCGTGGCTGACCCGCAGGCGCTGGAGCTCGCGCGTGTATGGTCCAGCCAGGGCCACCAATTCTACGTTCTGCACGTTGCTCCTTTTCAGGAGCAGCCGGCGGTGTGGGGGATCATGGCCATCGATCTCATGAAACACGCGGCGCGCGCCTATGAACAGCTGGACGGCCGGTCGAAGGAAGCGACGTACAAGCAAATGCTGCTCGGACTGATGGCGGAAATCCAGAACCCGACTGAGCCGTTGTGATGGCTGCGGCCAGTTACCTGCGCTCGCCTAACCACAGCAGGGCGTCGACGATCAGCTGATCCTCAATCGGGTTGTTCAGCGTGTACGACAACGTCCGGTTGGTTGTGTCGTATTTGTGCTCGTAGTCGATGTCGTTATGACCCATGTTGAAGTAGATCATCTTGTAGTGTTTGTTGGTCCACACCGCGGGGTAGTATCCGCTGTGCCAGATCTCGTGCGGTTTGGGACCCGTGCCGAGTGGAAAGCTGGTCGAGTCGATCGACAGGAGAATGTCGATGTCCGGATTCTGCCGCAGGTCCTTTTCCCAGCGGTACCACTCGTTGGGCGCTGACCGGAAGGTCACAGGCAAGTGCTGCGTCGCCGGATGGTGCCGATCCTCGACCCGCAATACCGCGGCGGTCGGGCGCCACGTGTTGCTGACGTAGGATCCGGAGCCGAGAAATGTGTTGTGGTACCAGTCCCAGTTTGCCGGATACGCCGACGGCGTGAGTGCGAACCCCGCAAAATGAAATCCCATCCAGGCCCCGCCTCGCTCCATGTATGCTTGAAACGCGGCGCGTTGCGCGGGATCTTCCGGACGCGTATCCAGAAACACGACGACCTGATAGGCGGCCAGAAAGGCCGCGTTCAGGTTCTGCCAATTGGATGTGGTGTCGAACGTGAAGTGATACTGCGCCGCCATTTGCGGAAACCAGCGCCGGGCCTCGTTCACAAAGCTGATGTGCGCGGGGTCCTCCTTAGCGGTGTAAAACGCAATAACTTTGAATTCCGCGGCTGGGCGGCCGTCGCCGAACGTCGCGCCGCTCACTGCCAGGAGGACAGCCAGAATGCCGATTCTATTCATAAGATGCGATCATCCATGAAATGGACCGCGATGTCGCTGGGGCTGCTTGCAGCCGCGTGTGCAGGGCAAAGCTGGGTGGACATCCCCGTCGTCTCCGATCTGTCGCCCGCGCGCCCGTGCCAGAGCAGTGTCGCCGCGATCTGGACCGACAGCCTGCCGCTCATTGCCGACACGTCCCAGCAGCACCTCGTCGCCGGCGGCGCCGGAATCAATTTTCCCGCGGAGCTGAAGCTCGAGCACCGCTCGGGAATCGTCAGGGCACGGTTCGCCATCGATACCGTGGGTCGCGTCATACCGGGGTCCGGGATCATCGAAGCCTCCAGCGACGAACAGTTCGCGCGCGCGGTCTGCTACGGTATTCCCAACCTGAAATACGAACCGGTCGTGCTCGCCGGCCGCAAAGCCGTGGTCGGATTGGTCCACGTCCCCTTTACGTTCGCGGTCAGGTAGCTCGCCTGGTTTGTCGCACGATCGCACGCGCCGGCGCTCCTTCGTGACCGCGCACCTTGAGTGGGAGCACGACCAGATCGTAGTCACCTGCCTGCACGGCCCGCAGGTCCAGCCCCTCCACGATGGGAATCCCTTTCCCGAGTAGAATCTGATGTGTGCGCGGCGCCGGCGCACCGAATTGCTCCGCCGAAATGTAGTCCACGCCGACGAGCACGACCCCCGCGTCGGCGAGGAGCTGCGCGGCGTCGGGCGCGATGTAGGCGAAATCCGTGTGAAACGCCGAGTCCATCCAGCCGCGGAGCGTGCTCCGGGTCCGGAACAGCACGCGCGTGGTGCCCTTCCAGTCGTGCCGGTTCAGCTCGGCGGCGTCGATCCCCTGGACACTGTCCGGGATGTCGATGATCCGTGCCGCACCGATCAGCGCGGTGAGGGGGACCTGATCGATCGGTGCACCGTTCGCGATGAAGTGCATCGGCGCATCGATGTGCGTGCCGCTGTGCGCCCCCATCGAGTAGACCGACAGCGTGAATTTGTCGCCCTTCCGCAGGTCCTTGAGAAAAGCGAACTTCATCGGCGCGTCGCCGCGATACACGGGCGTCCGCGCCGGATCGAGCGTCGCCGTGACGTCGATCCATCCCGCGCCGCTCAACTCCTGCGCCCCGCGATCGCGTGGGGTACACCCCACCACGAGACTGAGGAGGAGCGTGAACCCGAGCCCTGCGACGCCGATGATCGTCTCGGCCACGGTCCACGTCTTCAGCGTCTGTTGCACGGTCATGTTGAAGAACTCCTTAATGAGCCAGAAGCCCGCGTCGTTCACGTGTGACAGCACCAGCGATCCCGCACCCGTCGCCAGCACGAGCAGCTCGGCGTGCGTTCCCGGCGTGGCGGCGGCAATCGGGGCCACGATCCCGGCGCTCGTCGTCATCGCCACCGTGGCCGAGCCGGTGGCCACACGGATGAGAGCGGCCACCGTCCAGGCGAGCAGGAGCGGCGAGGCCTGCGATCCGAGCGCGACGTCGGCAATGGCTCTCCCGACGCCGCTTTCGATCAGCACACGGTTGAACCCGCCACCGGCGCCGATGACGAGCAGAATCGTGGCGGTGGGTGCAAGACAGTCGTTCGCGAACTTGAGGATCTGATCCCGGGTGAAATGCTGCCGGTATCCCAGCGACCAGAAGGAAAACAGGAGCGCCAGGAGCAGCGCGACGATCGGGCCGCCGATGAAGTCGAGGGTCGTGCGCACCGGACTGCTTGCGTCGAGCACGACATCGGCAGCGCTCGCACACAACATCAGGATCACCGGGAGCAGCACCGTGAATAGTGAGACACCGAAGCTCGGCATCTCCCGCGCGCTGCCGCCCGTGCCGCCCGTGTTGTTGATCCCGCCGATGAATTGCGCAGCAACCGGATTCTCCGCGGTGAGCGCGATCCGGGGGGCGATCCACGAGGCGAAGATCGGACCGGCCAGCGCTGCCGTCGGCAGGCCGACCAGGATGGCGTACGCGATCGTCCGCCCGGTGTCCGCCTGATACGCGGCGACTGCCAACATCGCGGCCGGATGTGGCGGCATCATCCCGTGCACGACCGACAGCCCCGCGACGAGCGGAATTCCGATTTTCACGAGCGAGAGCCCCGTCCGCCGCGCGATCGTGAACACCAGCGGGATCAGCAGGACGAATCCCACCTGGAAGAAGACCGGAATCCCGACGATGAAGCCGACGAACATGATCGCCCAGTGCACGCGGTTCTCGCCGAACCGATTGATGAGCGTGGTCGCGATCTGGGTCGCGGCGCCGGATTCCGCCATCATCTTGCCCAGCATTGTGCCGAGGGCGACGACGATCGCGATGAATCCCAGGACCGCGCCGACACCATCCTGGAATGCCTTCACGACACCGGCGAACGGCATTCCCGCCACGATTCCCAGCGTGAGCGAGACAGTGATCAGGGCGACGAAGGGGTGCAGCTTGAGGCGCGCGATGAGAACGATCAGCGCCACCACCGCCGCGAATGCCAGGAGCAGCAGCTGCGCGTTTGCGCTCACGCTGCACGCCTCACGAGCTCGGCGACGATGGCGTCGGGCGTTTCGCGGATATCGCACACCCATGCGTGCTCGTCCGGCGATGGCTCTTCGAGAATGGCGAGCTGGCTCTCGAGCAGCGATGCCGGCATGAAGTGCCCGACGCGCTTGGCTAGCCGCTCCGCGAGCAGCTCACGACTTCCCGCGAGATAGACGAACTGCACATCCCGAGACCCGGACGAGCGCAATAGATCGCGATAGATCCGCTTCAGTGCTGAGCAGGAGACCACGAGGCCGATCCGTGCACGCTGCGCGTCGTGGAGCCGGGCCGCGATTCGTAGCAGCCAACCGCGACGGTTGTCGTCAGTCAACGGGACGCCGGCTGCCATCCGCTGCACGTTCTCCGGAGGATGCAAATCGTCCCCTTCGACGAAGTCGATTTGGAGCGCGGCGCCGAGCTGCGCTCCGATCAGGCTTTTGCCGGAGCCCGAAACGCCCATGATCACGTAGAGACCAGTGTGGCCAGCGCCCATGAAGTGGCCCCAATCCTATACCACCGGCGGATTCTGGGCTATTCTGCAGGCGTCGATCGGCTGGTCACTTCGAAAAAGCGGGGGAACCGCACGAATGCAACTGGCGATGATCGGGTTGGGCCGGATGGGCGGCAACATGGCAACGCGCCTGGTCCAGGGCGGGCACGAGGTGGTGGTGTACGACGCGAATGCGGCCGCGGTCAAGCAACACGCCGGTACGGGCGCCAAGGGCGCCAAGGACCTCGGCGACGTGGTTCGGCAGCTTACTCCGCGGCGCGTCGTTTGGATCATGGTACCGGCCGAAGCTGTCGCGAGCACGGTCGATGAGCTGATGCCGCACCTCTCCCGCGGCGACATCGTGATCGACGGCTGCAACTCGAACTTCACGGATTCGCTGCGCCGCGCCGAGGCGCTCCAGGCGAAGGGAATCGAGTTTGTGGACGTCGGGACGAGCGGTGGGGTCTGGGGCCTCGAGCTCGGCTTCTGTCTCATGATCGGCGCACTCCCGGCCACCTTCCAACATTGCGAGCCGATCTTCCGGACTCTGGCGCCCCCCGAGGGATACGCGCGCGTCGGCCCGCCCGGGGCCGGCCACTACGTGAAGATGGTGCACAACGGGATCGAGTACGGCCTGCTCCAGGCCTACGCCGAAGGCTACGAGATCCTGCACGCGTCGAAGGACTTCAAGCTCCAGCTGGGTCCGATCGCGAAGCTCTGGAACCACGGCAGCGTGGTCCGATCGTGGTTGAACGAGCTGGCCGAGCGGGCGTTTTCGCGTGACGACCAGCTGGCCGGGATCCGAGGCTACGTCGAGGACTCGGGTGAAGGCCGCTGGACGGTGGAAGAGGCGCTGCGACTCGACGTGCCCGCGCCCGTGATCACGCTGTCGCTCCTCGCACGGCTGCGCTCGCGTCAGGAGGAGTCGTTCGGCGCCAAGGTAATCGCGGCGCTGCGCAAGGAGTTTGGCGGGCACGCGGTCCAGACTAAGTGACCGCAGCTACAGCAAAGCGGCGCACGATCTCCCCGGCCGGCTCGATCGCGTGAATTCCTGCGACACTCTTGCCGGCCTGCCAGTAGTCCTTTGAGGTCTTCTCGCCCGCACCACCCGCGAGCGAGGCACGCTTGAGCTGCCACGCCGAGCGCAGCGCGTAGATCGTACGCATCCAATGCTTGGTTCGCCGCCCGCGCAGAAGCCACCGCGCGATCGGCCCGGCTCTCGTCCCGATCCGTTCGACGTAGGGCGTGCGGATGACCGATAGTGGGACTCCGGTGACGCGCTCGGTGAGCACGATGTCGGACTCGTGGGCCCGGACGATGGCCTGCTTATAGTCGTCGTGCGCCCCGCACTCAGTGGTTGCGATGAAGCGCGTGCCGAGCTGCGCGCCGGCATAGCCCATTCGCAAGGCTTGGACGAAGCCGGTCTCGTCGCCGATTCCGCCCGCACAGACGATGGGCACGCCAAGATCGGCGAGCTCATCGTAGAGAGCGCGTGCGCTGCGCGGGCCCGCGTGGCCACCGGCGCGATCGTTCACGGCAATGAGTCCGTGGACTCCTCCCGCCAATCCCTTCTCGGCCCACTTTCGCTCCGTCACGTCGTGGTAGACGATGCCTCCCTCCGGCGCCACGCGATCTACGACCCAGCGCGGATTGCCCAGCGACGTGACGAAGAAGCGCACGCCCTCTTCCAGCGCGACATCGACATAACGGTGCATCCGCTCGAGGTAGAGTTTCGAGCTGCGCTCGATCAGCACGTTCATGCCGATGGGCTTGCTGGTCGTGCGCCGGATGAGCCGTAGCCCTTCCCGCAGGTCCTGCCCATACACGTAGATCATCGAGAGCGGTTGCACGACGCCAAGGCCGCCGGCGGCGGAGACGGCCGCGACCAGCTCGGCGTTGGAGCAGGGGTACATCGCGCCGCAGATCAGCGGCACCTCGATCCTGAGCTGCCGCGTGAGGGGTGTGTCGAGCAAACTCATCGACGCGCGATCGGTCGAAGGCGCCAGCGCGCGGTTGCCGTAGCGACGACGTCGCCTTGTGCGTCGGACACCGTTACCCCGGCTTCGTAGTCCTGCTCTGTAGTCACGTCGAGACCGGCCACCCGGCACTCGGCCGTCAACAGGCCGCGTGCCTTCTTCTTATACGTGATGGAGAAGCCCGTGACGATGCCCTGAATCCCCGGCGGCAGTCCCACCAGGACGGCGAGTCCGCTCGCCATCTCGGCGAGGTTGGCGAGCGCCATCGCATGCACCGACGCGAGATGATTCCTCACTCGGCGGCGGTCGCGCAGCGTCACGCGGCACCAGCCGGGCTCCAGCTCGGCCACGCGGGCGCCCAGCGTCCCGGAATATGGCGCAATCCACCCCACGACCAGACTGAATACCGTCTTGCCGCCCGGAAGCCCGGACAGCCGTTGCCATAACGCGCGGAGCCGTTCGCCGGGTGCTGACATGGAGGAGGGCACGGGTCGAATGTAATCGGTAGTTAAGTTGTCTCCACATGACGCAAATCGCTTTCGCCGGCGTCGGCGTGGACTTTGGCGCCACCAAACTGTTCTCGGACGTCACCTTTACGGTGGCACCCGGTGAACGCTGGGGCATTGTCGGGCGGAACGGCACGGGGAAGACGACCCTGTTCCGGTTGCTGACGGGCGATCTCGAACCCACCCGCGGGAGCATTGCGCGCGCGCCCCGCCTCCGCGTTTCGTTGCTCGAGCAACATCGCGACTACGGCGCCGCCACCACCGTCTGGGAAGCGGCGGCCGGGGAGCTCGCCGACCTGCTGGCGCTGGAGCAGTCGCTGGTGGAGCAGGCCGCGAATCTCGCCCACGACTCGTCGCCGGCGGCCCTGGCTCGCTACGGCGAAGACCTGGAACGCTTCGAGCGCGAGGGTGGCTACGCGGTCACCGCGCGCATCGACGCCGTGCTGCACGGCCTCGAGTTCGATCCGGCGCAGGCGCGCGTCACGCCGCTCTCGGCGTTGAGCGGCGGTGAGCTCGGCCGGCTTGGTTTGGCTCGCCAGCTGATGTCAACCGCAGATGTGCTGCTGCTCGACGAGCCGACGAATCACCTCGATCTCGAGACGACGGAGTGGCTCGAGCACTACCTGGCCGCGAGCGAGCGGACCGTGCTGCTCGTGAGCCATGATCGTGCGTTTCTGTCCGCCACCGTGGATCACGTACTGCACCTCGAGGGCGGCACCGCGACGCCCTATTCGGCCGGCTACACCGATTTCGTCGCGCAGCGCGCCGAGCGACGGCTGGCGCAGCAGCGGGCGTTCGAGCAGCAGCAACGGACGATCGCGCACGAGAAGGATTACATCGCCCGCAACATCGCCGGCCAGAACACCAAGCAGGCGAAAGGAAGACGCAAACGGCTCGAGCGGCTGCCCCGGCTGAGCCCGGTCCTTGGAGCGACCGGAACGATGGCGCTGCGGTTCGAAGCCGCAGACCGCGGCGGCGATCAGGTGGTGACGGCCAAGCACGTGAGCGTTCGGGTCGGCGATCGCAGTTTGGTGGAGCGATTCAGCGGGACGCTGAAGCGCACCGATGTGGTCGGGCTCATCGGCCGAAACGGGGCGGGGAAGTCCACACTCCTCCGCGCGCTCCTGGGCGAGCACCCGATCGACGGGGGCGAGCTCAGGCTTGGCGCCTCGATCACCACCGGCTACTACCGCCAGGATCTCTCGCAAGTGCCGCTGGATCGCACGCTCTACGAGGTGATTGAAGACCTGAGACCGAAATGGGAGCGCGGTCCGATACAGGGGCATCTCGGCCGGTTCGGGTTTTCGGGTCAGGAGGTCCTGCGCCGTGCCGACTCGTTGTCGGGCGGCGAGCGCGCGCGTCTCGCGTTCGCGATCCTGATGCTGTCGCGTGCCAACCTGCTCATCCTGGATGAGCCGACAAACCATCTCGACGTCGAGTCCATCGAGGCGCTCGAGGATGCGATCGAGGAATACGACGGCACGGTGATCCTCGTCAGCCACGACCGGGAGCTGCTGCGAGCGCTGACGACTCGGATCTGGATCCTGCACGAGCGGCACATGACCGAGTTCGCCGGGGGGTTCGCGGAATGGGAGGAAGTGAGCACCGAGCGCGCGCATGCCGCCGCGGTCAGCGCCGCCGAAGAACAGGCGCTGCGGCGCGTACACGAACGCCAGCGGGTCGCTCCAGCTCCGAAGCGCGATCCGCGTGCCGAGCTGCGCCGCGCGCAACGTGAGCTCGAGGAAGCGGAGGCCGCCGTCGCGGCACTCGAATCCGAAGTGGCCCGCCTTGTGGCGGCGCTCGAGGACCCGGCGCTCTACACGCGCCCCGACGGCGCCCGCGAGGCCCACGCGCTCGGCGCCAAGCTCGAGACACTCAAGCGCGACCTGGAGGCCGGGATCGAGCGGTGGACTCGGGCGACCGAGCAGGTGGAGCGCTCTGGACAGAGCGACCCACAGGCGGTCTAATCTCTGTCATGCGAAACAGACTCGTTTGCGTATTGCCCATTCTCTTCGCGCTCACGGCAGGCACCGGCGCCGCTCAGACATCTCTGCAGGTCCGCTGGGAGCTCGTGGGAGACACCGTCGCCGCGTTCACGCTGACGAACCGCGGCGCGAAGCCGCTCCCGCCGAGCGGCTGGGCGATCTACTTCAACGCCCTCCACTCGGCGCAGCCGGGAAGTGTGGGAAGCGGGTTCGCGATCGAGGACGTGATGGCCGACCTGCACCGGCTCGTGCCGGCGGCGGGATTCGTGGGACTGGCTCCAGGTGCCAGTGTCCGGATCCCATACCGCACCGACCCTCTCCTCAATCGCAGCTTTGTGCCCAAAGGTCCCTACATCGTCTTCGACACGGCGAAAGCTGTCGGCGTCCCGTTGACCGACTATGTCGCTGCCCCGTTTGATCGGGCCGTCGCCACCCCCGAGAACCAGTTCGTCCTCGATTCCGCGACGCGTGTCATCCCCGCGAGCGAGCTGCCGCCGCTGTTCCCAACACCGGTGACGGTGACACCAGCAGCGGGCTCGTTGCGGCTCACGGCGTTGCCGCGGGTCGAAGCAACGGAAGCACTGAGGAACGAGTGGGTATTCGCGACGGAGTACCTCCGTCCCTATTTCGCCGGCACGACGACGGGCAGCGTATCGCTGCGGCTCGAAGTCGGCGCCGTCGAAGGCCAAACGTCGCCCGAGGCGTACTCGCTGGTCGTGGATCCGGCACAAGGCATTCGCATCGTGGGCGTCTCTCCTGCCGGCGTGTTCTATGGGCTCCAGTCGCTGCGCAACCTGCTCCCCGCGCCCACGCCGCGCGCCGGACTTACGCTGCCGGCGATCCGCGTGGTTGATGCGCCGCGCTTCGGCTACCGCGGCTTCATGCTGGACGTCGCCCGTAATTTCCATCCGAAGGCCGCCGTACTGCGGACGATCGATCTCCTGGCGCGCTACAAGCTCAACGTCCTGCACCTGCATCTCACGGACGACGAAGGCTGGCGCGTCGAGATCGCCGGCCTCCCCGAGCTGACGGCGGTCGGGGCACGCCGCGGGCACCCACCGGACTCCGACCGGCATCTGCAGCCGGCATTCGGATCGGGCCCGCTCGTGGACCGGCCGTGGGGCAGCGGCTTCTATTCGCACGCCGACTACGTCGAGATTGTGCGTTACGCGGCCGCGCGGCACATCGAGGTGATTCCGGAGATCGAGATGCCGGGTCACGCGCGCGCGGCGATCAAATCGATGAAGGGCAACCAGCAATACCGGCTCGATGAACCGGAAGACCGCTCCGTCTACATGTCGGTTCAGGGCTATCCCGACAACGTGATGAACCCGGCACTCGAATCGACTTATCGGTTCATCGAGCGCGTGGTCGGCGATCTCGCGGCGATGCACCGCGAAGCTGGCGCCCCCCTGCGGCATATCCACATGGGCGGTGACGAGGTTCCGAACGGCGTCTGGCAGGGTTCGCCGGCGGTCCAGGCGTACATGCAAGCGCACGATCTCACGAGCGTGGACGATCTCTGGTTCGCGTTCTACGGCCGAATCGAGCAGATCCTCAAGGCGCAGAACGTCTCGCTCGGC
>Ga0137397_10003503_pt1 | contig 10914 bp, 13 predicted proteins | sample czorhiz116metaG_FD_106658 | JGI IMG/M metagenome (GOLD analysis project Ga0137397, IMG submission 106658) | Vadose zone soil microbial communities from Angelo Coast Range Reserve, California, USA - czorhiz1.16 metaG | ecosystem: Environmental > Terrestrial > Soil > Vadose zone | place: USA...
GCGTAGGTGAACCCGATCATGAACGAGGCCTGCGTGGCCGACTTGTCGTCGGGGTACTCGCGGACCAGCTGCTGGAAGATGCCGATCCGCTCCGCGGGGCTCTCGGTAGCCTGCGCCCGCGCGAAGAGATCGGCCGGCTTCAGCGCCGGGGCCATCGGGCTCTGGAGCGAGTCCGAGAGGATGCGCACGCCGTACTCCTTCTGGAGCGAAGCGATCAGATCCGTCTGGAAGTGCTCCGTCCGCTGATTCTCCAGATTCGAGCGGATCTGCCGCTGCACGGCCTCGTACTTCTGCGGCCCGGTTTCGGCCCTCTCGTCCGCGCGGATGACGTGCCATCCCTTGGAGCTCTTCAAGGGCTCGCTCGTCTCCCCTTCCTTCAGCTTGAAGGCTGCCGCGACGACCGCGGGGGCGTTCCCGATCCCCGGCACGATGGCGGTATCGTTGGTGACGAATCCAAGGATGCCGCCGTTCTTGGCGGTCAGCTTGTCGGTCGAGTACCGCGCCGCGACCTCGTCCCATGTCGAAGTGCGGAGCTTCCGGAGGACCTCCTTGGCGCGGGCCTGGGTCGCGACCTGGATGTGGCGGACGCGCGCACGCCCGGGGATGTTGAACTCGGCCGGGTGCTCGTCGTAGTACCGCCGCACCGTGGAGTCGGCAATGGCGGGAAGCACGCTCAAGGCGTCCTGGTAGTAGTGGCGGAGGAGGAGCTGGCGCTGCTGACCCTCCAGGTCCGAGAGGTAGCCTTTGCTCCTATCGGTGCCCGCCTTCATCGCCGCCTGGTACATCGCCTCCTGGTTGACGATCCTCTCGACGAGCCCTTTGTACTGCTCCGGGTCTTTCAGATAGTCCTCGCGGACCCCGGCAGGGGCCGTCGCGAGGACGGAATCCACGTCGTGGCGGGTGATGTAGCGTCCGTTCACGACCGCGACCGGCGGATTGCCCGGGCTCGGCGGACTGGGCTGCCAGACGCGCGCCGTCGAGCCCTGCGTTCCGGCCGGCGGCTTGGACCTGGAGGAGCCGGCGCAGCCCCCCATTCCCGACACGAGGAGAAGCGCTCCAACCCCCAGCGCAAACGACTGAATTCGAATCATGGAATTCGGAACCGTCCTCTCATTTGCGAACGACCCACACCTTCACGGGGGCCTCGATCTCTTCGTACAGGTGGATGGGAACTTCGAACACGCCCAGGGACTTGATCGGCTCCAGGAGACGAACGCTCTTCCGGTCCACCGTGTACCCCTTGGCCGCGAGCGCGTCCTGGATCTCGTGGGCGCTAACCGAGCCGTAGAGCTGATCCTCCTCCCCGGCCTCCACACTGAACTGGAGCGAGAGCTTTCCCAGATCCTCGCGAAGCCGCTCCGCCGCCTGGCGCTGCTTCTGCTCCAGCGCAACACGTGCCCGCTCACGATCCTTGAACACCGCGCGCGCGTTTCCGACCGCCTCGATCGCTTTCTTGCGCGGGATCAAGAAGTTGCGGGCATACCCGTCGGCGACGCGGACGGCCGTCCCACGTTTTCCCAGCCCGCCGATGTCCTCCAGAAGAATGACCTCCATCGAACCTCCTAGTCGTCGTTGCCGCGCCCGCCCTGCGGCGAGCGCGTATCGGGAGTCGCCCTGAGCCGAAAGTCGTACCAGACATCCAGCAAGCCGACCGCCATCACCGTCGTGACGAGGATCGGCATGAGGATGAGGAGAACCAGAACCGCGGCCTGGACGAGGCCGCGAATGTGAAAGACCTGCGCCACGTAGCGCGCGACCGCGAACCCCTGCACCGTGTACGCGAGCGCGAGCGGAAACGCGAGATTCACCCCCGCGTCGAAGGCGGGTTTCCAGCGGGTCACCATCAGCACGAGCGCCAGCGCCAGGACCCAGGCCCCCACGGGGTGCACCCTCCATACCGCGAACTCCGAGAAGGCGGGAAACCCTCCCTCCTCTTCCTGGAAGAGAACGGAGGCCAGCCAGCAGTTCGTGGCGATCACCACGATCCACTTGAGCGCGAAGAGCGAGGGAAGGAGGAGCGCCCACAGGCGCCCCGTCTGCTCGAGCGCGTGATTGAACTCGGTCGAGGAGAGCCCCAGCGATTGACTGAGCCGATGCTCTGTTTCCAGCCGCTTCAGCTCGTCGATCCGCGTCGCGAGCATGCGGGTCAGCTCGTCCATGCCCCCGGCGAGGAGATATCCCCCGGCGACCGCCAGCACCAGCGCGGCCGCGAGACTCGCGGTCACCGAGGCGGGCAGACCCCGCCGCGCGCAGGCCGCCAGGAGAAGCCCGGCCGCGGCGAGGACGCCGATGAACACCAGCTGATGCGGCTCGTGGATCCCGGACGCGTAGAGGGCGCCCAGGGTCGAGGCGGCCGCCAGCGCTCCCAGCAACAGCCCCACCTTGCGCGCGAGCCAGAGGAGCGCCACGGGCAGGAGCCCGAACGCCCAGGGCAGGGGCGAGGGGATGTCGGTGTTGGCTGCCGCGATCAGAAGAGCGCCGACCAGGATCGCTCCCAGCGCCCGGACGGAATTCCCGAGCGAGAGCGTCCGGCCGGGCTCAGCGATACTGCTCACTGGTGAACGGCAGGAGTGCCAGGATCCGCGCGCGCTTCACGGCCTCGGTGATCTGCGACTGGTGGCGGGCGCACGTGCCGGAGATCCGCCGCGGCACGATCTTGCCGCGGTCGGTGATGAACCGCGTGAGCCTCCGGTCGTCCTTGTAATCGATCCGCTCCACCTTGTCGAAGCAGAGCTTGCAGAACTTTCTGCGAAACGATCTCGATTCGCCTTCGCGGGCCATCAAACCTTCTCCTCCATGTTGGGCGAAACTGCGTGTACCGCTTCGGCGGCGGCCGGCTCCGCGGGGCGCCCCGGCTCCTCGACCCGCGGGGACTCCTTCACCGCGAGCACGGTCAGGTGCCTCAAGACGCTCTCGTTCAGGCGGAACCGCCGGTCCATTTCCCCGATCAGCTCCGGCGGGCTCTTGTGCTTGATGTGAATGTAGGTGCCGTCCCGCCGTTTCCGGATGTTGTACGCGAGCTTCCGCTTGCCCCAGCGCTGCACCTCGACGATCTCGCCGCTCGCCTGCGAGATGCTCTGGGATACCTTGTCCACCTCTTCGTTGATGCGGGCCTCCTCGAGGCCGGGGTCGAAAATGATCGTCGTCTCGTAAGTCTTCATGAAGGTCTCACTCCTCAACCGGGTCCAGTCCGAATCGGTTCCAACGGTTCATTGCCTGGGTCAGGCCGTCCGCAGCCGCGTCGTAGGCGGCGCTCGCGGCTCCCTCGAGCGCCTCGGGTAGCCTCTGGCGCTCCTCCTCGTGAAACCGCGCCAGCACGTACTCCGGAAGATCGGCAGAACGGGGGGCGGGTCCGACCCCGATCCTCAGTCTCGGAAACTCGGCCGTCCCCACCTCAGCGAGGATCGACTCCAGCCCCTGGTGTCCGCCCGTCCCGCCCGCGGCGCGAAGGCGGATCGTGCCGAGCGGCAGGTATACGTCGTCGAGCAGGACCAGGATTTCCGAGGGAATCCGGCCTTCCCGGATCAGCTCGCGCAGCGCCTGCCCGCTGCGATTCATGTAGGTCTGCGGCTTCGCCACCGAGACTTGGTGCCGGCCGGCGCGGCCCTCGCCGCGGAGCATCGCTCCCTCGCGCCGCCATCCGGTGAAGCGCCCGAGCTTCGAGGCGAGAAGGTCCACCGCCATGAACCCGGCGTTGTGACGCGTTCCCTCGTACTCCTGGCCCGGATTGCCGAGACCCACGACCACCTTGGGCTCGTTAACCTTGCTTGCCTCCCTCTTTGCCGGACGGCTTGCCGCCTTCCTTCGCGGATGGCTTGCCGCCTTCCTTCGCGGACGGCTTGCCACCTTCCTTGCCGCCCTCCTCCGTTTCCTCTCCTTCCTTCTTCGCGCCGATCACCTCGGGCTCCGCCACGGCCGCTTCACCCTCCGCCGGCTTCACTTCCTCGAGGATCGTCGGCGGCACCACCGCGGCGATCGCGCGATCCGCTTCGGTCAGAATGGTCGCGCGCTCCGCCTTGAGGTCGCTCACGTGGAGCGAGTCGCCGATCTGGAGCGCGCTCACGTCCACTTCAAGCTTCGACGGGATGTCGGTCGGAAGGCATTCGACTTCCACTTCGCGCAGCAGGTGCTCCAGAATCCCGCCGCCGTCCTTGACGCCCGTGGGAACTCCGATCAGCACGATCGGAACCTCGACCGTGATCCGCTCGGTCAGCGAGATGTGCTGCAGGTCGAGATGCAGGATCGTGCCCGCCACCGGATGGCGCTGGATCTCACGGATCAAGGCCTTCCGGTCCTTGGCGGCCTCTCCCCCCATCTTCAGATCCACGATCACGTTGCTTCCGTCGGTGCTCTCGAGCACCGACATCAAGTCCTTCAGCGCCACCGTGAGCGGGATCGAGTCCTCGCCGCGTCCGTAATAGACGCCGGGGACGCGCCCGCCGGCGCGCAGTCTTCGGGCCACGCCCTTGCCTGCATCGGCGCGGGCGGCGGCTTCCAGGGAAACGATGGCCATCGTGCGACTCCTTCCTTCTCTCGAGTGATCCCGTTAGATGAACAGCGAGCTGAGCGATTCCTCGTCGTGGATGCGGCGGATCGCCTCCCCCAGAAGCCCGGCGACCGAGTGCACCTTGATGCTGGGCCCCAGCTTCTTGGGGTCGTGCGGGATGCTGTCAGTCACGATCAGCTCGCGCACCGAAGAGCGCCCGATGCGCTCGATCGCGTCCCCGCACAGCACGGCGTGGGTGCACGCCGCGTAGATGTCGCGGGCGCCGGCCCGCTTCAGGGCCTCCGCCGCCTCGACCAGGGTGGATCCCGTGCTCACGACGTCATCGAAGATCACGACGTTCTTTCCATCCACGTCGCCGATCACGTTCATCATCTCCACGGCGTCGGGGCTGGGGCGGCGCTTGTCCACGATCGCGAGCCCGGTGCTGAGCCGCTTCGCGTACGCGCGCGCCATCTTGACACTCCCGATATCCGGCGCCACCGCAATCAGATTCGGGATCTTGAGGTGCAGGTAGTAGTCCACCAGCACCGGCGCCGCGTACAGATGATCGAAGGGGATGTCGAAGAACCCCTGAATCTGCGCCGAGTGCAGGTCCATCGTCATCACCCGGTCGGTGCCCGCGGTGGTGATCATGTTCGCGACCAGCTTCGCCGTGATCGGCACGCGCGGCTGATCCTTGCGGTCCTGCCGCTGGTACCCGAAGTACGGGATGACCGCCGTCACGCGCCCGGCCGAGGCCCGGCGTGCGGCGTCGACCATCACGAGCAGCTCCATGAGATTGGTCGCCGGCGCGAACGTCGGCTGGAACACGAAGATGTCCGCGCCGCGGACGTTCTCGTTGATCTTCACGAACGTCTCGCCGTCGGCGAACTGACTCACGGTCGCGTCCCCCAGCTCGGTGCCCAGGTACTCGCAGATCTTCTCGGCGAGCGGCCGGTTGGCGGTCCCGGTGAAGAGCCGGAGCCTCGTCTGTGAGTCGCGCTTCCGTATCGACTCCGATTCGTGTCCCGGTGCCGCGGCCAGGCGCCGATCCGTTGGTAGTTTCACCGTCATCGTTTCCTCCCGGGAATCCCCACAAAAACGAAAAACCCAAGGCCGATTGACAACTTCGTCAATCGGGCCCGATGCGCCCGGAGGCGCTCGATGGGCCGGAGGTCGAATGCCTCCGGGGCCCGGCGATCGAGGTCAATTGTCTTGGGTCCTGATGAACCATCCGCCGCGCATGGATTCGCGGCGAAAACACCGCCGGTTCGCGGCGGCAACGGATTCTAACGCATCCGGACGCGCTGCGGGTCCAAAAAGGTGGTTGGGGCGGGAGGATTCGAACCTCCGGATGGGAGATCCAAAGTCTCCTGGCTTACCACTTGCCGACGCCCCAAAACCTCCCTACGTGCCGGTCACGGCGAGGGACGGTTGCTTGAGCCGTTCCTTTTCGTACTCCGCCAGAATCCGATCTTCGATGAACTTGCGCGTCTCGTTGTTGATCGGATGTGCCACGTCCTGGTAGGTCCCGTCGGGACGTTTTCGGCTGGGCATCGCCACGAACATGCCGTTCGTCCCTTCGATGATCTTCAGTCCTCGGATGACGAAGGAATCGTTGAAGGTCATGCTCGCGAAGGCCTTCAGCTTGTCGTCGTCCCGCAGGGAAATACGGACCTCGGAGATTTCGAGCGTCATACCCTCACCGCCCTCGAGTTAAGGACCTCGATCCGTCGAAGTCCTTCGGGTCCATCGCTGGACCCGGCCCATGCACCCCCCGAACATCGACCCCGGCGCTTGCAACCTTCCCTGCTACCGAAGCTCCGCCAGCGCGACGCCTCGTTCGGTGGTACGCACGACGTGGACCGTTGCGCCGAGAGCGGCGACCCTGCGAGCCACCCGTTGCGCCTCTTCCTGCGTCCGTGCGAGCCCGAAAACCGTGGAACCACTACCGGACAAAAGCGAACCCAGAACGCCGCTCTCTTCGAGCACACGCCTGAGTCTTGCAACCACACCGAACTCAGGAAGGACCACGTCCTCGAAATCGTTGTGAAGATGCGACGCGATCGCGGGCCAGTCTCGACGCCCGATCGCTGCGGCCAGCATGGTAGCGCTGCCGCCCCGGAGTGTCAACGCAATTTTGGCCCGCCCGTATGCCCAAGTCGTTGAAACTGCGAGAGGTGGAGTCGCGAGCACAACCCAGGCCGAGGGGGCGGGACAAAGATGTCTCACCTGGTCGCCGCGCCCCGTAGCGCGTGCCGTTCCGCCTCTCAGGAAGAAGGGAACGTCCGATCCGATCCGCGCCGCGATGGAGTGAATGGCTCCCGCTTCCAGATCGAGATCGAGCAGCCGATTCACGCCGAGAAGGAATCCCGCGGCGTCGCTGCTTCCCCCACCGAGTCCGCCGCCGATCGGAATTCGTTTCGTGAGACGCGCGCTCACGCCTCGCGAGATGCTTCGTTCCCCGGCGAGGAGCGACCACGCGCGCTCCACGATGTTCGGAGTGTCGCCCGGCAGGGGAAGGCCGCGCGCCGTGAGCGTGAGTCCGCCCGCGGATTCCGTGAGCAAGAGCTCATCCTCCAGCGCCACAGACTGCATGATGGTGTCGATCTCGTGGTAGCCGTCCGGGCGGCGGCCCAGGATCCAGAGACCGAGATTGATCTTCGCGGGGCAGCGTACCCGGAGCGCGCGGGCGTGCGCCACGGCTTAGCCCGCGGGCCAGTAGAGGATCGCGAGCAAGGCCGAGCCCCAGAGGATCACGTTCACGAGGGTGGGCCGGTCGCGGTAGAAGTGCTCGGAGGGGTTTCCCCCTTTTTCCTCGGCATACATGAGGTACAGGTAACGGAAGATTCCATACAGCACGAAGGGAATCGTGAGATAGAGAGGGCGTCCTCCGAACTTCTCGAGGGTCTCGGGCGAGATCGTGTACACGGAGTAGGCGAGCAGGGTGGCGCTGGTCACCACCGCCACCAGCTGGTCGAGGAGCCGCGGCGTGTAGGCGCCAAGGGCTTTGCGGTGGCGGGCGGCGTCCCCCTCGAGCAGCGCCAGCTCGTGACGCCGCTTTCCGATCGCCAGGAAGAGCGCCAGGAAGAACGCGCACACGAGGAGCCACGGCGAGAGCACCACTTCCTCGCCGTTCCCGATCGCGCGGTCCCGGATCAGCTCCACGCCCGCGGTCGCCCGCAGCACGAACCCCATCGCGATCATCACGACGTCGAGGAGCACGACCTTCTTCAGGGCGATGGAGTAGAGAAGCGTGAGCGCCACGTAGGCCGCCACGGTCCAGCCGAAGCGCGTCCCCAGGAGGAAGGCGCCGCCCATCCCTACGGCGAGGAGGAGCGCCGCCCATACCGCCGCCGTGGCGATGGAGAGCTTCCCGGCCGCGATCGGACGATCGCGCTTCCCCGCGTGAAGGCGATCGCGCTCGACGTCCAGGATGTCGTTCAGGATGTACATGCCGGAGACCGCGAGCGAGAAGAGAAGGAATCCCAGGAGCGCGTCCTTCACGTAGGGCGGGTCGAGGAACTTCAGGGTGAAGATGAGCCCCGCGAAGAGGACCAGGTTCTTGGTCCACTGGTAGAGCCGCATCGACTGGAGGACGTTGCGGATCACCGGCGTGCCCGCTTCCTGCGTCCGGCCGGCGCCATCTCCTCCGCGCGCTCGCAGAGGATGTGTCCCACGAGGAGATGAATCTCCTGGATGCGCGCCGTCTTCAGCGAGGGAACCACCACGGCCGCGTCGCAGCGGCGCGCGAAGGCCTTCCCGGCCTCCCCCGTCATCCCGATGACCCGGAGCCCGCGCGCGCGCGCGGCCCGAACCGCCTCGAGGATGTTTTTCGATCGCCCGCTCGTCGTCATCGCCACGAGAAGATCTCCCCGCCTTCCCAGCGCCTCGATCTGGCGGGCGAAGACGCGATCGAATCCCAGATCATTCCCGGCCGCGGTGAGCATCGCGACGTCCGTGCCCAGGGCCATCGCGGGAAGCGCGCCCCGATCGCGCGCGAACCGCACGACGAGCTCCGTGGCGAGATGCTGCGCCTCGGCCGCGCTCCCGCCGTTGCCGCAGAAGAACACCGTGTGGCCGCGGGCGAGTGTGGCGGCGACGAGCCGGGACATCCGCTCGAGCGAATCCACCTCGCGAGCGAAGACCGCGAGGAGCGTGGCGGCGCTCTCGGCAAAGACGCGGCGGATTCTCTGGATCTGGGGTGTGGCTCGCGCGGGGCGCGGGCTCAAGCGGCCGCGCCCTTCCGCAGCGAGCTTCGGCTCAGGTAGTCGTGGAGCGCGTCCTGCCATGTCGGGAGAGACTCCCCTGTGAGCGCCTTGTAGCGCTCCCCCGAGAGGACGGAATTCTTGGGTCTTGGGGCGGGACGCGGGAACCGGTCCGAGGTGGTCTCGCCTATGGCCAGAGGAGAGCCGAGGTATCGGGCGATCTCCACGGCGAACCCGTGCCACGTGGTGCTTCCCGAGTTCGTCACGTTCACGGTCCCCGTGGCGCCGACCCGGAGCAGCTTCTCGATCCCGCGCGCGAGGTCGCGCGCGTAGGTGGGCGAGCCCTGCTGGTCGGTCACCACTTCGGGCGCTTCCTGACGTTTGAGCTTCGTCGCGATCGCGTCCACGAAGTTCTTCCCCCCTTCCCCGAACACCCACGAGGTGCGAGCGATGAGGAAGTTCCCTCCGGCCTCGCGCGTCACCTCCTCGCCCGCGAGCTTGGAGCGCCCATACGCGTTGATGGGCCGGGGCGGGTCATCCTCCCGATAGGGACCGTTCTTCGATCCGTCGAAGACGTAGTCGGTGCTGACGTAGACCAGGGTTGCCCCGCGCTCCTTGGCGAGGGCTGCGACGTTGCGCGTTCCCTCCCGGTTCGTGGCCATCGCGAGATCGAATTCCGTCTCGCACCGATCCACGGCGGTCATGGCGGCCGCATGAATCACCGCGTCGAACTCGATTCCCTTCGCGGCGGTCTTGATGCGCTCCGGATCGCGCACGTCCACCTCGTCCCGTCCCCAGAGATAGAGCGTGTTCCCCGAGGCGAGCCCTTCCCGGATGGCCTGCCCGAGAATGCCCTGTGCGCCGGTCACGAGGATGCGCATGCGCCCCTACAACACGTCCACCAGGCTGGAGTCGCCGACCATGAAGCGGTACGCCGTGGGCTTGGCCTGCGAGCGCTGGATCCGCACTTCCTTCCCGATCAGCGACGCCTCGATGCGCACCGGGATGTCCTGGATGGTGCACCGCTCGAGCACGATGGAATGCTCGATCTCGCTGTTCCGGATCGTGACCTCGTCGTAGATGGACGTGAAGGGGCCGATGTAGGAGTTCTTGATGACGCAGTTCTGACCGATGATGAGCGGCCCGCGCAGGATGGAGTTCTCCACCACGGTGCCCGCCCCCACGATCACTTCCCCCTCCGTGCGCGACGCCGCGTCCATCGTCCCCGACAGGCGACGCTTCGCGCGCGAGAGCACCATGCGATTCGCCTCGAGCATGTCCTCCAGCTTCCCCGTGTCCTTCCACCACCCCGAGATGATGTGGCAGTGCACGTCCTTGCCGGTGTCGATGAGGCGCTGTATGGCGTCCGTGATCTCGAGCTCGTTCCGGAAGGAAGGCTTGATGGCGTTCACGGCTTCGAAGATGCTCGAATCGAACATGTACACGCCCACGAGCGCCAAATCGGAGCGCGGCTCCTTGGGCTTCTCGGTCAGCCGCTTCACCTTCGTCCCCTCCAGCTCCGCCACGCCGAACTCCTGGGGATTGGGAACGTGCGCGAGCAGGATCTGGCTGTTCGGGCGGTCGCGCTCGAACTCGCGGACCAGCGGCGTGATTCCGTCCAGGATGAGATTGTCGCCGAGGTACATCACGAAGGAATCCTTCCCCATGAAGTCCTGCGCGATCTTGACCGCGTGCGCGAGACCGCGCGGCGCATCCTGGCGGATGTAGGTGGTCTTGACCCCGAAGGCCGAGCCGTCGCCCAGCGCGGCGCGGATCTCGTGCTCGGTGTCCCCGACGATGATCCCGACGTCCGTGATCCCCGCGTCGCGGATGGCCTCGACGCCGTAGAAGAGGATCGGCTTGTTCGCGACGGGGACGAGCTGCTTGGCGCCCGTGTGGGTGATGGGGCGGAGCCGCGTGCCCTTGCCTCCGCTCAGGATGAGGGCTTTCATGCGACGCGCTCCGGATCATGGGGGGCCCACGCATAGAGCTTGCGGTGGGTACTCTTCGGAACCACGAATTTGAAGTTAACTCGCAGCGCTGCAGGCACTTCCGAATGTGGAACTGGCCCCAGGGCCAGTTCTTTCTTCCGTAATCCTCCCGGGAAATCCGGGGCGGGAGAAGGATCCGTGAGAAGCATTGCCGTCTTCATCGCGAGCGCTTCTCCGATGCGGCGCCCTTCAGCCGCTCGCGCGCGAACGCGCGGCCGCGCTCCAGCAC
>Ga0137397_10003504_pt1 | contig 10911 bp, 7 predicted proteins | sample czorhiz116metaG_FD_106658 | JGI IMG/M metagenome (GOLD analysis project Ga0137397, IMG submission 106658) | Vadose zone soil microbial communities from Angelo Coast Range Reserve, California, USA - czorhiz1.16 metaG | ecosystem: Environmental > Terrestrial > Soil > Vadose zone | place: USA...
CGTGGAATTTGCAGAGAGGTCTGTGACCTTTCGCGAAGCAACTCGCAATCTCGAAGTGCTGCAACAGGAACTGTTGCCGAAACAGCGCCAGTCGCTCGAAGTTGCGCGTTCAGGTTATTTGGCTGGCCAAATCGATTTCTTCAATCTCACCGATGCGGAACAGACCTTGTTGCGGTTCGCCCTCGCCGAAGTTGATGCCCGCGAACAGCGGGAACTGGCGCTGACGGAATTGTCACTTCTTACACTGGGGGTCAGGCCGAATGCGTCTACGAGGTCAACCAGGCCGTCCATAGGCTCGCAAATTCAAATGAACCAGTCGGCACCGATGCCTTCGGGCAATACCAGAAGAATGAAATAACACGCTTATGAAGCCATACATTAAGGCCACAGCTTTGATCCTGGTAGTCGCAGGAATTGTGGCGATTGCAGGAACGTGGTTGACCGGTTGTAGTGAAAAGCAAAGCCCGCAAAGCGAGCAGCTCTACACCTGCGGAATGCATCCGCAGGTGATCCAGAACAAGCCCGGCAATTGCCCCATCTGCGGCATGAAGTTAACGCCGATTCGGAAACAGGGCGGGGGACCTGGGTCGAATGCGAACCCGGCGACCTCGACGAACGCAAGCATGAGCGCCACCGCGGCGGAAGCTGCGGGTATCATTACAATCGATCCTACCACTTCGCAAAATATGGGTTTGAGAACCGGACCAGTCACGCGGGGTCCATTGCGCCGGAATATTCGGACTGTCGGTGTGATTGATTTCGACGAAACGGCCCTGGCGGAGGTTAGCACAAAATTTCGTGGCTGGGTTGAAAAATTGTATGTCGACGCCACCGGGAAGCAGATGCATCGCGGGGAACCGCTTTTCGAAATTTACTCTCCAGAACTGTACCTGGCTCAAACAGAGTATCTGTTGTCACTCGGCTCGATGACCAATCACGAAAGCACGGCGGCGGAACTGCGGAAGATGGCGTCGCTGACGAAGTTGAAATATTGGGATATTTCGGAGGACCAAATCGCCGACCTTGAACGGACGCGGAGTGCAAAAAAGACATTGCGTGTCAATGCGCCGCGCGACGGAATCGTTGTAGAAAAAATAGTCGTGGAAGGCCAGATGGTCGAGGCGGGCGCCAGGCTTTACCGGCTTGCGGATTTGGCAACGGTCTGGGTCCAGGCGCAAGTTTACGAACAGGATTTGCCGTATATCAAACTGGGACAGGAAGCGGTTGTTTCCCTGGCGTCGCAGCCCGATCCAAAATTCCGCGGTCGAGTCACATATCTCTACCCGATGGTGGATGAAAAAACGCGGACCGCCAAAGTCCGCATGGAGTTTCATAATCCAGGTTATTTCCTGAAACCAGGCATGTATGCCACGGTCGAGTTGTCGGCGGAGTTGGCCCCGTCGGCATTGTTAGTGCCGGATATGGCCGTGCTGCGGAGCGGCGAGAAAAACACCGTCTTTGTGGCGTTGGACGGAGGGCGCTTTGAGGCACGAACCGTAATCCTTGGACCGCGAGCCGGAGAAGATGCCTACGCCGTACTCAGCGGCTTGAACGAAGGCGAGCGAGTAGTGACTTCGGGCCAGTTCATGCTCGATTCGGAAAGCCAATTGCGCGAGGCGATTCAGAAGATGATGAAACCGGGAGAGGTTGGACCATCGATGACCAGCCCGACAAATGGACAGCGGATGACGAACGCCAATCCAGCGATGCCGGAGAAAGTCGTTTATATCTGCCCGATGCCTGAACATGTGGCGTTGCAATACGAGCATCCCGGCAAATGTCCGCTCTGTGGAATGACGCTGGTGCCGGTGACGCCCGAGACGTTGGCCAAAATTCAACCGGGCGGTCACATCGAGTACTACACATGCCCGATGCTCGAGCACAGCGATGTGCGCTCGGATAAGCCGGGAAAATGTCCAAAGTGCAACATGACTCTTATCCCGGTGATGAAACAGGAGTCATCCCCCGGAACGAATATGACCCCGAACATGAGCAACATGTTGCCGGAGAAACTTTACACCTGCCCGATGGAGGCGCATGCGGATGTGGTCTCTGACAGACCGGGCAAATGTCCGAAATGTGGGCTGGACCTGGTTGAGACCAGCAAAGTGAAGCATGGGAAAATGGCCGAGCAGCATTGGGTGGAACAGCACCAGGGGCACCTGCACTAACTCCTTCCATGCTTAAGGCGCTCATCGATTTTTCACTGAAGAACAAATTTATTGTTCTGCTGACCACAATCGGTCTGGTGCTCGGAGGCGTCGTGGCAGTGCGGACGATTCCCTTGGATGCGATTCCCGATCTATCGGATACGCAAGTCATCATTTACACCGAATGGCCGGGCCAAGCTCCGCAGATCGTGCAAGATCAAGTCACGTATCCGCTTACGACCAAGATGTTGTCGGTGCCGCGAAACAAGGCTGTGCGTGGGTATTCGTTCTACGGTTTTTCGTTTGTTTATGTCATTTTCGAAGACGGTACTGATCCCTACTGGGCGCGAAGCCGCGTGCTGGAATATCTCAGCAGCCTCACAGGCCAATTACCAAAAAATGTGACGCCCTCGCTTGGGCCTGATGCTACCGGCGTCGGTTGGGCGTTCATGTATTCGCTGAATTCAACGAATCGCAGTTTGGCAGAATTGCGATCCATTCAGGATTGGCATCTGAAATATCAGCTCACTTCGGTCGAAGGAGTATCTGAAGTCGCATCCGTCGGCGGATTTGTGAAGCAGTACCAGGTCACGGTCGATCCGACAAAATTGCGCGCGTATAATCTTTCGATTGGAGATGTCAGCATGGCCATTAAGAAGAGCAATGGCGAAGTGGGTGGGCGTTCGATGGAAATGGCCGAAAAAGAATTCATCCTTCGCGTGCGCGGATACATTCAGAATTTGAAGGATTTGGAAAAGGTCGCGGTTGGCGTGGGGCCGAAACGGAGTGCCAAATCTGCTGGGGCAGGTGGCGAACGTTCAACTTGGGCCCGATATGCGCCGAGGAATTGCGGAATGGGATGGGGAAGGGGAGACAGTCGGCGGGATCGTAGTCGTGCGATATGGAGCGAATGCCCGCCAAGTGATCGAAAATGTGAAAGACCGCCTCGCGCAAGCAATGAAGGGACTGCCTCCAGATGTAAGCATTACCGTTGCCTACGACCGAACCGCGTTAATTAATCGTGCAGTAAAGACCCTGGAACAAAAGTTACTGGAAGAGAGCGTCGTTGTGGCACTGGTATGCATTTTGTTTTTGCTGCATTTCCGGAGCGCGATGGTAGCGATACTCATTCTGCCGACGGCCGTGCTGATTTCCTTTGTTGTGATGCAACGGCAAGGCATCAGTTCGAACATCATGTCGTTGGGCGGTATTGCGATCGCCATCGGAGCAATGGTCGATGCGGTGATCATCATGATTGAAAACGCGCACAAACACATGGAGCGCGACGCCGGCAAAAAGCCGCATTGGGACATCATCCGCGACGCCTCGATTGAGGTGGGACCGACGCTATTTTATTCGCTGCTCGTGATTACTGTCTCGTTCATCCCCGTATTCTCTTTGCAAGCCCAGGAAGGACGCCTGTTCAAACCGCTGGCGTTCACAAAAACCTATTCAATGGCCGCTGCGGCCCTGCTTTCGGTGACACTTGCGCCGGTGCTGATGGGTTATTTCATACGCGGCAAGCTGTTGCACGAGGAGAAGAATCCGCTCAACCGCTTTTTGATCTGGGTCTATCATCCGGTCATCGACTTTGTCATCCGCTGGCGCTGGGCAGTAATCGTCGGCGCTACATTGATTGTCGCGTGGGTTTTTCTGCCATGGAATTGGCTGGTAACGCGACATTTGGCGGAGGGCAGAGGCAAGTCAATGGCGGAAAAGGTCGGCAGGCTGTTTCCATATCAGAATCTCGGCTCCGAATTCATGCCGTCGCTGTATGAGGGAGACTTGTTGTACATGCCGACAACTTTTCCCGGAATTTCTCCGACCAAGGCCCGTCAACTCATCCAGCAAACCGACAAAATCATTAAAACTTTTCCCGAAGTTGAGCATGTTTTCGGCAAAATTGGGCGCGCCGAGACAGCCACGGATCCCGCCCCCATGGATATGATCGAGACAACGATCATGCTTAAAGACGAAAAGGATTGGCCCGAAATTAATATCAAGGATCCCGACGGAAAAATCACCGCGCATCGACGTCGAACGCCAGATGAACTCGCTGACGCCATGAACGGTGCTGTGCAGTTTCCCGGCTTGAACAATGCGTGGACGATGCCGATTAAAACTCGCATCGATATGCTCGCGACCGGAATCAAAACGCCTGTCGGGATAAAGGTAGCCGGGCCGGATTTGGCAGAATTGGAACGCGTAGCGTCTGAAATCGAGGCAGTCGTTAAGGGCGTGCCAGGCACTCTGAGCGCCTTTGCCGAGCGAACAATGGGCGGAAATTACATCGAGTTCCATATCGATCGCGACGAGATCGCCCGCTACGGACTGACGGTCGGAGCGGTGCAGGAAGTTCTTGAGGTCGCTTTGGGCGGGATGCCATTGACGACGACAGTCGAAGGTTTGGAACGCTACGCGGTGAACCTGCGCTACAATCGCGACTTCAGGGAGAACCTCGAAGCGTTGCGCGAAATTAGCGTGCCCGCGCCAACTGGTGCCTAGGTGCCACTCGGACAATTGGCCAAGGTTGAAGTTGTCCATGCTCCGATGGGAATCAAAAGCGAGGCAGCCGTGCCCAATGCATGGATTTATGTCGATGTGAAAGGGGTCGACATCGGCACTTATGTAAAATCCGCGCGTCAGGCGGTTAATGAGGCCATTAACAATGGCGCCATTCGCTTGCCGAGCGGCTACAACATTTTCTGGAGCGGCCAGTACGAATACATGGTTCGGGCGAAGCAACGGTTGATGATTGTTGTGCCGCTGACGCTGCTGATTATCGTTTTGATTATTTATTTGAATACAGGCTCTGCCACGAAGACAGCAATTGTGTTGCTCGCCGTGCCGTTTTCGCTCGTGGGCGCGATATGGATTCTTTACCTGCTGAACTACAATTTGAGTGTCGCTGTTTGGGTCGGTCTCATAGCCCTGGCGGGGTTGGATGCCGAAACTGGCGTCGTCATGCTGCTTTACCTCGATTTAGCTTATGCGCAATGGAAGACCGAGGGCCGGATGCGCTCAACAAATGATCTCCGCGACGCGATCTATCATGGCGCGGTAAAACGAGTTCGGCCAAAAGCCATGACCGCGGCAGTCATCATCGCCGGTTTGCTGCCAATTCTTTGGAGCCACGGGGCGGGCGCCGACGTAATGAAACGCATCGCGACGCCGATGATCGGTGGCGTGATTACTTCGACGATAATGGAATTAGCCGTCTATCCGGCGATTTTCTACGTATGGCGTCGCCGGAGCATGTAGCCGCTGACGTAAGGAAGCGGATTCGTAAGTTTCTCTACGGTCCCGTCTCCTCACGTCGGCGGCTACTTCGGAAGAATTGTGCGCTCTAACTCGCCAGACTTTTCTGGTCGTCGGAATTAGAACTCGAACGGGCTTCCGTCTCCTTCCGTTTAAACTCGGCTGTATCTTCCTGTATCTTTTTGAGACAGTCAGGACACATACCGTGTGTAGTTTGGATATGGAAACCCTCCGCAAAATACCTTTCCATCTTCAACCATTTGCCGTTGTGCCCAACCCGGCGGCACCAGGCGCAAACTTTGAGCAAGCCTTCGAGGTGATGCAAACGATCAACCAACTTCTTGGTCAAGCCGAACACAATGGCCCAAACATATATGATTACGAGCGTTTGGGCGGCAGTATCGCGCCAATCCCGGACATGAGCTCTTCCTCCGAATAAAACCTCCGGCAACCCTTCAATTTCGTTAACCCAGGAGAGCGCGATTATCAGAAGAAAGCCGATAGCCTCATACCACAGCACCCACGAACCACTCTTGCGCACCTTCATACAAATCAAAACAGTCTGTCAGAAAGTTCGCACAGGTCATGCCACCCCTTCTGGGGTGAATATCCCAACCGCATTGCGGCCACAAACGTTGGCTCAGACTTGCCAAGATTTTCGCACTGAATAAGATCCAACTACTGCGAACAGCCCTCAAATACTATTGGCTGCTAGGAGCCATGTTTGGCGGAATGCAAGGGGTTCCGCTTCTTGCCAGTAACTGGACTTTGACCGATCTCGGCACACTCGGAGGCTCCGAGACCTTGGCCGACAGCATCAACGACCTGGGCCAGGTCGTCGGCATGTCTCGAATAGCCGATGATTCCGATATTCACGCGTTCTTCTATGACAACGGCGTGATGCAGGATCTTGCTCCGATCAACAGCGGCGACATCCGCGCTTCATTTCGACTGGGTTTAAACAACGTGGGACAAATTGCGAGCGGCGTCATGGTTGATGACGCTTACTATCCGACCATCTATAATCGGCAAACCAGGCAGACTACACCCCTGGGCTCACTCGGAAGCACATTTGGATTCACCGGCGTGGCAACAGCCATTAACGATTCCGGTTTCGCGGTCGGCATCTCATACCTCAACTCCGACGTTCGACACGGATTTGTTTATCGTAATGGAACGTTGAGCGACTTGGGTTCCCTGGGCGGATACAGCGGCGCCCTGGCCATCAATAGCGGAGGGACAGCGGTCGGTTTTTCGTCAGATAGCCCAAACGGATTCCAGCGCGCGGTTATCTGGGCCAATAATTCCATTCTCGATATCTCGAATGGTTTAGAGAGCCAGGCAAGAGGGATTAACGATTTTGGCCAGGTGGTTGGAGAAACGATAACCCTCACAGGAAATCAGGAGGCGTTCCGTTGGAGCGACGGGGCAAGCGAAAATCTGGGCACGTTGGCGACGGGACGCAGCAGCGAGGCGTTCAGCATCAATAACAAAGGCAACGTGGTCGGGACAGCGGAGGCGATTACCGGTTTCACTTTTCAGACGAACCCAATCACGGGTGTCATCACGACTATCACTAACTTCCAAAATCATGCGTTCCTATACAGCAACGGCTCGATGATGGATCTAAACAGCCTCATCTCCACGAATTCCGGGTGGGAACTGTATTACGCGTTCGGGATAAACAATTCGGATCAGATTTTGGGGTGGGGCTCGATGGATGGAGGCGACCATATCCGCTCGTTCATTCTCCAGGTTCCCGAGCCGGGTGTGCCCGCCTTTGTTCTCCTATTCGCCGGCGCGTTTGCGCTCCGGGCGCGAACTTTCAGGCTTACGCGCTTTTTGGAGCCAGTAACGTTCAAGGAGACGGGTAAGGTCAACGCTATTTTGGAAATCAAATTCCTTAACAAAAAAGGAGTTGGCTCCTAATTCGTAAGCTCGATTCACATCCCGGAGTTGACTGGAGGAAGTCAGCACTACGACCGGAATTGCTCGAATACCTTCTTGCTTTCGAATCCAGGTGATCACTTCAAAGCCGTCCATTCGCGGAAGTTTCAGGTCCAGCAGGATCAGTGAAGGCAAAGGATACTCGTCCCGACTCGCGTATTTCCCCTCACCACTCAGATAGGCAAGCGCCTCCTCGCCATCGCGCACAATCTTGATCGGATTCGGAAGTCCAGCCTTCTCAAACGACTTGCGCATGAGAAGAACATCGTCCTCCCGATCTTCGACGATTAAAATGACTGCAGTGTCGGACACCTCACTATGTTACCCCTCCGTCATCCCGGGCGCAATACCGTAAATCAACCGATAGCCCAAGACCGTTGCATTACGGATAACTCAGTCGATAGAACTGGTTGGAAACGGACGTTGGTTCACTAAATTGCCCAAATCCGAGCGCTGTCGGTATGGTTGCAGTTCCGACGGCAGTCCATTGAGGGCTGCCCAGTTCGCTTGCTGACTGGATGGTGTACGTTTGGCCAGGCGTCCCGACAAAACTCAGCACAATAGTTCCGTTCGTGGCCTGCGCCGCCGTGAAGAAACTGTTTGTGCCCGGCCGCAACATCACGCTGCGTTGCGTCAATCGCGGCGCGTTCGCGCTGTAGTACCAATACGTTTGGAAGTCGTAGTGTTTGCCGACGACAGCACTAAAGTTCAAGCTGAATGTCTGGTACATCGTATTGGGGAATTGCCCTCGCGTAATATCCTGCGAAGCGATCACCGCGCTCGTGTCAGCGTCCCGCACCGAAATTGTGGCTACGAGCAAATTGTCCCAATTGAAATTATCCACCCTCAACTCGAATTGCGCGAAGTAATTTCCAGTCGGAATGTCTCGGGTTCCGGTCCCGCGCGTGAGGTAACCCGATATATGATCGCGAATCGGATCAGCTTCCCACGCGTTCAGTCCGTCCAGCCGGCCGATGTCATGCGTGAGATTGGCCGCGGTCCAGTTGAGCAATCCATCGACCGTCACATCCGTCACAGTAAACGCAGGCGCACCCGAAACATGATTCCAATAAATTCGAAATTCCAGCGGATCGAGCGCTGTGGCATTCGTAAAGAGGAGCATGAAATCGCGACGTCGATTGGCTTCGGCGAACGAATTCCACGGCACGTCCGTAGCGGCAATGATGGTTCCTCCATTTTTCTCCCGCACATCGAGCCGAGCCAGGCTGATAGCCGAACTGCTGAGCGCATCCACTGCAATCTGGAAATGCACAGCATGTACACCAGCCGGCAAGTAAGCGATGTAAGGCCCGTACTGCAAAAAATCAGCTCGAGTCGCGTTCGCCGCATTGCAAAACCAGCCAAGACTCCCGGACGCGGCTCCAGTCGAATGGCTGAACGCGGGATCGCCAGACCCTTTGGCAAAGGGCAGGGAAGCGGTGATCGGCTCGGCCAGGGCACTCACGGCCATCATCGCCGAACTTTGCCGCGCGGCGTCAGCCGTGTCGAAGCTCTGGCCCCATCTTAGCCCAAGTTGATTAAACACGTTACGGTCGGCAAACCACACTGAATGTGCATTCTTGAACAGAAAGTTGTAAAAGGCGGGATTGCGAGTGACATCATACAGATACGCGAGGTAACGGATGAAAATACCTTTGAACTGCGGGCCGTCCCCGCCACAGTTGCCCGACTCGCAAGGCTCGCGAAGAATTCCGTTCCCATCCACGAGGTTGAGAATTGTTGCGTTCGCGATCGCTGTCGCCTGGCTGAGATAAGTGGCGTCTCCCGTCACCTTGTAGAGGTCAGTTAAACCGCCGAGAATCACACCTTGATTGTAAGTCCAGGTTGTGTTGCCGTTGTTTACACAAGAACCATTCAGCCCGTCATTAATGAGGGCCTGGCCGTTAACCATCCCGCTGACTTTGAACCAGGCCCATTCGTTTGTCGCCCAATAAAAATAACTGCCGGGCCCGGCATCACCCGGAGTCCTTTGGTGCAGCCGAATCGCCGTCAGCAGGAAGAGTTCGTTGGCGATAGCGTTTTTGTAAGGCTGCACGGTATCTTTATTCCACCAAATGCCGCCGCCACACGTGTTGGTCCAACCAGTCGTCAAGTCGGCGAAGATCGTTTTCGCCATGCTCAAGAAATTCGTATTGCCGGTCAGATCATAAGCACGAATCCATGCGTTGGCCCACCAACCTTCATCGTCATAATAAAAATTCAGGAAATTGCCGCCAGAATTTCGATTGAACGTATTCGTCAGAACACTCAGGTATTGCAGATCGTTATTGGCGAAAATCACATTCTCGATTGCCTCGATGCAATTCGCCGCGTTCCACCACCCGGTCGTGTCATAAAGCCCGTTTCCGTTATACCACTGCTGCAGAATGGTCGCGGCCGCTTCCGTGTTCGCATTGAAATCATCTCCCGCCAACGGCAGGCTCGAAGAACCGCCACTGACCGCAAAAATTACGGCATTAGCGCCGTTATTCCCGCGCTGGATCGTCAGCGTGATATTCGTAATCGCCGTAACACCATTGATCAAAGGAACATCCGCCGCATACAGGCGCGGGTTATTGCCGTTTATCGAACTAGCCGCCTTGTTGCTCACACTAACCCTCCCGTTGGCCACGAATGCCACCGGAGACTTCGTGAACCAATCCGGAGCGGCAAAAGAATGGCTTTCTGAAGCTCCATTCGCAAATCGAACCAGACAGCCAATCGTTGCCGGCCCATTTCCCGCCGCGAGCAGAAACGATAAAGCGGGATAATTCGCAGGTGTCGCCGGTATCAGACTCGCAGACGGATTATTCGAACTGACAAGGATGGCGTTATTCAACGAATAGCTCGGCGCGAAGATGTAACGATGGTCGGGCGCGGACAGGTTCGTAATTGTTGAGCCGGCGTGAGGCAAACCCGTTGACGGTGCCGAAGCCACATAACCCATTTCATACCACGTATTGGCCGTGTTATTAGTGCCGGTGTCAATCGTCGCTGTAGTCACGCCGGTGAGAGTTCCCGGCTTGCCGGCGTTTGCTTCCACTACAATGTCCTTGTTGTAACCCGTAACTGCGATTGGACTGAAATTCCCGCCAGTCGAACCGCTCAGAGCCATAATTACACCATGTCCAGTGCCAGAGACGTAATTGAAATCAACGCTCGTTACCGGGTTGCTCGAGTTCAGCAGAGTCACATCCAATGAAAAGAGCTTCGGATTGCTGTTATTTACGTTATCAAACGCGAACGTTCCAACATCCACCCGCCCATTTGCCGTATACGCGGGACTCGCGCCGCTGAACCAATCCGGAATGCTTCCACTTCCGCTCTCAGTTGTTCCATTTTGATGATGAACCGTGTAGTTAAACGAAACACCGTTGTGCCCGCCGCTTTCAAGGAAAGACAGCCGGGTGAACGCAAGGGGTGTAGTTAGAGTCAGCGTCGCGCTCGTCACTGTGGAGTCGAGCAACACAGCGCTATTCGATGCGTAGCTGGATGCCATCCGATATTGATGATCGGCTGCACTTTGATGCGTGAAACTCGAACCGGCAGCCGGCAA
>Ga0137397_10003505_pt1 | contig 10910 bp, 9 predicted proteins | sample czorhiz116metaG_FD_106658 | JGI IMG/M metagenome (GOLD analysis project Ga0137397, IMG submission 106658) | Vadose zone soil microbial communities from Angelo Coast Range Reserve, California, USA - czorhiz1.16 metaG | ecosystem: Environmental > Terrestrial > Soil > Vadose zone | place: USA...
ACGCGATGGAATTCGGGCCGCCCGACAACGCGGGCCGGACGTCGTCGTGGACGTCGGCTCGGGCCGTTACAGCTTCGCCGTCACTCGCTGAGCATTGTTGGCGGGACGTCCCGGCGAACGCTATGCTAGGGAATGCTGCTTCATGCCGTCCTGCTCGCGCTGCAGGCCGCGAGCAACGCCGACCTGGGCTATGTGATGAGCCTGCCCGACGGATTTGTCGCGATTCCCGCCGAGTTCGCGGGAGGACGGGCCGGGGACGTCGTCGGCTGCTGGGCCGGCGAGGGGTCCCAGTCCAGCCAGGGCGCCATCGTCCTCTGCGTCCAGCGGATGCATGCGACATTGGGACGTGAGCACCTCAAATCCTCGGACCTGCCCGCCAGATCGCAATTAGTGTCCGTACGCTGGAACGGTCTCGACATCGATGCGATTCGCACGGATACCGCGCAGACCGGGGCCGCGATCACCGTATACACGGCGCAGGTGCCGCTGCGCAAAGAAGCGATTCAAGTGGTCGCCGCGGGGCCAAGCGCGCGAGCCACGGAGACGCTGGCAATCCTCAACTCGGTGCTCGGGTCGCTCAAGGGTGAAACCAACTGGCTTTCGTCCACGCAGCGGGCCGGCCGTCTGGGGACGATTGTCGGGTGGGTCATTGGGATTGCGATCGGCTTCCTCATCGTGCGGATGATCGTCACGCGGCGGAAGGCGCAGGCGGGCCCCTGACGGGACTTCCAGGGGCTATCGTCTTGGTGTATGGGGCCACAGGTTAGACGGCCTAGGTCTCGAAAGGACCATATGGGTTGCCGTGCGGCTGTGTTGCTGGCGTGCTGCGTACTCTGGATTCCATTGAGCGGGATCGCCGGCCAGGATGGCCCGAAGGGGACCGACAACCTGCGCCCCGGTCAAACGCTCCGCGTGTGGTTGGCGAACGGTCAGCGGTTCGAAGCAAAGCTCGTCGGCGTGGACTCCAATCTGGTGCTGCGGTTCGCGCAATCGCCCCAAGCTGTTCCAACCTCGTCGATCGACTCCCTCTGGGTGCGACGCCGCGGAACCGGGCGCGGTGCGCTGATTGGGGGCATCGTGGTAGGTGGCGCAGCATTCGCCTTGGGGGCCGTCGTGTGCAGCGCGCTGAGCGAGGGCGACGGGTGCCATAACTGGGGCGAGGTGACTGTCTTTGGTCTCGCGGGCGGTGCTGTCGGTGCGCTGCTTGGCGCGGGTGTGGGCAGTCTGTTTCCCAAGTGGCGACTCGTCGATCCACAGCGAGTCGCGATTTCCCTCGGCGCCGGGGACCTCGGCCTGAGGGCAGGAGCGCGGATCCACTTCTAGTCGAGCGGCCTCGATCTAGCGGGTTGGTGACTCCCGTGCATATTGGAACGCCTCAGATGCGTTGATCCCCGAGGCGCCCTCGTTTTGGTCGCCCATGCCTCGAGGGGAGCAAATCGCGAAACCGGCTGAGCGAGAGACTCGCTTGGCCGGTTTTCATTTTCTGGTTCTCCCGCGGTCGGGATAGGAGTTTCCATGGCGTTCGGACTGAAGCGACTCGGGTGCGCAGCGGCAGTCCTTGCGATTGTCGCGGCGTGCGATGCACCAATTCCAGCAGGACCTGTGCCTCAGGATCAAGTCGTGTCGGGAGCTCAACCCGGCGGGGCGATCATTGCCGGTCAGCTCATCGCGTTTGCGAGCACTCGCGGTCGGGAAGCGGATTTCATCTTCCAGACCTACGTCATGAAAGCGAACGGCACGAAGGTTACGCAACTGACGGATCAACTGTCCTACAATGCCCGCCCCGACTGGTCACACGACGGTGCAAGAATCACGATTACTTCTTGCCGCCTTGGTGATGACAGTTGTGAGATCTACGTAATGAATGCCAATGGCTCGGCGCAAACGAACGTCACGCATAACTTTGCGACCGATGTCGAGTCGGCGTGGTCGCCGGACGACAAGAAGATCGCGTTCTCCAGCGATCGCGACGGGAATTTTGAAATCTACGTCATGAATGCGGATGGCTCCAATCCAGTCCGCCTGACTTTCGATAATGCGGTGGATGAGCAACCCAGCTGGTCGCCGGATGGCAAGAAGATCGCGTTCCAAAGCGACCGAGATGGGAACCGCGAAGTCTACGTCATGAACGCCGATGGCTCTTCACCGGTGAATCTTACTCACAACCCTGGATCGGATGAACGTCCGCGCTGGTCGCCCAGAGGAAATAAGATCGCGTTCGACACCGACAGGGACGGTAATTCAGAGATCTACGTGATGCGCAGCGACGGATCGAGACCAAGTCGCCTGACACGCGATCCGGGTGCGGATTACGGACCGGCATGGTCACCGGACGCTGCGTCGATTGCATTCGCAAGCGATCGGGACGGCAATTTTGAGATTTATGTAATGGTGGCGGACGGCTCCGAGCAGACTCGTGTGACGAACGATCCGGGGTGGGACGCCGACCCGGCTTGGACGATGACCACGATCCGAACGCCGCCCCCGCCCGATCCCACGCGCTGTGTCCCGTCGGGTACGCAGCAGGATATCAATACGAGGCTCCGTCAACCGGGCGATGTTGCCCTGCTCTGTGCGGGTGCGGTCTTCGAGCTGACCTCTCCCGTGGTGTTCAGCGCGGCCGGCCAGCAGATCCACACCGAAGGCTTCCCTACGGACGATCGTCGTGCCCGGCTGCGTCTCGCGTCGCCGTTCGTGGTCACGGCGGTGTTCATGATCGATCGGTCGAACGTCGTGCTGAGCCACGTCATCGTGGATGGCAACCAGCCCAACCTTGGGCCGGCGTCCGGCGGGGCGCTCATCGTGGCGGGCGGTTCCGGGTCCGGGCAGGGGATCCACAATGTGAAGGCGTTGGAGTCCCGGAGCTGGACGACCATCCACGTCTCCGAGGGCGGAGATCCACGATGCGCGAGCGCGGTCGTCGAGAACAACGAGATCGGCCCGTCTGGTGTGGCGAGCGGGATCGGATTCGCGTGCACCAACAGCGTCTTGCGGAACAACACCATCACCGATGTCTGGGGCGTGGGAATCGTAATCTTCGGTGCGCCGGGCACGCTCGTGGAAGGCAACGTGATTCGTGCCGAGACCCGGGGACTCTTCGGCGGCATCAACATGGTGGACTTCGGCCCCTTTGACGGCAATTACGCCGGCACGCGGGTGCACGCGAACGTGATCGACGCGGACGGCGCCACCATTCGAGTCGCGTTGGGGATGGGGTATCGGGTGTGGTCGTGCGTGGATCCGAATGACCCTACGGATTACACGTTGTTCGGCGCCACGGTCAGCGACAATATCCTGCGGGGCACGCACATGCAGTATGGGCTCGCCGTCGACGGAGTCCGCGACTGGACGGTGACGGGAAACCAGGACCTCGCGAGCCATTCGGGGACGCCAACGGGACAGTGCAACGGTCAGGTTGCGTCTCCGCCCGCGGGTTTTCAGATCAACCGGACCAGAGCGCAAGGGACGTTTCAGCCGGAATTCGTCGATGCGGTCGTAGAGTTCGCCGTCGGGGCGATCACCGACCAAGGACCTTGATCTTTCGTCAACGGCCCGCACGTTAGTCTGGTGCGTCAACTGACGTTGGTTCTCAGCGCCGTGGTTGCTGTCGTGGTCCCCGCGGCGGGGCTCGCCCAGACTCGGGGTGCGGTCGAAGGCCGTGTGATCGACGTTGCCGGGCGGCCCCTGGCAGCGGCGGACGTCAGCGTCGGTCGTCTGCGCGCAACCACGGACGCCGATGGCGCGTGGCGCATCACGCACATTGAACCGGGTTCGTACCGCATCGTCGTGCGCCGGCTCGGCTACCGGCCGTTGGTGCGGGACGTTGACGTCGAAGCCGGTCGCACTGCGCGAGTCATGGTATCGCTCGAGCTCGTGCCCTTCACGCTCGACTCGCTCGTCGTCAGCGCCCCTCTGTCCACGATCTCCACGACCGACGCCGAGCTGAGCACGAAGCTCACGGTCAGCGAGATCGCGTTGCTGCCGTCCACGTTCGACCCGCGGCAACTGATCGCCCTGACACCGGGCGCGCGACCCGATCAGATCTGGGGCGGCGCGTCGGACCAGGCCAACTCCTATTCGCTCGACGGCGCAATGGTCAACCATCCGGGTCTCGGCGGTGCCCTCCTGCTTCCCAGCCCGAGCTGGATCGAAACGATCGAAGTCCGGGGCCTGGGCGCCGGGGCCGACGTCGGCGGCGGGCAGGGTGGCCTCGTGGAAATCGTGACGTTGGGAGGCAGGAACGTGTTGGAGGGCGCGCTGCGGACGTCGTTCGAGTCCGAACGGCTCAACGGCACGAACCTCGTCGCGGGCGAGGTCGGCAGTGAGCTGGCTGACCGCCAGGAGTTGGATGGTCAAATCCGCGGTCCGTTGATCCGGGATCGGTTGCATTTCGCGTTGTTCGGTCACGTAATCCGGCGGCAGGACCAGGTTTTGAACTACCTGACGACGACAGGCACGTTCGTGCCGCAGCCGCCATCGTACCGGGAAGAGCGCGGACTGGCGAAGCTGACGTGGAAGCCCACGAGCAGTGACCTCATCGAAGGCAGTCTCATGGCGCGGTACCAGGACGGCCAGCGAATCGGCCAGACGGGGTACGAAGCGGTGGACGCGACTGAACGGCTGCGACAGTCGAACGTGACGGCCAGTCTCACCTGGCAGCGCAGCTGGTCGCCGCGCAGCGCGCTTACCGTTCGACTCGGCGGTTTCACCGCGCGCGAGTGGCACGATCCGTATGACCATGCCGCAACACCCGCCATCGAGCTGTTCACGCAAACCAACCCGCCGCGCTATCAGAACGCGCTGTTCCGGACCGGTGCCGCACCATCGAATATCGGGTTGACCGCGGCCTGGACGGGCCGGGGCCGGCTCGCGGGCCTGGAGCACGAAGTGAAGCTCGGCGGCGAGTACAACATGGGAGGATGGTGGTACGACCGGCGGCGGAACGGCGGGATGACGTGGCGACCGCTCCGTGTCCTCGGGTTTGATCCCGGCATTCCTGCGACGTGGCGGTACCTCGGTGCGATCCCCACCGGGTGGGGCGGCGGGGGGCGGATCGACTCGGACGTCCGCAACGCCGCCTTGTTCGTGCAGGAACAGATCCGGATCCTTTCCTGGGTCCGGTTCAATCCGGGATTCCGATATGGGTGGTGGCAAGGAGACTTGACGCCGGCGAGCGGCCCGCGCTTCACCGCCGTGCGCGATGCCGCGCTCGAGCCCCGCATCGGCATCGTCGCGCAGCTGGACCGGTTGGGCGGCGTCGTCGCCAAGGCGCATTGGGGTCGCTATCACCAACCGATGTTCGCTGCGCTGTTCGACCGCGTCGCCGGGGCCGGAACCTACAGCGACGAGGAGATTTGGTCGTACCTCGGCCCCGCGCCCGCAAACCCCGCGCAGACCTTCACCATCCGCCAACGCGATTCACTCGCCGCGGCGGGGCTGTTCCGGTTTGACGAAAGCGTGCGCCTCGATCAGACGGGACGAGTCGAGAACTACCATCAACCGTACGTGGACCAGGCGGTACTCTCGCTCGAGCGGGCCTTCGGGACGCGCTGGAAGGTCGGCGTGGCCTATATCCACCGCCGGAACCGCGATATGGTCGCATTGGTGGATCGGAACCTGGCGTCGAACTACACGGTGGTGGACAACGTCATCCTGCTCGATCGCTTCGGCCTGCCGGTCATGTTTGCGGGCCGGCCGCTGGTGCTGGAACGGCTGGCGATTTCCAACGAGGACATCCTCTACGTCCAGGAGTTGCTGCGGCAAGGGCAGATAATGGCCGGCAACACGCTTCTGGTACCGCCGAGCCTGACGCCGGCGCAGTTGGCGGCGCTGCGCTATGACCCCGACTTCGTCATTACGAACGTGCCCGAGGCGACGCGGCGGTTCGGACAGGTGCAATTGCGCGTCGACGCCCGCTATCGGACGTGGTCGGCCGGCGCGTCGGCGACGCTGTCATCGCTCGACGGGAATTACAACGTGGTGACGGGACCTGACGACTTCACAAACGGTGGCCCGGGGCCGTGGGTGCGCCTCAACGAGCAGTTCAACTTCTTCGGTGCCCTCACTAACCAGAGCCGTTTCGAAGCGAAGGTGTATGTCGGCGGGCTGCTGCCGGCGCGGTTTCGTGGCGGCCTTTTCTTCTCGTATGCAACGGGGGATCGCGTCACGCCCACCCTCCCGATCGACGCACTCCTGTCTCAGTTCGCCGTCGCGGTGCCTTCCATGTCCACGCCCGGCGCCCTCGATACCCTGCCATTCCATCGTTTCCTGTTTCGCAGCGAGACCGGACATCGCATCTTCATCCAGCCTCGTGGGGCCTATCAGTATGAAGCGCGTGCGTCCCTGGATCTGCACCTGGAGCGGAGCTTCCCGCGAGGCGGGACGGAAATCGTGCTGGTCGTCGATGCCTTCAATGTCCTGGGCGACCGCAGCGTCACAGGCGTTCAAATCGAGGTCAATGCATTGGCAGGACTCGCCGGGAGCGATTACGGTCGCGTAAGGTCCCGCGTCCCACCCCGCACGCTGCGGCTGGGAGCGGGAGTGCGTTTTTAGTGATCCCGGCTCAGGAAGCGCTGGCACGCCTGCGCGAAGGCAATCGCCGCTTCGTTGCAAACGGCGCAGCGTCGGGAGGTCGTCCCGGGCCGGCGCAACAGCCGTTCGCCATCGTGCTCGGCTGCTCCGATTCGCGCGTTCCCGCGGAGCTGATCTTCGGCCAGGGCTTCGGCGACCTGTTCGTGATCCGCGTCGCCGGCAATATCGTCGCGCCGTCACAGGTGGGCAGCGTCGAGTTCGCAGCCGAGGTCTTCGGGACCCGGCTCGCCGTCGTCGTGGGGCACACACAATGCGGCGCCGTGGCCGCGACGCTCGCGGAGCTGCGCCAACCGCAGGGGCACGAGTCGCCCAATCTGCGCGCCATCGTCGATCGCATCCGGCCCGCGATCGAGCCGCTGCTCGCGACTCCCATCGCGAAGGATCCCGCGGCGCTGGCCGCCGAGGCCACGCGTGCCAACATCCGGGCGTCCGTAGCGCACCTGCGACACGGTTCGGCGCTGCTCGAGCGGCGCATCGAGCGAGATGGACTGCTGATCCTCGGAGCGGAATACTGCGTCGAAGCAGGGACCGTGGAGTTCTTCGACGACTGATTGACAATCCGAAATCATTTTCAATATTGGCGCCATGAAACGGACAATTATCTACGTCGTGGCGGCGGTGATGGTCGTGTTTGGCGTCAGTGCCGCGGTGACGTCGCTCCGTCAGCGCGCGCGACAAGTCGCCGCCGATCTCAAGCTCATTAGGGCCGACACCGGCGACGTCATGGCGAGCGCGACGTATCAGCGGTTCGCGGCGCGCCGCGAGGGAGTTGCGGCCATGCGAGCGATGTTGCTGAGTGTGGCCGCAGCTGAGTCGGCCTTTGTGGCCGACTCCGGTCGGCCGACCGCGATGTTGATGACCGAGGGACGGTATGCGTTCGTCAACGACAAATCGAACCTTGGGCCATATATCGAAATCCACCGCGATCGTTGGGTTGCGAAGACCGGCAACCTCCATTCGTCCATCAGCTGTACGCTCACGGCGATGGTCGATTCGACGACGCTCGATTCGCTCAGGTGGCGCTATCATGCCGGCGAGCCGGTATGCCTGGGGTGGGCCGCGGAGTCCACGGCGCTCGCCAACACGCCCCCCCCGAACCGATAGGTGCCTTCCGCAAGCGAATCGACGACGCGTGCCATAGACGGGCACGAGGTCACCGTCTCGAATCCCGCCAAGGTGCTGTTTCCCAAGGCGAAGTACACCAAGCTCGATCTTGTCGACTACTACCTGGCGGTGGCGGAAGGCGCGCTGCGCGGCGCCGGCGGGCGGCCGAATATGCTGGTGCGCTTCCCCAACGGCATCGGCGCGCCCTCGTTCTATCAGAAACGTGCGCCGGAGTCTCGGCCACCCTGGATCGACGTGGTGACGTTGCGCTTCCCGTCGGGCCGTACCGCCGATGAGGTCGTGCCCCGGACGCCCGCTGCGCTCGCCTGGCTGGCCAACCTCGCCTGCCTCGAGCTGCATCCCCATCCCGTGCGCGCCGAAGACCTCGATCACCCGGACGAATTGCGCGTGGACCTCGATCCCGTGCCTGGCATCAAGTGGCCGCAAGTGCGGCAGGTCGCGCAGCTCGCGCGCGCGGTGCTCGAGGACTTTGGGCTCGTCGGCTGGCCCAAGACGTCAGGGTCCCGCGGGATGCACCTGTTCGTCCGCATCGAACGCCGCTGGGGCTTTGACGAGGTGCGGCGCGCGGCGCTCGCATTGGCACGCGAAGTCGAAGGGCGCGGCAAGGGACTCGCGACCAGCAAATGGTGGAAAGAAGAGCGGCAGGGCGTGTTCGTGGACTACAACCAAAACGCGAAAGACCGGACGGTCGCGTCGGCCTACTCGGTGCGGCCTGTGCCGGACGCCCGGGTGTCCGCACCGCTGTCCTGGGACGAAGTGGACGACTGTGACCCGGAGGACTTCACACTCGGGACGATGCCACAGCGCTTCGCCAAGATCGGCGACCGCCATGCCGGCATGGATGCGAGCGCAGGATCGCTCGACGGACTGCTCGAGCTCTCAGCGCGCCAGGAACAGGAAGGGCAGGGGGATGCCCCCTGGCCGCCGCACTACCGCAAGCAACCGGGTGAGCCGCCGCGCGTGCAGCCGTCCAAGTCTCGGGTGCGGGCAGAGAAGTACCCGCTCATCGAGGTGAGCAAGGGGAAGGATAAGAAGGAAGCCCTCGCTGGATTGGCGAAATGGAAAAAGCAGCACCGCCGCGTCGCGAAGTATTTGGAGCCGGCCGATGTGCTGGTAGATCAGATGCGGGGACGCTCCTCAGCCTGGTATCGTATTCGCATCAACCTGCAGCACGTGCCCGAGAACATCAGGCCCCGAACACCTTCGCGAGCTCGTAAGCAGGGGTGACCTCGAGCTGGTCGTAGCGGCAGTCCTTGGGCTTTTTGTCGTGCCGCCAGCGCAAGAATACGGGCGGGTGGCGAAACCGGTCGCCTTCCATATGATCGTACTTGACCTCGCATACCCGCTCGATCCGCAGCGGCTCCCAGGAAAGATCCTTGCCGGCACTCCACCGGCTCTGGCCACCGGGCATGCGGCTCGATTGAGCTTCCGCTCCAGCCCAGGCTCGCCACGGATGCTTCTCGAGCGCGTTCTTGCGTAGCGGCTTGAATTCTTTTACGAGCTGCTTGCGCGTCTCCATCGTGAACGCGGATGTCACGCCGACGTGTTGGAGCGTCCCTTCGTCATCGTAGAGTCCGAGCAGCAGCGACCCCACCCTGTCCTTGCCGCTCTTGTGCCAGCGAAAGCCTGCAAGCACGCAGTCGGCGCTGCGCACATGCTTGATCTTGAACATCGCGCGCTTCCCCGGCTGATACGTTGCCGCCGCGGGTTTGGCGATCACACCGTCGAGCCCGGCGCCCTCGAAGCGCTTGAGCCAGTCAATCGCCAAGTCGCGGTCCCGCGTCATCGGCGTGAGGTAGAGGGGACGACGGATCTTCTTGAAGAGCTTCTCGAGCTGGACCCGGCGCTCCTGTTGCGGCGCGTTCAACAGACTCTTGCGATCGACTGCCAGCAGATCGAATGCCACAAACGCGGCAGGACTGGCTTTGGCGAGCTTTGCGACCCGGGAAGCGGCGGGATGCAGCCGCATCTGCAACCCGCCGAAGTCGAGCCCATGCGCGGTCGGCATGACGATTTCGCCGTCCACGACGACGCCGCCTGGCAATTGGTCGAGCAACACGGCGTGCAGGTCGGGGAAGTAGCGGTCGAGCGGCCGCAGGTCACGGCTCTGGATGAACACATCGTCCGCGCCGCGAAACACGATGGCGCGGAATCCGTCCCACTTGGGCTCGAACAGGAAGTCGCCGCCGTGCGGAATCTCCCCGGCGATCTTGGCGAGCATGGGTTCGATAGGAGGCGAAACAGGCATGCTGTAAACTAGCGGCGCCCATGTTTCATTTCTTAACCCGGACAAATGAGCGCTCGTCAGCAGCGGTATTCGGGATAGCTTTATACGAAGTGACCACACGAATCGCCTTCATCCTGGCGCTTGCGGCTCCAGTAGCCGGGGTATCCACCGCACAGACCGCCAAGCCCACCAAGAACTACACGCCGGCGGACGTCCATTTCCTCGCCGGGATGATCGGGCATCACGCGCAAGCCATTCAAATGGCCGGGTGGGCGCCGTCGCACGGCGCCAATCCGTCCGTGCGCGTGCTGTGTGAGCGCATCGTCGTCGCCCAAAATGACGAGATCGTATTCGCGCAGCGCTGGCTGCGCGAGCACGGCGAGTATGTCCCGCCGGCCGATCCGCGCGGGCACATCATGCAAGGGATGGATCATCCCATGTTGATGCCCGGCATGCTGACACCGGAGCAGATGGCGCAGCTGGACTCCGCGCGTGGGCCCGAGTTCGATCGATTGTTCCTGACGTTCATGATCCAGCACCACCAGGGCGCCATTACGATGGTGCAGCAGCTGCTGGCGGTGCCCGGCGCCGCGCAGGACGGCCCAATCTTCCGCTTCGCTTCAGACGTGAACGTCGATCAGACCACCGAAATCAATCGTATGACTCTGATGCTGAACGACCTCAAACGGAGCTCTCAGTGAAATCGAGACTGCTACTCGCTATTTCTGTTGCCATATGGGGCAGCGCCGCGGCGCAAACCAACTCGGCGACCGCCCCGCGCCAGGATCCGCGGATCGGGCTGCGCGCCGGGTGGTTCAATGCCGGCACAGCGAACTGGAACATGCGGCTCGTCTCGACGACGCCGCCTTCTCCCCAGTTCATCAATCGCGACACGGCCGGCGATTTCCGCTTCATCAACTCCGACATGTCGTTCCGCGGCAACTACGTCATTCAGGGCAACTTCAAC
>Ga0137397_10003506_pt1 | contig 10909 bp, 5 predicted proteins | sample czorhiz116metaG_FD_106658 | JGI IMG/M metagenome (GOLD analysis project Ga0137397, IMG submission 106658) | Vadose zone soil microbial communities from Angelo Coast Range Reserve, California, USA - czorhiz1.16 metaG | ecosystem: Environmental > Terrestrial > Soil > Vadose zone | place: USA...
CAGATGGCGGCCGACCTGCCGGAGAACTATGTGAACCAGCCGGCATTTCAGTTCATCAAGGACGTCGCCGTCGACTGGGACACCTCGCGCGTGATCGATGGCAAGATCGGGGATTATGTGATCGTGGCGCGGCGGGAACGAAACAGCCCCCAGTGGTTCATCGGCGCGATCACCGACGAACAGGCGCGCACCTTCGACGTGCCGCTCACGTTCCTCGATCCGGGCAAGAGCTACGTGGCCGACATCTATGCCGACGGCCCCGGCGCCAACTGGCTCACCAAGCCGCTGCCTGTGGCAATCACGCACCGGACCGTGACTCGTGCTTCGCATCTGCGGGTGGCGCTCGCGCCCGGAGGCGGCCAGGCGATTCGGATCCGGCCCCGATGAACGTCATTAACCTGATTCCCGACAGCTCCCAGCGCCTTTGGGGGAAGGCCGGCGATCTTACCGCGGCCCGCCGCTCCCTGCTCGCTGCGGATCCCGCCGCCGTACTCGCGATCGACGGCTCGTTCGCGCTCGTCGCGCAAGAAGGCGAGCGAGTAGTTCTGGCGAGGAGCCTCGAACGGCCGCTGCGCTATTTCCTCGCCAAAGCCGCTGACGGCCCCGTCCTAATCGTCGCCGAGCGGATCGACGAGATTGCCGCAGAGCTCGGCAGTCACGGCTGGGCCGATCAGTTTCACCCGTCGTACACGCGCATGGCGCCCGCGCATCACGTCACCACGCTACGGCTGATCGGGTGTCCCGACCCGAATCCCGTCTACCGTCGCTTCTTCGATCCGCCGCGCGGGACGCTGCCGCCCGATCTCGATCGTATAGGCCGCCATTACATCGAGGCGCTGTACGGCGAGCTGCGCACGTGGCTCGCGGCACAGGGCCCCGCCGCTCCGATCGGCGTGCCATTCTCGGGCGGGATCGACAGCGGCTCGGTGCTGCTCTGCTTAAACAAGCTGCTGCTCGACCAGGGCCCCCCCCAGTCGCCCGCGCGACTCAAGGCGTTCACGCTCTCGCTCGACGGTGACGGCGACGACGCCCGCCAGGCACGCGAGTTTCTGCAGCGTACCGGGCTCGAGATGTTGGGCGAGACGATCGACGTACCCTCGAGCGCGCTCGATCCGTTGCGCGCCGTGGCTGTCATCGAGGACTACAAGCCGCTCGACGTCGAGTGCGCCGCTGTCAACCTGGCGCTGCTGCAGGCGATCCGCACGCGCTACCCCGAGTGGCGCCTGCTCGTGGATGGCGACGGCGGCGACGAGAATCTCAAGGATTATCCGATCGAGGCGAACAGCGAGCTGACGATCAGAAGCGTCGTCAACAACCGCATGCTCTATCAGGAGGGGTGGGGTGTCGACTCACTCAAGCACTCGCTCACCTACTCGGGCGGCTACAGCCGCGGTTGCGTGCGCGGCTACGCCTGCGCCAGCCACCACGGCTTCGTCTCGTTCAGTCCGTACACGAGGGCCCCAGTGATCGCAATCGCCGAGGCGATACCGTTCGCCGAGCTGACCCGCGGCTCGCACGAGCGCCTCTACGCCTTGAAGGGCGAAATCGTGCGTCGCGGCGTGCGCGCGGTGCTGGGATACGAGATGCCCGTCTATCCCAAACGGCGCTTTCAGCACGGGTCGGCCACGCCCGCTACCGCCGCCCGTTTGTTCACCGATGATGAGGCGCGCTATCGCCGCCATTTCCACGCACTCCACGCCTGATGCACAGATTCGGGGGCTGCGGCCGCCGAAACCTGTCGTCGATCCCTGGAAGGCGCACGGCACCGTCGTGGAGGAAGAACGCTCCGCGAACGGAGTGGAGCGCGCCGTTACGGTGTTTCTCGCCGGCGCCGAATGCCCCTTCACCTGCTCGTTCTGCGATCTGTGGCGCTGGACGCTCGACGGTCCGACGCCGCCGGGGGCCCTGCCCACTCAGCTGGAGCGAGCGCTCGAATCGGTAGTTCCGCCCATCCCTCAGCGGCTGAAGCTCTACAACGCGAGCAACTTCTTCGACCGCCGGGCAGTGCCGGCGGAGGATCTGGCGCGCATCGCCCAACTCGCCGCACCGTTTGGCGCAGTGACCGTGGAGTCGCATGCGAACACGGTCGGCCCGTTGACGTTGGAATTCGCGGCGCTGCTCTCCGGCAGGCTCGAGGTCGCCGTCGGGCTCGAAACCGTTCATCCTGTCGCGGCCGCGCACCTCAACAAGAAGCTCGACCTCGATCGGTTCGACCGCGCCGCGGCCTTTCTCGCCGAGCACGACATCGATTTGCGCGCGTTCGCGTTGCTGGGCGCGCCCTACGTCCCCGCCGAGGAGTCGATCGACTGGACGGTGCGCACCGTTGAATACGCGGCGGCACGCGGCGCGACCCGCATCGCGGTGATCCCGGTGCGAGGCGGGAACGGCGAGATGGAGCGATTACAGTCTCTCGGTCACTTTGTCCTACCGACGCTCGTGCAGCTCGAGGCTGTTTTGGAGCGCTGCCTTGGGCTCTCGCCCGCCGTTGTCAGTGCCGACCTCTGGGATGTCGAGCGACTGCGCGGCTGTGAGGCCTGCCGGGCAGATCGAGTGGCGCGCCTCAGATACATGAATCTCAGCGGGCATGCGCCACGTGCGGTCAGCTGTCCCGTGTGCGCGTAGCGGGCGTCGGCCCGGGCTTCGCCGGCGCACTGCTCGCGCGTGTGCTCGCTGTGCAAGGGCACGACGTCGTCCTGCTCGAGCGGGGCACGCATCCGCGTTTCGCGATCGGAGAGTCGAGCACACCACTCGCCAATCTCACGCTGGAGCGTTTGGCGCGGCGCTATGGGCTCGACGATTGCTACGATCTCGCGGCGCACGGCAGGTGGGTCGCCCGCTTCCCCGAGCTGAAGCGGGGGCTGAAGCGCGGATTCACGTTCTATCGCCATCACGCCGGACGCCCGTTCGCTCGGGACGGCTCACGCACCGAGCGGCTGCTGGTTGCCGCGAGCCCGAGCGACCACATCGCCGACAACCACTGGCTCCGCGCCGACGTGGACCATCACTTCGTGCGCGCGGCGATGGCGGCCGGTGTGGAGTACCGCGATCGGACCGTGGTGACGGCCGACATGCTGAAGGCCCTGCGGGCCGATTTCGTGGTCGACGCCTCTGGGCCGGGCGGGTTCATGGCGCGCCAGCTGGCAATACCGTCGGGGCTGCATCGGACGCACACGAGCTCCGGTCTCTTGTTCAGCCACTTCGACGGGGTGCGGCTGTTTTCCGATGTCGTGCCCGGACTGCCGCCCGGCCCCTACCCCGATGATTGGGCGGCGGTGCACCACATTATAGATGAAGGGTGGCTCTACTCGCTGCGGTTTGACCACGGAGTCACGAGCGCAGGGTTCTTATTGAAGGAAAGAGCTCCGGGATCACCGGAGCAGCTATGGAATCACCTGCTGCACCGCTATCCCACGATCGGCGCCCTCTTCGCAAACGCGAAGCCGCTCATGCCCCTCGCCTACAAGCCCCGGATTCAGCACCGCCTGACCCGCGCGGCTGGTAAAGGGTGGGCCCTGCTCCCTCACGCATACGCGTTTGTTGACCCGCTCTTTTCCACTGGCATCGCCTGGAGCCTGCGCGCCATCGAGCGACTGAGTCTTCTCTTCGAGAAGGAGGGGGGGCCGACCGAGCAGGACCTTGCACGTTATGACGCCGCGTTGAGCCATGAGGCCGATCAGATCGATACGCTCGTCGCGGGAGCATACCACGCAATGGCTCGCTTCGATCTGTTCGCCGCGCACTCAATGATCTATTTCGCTGCGGTGTCGTTCGCCGAAGTGCGGCAACGCGTGGTGTGGAGCGATGCCGAGAGCGTTGCGTGGTCCGGCTTCCTCGGTGTGGGCGACGCCACCCTCGGCGGGCTACCGCGCGCCAGCCTGCGGCGGTTGCGGCATGTCCGCACGCCCGCCGATCGGCGGTCCTTCATTAATTGGGTGACCAACGCGATCGCGCCGCGTAACGTCTGCGGCCTCGCGAGCGCCGCCGCGCATCACCACTATCCCGTCGATCTCGATCTGCTCGTGGCACGGCACGGCGTGCTGGGCATGAGCCGGGAATCGCTGATCAACGCTCTTCCCGCACTCCGGGGTGGTGGGGAGGCTTGATGATGCGCGTGTTGTACTCGCGCAGGTAGCGCTGCCGCGCCGAATCCGCCGGGTACGCGTCGCCGGGCGCGTACGGGTATGACTTGATCGCGTGGTAGGGTAGCGGGCCGATCGTCGTGCCGTACGCCGTATTCAAATCCGAGTCTTTGATCCAGCCATCAGAGTAGAGGATGAAAGTCCTGCTCCATCCGGCCGGCGGTGCTTCAGCTGGTGCATCGAACTCCACCGTGACCTCGTCGCCGGGCACCATGACGACGTACTGATCATCGCCGCGGTCGAGCAATGGGCTCACATCGCCGTATCGTGTCGCCGCGCCGGTGATCGGCCGCCACGGCGACTCCGTCGTGACGTCGTCGTACGCAAACCAGTGCGGACCGTACCGCCCGCCGCGCCGGTACATTCGCGAGAAGCCGCGGTAATGCAGGAACCCGGAGCTTGGAGCCAGGATCTTGGGAGCTAGACTCCCGACTCCTGGCTCCAGGCTCCCGGCTCCTAGATCCTGCGCCACGAACGCCTGGTCCCAGTAGATCTGCATGTTCGTGCGCAACCGCACGTGGTGATCGCGCGTCGGGAACAGGCCCGCCAGATCGATCACGACCGTCTTGTCCTTGCCCGAAGGAAAGCCCACGCTCGTGTGCGCGGGCACCCACCGGCCACGCGCGTCCCGTACGTCGAGCGCCGGGAGGTCGACGCGCAGTTTGTGCTGCTGCGACAGCGCGACGTTGATGCTGGCATCGGACGGATAGATCCAGCCGCGCAAGAACAGAAAGGTCCCGGGGCGGCCCGCGTCCTCGTCGAGATCGAGAATCAGCTCGTGCGGCTCCGTAAGCCCCTGGTAGCGGAGCGGCGTCAGGTTCGATACGTAGCGATCGTCGTGCTCGCGCAGGTCATCCAGAACGTCCTTGCCGAGTCCGTCGACCGCCGATCGGGGCGGGCGGCGATGGACGGTCTGGAACAGCCGCAGCCGCGCCGAGCCAGGCGGCGGCGGAAATCGCTCATCCACAAAGACGCCCACGGAATCGGGATGATCCACCGCGACGAGCCGGAGCTGGTCCAGATAGGCAGTCTCCCACAGCTCCTCGGTGACCTGGAGAACGTAGCGGCCGTTGCGGGGCTGGAGCGCCTCGCCAGGTATGCGGATGTACTCCTGCGAAGCGCCTGCGGGAGCATACCCCATCCCCCTTCCCTCTTCCCCCTTCCCCATAATTCCGACCGGCATTCCCAGCGCACTGCGCCACATGACATCTGTCACAAACTCAAACTTCTTACCATTCCACGTATAGAGGAACGCGCATGACCCCTTCAGCTGCTGCAGCTCCAGCACGTCCTGATCCGTGCCGGGGAAATAGATGGTCTGCGGCACACCGTTGGGCCATTGCACGCGCAGCACGTCCGCCTTGAAGTGCGTTCCGAGTCCGAAATGCGTGACCGGCTCCGTCACGATGCGCGTCTGGTACAGCTCCCCGGCGCGTACGTCGAGTCTTGCGCCGATGCCGTACGAATTGTTCTTGCCGCTCCCGAGCCCCAGCGCGGTCAGCCGCACGCGCATGGCGAGATGCGCATTCCCACCGTCGTTGCGGAGCACGTGGACACCGCTCCGGTCGCCGAAAATGATGTCCTGATCGCCGTCGCCATCGATATCGGCGATGAGCAACGGTCCGATAGAATCACGCTGCAGCGCCCCCCCCGCCCCCCCCGCCCCCCCCGTCGGGAGCAGCTGGCTGCGGTCCGTGAGCCGGCCGCTACCGTCGTTGTGGAACAGCGAGATGCCGTGCGGCCCGGCGACGATCAGATCGAGCCAGCCGTCGTTGTCGTAGTCGAAGAAGATCGCGCTGGTCGCCTGTAGGTTTGGTGAGCGCATGTCGTGGGTGAAGTGACCGCTGCCATTGTTGTGCCAAAGACCGCTGCCTGCGACGAAGATGTCGATCGCGCCGTCGTTGTCGTAGTCGCCCACGGCGACGGCCCCCCCTCCCTGACCACGGATCGTGTCGGCGGTGCGGGTGAAGCCGCGCGCGCCGTCATTGTGGAACAGGCCGACCAGGCCGGTCGCGCTCGCCACAAAGACATCCGTGCGGCCATCGTCGTCCACATCGGCGAACGCGGCATCGGTACCGCCCTGGACAATCCCGTCGGCGTTGGGGAACAGCGTAAACGTCCCGTCGAGGTTGTTCCGATAGGCGCCGAGGGAGCCGCCGCCCACGAGGAGCAAGTCGAGATCGCCGTCGTGGTCGAGGTCGACGAACAGCGCGTGTCGAGCGCCGTCCACATCGCGCACGCCGGCAGCGTCGGTCACATCGTCGAACCTCTTGCCTTCACGATTGTGCAGCAGAAGCCCTCGACCATCAGCACCGATCGCAAACAGGTCGAGCCAGCCGTCGTTGTCGTAGTCGGCGAATGTCGCGAAGCGGATGCCGGCGGGGAGTGGGAGCGGCATCTGCGCGCTGACATCAGCGACGAACCCGCCGTGAACGGCGTAGAGCCGCGCGAGCGGAGCCGCGAGCAAGAGATTATCCTCCCCGTCGCCGTCGTAATCTCCCAATGCCAGCGCCGTCGGCGGAGCGCCGAGCTCCGGGAAGCCGGTCTCGCCCGTGACATCGACGAAGTGGACCTGTCCGGAAGTTGGAGCGGAACCGATCCCGCGCATCGCGATGAGCGACTGCGGGCTGAACGCCAGGACAGGCCGGCCCGCGAGTGGCCCTTCGATCCCGTCCACCTCTGCGAGCGCAGCCTGGTATGGCGCCGTGACCTCCATCAGCCGCAGGAATCGATCGAGTGCAGCGCGCGCGTCCGACGGTCGTTTGGCGTGCAGCGCCTGCAGCACAGCGTCGAGATACGGTTTTGCTTCGCGGGGCGGCTCGGGACGCAGCCGCCGCACCTCCTCGAGATAGCGAATCGTGCTGTCGGTCTGACCGAGCTTCAGGAGCGCATCCGCGAGCTTGAGCCGCACCGCAAGGTTGGCCGGCGAGCGCGCGAGCACCTGGCGCAGCCGCTCCGCATAGGCGCTGTCGCCGCCCTCGCGATCGAGCTCGGCGAGTGCGTACAGTACCCTGGCGTCCGCGGGAACCGTGCTGAGGATCCGGCGTGCTTCGGCGGGCCGGCCCGTCAGGGAATACAGTTTCGCGACGATGAGCGCGATGTCGGGATTCTTGGGATCGAGGCGGCGAGCCCGATCGAGCTCTGACTCCGCCTCGGCATAGCGTCCCGCGCGCAGATAGGTGAGCCCAAGGTTGGCATAGCCCAGCGGATCGCGCGGCGCGAGCGCGATGACCTGGCGAAACTCCTGCTCGGCCTCGGGCAAGCGCCCGCGCTGCAGGTGTTCGAGCCCGACGGTGCGCGCCGTAATCAACGCGCCCTGATCGATGGGCTTCTCCCGGCACGCGACAGCGCTGAGGAGCAGCACCGCGGCGAGCGAACGGAAAGTTTTCACGCTATACTGGCGCCCCCGCCCCGTGCGAAAATATCTGGTGTTTCTGCTCGTTCTCCCGCAGGCGCTCCTGTCGAGCTGCCGGCGAACGCCGCCCGCGCCGCAGCTGTTCGTCGCCGTCGCGCCGGAGGCGAGCGGGATCATATTCGCCAATACGCTGCCGGAAGACTCCGCGGTCAACATCGTCAATTACCTGTACTACTACAACGGCGGCGGCGTGGCCGCGGGCGACATCGACGGTGACGGACTGGTCGACCTGTATTTCACGTCGAACCTGGGCTCCAACCGCTTGTACCGCAACTTGGGCAACTTCCGGTTCGAGGATATCACGGACCGGGCCGGCGTCGCCGATTCCGTTGGCTGGAAGAGCGGCGTCACGATGGCGGATGTCAACGGCGACGGGCGTCTCGATATCTACGTTTCGGGCGTGAACTATCGCGGCATGAACGGCCGCAACGTCCTCTACATCAACAACGGCGACGGCACGTTCACCGACCGCGCCGACGAGTACGGGCTCGGATTCTCGGGCTACTCCACCCAGGCCGCCTTCTTCGACTATGACGGCGACGGCGACCTCGACATGTACCTGCTGAATAGCTCCACCCTCGCGGAGCGTGCCGCCAGCAAAAGCACGAGCCGCACGGACCGCAGCGCCCGCGCCGGTGACCGGCTCTATCGCAACGATCGCGGACACTTCGTGGACGTCAGCGCGAGCGCCCATATCTACGGCGGCGTCGAAGGGTTTGGCCTGGGCGTAGCGGTGAGCGACGTCAATCTCGATGGTTGTCCCGACATCTACATCGCCAACGATTTTCCCGAGAACGACTTTCTCTATCTCAACAACTGCAACGGGACATTCACGGAATCGATCGCGCAGGCGACGGGACATACGAGCCGGTTCTCCATGGGCGCCGATGCGGCGGACTTCAACAACGACGGCCGTCCCGATATCGCGGTGCTCGACATGCTGCCCGACAGCGAGCGGATCCTCAAGACCGCGGCCACCACCGAGAGTTACTCGCTGTTCAACCTGAAACTCGCGGCGGGCTATCACTACCAGTACGCGCGCAATACGCTGCAATTGAACCGCGGCGTCACGGGAGGAAAGCTCCGCTTCAGCGAGATCGGGTTGCTCGCCGGCATCGCCGCGACCGACTGGAGCTGGGCGCCGCTCTTCGCCGACTTCGACAACGACGGCCGTAAGGATCTGTTCGTCACCACCGGCATCTATCGCCGGCCGAACGATCTCGACTACATCACATCGTTAGACAGCATCCCCGCCGGCACCGAGCCTCCGGTGGCGCGACTCATCGCGAGGATGCCGCACGTTCCGCAGCCGAATTACGCGTTCCACAACAACGGCGATTTAACGTTCACCAACCTGGCCGCCGCCTGGGGACTCGACGCGGCGGGATTCTCGAACGGGGCGGCCTATGTCGATCTCGACAACGACGGGGCGCTCGATCTCGTGGTGAACAAGCTCAACGCGCCCGCCACGGTCTACCGCAATCGGGCACGCGACTTGGACAGTGCCAGTCACCACTATCTCACGGTGACATTGCGCGGTTCCGGCGCGAACACTGCGGGCGTGGGCGCCAAGATGATGATCGCCGCCGGCGGTACGCACCAACTCGTCGAAGTGATGCCAACGCGCGGCTTCGAATCATCGGTCGATCCGCGGGCTCACTTTGGACTCGGTGCGACGTCGCGTGTGGACTCGCTGATCGTCATGTGGCCCGACCGGCGCTATCAGACGCTGACGAACGTGGCCGCGGATCAGTTCATCACCGTGTCCCAGGCTGATGCGCGCCGCCAACCGCCCAACCGCCTCACCACCAAACCGCCCCGGTTTTCGGACATCACCGATCGGCTGCCAATCAGCTACGAGCACGCCGAGAACAGGTTCTTCGATTTCGGCCGCGAGCCGCTGATGTCGCATCTGCTCTCGACTGAGGGCCCTGCTCTTGCCGTGGGTGACGTCAACGGCGACGGCCGGGACGACATCTACGTCGGGGGCGCCAAGTGGCAGGCCGGCGCGCTCTTCCTGCAAGATGAGGCCGGCCGTTTCCGCGCCGCCGCCGAACCGGCCTTTCGCGCCGACAGTCTGGACGAGGATGTGGACGCCGCGCTGTTCGACGCTGACGGCGACGGCGATCTCGATCTCTACGTCGTGAGTGGCGGCAACGAATTCTGGGAGGGCGCGCCGCTGCGCGACCGTCTGTACCTGAACGACGGCCACGGGAACTTCCGCCGCGCCGACGACGCGTTGCCCGTTTTCTTTCACAACGGCTCCTGCATCGTGCCGAGCCGCGATTTCCTCTTCGTCGGTAGCCGCGTCGTTGCGCGGCAGTATGGCGTCACGCCGCGCAGCTACTTGCTGGAAAATGACGGGCACGGGCATTTCCGCGACGTCACCGTCGAGAAGGCTCCGGGGCTCGACTCCGTCGGGATGGTCAGCCGGGCAACGTGGATCGACTACGACGGCGACGGCAAGCTCGATCTGATCGTCGTCGGCGAATGGATGCCGGTGCGCGTGTTCCACCAGGAGAACGGGCGGTTCGTGGATCGCACGACCGAAGCCGGCTTCGCGAACACCAACGGCTGGTGGACGAGCATTCAGGCGGCGGACCTGAATGGCGACGGCCGTCCCGACCTCGTGCTCGGCAATCTCGGCTTGAACTCATACGTCCGTGCGTCGCGCGCGGAGCCGGCGCGACTCTATGTGGGCGACTTCTTCAATACGGGGACGCTCGCGCAGATCCTCACGTCGTACCGCCACGGTGTCAGCTATCCGTTGGCGGGACGTGACGAGCTCGTGCAAGTGATGCCGTCGTTGGGTAAGGGTTTTCCGACGCATGCGTCGTTCGGCGCGAGCCGTATTCAGAACATCATTCCGGGGAAGGCGCTGAGAAAGGCGCGCGTGCTCGAAGCCGATACGTTCACCAGCGCCGTTGCCCTGAACCGTGGGGACGGAACCTTCGAGCTGCACGCGCTTCCGATCGAGGCGCAGTTCGCTCCGATATACGCCTCTTTGGCCGGCGATTTCGACGGTGACGGAAAGATCGACCTCGTCATTGCCGGCAACTTCTCCGGTGTGACGCCCCTGGAGGGCCGCTACGACGCCAGCTACGGTCTCTTCTTGGACGGCGACGGCCGCGGCGGGTTTAACGCAGTGGATATGGAGCAGAGCGGTCTGGCGATCGACGGACAGGTGCGCCACATGGCTTTTTTGAAGCGGGCCAACGGCGATCGGTTGATCGTGGTGGCGAAGAATAACGATCGGCTGCAGTTGATAGGGTTTATGCAGTGACGCAGCGGGTGAGGGCGCCGGCGCGTTCGCGCGTGCCGCGCCTAGCCCCACCCGCTGCGTCACAACACCGCA
>Ga0137397_10003508_pt1 | contig 10908 bp, 12 predicted proteins | sample czorhiz116metaG_FD_106658 | JGI IMG/M metagenome (GOLD analysis project Ga0137397, IMG submission 106658) | Vadose zone soil microbial communities from Angelo Coast Range Reserve, California, USA - czorhiz1.16 metaG | ecosystem: Environmental > Terrestrial > Soil > Vadose zone | place: USA...
GTCGTCTACGCCGGCGTCGATTACGGCGCCATCCTGCAGGAGGCGGAGGGCGAGGCCGACGTCATCGTCTGGGACGGCGGCAACAACGACCTGCCCTTCTACAAGCCGGACGTCGAGATCGTCGTGGTCGACCCGCACCGCCCGGGGCACGAGATCCAGTACCATCCCGGGGAAGCCAACTTCCGCCGCGCCTCGTGCCTGATCATCAACAAGATCGACACGGCCGACAAGAAGGGGATCGAGGACGTCAAGGCGAACATCGCCCGCTACAACCCGAAGGCTCTGGTCGTCGAGGCCGCGTCCCCCGTCACCGTGGAGGACCCGGCCGCCATCCGCGGCAAGCGCGTCCTGGTGGTGGAGGACGGCCCCACGCTGACGCACGGCGAGATGGGATACGGGGCCGGTGTCATCGCCGCGCAGCGCTTCGGCGCGGCGTCGATCGTCGATCCGCGCAGCGCCGCGGTCGGTTCGATCGCGGCGACCTTCCGCAAGTATCCGGGGATCGGCACGCTCCTGCCGGCCGTGGGGTACGGCGAAAAGCAGATGGACGAGCTGAAGCAGACCATCGACAAGGTGGATTGCGACCTGGTGCTGATCGCCACGCCCATCGATTTGCGCCGGGCCATCCACTTCGAGAAGCCGGCGCTGCGCGTCACCTACGAGCTGCAGGAGATCGGCAAGCCGGACCTGGACGACGTCCTGGCGAAGCTGCCTTAAATCCCTCCATGCGGGAATCGAGGAAGCTAGCTGTCGTCGCCTTCGGCGGCAACGCGCTCATCCGGAAGGGCCAGGAAGGGACGCAATGGGAGCAGCTCGAGAACGCGCAGGCCACGGCGCGCTCGCTGATCCCGATCCTCAAGGACGGCTACGGCCTGGTCCTGGTGCACGGCAACGGACCCCAGGTCGGAAACGTCCTGATCCAGGTCGAGGAGGCGGTGACCAAGGTGCCGCCCCTGTCCCTGGACGTCTGCGTGGCGATGTCCGAGGGGAGCATCGGCTACATGCTGGAGGTGGCGGTCAAGAACGAGCTCAGACGGAGGCGTCTGAAGCGTCCCGGCATCGTCACGCTGATCACGGAGGTGGTCGTCGATCAGCGCGACCCCGGGTTCCGCAGACCGACGAAGCCGATCGGGCCGTTCTACCCGCGCTTCCGCGCCGAGGATCTGATGCACAAGCAGGGATGGTCGATGGTCGAGGACGCCGGCCGCGGCTGGCGCAAGGTCGTGCCGTCGCCGCGGCCGCTCGAGGTCGTGCAGAGCGAGGCGATCAGGAGCGCGGTCCGGGACGGGAGGATCGTCATCGCCGGCGGCGGCGGAGGCATCCCCGTCTATCGCACGAAGGAGGGTGACCTGCGCGGCGTGGAGGCGGTCATCGACAAAGACTACACGGCGTCGCTCATCGCCTCCGACCTCGGGGCCGACCTGTTCGTCATCCTGACGGGGGTCGACCATGTGTCGATCCGTTTCGGCAGACCGGACCAGAAGGCGATCCGGACGATGGATCTCGATGAGGCACGGGCGCATCAGACCGGCGGCGAGTTCCCGGAGGGAAGCATGGGGCCGAAGATTCGCGCCGCCATCGAGTTCGTCCAGGCGACCGGCCGCGAGGTGCTGATCACCTCGAGCGCCCGGCTGCTGGAGGCGGTGCACGGCACGGGGGGAACCCGGATCGTGCCGACGGCCGGCGGGCGGCGGAGGTCCCGGACATGACGAGCGTCGATCTGATCTCGATCCACGATCTGACGCGCGAGGAGGTGCTGGAGATCCTCGACCTCGCCCTGGAGGTGAAGAAGGATCCCGACGCCTACGGCCGGGCCCTGCAACGGAAGACGCTGGCGATGATCTTCGAGAAGCCGTCCCTGCGCACGCGCGTCAGCTTCGAAGCGGGCATGACGCAGCTCGGAGGGCACGCCATCAACCTGGGGCCCGCCGACATTGCCATGGGAACGCGCGAAAGCGTCGCCGACATCGCCCGCACGCTCTCCGGCATGGTCGACGGCATCATGGCACGCACCTTCTCGCACCAGGCCATCGTCGACCTGGCCCGGCACGCCGCGGTTCCGGTCATCAACGGTCTCTCGGACCACCTGCATCCCTGCCAGGCGCTCGCCGACTTCCTGACCGTGCGCGAAGTGTTCGGGCGCTGTGAAGGGATCCGACTTGCGTACGTCGGGGACGGGAACAACGTGGCGCACTCGCTGATGTACGCCGGCGCCAAGCTCGGGGCGCACGTCCGCGTGGCCACGCCGCCCGGTTACGCACCCGATCCGGGCGTCGTGTCGCGGGCCCTCCAGGACGCCGCGTCCACGGGCGGCAGCATCAAGGTCGGCACCGATCTCGGGGAGGCGATCGCGTCCGCCGACGTGGTCTACACCGACACCTGGGCGAGCATGGGGCAGGAGGCGGAGCACGACGAGCGCGTCCGCATCTTCCGGTCCTACCAGGTGAACGCCTCCGTGATGGCCCATGCGAGCCGCGGGGCCGTGTTCATGCACTGCCTGCCCGCGCACCGGGGAGAGGAAGTCACCGAGGACGTCTTCGAGTCGAAGGCGTCGGTGGTCTTCCGCCAGGCCGCCAACCGGCTGCATGCCCAGAAGGCGGTCCTGCTCCTGCTCCTGGGCGGCGAATCGGAAGGATCTCGGGGCCGCAGGACAGGCTCCCAGGCAGATCAGACTTGACAGTTCTCGCGCCGACCTGCCACAATGACCGGCTCGCGGAACAAGACAGTCATCCTTGATTTTCGGATTTTCGCGTGAGGGTGGATGGGCACGTACGTCTGTAAACAAGCAGAGGCGGATCGCAAGTGGGTCGTGGTGGACGCGGCCGGGCAGACGCTCGGGCGCCTGTCCACGCACGTGGCGCGCATCCTGATGGGCAAGCACCGCCCCACCTACACGCCGCACGCCGACACCGGCGATTTCGTGGTGGTCGTCAACGCCGGGAAGGTTCGCCTGACCGGTCGCAAGGCCGAGAAGAAGTTCTATCGCTGGCACACCGGCTACCCCGGAGGCCTCAAGGAGGTCGCCGCGGGCCGTATGCTCAAGACCAGGCCGACCCGCGTCATCGAGTGGTCCGTCAAGGGCATGCTCCCGAAGGGGAGCCTCGGCCGGCGGCTCGGGATGAAGCTCAAGGTGTACGCCGGCCCGAACCATCCACACCAGGCCCAGAAGCCCCAGGTGATGTCGATCCCGGCCTGAGGCCGGCACGGAGACGCGTCGAATGTCGGTGATGCAGTATTACGCGACGGGCAGGAGAAAGACCTCCACAGCACGGGTCTATCTGCGGGCCGGTTCGGGGACCATGCAGGTCAACCGCAGGCCGCTGGACACGTACTTCCACACCGACGCGTTGAAGCGCGTCGTGAGGGAGCCGCTGGTCCTGACCGAGACGCAGGGGAAGTTCGACGTCCTCGTGAACGTGGCGGGCGGCGGCGAAGCGGGGCAGGCGGGGGCCGTGCGGCACGGGATCGCCCGGGCCCTGGTGCAGTTCGAGCCGGCGCTGCGCGCCCGGCTGAAAGAGGCGGGATTCCTCACGCGCGACTCGCGCGTGAAGGAGAGGAAGAAGTACGGACAGCGCGGGGCGCGCGCCCGCTTCCAGTTCTCGAAGCGCTAGGAACGGTGACGCCCCCCGGGGGGCCGCCGATAAGGACAGGAGGAACGATTTGACGTCGGTGACGATGAAGGAGCTCCTGGAGGCGGGTGTCCACTTCGGGCACCAGACCAAGAGGTGGAACCCGAAGATGCGCGAGTACATCTTCGGCCAGCGCAACGGCATCTACATCATCAATCTCCAGAAGACCCTCATCAAGTTCCGCGAGGCCCTCGAGTTCGTACTGCAGGAGTCGGGCCAGGGGGGGACGATCCTGTTCGTCGGCACCAAGCGACAGGCCCAGGAGACGATCGCCGAGGAAGCGAACCGCGTCGGCATGCCGTTCGTGAACGTGCGCTGGCTCGGCGGAACGCTCACCAACTACCGGACGATCAAGAAGCGCATCGAGCGGCTGCGGTGGCTCGAGAGCTTCCTGGAGAAGCCGGTCGAGGGTCGCTACTCCAAGAAGGAGCTCCTGCAACTCGAGAAGGAGCGCGTCAAGCTGGCGAAGGTCCTCTCGGGCATCAAGACGCTCGATCGCCTGCCGGACGCCCTCTTCGTGATCGACCCCAAGAAGGAGCACATCGCGGTCCAGGAGGCGCGCAAGCTCGATGTCCCGGTCGTCGCGGTGGTGGATACCAATTGCGATCCGGAGGACATCGACTACCCGATACCGGGCAACGACGACGCGATACGCGCCATCAAGCTGTTCGCGTCCCGCGTCGCCGACGCCATCCTGGACGGCCGCAGCGTCTACGAGAAGCAGGGGGAGCAGGAATCCGAAGGGGCCCTGGCGGCCGCGGGCGGAGGGGGCGTGGTCGTGGCCGGCATGCCGGCACTCGGCGAGGAGTCGCCCGGAAGACCGTCGCGTCGCCCGTCGGGCGGCGACAGCCGCCGCTCGGCGCCGCGTCGCAAGATCACCGGTCCCCGGAGCGAGCCGCCGGCGGCCGAGGTCGAGTCCGCGGGCTCCGCCGAACCGGAGGGCGGTACCGTGAAGGTCGAAGGATCGGCGGAGCGCACCGCCGTCGTTCCGGGCGGCCGCGCCACCACCGACTAGACCGCAAGCGCACCCAGAAGACCCCCGCCCAGCCGAAGGACGACCCGGATGCGATGACCCCCGGGCGCGAGCAGCCGGGCGCGGATCGCGCGGAGAGCGGGCGATACGGATCGAGGAGGAGTGAATGGCCATCAGCGCGACCCTGGTCAAGGAGCTCCGCGACAAGAGCGGAGCGCCGATGATGGACTGCAAGACCGCCCTGGTCGAGGCGGAAGGTGATCTGGAGAAGGCCCACAGGATCCTCCGCCAGAAGGGACAGGCGACCGCCGTGAAGCGCTCCTCGAAGGCGACCAGCGAGGGGGCGGTCGGCTCGTACATCCACGCGGGCGGGCGGATTGGGGTCCTGATCGAGGTGAACTGCGAGACCGACTTCGTGGCCCGCACGGCCGACTTCCAGACGCTCGTGAAGGACCTGGCAATGCACATCGCCGCCTCCGAGCCGCGCGTCGTGGACCGCGAGGAGGTGACCGAGGACGTGCTCAATGAGGAACGGGAGATCTACCGGCAGCAGGCCGCCGCGTCGGGGAAGCCTCCGGCCGTGGTGGAGAAGATCGTCGCCGGCCGGATGGAGAAGTTCTACCAGGAATTCTGCCTCATGGAGCAGCCGTTCGTGCGCGATCCGAACCTGACCGTGAAGGACGTCATCCACAACGTCATCGCCAAGACCGGCGAGAACATCCGGGTCAAGAGGTTCGCCCGGTTCGTGCTCGGCCAGGACCACAGGCAGGGATCGGATCACACGTCGCGATAGCGAACCCTCCTCCGAAGGAGCCGGTCGCGTGGTCAGGGAGCCGCGGTACCGCAGGGTCCTCCTCAAGCTCTCAGGCGAAGCCCTCATGGGATCGAGGCCGTTCGGCCTCGAGTTCGAAGTCATCCGCGCCATCGCCGAGCAGGTCAGGGACGTGCATGCCCGCGGCGTGCAGGTCGCCATGGTCATCGGCGGCGGAAACATCTACCGCGGCCTCGCCGGCTCGAGCAGCGGGATCGACCGGGTCACGGGCGACTACATGGGGATGCTCGCGACCGTCATCAATTCCCTGGCGGTCCAGGACGCGCTCGAGAGGCTGGACGTCCACACGCGCGTCCTGTCGGCCATCGAGATCCGTCAGGTGGCCGAGCCGTACATCCGCCGCCGGGCCATGCGCCACCTCGAGAAGGGGCGCGTGATCATCATCGCCGCGGGGACCGGGAACCCGTACTTCACGACCGACTCGGCGGCCGCGCTGCGCGCCATGGAGGTCAAGGCGGAGGTGATCCTGAAGGCCACCCAGGTCGACGGCATCTACTCCGCGGACCCGAAGAAGGAGCCGAAGGCGAGGAAATTCGAGCAGATCACCTATCTCGAAGTCCTGGAGAAGGGCCTCAAGGTGATGGACGCGACCGCCATCTCGCTGTGCATGGACAACCGGGTGCCGATCATCGTCTTCAATCTGGGTACGCGCGGCAACATCATGCGCGCGGTGATGGGAGAGAAGATCGGCTCGATCGTGAAGGAGTGAGACATGAATCTGAACGAGATCGTCCAGCGCGCCCAGCAGAAGATGAACGAGACGGCCGAGCACACGCGGCGGGATCTCTCGACCCTGCGCACCGGGCGCGCTTCGCTCGCGATCCTGGACGGGGTGGCGGTCGAGTACTACGGGACCCCGACACCCCTGAACCAGGTCGCCACCCTGACCATCCCCGACCCGACCCTGATCGTGGCGCAGCCCTGGGACGTGTCGCTGATCCCGAAGATCGAGAAGGCGATCCGCTCGTCGGAGCTCGGTCTCAACCCGGCGAACGACGGAAAGGTGGTCCGCATCCCGATCCCCGCCCTCACCGAGGAGCGCCGCAAGCAGCTGGCCAAGAAGGTGCACGAGATCGCCGAGCACGGGAGGACGGCGATCCGGCTGGAGCGCCGCGACGCGAACGAGGCCCTGAAGAAGCTCCTCAAGGACAAGGCGATCTCCGAGGACGATGAGAAGCGCGGTCTGGACCTGGTGCAGAAGCAGACCGACCTGCACATCCGGCAGATCGACGAGCTGGCGAAGCACAAGGAAGACGAGATCCTCAAAATCTGAGAGCGGCCGCCGGCCCGCCGACCACGCGGATGCCGCGGGCCGTCTGACGGCGCGCCCGAGATCATGAACGTCCTGGCGATCATCGTGGCGGCGGGGCAGGGCGTCCGCATGGGGGCCGGCCGGCCGAAGGCGTTCCTGCGGCTGGGGGGGCTGACTCTCCTGGAACGCTCCCTCGCCGCCTTCCTGTCGCACCCGCGCGTCGATCGCGTGGTGGCGGCGGTGCCGGACCCCGACGAAGCGAGGCGTCTCCTCGGCCCGTCGGCCGACAGAGTCGTCCTGGTGCGCGGCGGAGCGACCCGTCAGGAGTCGGTGCGCTCTGCGCTTCAGGCCGCGACCTCGGCGGAGGACGAGATCATCCTGGTCCACGACGCGGCGCGACCGCTGGTCCCGCGGGCGATCATCGACGCCGTGATCGCCTCGGCGGAAAAAAGCGGCGCCGCGATCCCGGGCCTCGTCCCGCCCGATACGATCAAGCAGGTCGACGAGGAGGGGGCCGCGGCGGCGACCCTGCCGCGCGACCGGCTGCGCCTGGCGCAGACGCCGCAGGGCTTCCGGGGGGACGTGCTGCGCGACGCGTACTCGCGCGCCGAGCGCGACGGGTTTACCGGCACGGACGACGCCGCGCTCGTGGAGAGGACGGGGCATCTGGTCGTTTTCGTCGAGGGGTCGCAGCGCAACATCAAGATCACCACCCCCGGGGACCTGGCGCTGGCCGAAGCGATGCTGGCGGCCGAAACGGAGGGGGAACACGGTGCGTGAGCGGCGAGCACGAACGCGATCGCGGCGGCGGCCGGCGGCGGCTCCCGCCGCGGCGCCGCGCGGCGCCGCACAGCCGCAGCCCCTGCGCATCGGCTGCGGCGCCGACGCGCACGCGCTGCGCCCGGGGCGCAGGCTGGTCCTGGGCGGGGTCGAGATCCCGCACACGCGCGGCCTGGCCGGTCACTCGGACGCGGACGTGCTGTCGCACGCGGTCTGCGACGCGCTCCTCGGCGCGCTCGGGCTGCCCGACATGGGCACGCGCTTTCCCTCCGGTGATCCGGCGTACCTGGGCCGCTCCAGTCTGTGGTTCCTCCAGGAGGTGATGCGCGACGTGAGGACCCGCGGGTTCGAAATCGTAAACGTGGACGCCATCGTCCTGGCGGAGGCGCCGCGCCTGCAGCCGCACATCGAGGCGATGCGGGCGGCGCTGGCCGGAGCGCTGGGAGCGCCGGGCGGCCGTGTTTCCGTGAAGGCGAAGAGACTCGAGGGTCTGGGGGCCGTCGGCCGGCAGGAGGGGATCATGGCCCAGGCCGTGGTTCTCCTCGCGGGAGCCGGCGCGTGAGTCCTCCGCGTGTCCGTTTCGCGCCCTCCCCCACCGGTGACCTGCACGTCGGTAACGCCCGCACGGCGCTGTTCAACTGGTTGTACGCCAGGCGGCACCAGGGCGTCTTCGTCCTGCGCATCGAGGACACCGACGCGACGCGTTCCAGCCCCGAGCACGAGGAGCACCTGATGGACGAGCTTCGCTGGCTCGGCCTGGGCTGGGACGAAGGGGCAGGCGAGGGGGGTGCGGGCGGGCCGTACCGCCAATCGGAGCGGCTGTCGATCTATGAGGGGCGCGCGGAAGGGCTGATCGAGCGCGGCCTGGCGTACCCCTGCTTCTGCTCGCAGCAGGTTCTCGAGGAGGAGCGCGCCGCGCAGCGCGAGGCGGGGCGGGCCTCTCTCTATCCCGGCCGATGCCGCGGCATCCCGAAGGACGAGGCGGCCCGCCGGCGCCGCGGCGGCGAGCCGGCCGCGGTGCGGTTCAACGTCGGCGCGGTCGCCGGGAACGAAGAGGCGATCGCGTTCGAGGACCTCGTTCACGGCGAGGTGCGCTTCCCGCTGTCCCAGATCGGCGATTTCGTCCTTCTGCGCCGGGATGGGTGGCCGTCCTACAACTTCGCCGTGGTGGTGGACGATGCGCTGATGGCGATCAGCCACGTCATCCGGGGGGACGATCACCTCTCCAACACGCCGCGGCAGATCCTGGTGTACCGCGCGCTCGGCGCCGACGCCATGCCGCGCTTCGCCCACCTGCCGCTCATCGCCGGCCCCGGTGGCGCGCCCCTGAGCAAGCGAGACGGCGCGGCCGCGGTCGCCTGGTTCCGGGAAGAGGGTTACCCGCCCGAGGGGCTGATGAACTACCTGGCGCTGCTCGGCTGGTCGCCGCCCGGCGGGCAGGACCTGCTCACGCAGGAGGAGCTGGTCGCGCAGTTCGACCTGGCGCGCGTGTCGCGCGCCCCGGCGATTTTCGACAGGGTGAAGCTCGATGCCCTCGCCGCCCGGCACATGAACCGGCTGCCCCCGGGCCGGCTGGCGTCCCTGGCGGCGGAGCAGCTTCAGAAGGCCGGCTACCTGGCGGGGGAGATCGCGCCGGGGACCCTGGCCTGGGTGGGGCGGCTCGCTCTCCTCTATGCCGAGAGACTTCCGAAGATGAGCGATCTCCCGAGGGAGAGCGCCTTCCTCTTCGAGTTCTCCGCCGCGAGAAGCCTGACCGATCCCGAGGTGCGCCCCACCCTTCTCGACCCGAAGGCACGTGCCGTCATCGAAGCGCTGGTCCGGCGCCTGGGACCCGAGGCGCTCGACGCCAAACGCTTCCAGGCGGTGGCCGAGGAGGTGCGGCGCGAGACCGGCGCCAAGGGGCGCGACCTGTACCACCCGATGCGCGTCGCGCTGACCGGCGCCTCCTCCGGGCCGGAGATGGTGAAGCTGCTGCCGGTCATCGAGGAGGGAAGCCGCCTGTCGCTCCCGCGGCGCGTCGCATCGTGCGCCGAGCGCGCGACCTCCCTCCTGTCCGCGACGCGAGGGGAGAGCGCGTGAGCGACCGGATCTTCGGCATCCATCCGGTGCTCCAGGCGCTGGAGGCCGGAAAGCGCGGCGTCACGCGCGTCCTGGTCGCCGCTTCCAGGGAGGACGCCCGCATCAGGCAGGTGCTCGACGCGGCCCGGGCGGCCGGGGTCCCGGTCGTCCGCCAGCCCGATCGCCTCCTCGACAGACTGGCCGAGGGAGAGTCGCACCAGGGCGTCGTGGCGTTCGTGGCCGGAGCGGCGTACGCCGATCCGGACGATCTCGTCGGCTCGGCCGGCCCGGGCGCTCTGTTCGTGGTGCTCGACGGTGTTGAGGATCCACGCAACCTGGGCGCGATTGTGAGGGTCGCCGCCGCGGCGGGAGCGCACGGCCTGTTCCTGCCCGAGCGCGGGGCCGCGGGTCTCACGCCGGTTGCCGTGAAGGCGGCCGCGGGGGCGGTCGAACGCCTGCCGGTGGCCCGCGTGAAGAACGTGGTATCGCTATTGAAGTCCTTGAAGGAGAGGAACATCTGGGTCGTTGGACTGGACAGCACGGGAGATTCCGCCTGGACCTCGTTCGATCTCACCTCCCCTGTCGCCCTGGTGCTCGGAGGGGAGGGAAGGGGGCTGCGACGGCTGGCGAGAGAGACCTGCGATGCCGTCCTCTCGATACCTATGGCGGGGGGTGTCGAATCGCTGAACCTGTCGGTGGCCGCCGGGGTCGTGCTGTTCGAGGCGGTCCGGCAGAGGCGGTCGGCCCGGAACCCGTAACTTTTTTTGGCAGGGGTCTTGCAGAGCGCGTAAACGCATGTTAGGATGCGGCGTTTGACTAGCTGGCGTAGCTCAGCGGGTAGAGCAGCTGATTTGTAATCAGCCGGTCGGGGGTTCAAATCCCTTCGCCAGCTCCAGCCCGCGCGAGCGGGCGTTTGTGTGTCAGGGCGTCGTTCTCAGGCGGTTTTTGTCGCGAACGGCGGCATGTCCGTGGGGAGATTCCCGAGCGGTCAAAGGGAGCAGACTGTAAATCTGCCGCCGTTGTGCTTCGGAGGTTCGAATCCTCCTCTCCCCACCACCCACCGAAGCGCGCAGCATGGGCGCGGCATGATTCAAGGGGCGGGCCGTGCGGGCGGGCGGCTGAACGGCAATCGGCAGGACGGAAGGGAGACGGCGGCTGCGGCGAGGCGCCAGCTGCAGGGTGGTTCCTCACCCCAGCCGGATGCAGGGAACGCGGGAGTAGCTCAGGGGTAGAGCATCAGCCTTCCAAGCTGAGGGTCGCGGGTTCGAATCCCGTTTCCCGCTCCATGGCTTCTTTCCCGGGCCCACGTGGCTCAGTGGTAGAGCACTTCCTTGGTAAGGAAGGGGTCACCGGTTCGATCCCGGTCGTGGGCTCCACCTTTCGA
>Ga0137397_10003509_pt1 | contig 10906 bp, 11 predicted proteins | sample czorhiz116metaG_FD_106658 | JGI IMG/M metagenome (GOLD analysis project Ga0137397, IMG submission 106658) | Vadose zone soil microbial communities from Angelo Coast Range Reserve, California, USA - czorhiz1.16 metaG | ecosystem: Environmental > Terrestrial > Soil > Vadose zone | place: USA...
GCGCCGTCCGGTCCCGCGTCGGTCTCCGCTCCGGTGACGCAACTGGCGGACGCGGCCGTCTGCGCGCGCAGGTACCAGCTCTTGCACGAGCTCCGCTTGGAGGAGCGGCCCGACCCCGAGCATCCCCTTCCCGACCCGCTCGGCGACGAGGGGGGAAGCCCGCCCACGGCGCTGGGCAGCCTGGCCCACCGCCTTCTGGAGCTGGTCCCGCTGCAGCTCGACCCAGCCCGGCGGCGGGGGGAGCTCGAGCGTGTGGTGGCGCTCGAGGGGGAGGACCCTGCGGCGCACGCGGAGGTGATCGACGCCGCCTGCGCCTTTCTGGACTCGCCGCTGGGCCGCCGGATGGCGGAGGCGCGACCCGGGCGCCTGCACCGCGAGCAGCCGTTCACGCTGCGGCTGTCGCGGCCCGCCGCCCTTTCCGAGCTGCTGGTGCGCGGACAGATCGACGCGTTGGTGATCGACGACGAGGTCACGGTGGTGGACTACAAGCTCTCGCAGGCGCGCGACACCGCGCGCTATGCCGCGCAGCTCGACGCGTACGCGCTCGCCGCGCACGAGCTGCTCGCCGAAGCGCCCCGCCCGGTGCGCACCGGAATCGTCTTTTTGCGCACGAAGGGCGCCCCGTTCGTCGAGCGGACGCCGGCGCCCCCGGAGGAGACCCGGGAGCGGCTGCTGGATGCGGGGATGGCCATCGCCGAGGGCCGGCGGACCGGAGAATGGCCCCAGGTCGAGCCGGCGCGCTGCCGCGAGATCGGCTGCGGCTTCATCCGGCGCTGCCACCCTTCGATCGATGCGGGCTGATGGCTTCAGTGCCGCCTGAGGATCGCCATCCAGGCCGCGATCACGATCAAGAGCAGCACGCCGCAGGCCACGGCGACCGCGCGCATGTCGGGGCCGAGCTTGCGCAGCAACGCCTCGGCGTCCTGGCGGTCGCGCTCGGGGCCGGAGCGCGCGGCCTCGGCGGCGAGCTCGCGAGCGCGGCGGACGTCGCCGGCCTCCAGCGCCCAGCGCGCCTTGGCCAGGGGAGTCTGCGGCTGCGGCGGCGAGGCCATGGCCGCGGTCGGTCTTCCTTGTTTCGCCATTCGGGGCGCGGACGTTACACCAACGCCGACAGGCGCGGCCAGAGAAGCTGCGATAGCGCTCGCGCCTCAGGCGTGTATTAGAAAGAAAGTGGTGGCCGAAACATCCGAGCTGATCGAATTCCGCCGCGCCTTCGTCTGGCTGCTCTGCGGCATGCTGCTGCCCAGCGTGGCGCTGGTGGCGTTCGGCGTGGTCGCGGTGGCCAACGAGCGCGCCGCGGTGGAGCGGCGCCTGGCGGAGGAGTACGACGCCCGGTTGCACTCGGTCGCGCAGGATCTGGGCCTGCGCCTGGACCGCGCCGCGGACGCGGTGGCGGCCGGGCGCGCCGATCCCCTGATCGCCCTGGTCCAGCCCCTGGAGGCGCCTCCTTTGGAGCTGGCGGAGGCTGCCCGCCGCGCGGCGACCCTGCCCATCGGCGGTCACGTCTTCGCCACGGTGGAGATCGGCAACGAGCGCCGGGCGTATGCGCTCGTCCGCTCGGTGGCTTCGGGGAACGAGCTCACGGTCCTGTCCCAGTACGACCTGCAGGCCGTCGCCGACCAGGTCGCCCACCTGGCCGAGTTGCGCTTTCCCCGCGAGCGTGCGGCGTTCCGGTTGGCCCCGCCGCGCGAGCCGGTCGCCGCCCTGGCGGCGCTGCGGCGGATCGTGGCCGAGGCGGGGCAGACCTCGACGGTGGTGGCGCGCATGCCGCTGGGGCCGCCGCTGGAGGGATTCGCGCTCACGGCGGAGCTGCCCGGCGATCCGGCGGCCCCGCTGGCGTTCCGCAACCGCACCCTCTACATCGCGCTGCTGGTGCTCTTGTACGTCGGGATCGGCGCGGGATTCGGGCTGACCCTGCGCGAGATGCGGCGGGCCTACAAACTCTCGCGCCTGAAGACCGACTTCGTGGCGAACATCTCCCACGAGCTGCGCACGCCGCTCACCAGCGTGCGCCTCTTCGCCGAGACGCTGCGCGAGGGCCGGGCCGAAGGTCCGGAGGAGGTGCACGAGTGCGTGACCCTGCTCTCCGCCGAAGCGGACCGGCTCTCCCGGATGGTGGAGAAGCTGCTCGACTGGTCCCGGCTGGAGTCGGGACGGGAGCAGCTCGAGCTGGAGCGCACCGACGTGCCGGTGCTGCTCGACCGCATCGGCGAAGCGTACAAGGCCCAGCAGCTCCCCGCCTCGTACCAGACGGAGATCGAGGCGCAGCTTCCCGCGGTGGAGGTGGACCGCGACGCGATGGCGCAGGTGGTGTTGAACCTCTTGACCAACGCGGTGAAATACACTGGAGAGGACAAGCGCATCCGCGTGCGCGCCCGGCGTTCGGGCCGCAACGTCGCCATCGAGGTGGAGGACAACGGACCCGGCGTGCGGCCCCACGATCGCAAGCGCATCTTCGACCGGTTCTACCGCGGCGACGACCTGCTCTCGCGCGGGACGGAGGGAACCGGGCTCGGGCTGGCGATCGCGAAGAAGATCGTCGAGCTGCACGGCGGCCGCATCGAGTTGGACAGCCGGCTCGGAGAAGGCAGCATCTTCCGCGTGATCCTGCCGGCGGTGTGACGATGGCCTGCATCCTGATCATCGAGGACGACCGGGCCATCGCGCTGGGACTGCGCCTGAACCTGCGCAAGGACGGCTACGAGGTGCGGCTCGCGCAGGACGGCGAGATGGGATTGCAGATGGCGCTCGAGCCCGACGTCGACCTGATCGTGCTCGACGTCATGCTCCCGCAGCGCAACGGGTTCGAGGTGCTGAAGGAGGTGCGACGCCAGGGCTCCACCGCGTCGGTGCTGATGCTGACCGCGAAAGGCATGGAGAGCGACAAGATCCTCGGGCTCAAGCTGGGCGCCGACGACTACATGAGCAAGCCGTTCGGGCTGGGCGAGCTGCTGGCCCGCGTCGAGGCCCTGCTCCGGCGGCGGCCGGCGTTGGAGAAGAGCACGGTCATCAAGTTCGGCCAGGTCGAGGTCGATCTGGACCGGCAGATCGTCACCCGGGACGGCGCCTCGGTCGACGTGAGCCCGCAGGAGTTCAAGGTGCTGCGGCTCTTTTTGACCTCCAACGGCCGCGCGCTCAGCCGCGACGACATCCTTGCGCGCTGCTGGGGAGCGGAGTACGAGGGCACGCCGCGCACGGTGGACAACTTCGTCCGATCGCTGCGCGTCAAGCTGGAGCTGAACGCGGAGGAGCCGCGCCACTTCCTCACCGTCCGGGGGCACGGCTACCGGTTCGAGAGGGGATCGCCTTGAAGTTCGTGCTTACCCTTTTGCCTGGCGTCGTGATCGTCGAGCCCGACGTCTTCCGCGACGCGCGCGGCTTCTTCCTGGAGACCTTCCACGCCGCGCGCTACCGTGAGGGAGGGATTCCGTACGACTTCGTGCAGGACAACCATTCCCGTTCGGTGCGCGGGACGTTGCGCGGGCTGCACGCGCAGCGCCGGCGGCCCCAGGGCAAGCTGGTGCGCGTGGTCCAGGGAGAGATCTTCGACGTGGCGGTGGATATCCGGCCCCGCTCCCCGACGTTCGGCAGATGGGAGGGTGCGCGTCTGAGCGCGGAGAACTTCCGGCAGATCTTCGTCCCGCCCGGGTTCGCCCACGGGTTCTGCGTCCTGAGCGAGACCGCGGAAGTCGAGTACAAGTGCACCGACTTCTACGATCCCAAGGACGAGATCGGCGCGCGCTGGGACAGCGCCGGCATCGACTGGCCGATCGAGCGGCGCCTGCTCTCGCCGAAGGACGCCGCGTTGCCCACCCTGGCCGAGCTGCGCCTGAAGCTGGAGGGTTGATGCACGACCCCAGGGCGGACCGGGAGCGGGCGCGGGAGGTCCAGAGCGGCGCGACCCGCGCTGCGGTGCTCGGCGTGAGCGACGGCCTGGTCACCAACGTCTCGCTCATCCTGGGCGTGGCGGGAGCGGAAGCGAGCGGCCGCTTCGTCCTGTTGGCGGGCCTCGCCTCGCTGGTGGCGGGCGCCGCCTCCATGGCGGTGGGCGAGTACGTCTCGATGGCGGCGCAGGTGGAGCTGCTCCAGCGCCTGCTCACCGACTTCCGCGAGCACCTCCGGCGCAACCCCGAGCATGCCCGCGAGGACCTGGAGGAGTTCATCCACCGCGGCGGCGTGCAACAGGCGACGGCGCACAATGCCTCCCAGCAGATCGCGATGGTCCCCGACCGCGCGCTGGCGGTCTACGCGCAATCGCTCGGCCTCGACCCGGAGGAGCTGGGCTCTCCCTGGAAGGCGGCGGCCACCTCGCTCTGGACATTCGCGGCGGGAGCGCTGGTACCGCTCCTGCCTTGGTTCTTCTGGAGCGGCGGGAAGGCGGCGATCGCCTCCATGGGCCTCGGGGCGGCAGCGGCGGTCGTGGTGGGGGGAATGCTCGGATACCTGGGCGGACGGCACGTGGGCTGGAGCGCGGCACGGCAAGTGCTGGTGCTGGTGGTCGCGGCGGCCGCGACGTGGGGAGCGGGGAAGCTGTTCAAGGTGACCGTCAACTAGGCACTGTCGCCGAAGGCGACACTGCGCCTACGCCTTTTCTGTGTGTTCCCACGAAGGCGGGAACACGCTTGACCATTACGGGGACAGCCTCCCAGCGGTGGCGTCGGCTCAGCCGGCGTTCATTGCCATCGCAGCCCAACCGGGCGCGCGCCCCGGGGCGAGTTGAGGAGTGAACACCTCAAACCCGGGCGCTACGAATCGTGGAACTTCCCGCCGTTCTGCGCCAACTGCAGCAGCCTCGGGGCCGGCGTGAACCGCGCCCCGTGCTTGTCCTGGTATGCGCGCAGCCGCTCCATCACCTGCGCCGCTCCCAGCGTGTCCGCATACCGGAACGGACCGCCGCGGAACGGAGGCCAACCCAGGCCGAACACGGCTCCCACGTCGCCGTCGCGCGCCGAGCGGAGGATCCCCTCGCCGAGGCAGTGGGCCGCCTCGTTGATCATCTGCAGCACGCAGCGCTCGGCGATCTCCCCGGTCATCGGGGAAGTGCGCTTCTGGCCCTGCGCGGTCAGGTCGTAGACGGAGCGATCGACCTCCTTCGCTCGCGACTCGCCGTAGGTATAGAAGCCCTTCTTCGCCTTGCGGCCCAGCCGGCCGCTCTCGACCAGCTTCTCGAACCCAAGGGGCGGCGCCAGGCGCGCGCCGAAGGCCTCGTGCATGATGTGCGCGACCTTCGCGCCGACGTCGATGCCCACCTCGTCGAGGAGCTGCATCGGTCCGACCGGAAAGCCGAACTCGACCAGCGCGCGGTCGATCTCCTCCACCGCCGCTCCGTCGTTGAAGATGAAGGCGGCCTCGTTGATGTAAGGCGCGAGGATCCGCGAGGTGTAGAAGCCGGGCCCGTCGTTGACCACGATCACGGTCTTGCCGATCCTCTTCCCCAGCGCGACCGCGGTCGCCACTGCCTCCGGGCCGGTGCTGCGGCCGCGGACGACCTCGAGCAGCGGCATCTTCTGGACAGGCGAGAAGAAGTGCATGCCCACGACCTTGTCCGGCCGGGACGCGCCCTCGGCGATCAGCCCGATGGGGATCGACGAGGTGTTGGAAGCGAAGATCGCGTCGGCGGCCTCGCGCTCCACCTCGCGCACCATCGCCTGCTTCACGTTCAGGTCCTCGAACACCGCCTCGATCACCACGCCGGCCCTGTGGAACCCGGTGTAGTCGGTGGTGCCGGTGATCAGCGCGAGCTTGTCCTCGCGCTCCCGCCAGGAGAGGCGCTTGCGCTTGACCTTCTCGTCGAAGAGCGAGGCGATCTGCTTGAACCCCCGGCCGAGAGCCGCGTCGTCCTTGTCCTTGAGCCGCACCGGGATGCCGGCCTCCGCCGCGACGTAAGTGATGCCCGCGCCCATCAGGCCGGCGCCGAGCACGCCTACCTTCTCCACCTTGCGCGGCTTCACCGCCGGGTCGTCGACGCCGCTGTCCTTCTTCAGCGCCTGGGTGGCGAAGAAGATCTCCACCAGCCGCCGCGAGACGTCGCCCACCACCAGCTCCCCGAAGAACGAGGCCTCGGCGCGGTGGCCGTCCGCGGAGCCCTTCTCCACTCCGATCCGGATCGCCTCCAGCGCCCGCTCCGGCGCCGGATAGTGCCCGTGCGTCTTCCCCAACAGCGCCTTGCGCGCCTGCTGGAAGAGGATCCTCCGGCCCACCGGATTGTCCTCGAGCGCGAGATGCTGCAGGGTCTCGCTGCGCAAGAGCTTGGGCAGGGTCAACTCCACCTTGTTGCGCTCGATCTTCAGCTCGCCGCTCGCCAGCTCCCGCGCGCGCCTGCGCGCGACGTCGAGGAGGATGGCCTTCGGCACCACCTCGTCCACAAGCCCGAGCTTGCGCGCCTTCTGCGCCCGCACCGCCTTCCCGGAGAGGATCAGATCGAGCGCCTGCGCGATCCCGATCAGCGGTGGCAGCCGCTGCGTGCCGCCCGCTCCAGGGATCAGCCCCAGCTGGACCTCGGGCTGGCCGAGCTGCGTCTTGCGGTCGTCGGAGGCGATCCGGTAGGTGGCGGCCAGCGCCATCTCCAGCCCGCCTCCCAGCGCGGGCCCGTGGATGGCCGCGACCACCGGCTTGCGCTTGCCCAGGTCCTCGATCCGCTGCATCGCTTGCTGGCCTCCGCGGGCCAGCGCCATCCCCTCGGCGGCGCTCTTGATCCGGGAGAGCATCTCCACGTCGGCGCCGACCACGAAGCTGTCGGGCTTGCCGGAAGCGAGCACGATCGCCTTCACCGAGGCGTCCTCGGACAGCTTCCCGAACGCCACCTCGAAGTCCTGCTGGAAGGTGTCGCGCAGCGTGTTCACCGCCTCGCCGGGAACGTCGTACAACAGGGTGGCGACGCCGTCCGGCCCGACTTCGACGGTTAGAGCGCCCATCTAGGTCCTCTCCAGGATACAGGCCGCGCCCAGGCCGCCGGCGGCGCAGATCGAGATCAAGGCAGTGTTCTTGTTCTTCTCCTCCAGCTCCCGCAGCGCCTGGTGCACCATGCGTGCGCCGGTGGCCGCGAAGGGGTGGCCGAGCGAGATGCTGCCCCCGCGCGGGTTGATCTTCTCGTCGGGGATGTCGCCGATCGGCTCGGCCCCGCCCAGGTAGTCGGTGGCGAACTTCTTGGACGACCAGGCCTGGAGATTCGAGAGCACCTGGGCGGCGAAGGCCTCGTGGATCTCGAGCAAGTCGATGTCGGCCAACCGCATGCCGGCGCGCTTGAGCGCCTTGGGCGCGGAGAACGCGGGCGCCTGCAGGAGCTGCCAGGAGGGATCGACAGCCGTGTAGGCGTAGGCGCGCAGGAAGCCGAGCGGGCGCAACCCCAGCTCGCGGGCGCGCTCCTCGGCGCAGACGACCAGCGCCGCTGCCCCGTCGGTCAGCGGGGAGGAGTTGCCGGCCGTGATCGTGCCGTAGCGCTTGTCGAACACGGGCTTGAGCTTGGCGTAGGCCTCGAGCTTCGAGTCCTTGCGGACGATGTTGTCCTCCGCCACCACGGTGTCGAAGTTCTTCCCGATCAGGACCCGCATGACCTCGTGGCGGAACTTGCCCGCCTCCCAGGCCTGCGCGGCGAGGAAGTGCGAGCGGTGGGCCCAGGCGTCCTGCGCCTCGCGCGAGATGCCGTTCTCCTTGGCCATCTTCTCGGTGGACTCGCCCATCGAGAGCCCGGTGGAGTACTCCGCGATCGAGGGCGGCACGGGGAGCAGGTCCTTGGCGCTCACGCCCTGGAACGCGTGGAGCTTCTCCACCAGCGAGCGGCCCCGGCTGGCCGCCTGGACCGCCTGCGCGATGGGGCGCGAATAGGTGATGGGCACGTCGCTCATCGCTTCCGCCCCACCCACCACCGCCAGGTCCATCTCGCCCAGCGCGATGGCGTCGGCCGCGCTGGTCATCGCCTGCAGGCTGGTGGCGCAAGCGCGAACCACCGAGTAGGCGTCGATGTTCTTCGGCAGCCCGACCGCGAGGCCCACCTCGCGCGCGATGTTCGGGAGCTGCACGGAGGGGATCACGGTCCCGAAGACGATCTGATCGATGGCCTTCGGGGGAATCTCCGCCCGCTGCACCAGCTCGCCCACCACCTGCTTTCCCAGGTCCAGGGCGGAGAGGTCCTTGAAGGAAGTGCCAGCCTTGACGAATGGGGTGCGAAGGCCGGCGACGATGGCGACGCGGCGGCCGGGGCGAAGGGCCATGGTTTCCTCCAGGGGTGGCGCGCGTCATAACGGCGCTAACGCGCCGAGTCAACTATCGAGTGCCAGACCGTCCGGGAGATTTCTCGAACGACGGCGGCAGCCTCTTCCTTGGTCTCGAAGCCGCGCGTCATCACCACCAGGACATAGGGCTTGCGCCCGGGAGGAAACACCAGCGCGGCGTCGTGATAGTGGCGCGTGATGTCTCCGGTCTTGTGGGCCACGCGCGTTCCGGGCGGCACGCCCGCGGGAATCCCCTCGTTGAACTCCTGGCGGGCGAGGATCTCGATCGCTTCCGGGGGCATCGCCTCCAGCAGGAGCGCCAGGTCGTGCGGGGTCGCGGTGTTGTCGAGGCCTTTCTCGTGCGCCTTCATGTCCTCGACGCCGCGCAGGACGCGGATGTCGCTTGCTCCCGCTTCGCGGCAGACGCCCTCGATCCGGGAAGCTTGGAGCTTGAGCATCACCAGATTGGTGGCCAGGTTCGAGGAACGCACGATCATCCGCTCGAGCAGGACCCGCAGCGGGACCTCCTTGCCCAGCTGGGTGTAGGGCCAGGGATCGTCGTCCTCGTTCGGATCGACCCCGAACGGGCTTCCGTCGGCAATGCTGACGAAGTGATTCTCCACCCGGATGGGTTGGTCGAGATCCATGCGCAAGCGGTACGCGGCCAACAGGACGGCGAGCTTCATGGTGCTTGCTGCGTGCAGGCTCTCGCCGGCGTGCAACTCGACGCGCTGGCCGGTCTCCAGATTCCGGACGGAGATCCCGATCGCTTGCGTGTGCGCGGCGAGGATCAGCGCCAGCGCCTGCTCAAGGCTGCTCATCGCGGATCTTGAGCAGGTACTCCCAGGAGTAGATCCCGGTCGAGTGACCGTCGGACCACTCCACCTGCATCGCGTACCGCCCCACCTCGTTCATGCCCCGCGGCTTCACGTCGCCCTTCACCTGCCCCTCGCCCACCACGCGCTGGCCGCTCCACTCCTCCACGCACTCCGCGCAGGGGCAGTGCGCCCGCAGCCACCGGGGCGGGAACCTGGACTCCCGGCCGTCGTCCCAGCGGACGAGCAGGTTGCCGTCGTCGTCGAATGCCAGGGCGATCGGCTTGGGCTGCGGCTTTTTCGGCTGGATCTTGTCGAGGAGGCCCATGGCGGGATCCTGGTTCTAACGCGATCCGGGAAGGATTTCACGGAAGCGGGAGGAAGGCGAGGGACGGAGGCCGCCGAGGGGCTAGGATGCTCGAGCCATGCTCCGCTCGTCGACGTTCTTCGACGCAGTCGCTTTGCCCTACGAGCTCCTCACCCGGCACCCGGTCTGGGAGCGGCACTGCGCGCGGATCGCGCTGGAGCTTCCGCCCGGAGCGAGGCGGATCCTGGATCTCGGCTGCGGGCCCGGGAACTCCACGCGGCAGCTTCCGGCGGGGGCGGTGGGCGCCGACCTCGCGCTCTCGATGCTTCGCCGGGCGCGGCTGGGTCTACCTTTGCCAGTGGTCTGCGCGGACGCGGGGATTCTGCCCATCCGGACCGGGTCGCTCGATGCGGTGACGTTCCACAGCGTTTTGTACCTCCTGCCCGATCAGCCTGCGGCGCTGCGCGAGACGGCCCGCGCGCTGCGGTCCGGCGGCCGCGCGATCTTCTTGGAGCCGCAGGCGGGAAGGCGCGCGACCTTCTTCGGCCTCGCGCGCGCGCTGCGGTCGCCGCGTTGGGCGGTGACGGCCGCGTTCTGGCGGATGATGAGCGGAGTGTATGGCCGGCCGTCCGCGCAGTCGCTCTGGAGCGCGCTCGAGCGCGCGGGGCTGCGGGTCCTGAAGATCGAGGAGACGCTCGGCGGGCTGGGGCTCCTGGCGGTTGCGGAGAAGCCTTGAGGATCCTTCACTTCTCGGACCCGCACGTGCAGCTTCCCCGCTGGCGCGAGCGGCCCTGGCGTGACTTCGGCCCCTTGCGCGCCATCGCCACCGCAGAGCTCTGGAAGGGGCGGGGGCGGAGCTACGACCAGGCGCTGGAGGAGCTCCGGCAGATCGTGCGGGACGCGGAGACGCTCCGCGCCGACTTGGTGGTCTGCACCGGGGATCTGACGCAGCTCGGGATGGAGGAGGAGTTCGCGCTGGCCCGCGAGGCGCTGGCGCCGCTCGGGGAGCGCCTGGTCTGCATCCCGGGAAATCACGACCGCTACCCTCTCGACGGCCGGCCCAGCGCGCTCTACGAGGCCTATTTTCCCCCGCGGGCGCTGCCCGAAGGTTTCGCCGCGCTCGACTCTTGCGGAGCGATCTGCTGGCCCGTGATCACGCAGGGGCGGATCGTCGAGGCCGAGCTTGCGCAGGACTTCCGCCGCAAGGTGGTCCTGGTCCACCACGCGCCCTTCCGTAGCGGCGGCGTGCCGGACTGGCCGTGGCACCGGCTGCGCGGAGCCCGCAAGCTGCTGGAGGCGACGCGCGAGGCGGCGGCGATCCTCTGCGGGCACATCCACGAGCGCTTCCAGTGGCGGAACGTGATCTGCGCCGGGTCGTCGACCGAGCGGCGCAAGGAAGGCTACTGGCTGCTCGAGCTCGTCCCGGGAGCGCCGGGGCCGGCGCCGCGGGCGGCGTTGTACCGGCCGGGTGCCGCTCTCGTTGCCGCGGGCGCGGAGCGACTGTAAGTCTCCGCGGCCCATGGCCCCTGCGACCGACTCCAATCCCCTGATCGCCCTGCTCACGTTGACCGCGA
>Ga0137397_10003511_pt1 | contig 10905 bp, 12 predicted proteins | sample czorhiz116metaG_FD_106658 | JGI IMG/M metagenome (GOLD analysis project Ga0137397, IMG submission 106658) | Vadose zone soil microbial communities from Angelo Coast Range Reserve, California, USA - czorhiz1.16 metaG | ecosystem: Environmental > Terrestrial > Soil > Vadose zone | place: USA...
CGCGTGCCCGCTCGCAGGGTTTCCTTCGCGGCCACAGCCTGATGTTCGGGCTCGACAGCGAGATCGGTGTTCCGCTGGGGAACTATGCCGACGCGAGCAGCGTCGGCGGCGGAGTCGCCCTCACCGGCGAGCTGACGATGCTGGAGACGCTGAGCGCGACGATGCGCGTCGGAGTCCAGCTGCATACCGACCGCGAAATCGGCGCCGCCAGCTCCCATGTTCATGCCATCCCGATCCTCTTCGGGGCCAAGTACTACCTGGCGTCCCAGCGCGAGGGCATCTTCGGCACCTTCGAGGCCGGTCTGTTCGATCTGATCTCCAGCGTCACTCCCGCCGGCGGCGCGAGCAACTCTTCCAACGACCTGCGGTTCGGTCTTGGCGCGGGGCTCGGGTTCCAGCAAGACCGCTGGAACGTCCGCATGAGCATCCACACGCAGGACGTGGGCAACTTCGGCAATGCGTTCATGATGACCGGCGGCATCGGCTACGAGTTCGCCGGGCTCTGAGCCGGGAAGTCCTTTGCCGGCCCGGGAGTCCAAGCCCGGGCCGGCATCTTGTTTCGAGCTGACCGCTGGCCTCGCGGGCCCGCGGATTCGAGCAGCAGGGCCCCGCGCTATGCTCCGGCCATGGCCGAGATCGCCTCACGCCATCCGGCTCTGCTCGACGGGGCTGCGGTCCGCGCCGCGTTGCGCGACCGGATCGCCGGCTACAAGCTGCCGCGCGCGGTCGCGTTCTGCGCACAGGACGAGCTTCCGATCGGATCGTCGGGCAAGGCGCTCCGGCGCTCGGCGCGGACGGCGTTCGCGGACAGGCTGGTGCGGATCGACGAGCGCCCCTGAAACACCGGATCAGCGTCTGCGCAGCAGGAACGCCCGGTCCTGACCCGCTTCCACTCCACCCGTCACCGGCTGCAGGGCCGCGGCTGGGAAGGCAGCCTTGGCCGCCGCCACGTCATCGGCGAGAAAGGTCGCGAGCAGCGTGCCGCCAGGAGCGAGCAGTGCGGCCAGCGAGCGTAGCGCAGGGAAGGGCTCGCCCAGGATCGAAGTGAAGGAGAGTACGAGCGCAAATCGCCGCTCCCTGAACGGCGGCAGCGTGAGGTCCCCTGCAAGGCAAAGCGGCGCGCGCGGCCGCGCGAACCGCAGCATGCCGACGCTCGCGTCGAGGACCACCAGGCGACGCTGCCGGAGCGCCGCGCGCAGTTCCGCAAACGGTTCCGACGGGTCGTCCAGCCATTCCGCGAACAGCGCCGTTCCCCCGCCCGCATCGAGGACGTCGCCCGCGGGCGGCGCGCACGCGACCAGCAAGGGGCCCGCCGCGCGGTACTTCTCGCGCTGCAGTGCGCGGAAGCGGTCGTCGTAGCCCTGCGCGCTGCGATCGTAGGCGCGGGCGAGCAGATCGCGAGCAATGCCGCGAAGTGAGCTCAGCGCTCGCGCCTCCTACGTCCGGACGCCGTGCCGTTCTCCGCCATGCGTGCCCTGATCAGCCCCCGGACGAGGACCAGCGGCAACGGCTTCGCCGGAGAGAAGTGGAGGGAGCTCTTCGTCTGCTCGTGATCGGCGACCCGCGTGGCGAGGGTCTCCAGCGTCGATCCGCTGAAGGGAAAGTACGAGCACCCCTTTGCCGTCGCGCAGAAACCGGCGACCACCTCGCCGTGGAGCCGGAAGGCAGGAATCCCGTAGCTGATGCACTCCTCGGCATCCGGGAGGATCGATCGAATCTTCTTCCGGAGGTCCTGGAGCGCCTTGCGCCGATCCTCGCTCACGGCTCGAAGGTACCCGTCGATCGTCGTTGGCTTTCGCGCTTTGGCCGGCATGCCGCCCTTCGCGACACAGTACAGCAGTCCGATGCGGGCCGGCGGCTCTTCGGTCCGGCCTTCACGAGCCCAAACTGATCGGCTACGCGCAAGCGTTCGAGCAGGCCACGCAGCACCGTGTCCCACCTGCGAGCACGCCTTCGCTGGCCGGGCGATAGCCGGTTGAAGCGGCTATCATCCGCCGCCCAACCCCAACCCAAGACAGGAGATCCCCCCACATGTCCATCAAAGTCGGCGACCACCTTCCCGACGGCAAGCTCATGGAGACCACCGAGTTCGACTCCGAGACCCGCTGCGCGATGCCGCCGAAGGAAGTCCGCGTGTCGGACGCGGTAAAGGGGAAGAAGATCGTGGTCTTCGGCCTGCCGGGCGCGTACACCCCGACCTGCTCGGCCAAGCATGCGCCGGGCTACGTGCAGAATCTCGAGGCGCTCAAGAGGAAGGGCGTGAGCGAGGTCTGGTGCGTCGCCACCAACGACGCTTTCGTGATGGCGAACTGGGGGCGGGATCAGGACGCGCTCGGCAAGATCCGCTTCCTCGCCGACGGCAGCGCCCAATGGACCAAGGCGCTGGGACTGGAGCTGGACCTGAACGCGCGCGGAATGGGCACCCGGATGCAGCGCTTCTCGATGCTGGTGGATGACGGCACGGTGAAGCAGCTGAACGTGGAAGCCCCCGGAAAATTCGAGGTCTCCGACGCCGGCACGTTGCTCCGGCAGATCGGATAGGCGCTGTCGCCGAAGGCGACTCAGCGCCTGAGCTTTTTCTGCGTGTTCCTGCGAAGGCGGGAACACGCTTGACCATTACGGGGCCATCTCCGGTTGCGCGGTCGACCGTCGATCCGTTAGCTTTCGCCTCCTATGAAGCGACGCGAATTCCTCGGTGCGGCCGTCGTTGCAGCGCTTCCCTGGCGTCGCCTCCGGGCGGAGCCGGCCTGGCGCACGTTCGAAGTGACCACGCGCGCGGAGATCCTGAAGCCCCAGGATGTCTCACGCGCCTGGCTGCCCTTGCCCCTCAGGACGGACACCGATTGGCAGCGCTCGCTCGGCAATACCTGGAGCGGCAACGCGGTCCGCATGAAGGAGGTCAAGGTCGGCAAGTACGGCGTGCCGATGCTGCAGGCGGAGTGGGCGAAGGGCGAGGCCGCCCCCTACATCGAGATGAAGAGCAAGTTCAGCACCCGCGATCGCGCGGCGGACCTCTCGCGCAAGGACGCCCCCAAGCTCAGCCCTGCCGAGGTCGCGCTGTACACCTCCCCGACGGAGATGATTCCCTGCGACGGCTTGATCCGCGAGACCGCGCTCATGCGTGTCGCACAGGGAGCGAACACCGATCTGGAGAAGGGCCGCGCGGTCTACGACTGGATCGTGAAGCACACCCTGCGCGATCCGAAGACCAAGGGATGCGGCACGGGCAACATCAAGGCGATGCTCGAGAGCGGGAACTTCGGCGGCAAGTGCGCCGATCTGAACGGGCTCTTCGTGGGCTTCTGCCGATCGCTGGGCGTGCCCGCGCGCGACGTCTACGGAATCCGGGTCGCCAGCTCGGCGCTGGGCTACAAGAGCCTCGGCCCTTCGACGCCGGTGATCAGCAAGGCGCAGCACTGCCGCGCGGAGTTCTTCGCCGAGGGGATCGGGTGGATCCCGGTCGACCCGGCGGACGTGCGCAAGGTGATCCTCGAGGAGCCTCCCGGCCAGCTCACGCTGGAGGATCCCAAGGTGGAGGCCATGCGCAAGCGGCTCTTCGGCTCGTGGGAGATGAACTGGCTCGCGTACAACATGGGCCACGACATCGAGCTGCCCGACGCCTCCAAGAGCCCGAAGCTGCCCTTCCTGATGTATCCGAACGGCGAGACGGGCGGCGAGCGGCTCGATCAGCTCGAGCCCGACTCGTTCAAGTACACGATCACGTCGCGCGAGGCGTGATGGCGCTGCTCGTCGCCGCGCTCCTCGCCGCGGCACCGCACCTGGAGCTGACCGACGCGAACGGCAAGGCGCATCGCCTCTCCGATTACCGGGGCCAGGTGGTGCTGGTGAACTTCTGGGCGACCTGGTGCGAGCCGTGCGTCACCGAGCTGCCCAGCATCGAGCGGCTGCGCAATGCCCTCGAGAAGAAGCCGTTCACGATTCTCGCGGTGCAGATGGGCGGAAGCGCGCGCACGGCTCGCGACACGGCCGAGAAGCTCGGGCTCGGCTTTCCGATGCTGCTCGATCGCGACTCGACGGTGACGAATGCCTGGGGTGTGAATCTGATCCCAGCGAGCTTCCTGATCGGGCCGGACGGCAAGATCGCCTACCGCCATTCCGGGGAGCTGGATTGGTCGAGCCCTGAGAATCGCGGCAGGGTTGAGGCACTTCTGCCGCGGTGAGGCCGCAGGCTGCGACGAGCGCGGTGCCGAGGAAAATGGCTGCGCCGGTCCGGTTGGAGAGCCCGTAGCTCCGGTCGGCGGGAAGCATGCGAGCCACGCGCAGGGGTGGCGCCGCATGCGTACAACGCCTCCGTTCGCGCCACGCCAGGAACTAGAACCAACGTCGCAGACCGTAGGATCGTCATGTCCGCATGGACGATTGGTTGCTCCTCGTCGTCGCGTCGCTCGCGGTGGCCGCCTGCTCGTCCGGCGCCGAACGCGCGTCGCCGGCGGCCGCGCAGGCAGCCGATGCTCCTTCGACGGCGCTTTCGCGAGTCGACGGATACGAGCAGTTCAAGTTCGGGCTCACGCTCCACGAGATCGAGTTGCGCAAGCTCTGCAGCGGGATCACCAGGGCGGCGGTCCCGGTGAGCCCTCCCGAAGACGCGATCTACTCCTGCACGGGCGTCCCCACCCCGAACCGCGATTCCGATTCCGCGAACGACACCGACCTGGATCTCGCGTTCGTGAGGGGGCGCCTGGCAGCGGTCGCGCTGTCCAGCGGCAATTCGCTCAGAGATTTCACCGCGGCACAGCGGTCGCTGGCCGCCCGGTACGGCGAGTGGTACGGCGACGAGATCGAGCCCAGCGCCGCGCGCCGGCCAGAGATCCAGGTCTCGAGGACCGAGGCGTTCGCCGCCGGAAACCTCCAGCGCCTGGTGCGGAACTTCGCCCGTGGAGCCGTCCGGCTGACGGCCGTGCGTCCCGATCCCCACGAGCGTGACGTCCTCGTCGTTCGCGTCGCTTACGTCGACCTGCCCGCGTACGCCGCGAGAAGGGTCCATTCAGGGTCCAACGCGCCCTGAGGCGCATCGCTCAGCGCGCGCTGGCCAGCTGGACGCCAGGCTGCACCTCGCGGCCGCCGTTCCAGATGGAGACGAGCTTCCGGGTGTTCCGGATGTCGTCCAGCGGATTGGCGGCGAGAACCAGGAAGTCGGCGCGCTTTCCCTTCTCCAGCGTCCCGCGATCCTGCGCGCCCAGCATCTTCGCGCTCCCTCGCGTGGCGGCGACCAGCGCAGCCATCGGCGTGAGGCCGGCCCGGACCAGCAGCTCCAGCTCCCGGTGCTCGGCCCAGCCTGCGATGCGGACGGGATTTGCGCCCGAGTCCGTTCCGAACGCGATGTTCACCCCGGCGTCCTGCAGCGCCTTCACGTTCTTCATGCCGTTCCCGAGCGCCGCCCGGATCCTGGGCAGGTTCGGGTCGGCGTTCACCTTGTCCCGGTACTCGGGGGTGCGGAACCGCTGGATGACCTCCGGGGCCAGCGCGCCCGCCAGGAACGGGTCGTCGAGCAGCGCCGGCTCGTCCACCAAGGCAAATGCGGACTCGTCCACCGAGAGCGTGGCGACGTAGAACGTCCCGCGTTTCTTCATCTGCGCAACCAGCGCCGCGTCCACCGGTTGATCGCGGATGCTGTGGGCCAGCGCATCGACTCCGTCTCCGATCAGCGCCTTCGCGTCCGCGAGGTAGAAGACGTGCGAGGCGACCTTGATCTTGTTCTTGTGCGCCTCGCCGATGGCCGCCTTGAAGACCTTCGGGTCCATCTTCGGGAACTTGCCGTAGACGTCGTCGACCCAGAGCTTCAGGTAGTCGGGATGGTGCGAGGCCGTCTCGCGCACCTCGGCGGCCGCCTCCTCGGCGTTCTTCGGCCGGTACACCTGGTCCGGCGCGACCGGCACCGGAGGAGCGCCGTCGGGCACCCCGATGCCGCGTCCCGCGGTGAACAGCGAAGCGCCGGGGATCGCGCCGGAGCGCTGCTGGTCGCGAACCTCGTACCCGAGGTCGCGATTGAGGCCCAGGGAGAGGACGGAGGTGACGCCATACTGCTCGTACCGCGCGAGTTGGGCCTGGACGTTCTCCTTCGTGTAGCCGTCGGCCTTGTTCTGGCCGCCCACGACGAGGCCCACGTGGCCGTGCGCATTGATGAGCCCCGGCATGATCGTGCGGCCGCTGACGTCCACCACCCGCGCCCCTTGCGGCACCTTGACCTTCCCGGCGGCGCCCACCGCCGCGATGCGGCCACCGTCGACGACCACCACGGCGTTCTCCAACGGCGCCTTGCCGGTGCCGTCGATCAGGCGCGCACCCTGGAGCACAACCACTTCGGCGTACGAAGGCGAGGCGATCAGCACGAGCGCGGCGAGAAGCGTCCGGTTCATGGGATCCTCCGGCGGTCGCCCGCTCGAATAGCACTGGCGACTGCGAACCGCGAGGTACGGCAGTCGTTCATGCTCGATGCAATCCAGCGCTCATCCTCTCCGCTCCGACGGACGTCGCAGATCATGCGTCATTTCCCCACGATCCCGGAATCGTGCGGAGCGGTGGCGAACCAGACAGAATGGGGACGATGCCGTTGCCGCAGCCGCGCTTTCCGGCGAACGAGCCGCGGGCGATCGCCTGGTTCTGGCTGCGCTATTGGCTTTGGTTCTTCCTGTTGCTCCCGTGGATGCTTGCGCGCCAGGTGTTCGTGAGCGCCTACCAACTCGTGGCTGCACTCGCCACCTGGAACCGCCGGGTCACGCTCGTTGCCGGGGTCTTCGAGCTGCAGCACATGACGAGCCTCGGAAGCCTGCTCGCCACCATGCTCTTCGGCGAGCGCTTCGTCTGCAGCCGCTACCACGACGTCATCATCGATCCGGGACCCTTGTTCGGCCGCCGCATCCTGCGCCGGTGGCTCGAGCGTGGAGCCGCCGTCAGCGCAATCGCGACCACGCACTCACACGAAGAGCACATCGGGAACGCGGCGTTCGCGAGCGCCCTGACGGGCGCGCCGATCTGGGGAACCGCGTCAACCTTGCAGGCCGTGGTGGCGCCCGAGCAGCTCTCGCCTCCAAGACGCTTGTTGATGGGCCAGCCGCAGCCGGGGACGCAAAGTCCGCTCCGGCCGCTCGGCAGCGAGCTGCGCACCGAACGCGTGCGGCTTCGCGTGTTCTCATCGGGCGGCCACTGTGCCGGGCACGCCTCGCTCTACGATCCAGAACGCCGCATCCTCTTCGCCGGCGATTCGTTCCTCGACACCATCTTCACGGCGCCGAATCGCGAGGTCTCCGCCGCGGACTGGATCGCGACGTTGCGCCGGTACCAGGCGGTCGAAGTTGCGACGATGGTCGGCTCGCACGGCTTCGTCTTCACGACCGACCCATCCCTTCCGGAGATTCCGTTCGTCGTTCGCCGGCAGGATCCGAACGCCATGATCGCCCGCAAGCTCGAGTTCATGCTCTGGGCCTCCGAGGCGTTGGCCGAGGGGGAGCGCCGTGGGCTCCCTTACGCCGTCATCGAGGCATGCCTCTTTCCCTGGCAGCGGCGCTGGTCGTGGCGCAACTGGTTTGGCGACGAGTCGTGGCGCCTCTTTTCGGCAGGAGAGTTCAGCCGGACGCATTTCGTGCGCAGCCTTTCGAGGACGCCAGAACGGGTCCCTCACAGGTTCGGCCGATTCGAATCCATGCGCGCCGCCGTGGCGGCCCTGATCCGCCGGCGTTGGGATGTCGTCCGGGTGCACGGGCTCGCCTTCCACCCGACCAACGTGGTCGGCATCCTCTGCGGCGTCGCCGCGAGTCTCGGCGCTCTCGGTCTCGCTGCCCGCCTGGCAGATCCCTCCCTGCCCTTCTGGTCGTCGTTCATTGCCGCCCCCGCCGTGCTCTCCGCGGGGCGATTCGATCTCCTCGCAATCATCTTCGCCTGGTGGATCTTCGTGTGGGCAACGCTGGGCGGGGGAGTGACGCGCAGGATGGCGCTCGCGATCGGGCGGGCCGAGTCCGAGCCGCTGATGGAGTCCATCCGCTTCTGCAGCAGGCCGGCGCTCGCTTTCCCGAGTGCGCTGGCTTCGGCTTGTCTCCTCCTGATCCTGCTGGCCCCCCGTTCGCCAGGGTTGCTGGTGCCGGTCCTTCCCGTTTGGCTCTACGCAGGATTCGTCTACGGCGCGCTGGTGACGCAGCGCCTCTCGCTGCGGGAAGGACTTCTTGCCGCGCATTCCCGGATCCGAAACGGTACGGCGGTCCTGGGCCGGCAAGTGCGACTTCTCGCCAGCTTCGCGGCGTCAACCGGCCTCGTCTACCTCGCGGCCGCCACATGCACGGCGATCACCTGGCGGTTCCTCACCGCCGTGGGCCTTCCCGCGGCGGGAGAGCTGGCCGCCCTCGCGATCCTCGCGTATGCGCTGGGCTACACGATGTCCAATCTGAAATCGCTGCAGATCATGCTCTACTTGAGCCTGGGTCCTTGAGTGATTCGGGGCATGATCGCCGAGGACTTCTTCTACCTCTGGTCCTTTCCATTCGAACGGGCATCACGCCTCGTCACTCCCGATGTCGCACCCGTGCGATTCGAGGACCGCGCCTGGCTCGCCGTGGCCGCGGTCCGCTTCCGCTCCCTGAGCCTCGGGCCGATGCCCCTGACGTGGAACGCATCTGTCGCTGGCCTCCTGCTCATCTGCGACTATCGCGACCGCGTCGGGTCGGTGCTGCGCGGCAACTATTTCTTGCGCACCGTGACGGATTCCCGCGTCATCGCCATCGGCGCCCGCGCCATCGAGTCTGGATACGGCGAGCTCGGCCGGATCACGCTGGATTCCACAGGGGCGCTCGAGGCGCCGACCGTCAGGGTCCGGCTCGGCGATCCGGCTTCATCGGAAGGCGTATCGCGGATCGAACGGCTCTTCGCCGGGAACCGCAGCGGCCTCGTCCGCCAGGGAAGTCGGGCGCGCTACTGCGCGCTGGAGAAGGACCATTGGAAGATGTCCGTGCGCAAGCTCGTCCAGGAGCGGTTCGACTGGATTGAGGGTCTCGACCCGAAGCCCGAGCTTGGCTTCGACACGTCCTTCAACTGCGGGCGCTGGTCGCGCCTTCACGTTGTCGGAAGCCTCGGGATCTGAGGTGCGCTGGCGTGCCGCTCACAGGTACGGCAGCAGGCTCGGCGCGATCAGCGACACGAACACCGCCGCGATTCCCAGCGCGATGCTCGCGATCGCTCCGGACAGCTCGTTCTCCAGAGCGGCCTGCGCAGTGCCCTGGCCGTGCGAGATGGTGCCGAGGGCCAGCCCGCGCGCCAGCGGCGAGTGGATGCCCGCGCGGTCCAGCAGCCAGGGCCCGAGCATCACGCCGATCATTCCGGTGACGATCACGAAGGCCGCCGTCAGTGTCGGGTCGGCGTCGATCATCTTCGCCAGCTCGACGGCGACCGGGGCGGTCACGGACTTGATGCTGATCGACCGCACGATCAGCTGCGAGAACCCGAGCGCCTTGGCCAGCGCCACCACCGTGATCAGCGTGCCCACGGCGCCGGCCGCCAGCCCGGCGAGGGCGGGAACCAGGTTCGCGACCAATAGCTTCCGGTTCCGGTAAAGGGGCAGCGCCAGGGCCACGGTGGCGGGACCGAGCAGGAAGGTGAGGATCTCCTTCGCGTCCGTATAGTCCGAGAAGCGGACCCGGCTCAGCACGAGGACCAGCACCGTCGTCAGCGTGGTGAAGAAGACCGGGCTGGTGAACGGCGAAGGCCAGCGGCGCGTCAGCCGGCGGCTGAGCGCGTACATGCCGGTCGTCACCGCGATCCCGTAGAGGGTCAGGGCGAGCTTCACGGCTGCGCCTTCAGGCGGGAGAGGAGCTGGGCGATCCAGCCCGTCGCGCACAGGCCGACGGAGGCGCTCGCCACCAGCACCAGGATCAGCAGCCAGCCCTCCGCGATCAGCGTCGGGCCCAGGTTCATCAACCCGACGGCGATGGGCACGAAGAAGAAGGGGAGGTGGCGGGCCAGCAGCGTGGAGCTGCGCTCGAACAAGCGCTGCGGGACGATCCCGGTGCAGAGCAGGCCGAAGAGCAGCAGCATGCCGGCGACGTTGCCGGGGAGCGGCACGTGGAGCAGGGCCACCAGGGCATAGCCGAGCTTGTTCAGGACCCAGAGGCCCCAAAGCTCGAGGACGAGGATCGCGCAGCTCTTCGCCGTCAGGCGCGCCTTCGCGCCGCCGGCCATCGGTTTTGCGGCGTCAGGCGCGACCCAGCTGGCGTTGCCCGCCGGCGCGGTCCCGACCTGCGCGGCGCCTTCCAGCGCTGCGACCTCGCTCACAGTCTCCCCCCGAGCGCGGTCGCGCCCCCGAAGTGAATTAACGGCTCCCTTGACGGGGAGACAATGCGACGGGTTCCTACATGCGCAGCGCCCGCGGGCTGCCGGCCGGCAAGGAACGAGACTTCCGGGCCTTGGCCGGCGGCTCTCGACGGCGGGAGTGCGCGGAACGCTCGCAATCGTTCCAGTGACTCCGAAACGGTCTACCGGAGCCGGGGTGGACGCGGGTCGGCCTGCCGCACACCGGTGACGACACCGCTGCGAAGCACGAAGAGGTGACCCGGGAGCCCCGGGTCACCCCATCCGATGTCTCAACGAACCGCTACGAGCTCAGGGCGCGCACGTGGGCGTCGCCGCCCCTTGGACCAGGCAGGAGGCCTGGTTCGGAGCCCGCAGGACCGAGCTCGCGTCCGCCGCCTTGATCAGGTTGTCGTGGTCGGCCTGCAGCAGGAAGCCCTGCGCCAGGATCCGGTCCGCCGCGGCGCAGACCCGCTTCACATAGGTGCAGTGGTCGCCGTAGCGCTCCTCCAGCGACAACCGCGGATCACCCTTGGCCAGCCGCGCCGCCCGGGTGATCTCGAACGGGATCCAGCCGCCCTGGTAGTTGCATACCTTGCTCTTGTTCACGCCGGC
>Ga0137397_10003512_pt1 | contig 10904 bp, 11 predicted proteins | sample czorhiz116metaG_FD_106658 | JGI IMG/M metagenome (GOLD analysis project Ga0137397, IMG submission 106658) | Vadose zone soil microbial communities from Angelo Coast Range Reserve, California, USA - czorhiz1.16 metaG | ecosystem: Environmental > Terrestrial > Soil > Vadose zone | place: USA...
CACGGCCACCAGGACGATATCGGCGCTCGCAGCTTCCCCAACGGTGCCAGCCTTGATGGAAGGGCCGAGCTCCCCGACGAGTCCCGCCAGCGACTCCGGACCGCGGCTATTTGCGATCGTTGCAGAAATCCCGCTCTTTGCCAGCAGTCGGGCCGCGTTGGAACCGAGGGCGCCCGCTCCAATAATGCCAATGCTCATTCCTTACTCCTGTTGATGATGGGGCTGCGTTGTTCCGGAACGGCAGCGCCCCGATGCTGCCGATCCCGTCACGTTCTGCATCACCGCCGAACGATATAATCGTGTGTCATTGACATGATTACATTTAGACTCAAAAAAGGGGGTCACCACGTCAGCGGTATGCTGAACTTGCCGAGACGCGCGACCTCGCCAGCAATGGCGGCGATCGTGACCTTCGCCAGCTCGTTCTCAAGCGCCTTGCGCGCCCGCGTCAATGTCGGCTGCATCGCCTCCAGGATGTTGCCGCCGACCGCACAGCTCTCGCAAGGCGGTGTCCGGTGCAGCGAAAACAACTCGGTATCCTCGACGGCCTCGTAAACGTCCAGCAGCCGGATTTTGCCCGCAGGTTTCGCAAGCAGCGACCCGCCGCCCGCGCCGAGTTGCGATCGTGTCAGGCCCGCATCGCTCAGGCGCGACAACAGGCCCCGGATCACGACCGGGCTGGTATTGGCGGAATAGGCGAGATCCTCGGAACGCATCGGCTTGCCATCGCTGACCGCGAGCGCGGCGAGCGTGTGAACGGCGACGGCAAAACGCGTGCTGGTCGGCACGATCGACTCCGAAAGTGTGTCAGTGTTACTATTACATATCTTCAGGTCTGTCAATATGCAGGCGCGTGGCGGCAATAAATTCGATACCGAACGCCTGCTCGAGCACCTCATCTGCCGCCGGCATAGGCGGCCCAAGACCGAAGCCGCGCGCGTCATGTCGCGCAGATCGGCTGGATCGACCGAATGGCAGTTGACGGCATCCACGCTTCTGACCTAGAATTCATCTTACGTGGAAGATGACTGAGAGCATCAAGCGGGGTTAACGGCATCGAGGAGAGCGCCATGCTGACCAAGGAAAACAACGAGCTGATTTGTCGCGTCGGCGCGGACACGCCGATGGGCAAGGCGATGCGCAGATACTGGATTCCGGTGCTGCAATCGTCCGACCTGCCGGAACCGGATTGCGATCCCTTTCCTTTGGAAATCATGGGCGACCGATTCGTCGCTTTTCGAAATACCGAAGGAGTGGTTGGGATACTCGACGAAGGGTGCTGTCACAGACAGTCTTCGCTCGTCATCGGTCGATGCGAGGGCAATGGGATCAGATGTCTGTTCCACGGATGGAAGTTTGCCGTCGACGGGACCGTGATGGAAACGCCGAACGTTCCCGATCCGACGTTCAAAACCCGCTTTCGCGCCAAGGCCTATCCCGTCGAAGAGGCGGGCGGAATAATCTGGGCATATTTCGGGCCGGCGGACCTCCAGCCACCCTTCCCGCGATACCCCTGGTTCGATGTACCCGCCAGCAACCGCATCAATGTCTACGCGGTCGACAGCTGCAACTACGTGCAGGTGTTCGAGGCCCTGGTCGACTCCTCGCATCTGAATATCCTGCACATGGATGGCTTGCGGGCTTCCGGCAAGCTCGAAAACCTCAACTTTGCCGCCGCTGCCGACATGGCCTTCGACGCGGGTCCGCGGATTGAGGTGGACGATACCGATTTCGGCTTCCAGTACGCGGCGCTGCGCGGAGGAGACCACCCCGGAGAAGAAACCCATGTTCGCGTGACTGCCGTGGTGGCACCGTTCGCGGTCGCCAATCCGAACGAAGATCTTTGGATGTGCATCGTTCCGATCAACGACTATCAGTGCATCCACTTCCATGTCTGGTGGCATCCCGAGCGAAAAATGGGCGAGGAGCCGCTTCGTTCCAACATGCTGAAGCATGTGGGACTCGACGACGAGGCGCTGCGAAAGTTCAACATGACCTATGACAGCCTGGCAGAGCCCGAGGCGCCGAACCGCCGCAACCACTATCGACAGAACCGCGCTTCCCTGAAACAGGGCAAGTTTTCCGGCTTCCACAGTTTTACGCAGGAGGATGCCGCCGTGGTGATGTCCGCCGGGCCGATCAAGGATCGAACCAAGGAGATGCTGGCGCCAGCCGATGCAGCCGTCATGCGCTATTATCGCATGCTGATCCAGGTTGCCCAGACCGTTGCGTCCGGTGGGAAGCCGGTCGGCGTGGATTCGGATCCCATGGTCATCACCGGCCGCAATGCGAGCGTTGCCCACGATGCGGATTGGCGTACGCTGGTACCCCGGCATAAGGTGACGAACAAGTGGCGCAGTGCGCGCGAACCTGCGGCTCAACTGCAATAGCAGGAGACGCGTTGAAAAGGCCCGCCCGGAACGGAAATGCCAGTGAGTTCGAAGCACCGTGCCAGGCTTGAACGTTGCGCGTCTATTTCCGATTTGAGGGAACTCGCCCGACGACGCTTGCCCCGTCCGCTGTTCGACTTCGTCGATGGCGGCGCCGGCGCCGAGGTCACGCTGCGCGAGAATGAAGCCGCCTTCGCCAGGCTGCGATTGCTGCCGCGGTACCCGGTCGACGTCAGCCGTCGCACCACGCGGACCACGATCCTCGGCTACAATGCCTCCATGCCGTTGATCCTGGCGCCGGTTGGATTCGCGGGGCTGTTATTTCCAGACGGAGAAGCGGGTGCGGCGCGAGCCGCCGCGAATGCGGAGATTCCGTTCTGCCTGTCGACGAACTCGCTTGCATCGGTCGAGGAGATCGGAACCCATGCAGAATCGGGCGAACGATGGTTCCAGCTCTATTTCCTGAAAGACCGTGCCTGGATGCAGGCCCTCGTGCAGCGCGCGGCCGCATCGGGCTTTCGCGTCTTGTGCGTGACGATCGACCTGCCGGTGGCCGGCCGGCGCGCCCGGGATATCCGCAACGGATTCGCGCTGCCCCTTCGTCCAACCTTGAAGACCGCGCTCCACTTCGCGACGCGGCTGGACTGGCTTCGTGGCGTGGCAGGCCAGAGGCTGCGGATCGGCAATTTCGAGGGTCTCGCCAAATCAAGCAACTTCACCGGTGTGGCCGAACTCGTCGCCAGCCTTTTCGATCCGTCCGCAACCTGGGACGATTTGGCGCAACTGCGCGTGGCGTGGCGCGGACCGCTGGTGGTGAAGGGCGTGATGCATCCGAAAGATGCAGAGCGCGCGATCGAGATCGGTGCAGACGCCGTCGCGGTTTCGAATCACGGCGGACGACAGCTGGAAGATGCCCCCGCGACGATGGACGTGCTATCCGACGTGGCGACGGCGGTGAACGGCCGCATCCCGGTTTTCGTGGATGGTGGCGTCCGGCGCGGTGTCGACGTGCTCAAGGCGATCGCACTCGGTGCGACCGCGTGCTTGATCGGTCGCGCGTTCGCCTGGGGTCTCGCAGCCGCGGGAGAACAGGGGGTCGCGCGCGCGCTGTCGATTCTCGCTGCGGAAACAGACACTGCCCTCGCTTTGCTCGGCGTCACGTCAACGGCCGAACTCAGCGAGCAGCATTTGTGGCGGGGCGCCGCGTCATAGGGGGTGATCGTCGAATGAATCATAGATGAGCTGGACACTTCGATACGCGCCCCATCTCGGGTTTCGCTCGCTGGAGATGCCGCTGTTTGCGGCCAGCGCGGGCTCGACAGATCCCCTGGCGCAAATTGCCTTCATCGCCTCGCTTGGCTTCGCCGGCGTGCAGGATCCCTGGTTTGCGACACGCCCGGAGCCAACTCAGCTGCAAATGGCTTCGGCCCTGTCCGAATTTGGACTGGCGGCGGGCTGTGTCGTCTGCGGCACCCTAAGCTCGATTCGCACCCCGCTTTGGAACACGCCGGGACCGACGGCCCGGGCCAATCTCGAAATGGAGCTCCGTCGCGCGATGGCGGCCGCCCGCCGTATTCGCGCCGAAACAATTGCCGTTCTGACCGGAGAGGATTCCTCGAGCCCCCGGGAGCGTCAGGTCGAGGCCATGATCGCCAATTTGCGTTGGGCAGCGGATATCGTGGCATCCGAGGGTCTTACGTTGTGTCTCGAACCAACGAACGCGCGAACCCTGACGGGCATGCTGCTCACCCATTTCGACGAAGGCTGCCAGATCGCACGCGCGACCGGTCACGCTGGCGTGCGGATGATCTTCGATGCGGCGCACGTTCAGAGCATGGATGGCGACCTGCTCGGTCATATGGAACGCAATTGGGATCTGACCGAAATCGTCCAGATCGCCAACCATCCCGGCCGGCTTGAACCCGAGACCGGCGAGATCAACATGCCATCGATACTCAGGAAAGTGCGGGAACTCGGCTATCGCGGCTTGGTCGAACTCGAGCACCTCTGGTCGACGCCCGGTTCGGAAATGGAAAGGCGCGGAATAGATTGGCTCAGGCAGGTGGACGCGACGCTGATCTGACCTACGCCGCCTCATCCTCTTCGCCTGCGCGCATATCTTCTTCGATGTCCATCAGAATGCGCTCGCACAGGTCGATCATCAGCTTGCGCTCTTTCCTGGAGAGCGAAATGCGCGAAGCCGCCAGCACGGTGGTACGCGTCATTTGCGTCAGGGCATCGTCGGCCACCTTCTTGCCCTTGGCCGTCAAATGAATGAGAAACCCACCCTTGTCGGAAGGGTCCGGTCGCCGCTTGACAAGCCCGTCAGCCGACAGGCGGTCGACGATCTTGGTGATCGCCCCCGAGGTCACGAGCAATGCCCGGAACAGATCGGTCGGCCTCCGGGAGAAATCGCCTCCCGCGCGACGGAGCGCAAGCAAGACCCGCATCTCCGGACTGCTTATGTCGAACAGCTTTTTCCATGTCTGGTCAGTGTCGCGTTCGGCGATTCGACCGAGACGCACCATGTAGATCGGCAACAAATAGTCCAAGGGATCGAGGTCGGGCCGTTCTCTCGCCCAGCTGTCCGCAATATCGCGCGCATGTCCGATCGGGAGGGTGATCTTCTTGGTCCGTGCCATGGGATGCTTTCGACGACAGGTCAGGGATGCCGTCGAGCATATTCGTCCCACCCGCTTTCGACAACCGTCGGACCACCATCGCTTTGAGTTCTTCTAGAACGCGAAACGGAATCCACGCATCGGCAGTGCGGGGTCCGGCTTCAACGACAGGCCGAGCACCATCAGGGGAAATCCGGCGTTGAGTTCGGCAGCGCGCAGCCTGGCGAACACGTCGTAGATCCCGGGGTTTACAAACATGGTCTCGGGCAGCGTGGCGCGGGCCGTGAGCACGACCAGTTCCGGACAGGCCGCGTCCAATATGTCGTTCAGACCATCCATCGGTTTATCTACCTTGTCTGGGTCGCCTGCCCCTTGAGCGGAATGTGCGGAAGTGCTGCGGCAACCGACACGCCTCCGTCTACCGGGAGAACGACCCCGTTGATGTTCCTCGCCAGCCGTGAACAGAGAAACAGCAGCGGCCCGGCGATATCTTCCGGCTCCGCTGCGCTGCCGGTCGGAATATACGACTTGAGCTTGGTCCAGAATTCCTCGCTGAGCGCGGCGTTGAGGCGCGGGGTTCTGACAAATCCGGGCGCCACGGCATTCACTCTGACGCCTTTCGGGCCAAACTCGACCGCGGCACCCCGAACGAGTTGATCGAGCGCAGCCTTCGCAGCACCATACACCGCCTGGTTCTCGCACACCCGGTCGCCGGCCAGAGAACTGACAAACACGAGCGAGCTTTCGCGGTCGAGGTGCGGCAGCGACTCCTGCATCGTGAGATAGACGTGCCGGAGGACCAGGTCGAACTGACGGTCCCAGCCGGCATCGTCGAACTCGAGGATCGGACGCACATCGGCTATCCCGACGATGTCGATCGCGCCCGCAAGCCTGCCACCGGCCCACTTCGCGGCTTCCGCGAAGACGCGTTTCATGTCCGCCCGGCTCGTCACGTCTCCGGTCGCAGCCAAGCCATCAACGTGGCGGGCAACGGCTTCCGCCAACGAAGCCTCGCGGTCGACGCAAACCAATCGGGCTCCGGCCGCGGCGAACGCCGTCGCGGCCGCATGGCCAATGCCCTGCCCGGCGCCGAGAACGACGAACGTCCGGCCGCGAACACCGAACACATCTTGCTGTTCCACTTTACTCTCCCGTAACCAACACCACGTCGCTAGATATCGAGAACCAGGCGCTCGGTTCGGCTACCGCAGCAGCAGACAAGCACACTATCGTTGCGCGCACGCTCCTCTTCGGTCAACACATGGTCGCGGTGATCCGGCAGCCCTTCCTGGACGGCCACCCTGCACGAACCGCAAATGCCTTCCATGCATGAGAACTCAACGCTGACGCCGGCATCGAGCAGCGTATCCAGCAGGCTCTTTTCGGGAGTGATCCGCAATGTCACCCCCGATTTCGCCAACACTGCGTCGTACTCGGTCAGGGCAGCTGCCGAAGCCTCCTTGGCATCGGCCGAGAAACGCTCAAGATGCCGATTTGTCCCTGGAACCGTTATCGTCGCCGCCTCGAAGGCGTCCAGCATCGGGCTCGGTCCGCAGGCATAGAAGTGAACCCCGGCCCCCGCATTCTCGTTCACGATGCCCGCGATATCGAGCATTGCCACGCCCGGCTCGTGATCGAACCTGATATCGATACAGCCGGGATGTACGACACTTAGCGCCTGGAGCTCGCGCAGGAAGGCCGCATCCTTCTGGGTTCGTGCGGCGTAATATAGCTTCCACGGACTGCTCTCGCGCTCCAGCGTCTGGATCATTGACCAGATCGGGGTAATGCCAATTCCGCCGGCGATGAAAACGCTGCGCTGCGCCGGCCGGATCAGCGGGAAATTGTTCCTTGGCCTGCTGATCTCGATCAATTGTCCGACGCGCAGGCGATCGTGGATGTAGCTGGAGGCGCCACGGCTGGGGCTGGCCTTCTTCACGCCCACCACATAGCGACGCCGCTCGGTCGGCGGGTTACAGAGCGAATAGGAACGGCTGATGCCGTTGGGCAGCAGCAGATCGACATGAGCCCCCGCCTCAAAGGCCGGAAGTTCGACCTCATCGTCCGGCACAAGCTCGACAGCGATGGTATCCGCCGCCAAAAGGGTGATCGAGCGTACGAGGACCTGCAACCGGTCGCTGGATAGATTCGCGTCGTCTGGAACGACCGCCGGCCCACTGTCCATGGCTCCAAGAGGCTCTTCGAGACCGAAGGGCGTCGCATAGGGGCCAACGGCCGGCGCCACGTAAAGCGATTCGGTTCGTTGGGCAGCGGCGAGCATCACTCGGCGGCCTGCGGCGGAACTTCATAGTGATGGCCGACGTCCTGCCATCGCCCCTGAAGCGGGGCATCCGAGGTGACGCTGACAGACGAGAGATCCTCGATTCTCGCACCCAGCGGCTCCTCGCTCGCCTCGACCGCGCGAACACAATCGAGCAGCCGGCGGCGCAGGCGCATCACCGCCCCGTCAGCCGCAACCAGATGCTCCTTGGTCCGGTCGTAGATCGCGCCCATCGAAAGGCTGACCGCGGCATCCTCCCTTTCGACGCCGCCCAATCCGGTCCAGTGGCTCGACTTCATCGCTTTGCGATCCTGGCCGAACTGATTGTCCCACGACATCAGGAGATCGCGCGTTTCTGGATTGTAGTAGCGCGGATCGTCCAGCGCCAAAATCTTCATGATCTCCCGGACGTTCGGCTTCGAGTAGCCGTGGATCACGATATAGGTCGCGGTCGAGGTGTCGTCCTCGGGCACCTCGAAGACGTGATAGAAGGAATTCGGCGCCGGAATGATCCGCACATACGGCATGATCAACGGCACGACGCGGATATTGGTCACGCGCAGGCTGCCATCCGGTCCAGGCAGACGCCGCATCGCGGCATAGTGGAAGCCGTATTCGGTGTCTTCCACTTCGAAGGTAGGCGCGTTATCCGGCACGGCCAGATTGGCCGGATTCGATGCCCGGTCGTCTCGCACCGCTTCGTCCGTCAACCAGCCCGGCCGCGCGGCATCCGAGTGGAGAATGCCGACATGAGAACTGTCGGCGCCGCCCTCCCAAAGCTGAAGGTAATTGGCCTTGACGTTGATGCGCAGCACCAGCCGGTGGTCCGGCTGCGTATCCATGAACGAGTAGCGACGGAAGACCGGCGTCTGCTGGCCCTTCGAAACGAGCGCAGTCCAGATAATGCCGCCTTCCTCACGGACCGGATGACACGGCTGCTTCAGGCGCTGCCGCAACCTCGGATCCGGATTGTTCGGGGTTTCCTGAATGGTGCCGTCGGTGCCGAATTTCCAGCCGTGATACAGGCAGCGGATTCCCCCGTCCTCGACCCGCCCCAGCGCAAGCGATGCGCCGCGATGCATGCAATTCTCTTCGAGAACGCCGACCTTGCCGGCGCTGTCACGGAACACCACCAGCTTCTCACCGAGCAAGGTGACCCGCAGCGGGTCCGAATCGGGCGTCGGCAGCTGATCGGAAGCGGCGATAGGATGCCAGTACCGGCGCATCACCTTCCCCATCGGCGTATCGCGTCCGACGCGGCAGAGCGTCTCGTTTTCGGCGTGGGTGAGCATGACGCTACCTCCTTCTTAATTGATCTTCCATGGAAGATATACGTCGGGACCAACCCCGTCAACAGAGGATGTGGCCCCGTTTTTCCCGCAAAAGGCTGCCATGCGAGCGAAGCAGACCAGCGCTCGGTCGCCCGCTTGAATCGGAACAGTGCGAGGAGATCTAATGGAAAACCGAGCCGCCGTCGGCGGCAATCAACTGTCCGGTCACGAACGCGGAATCGTCGCTCGCCAGGAAATAGATCACATTGGCGACATCGGTAGCGACGGCCTGGCGCTTCAGCAGCCTTGTCTTGATCGCGGCTTCGGAGAAGGTCGTCAAAAGTTCGGGGGCTGCCTGCACGCTCTCCGTGACGGTGAAGCCGGGTGATACGGCATTGACGGTAATCTGGTCGGCACTGAATTCGCTGGCGAGCGAGCGCGTCATCGAAATGATCGCGCCCTTGCTCGCGATGTAATGGAGCATCCCTGGGGTACCCTTGAATGCTGTCCCCGAGCTTATGTTGACGATACGTCCCGTCTTGGCTGTGCGCATGTGAGGCGAAACCGCCTTGCACATGTTGAAAACGCCAATGACATTAACTTCGTAGATCCGGCGCCATTCCTCGGGCGAGCTCTGCTCGAACGGCGCCGGTCGCAATTCGGCGGAAATTGCAGCGTTGTTGACCAGGATGTCGATGCGTCCATATTGCGCCATGATCTCGCGAACCAGCGCGGACACGCTGCCGACGTCAGTGACGTCGGCCCGGATTGCGACGGCATCAAGTCCCTTGGCCGATAACTTCACCGCGGCAAGCTCATGCCCCTTGATGTCGGCGATGACGACGCGCGCGCCCTCCACGGCCAGTCGTTCTGCCGCCGCAAAGCCGATACCGTAAGCGGCGCCGGTGATGATAGCGCATCGTCCCGTCAGACGTCCCATATCCAACCTCATTGCAGTCACGCAACGTTCAGCGCGTGTTCGCTGCCGGCGGCGGTGAGGCCGACGAGTTCGGCAAGCCTGCGCTGGTCCTCCAGCTCGCAGATCATGCCCTGATGGGTAATCCGCCCGCGATCCATGACCGCAAAACGGTCGGCGAGCTGTTGCGCCAGGTCTACCCTCTGTTCCACCAGCAGGATCGAAAGCGTCTTGCTCTGTGTCAGCGACCTCATCGCCTCGATCATCTCGTCGATCACCACGGGTGCGAGGCCTTCTGACGGCTCGTCCATCAGCAGGACACTGGGATTGCCGACCAGGGCCCGAGCGATCGCGAGCATCTGCTGCTCCCCGCCGGAAAGTTGCGAGCCGAGACTTGAACGACGGCTTGCCAGCGACGGAAACAGTTCGAATACGCGCTGCCGGTCCCACGGGCCGGGCCGCGCTGCCACCAGCAGGTGCTCATCGACCGTCAGGCTGCGGAAGACCTCGCGCTGTTGCGGTACGTGCCCTATTCCGGCATGCGCCCGCTTGTGAATGGGGATGCCGGCGATGTCGGCGCCACCAAGGAGGATTTCGCCGGCCCGCCTTTGCGCCCGCCCGGTGACGAGTTCGAGCAGCGTGGTCTTGCCGACACCGTTCCGTCCAATGATCGCCAGCGTTTCTCCCTCAGCGAGATGCAGATCGACGCCTTCGACAATGACGGTCGGTCCCCAGCCCCCTATCAATCCCTTGATCGACAACATCAATGCACTCCGTGGCTCTCGGAGCGCTTGGCCGCACGGCCCAGGTACACGCGGTGGACCTCGTCAGACGCCATCACGGCTCCGATCGCGCCCTCCACGAGTACCCTGCCGGCAACCAGCACGGTCGCTTCGCGAGCGACCCGGCGGACCAGCGCCATGTCGTGCTCGATAATGAGCACCGTTATCTCTGGATCCAGCGCTTCGATGACGTCGACCAGCACGGCCAACTCGGAAGTCGGGATTCCCGCAGCGGGTTCATCGAGAAGAAGCACCTGGGGCTTGAGCGCGAGAGCCATGGCGATTTCGACCAGCCTTTGATGTCCGTAGGCCAGTTCGGAAACCTTCTTCTGCGCGCATTCGGCCAGCCCTACCCGATCGATCACGGCGTGGACCTCGTCCAGCACGTTTTTTCGACGGCCGGCCGGGCGGAACATATCGAAGCCAACGGAGAGCTTCTGACCGACTGCCAGATACAGATTTTCGATCACGGTCATTTCGGAGAAAAGGTTCGTCAGTTGAAAAGTACGAACCATTCCCATCCGCGTGCGAGCAGCGGGCTGGTCGCGCGTGACGTCCCTCCCGCCGAGAAAGACCTGTCCGGAACTCGGGCGGATCACACCCGAAAGCAGCCCCACCAACGTGGTCTTGCCTGCGCCATTGG
>Ga0137397_10003516_pt1 | contig 10897 bp, 12 predicted proteins | sample czorhiz116metaG_FD_106658 | JGI IMG/M metagenome (GOLD analysis project Ga0137397, IMG submission 106658) | Vadose zone soil microbial communities from Angelo Coast Range Reserve, California, USA - czorhiz1.16 metaG | ecosystem: Environmental > Terrestrial > Soil > Vadose zone | place: USA...
CCAGGACGCGGTATTCACCCTCGGGCGCCGACATCCAGGACCGTATCTTGTAGTCGACCGGGTTAACCGAGATGGCCTTGATTTCGACCAGCAGATCTTGGCCGGTCGCGGAGGGTTTCGGCAAGTCGATATCGATCAGCGAGTCATCGCGGTCGATCGAGCCCTTCTCTTTGTATCCTACAGCTTTCATGACTTGCTCCTGTACTTGTTGCCAACGGAAAATCGGCATCGTCATTGCCCCAGCTCCCGTGACCAAGAAATTGCGTTGACGTAGATCCCCAGCGGATTGGAGCGCAGCCGGTCGGCGTTGCGCGGAATCTGGACGACCATGGTGAGGATCCCGACGTGGTCTGGAAGGTCGCTCGTCGTGGGCTGGAAAGCTTTCATCGGGCGATGAGCAGCGGAGTGCGAACCGACTTCAACATCGAACGGGTGACCCCACCGAAGATCATCTCTCTCGTTCTCGAATGACTGTACGCGCCAAGAACCATTAGATCGGCCTTGGCCTGCTCTGCGAATCGACAGAGTGTTTCGGCAACCGATGAACTTCCAGATTCAAGCCGCTCTACGATGGCATCCACTCCGTGGCGGGCGAGAAACGTGGCAGCATCCGCGCCTGGCTCCTCGCCATGGGGATCGCCGCTGCGGGCATCGACAACAACGATGTGCACGATCCGCGCAAGGGAAAGCAGCGGCAGCGCGTCGGAAATGGCTCGTCGCGCTTCCTGGCTTGCATTCCACGCCATGACGATGCGATCCATGCGACCTGTCGCGTTCCATCGATCCGGAAGGATCAGGACGGGAATTCCCGTCTTGCGAAGCATGGCCTCAGGCGTCCAAAAGCCCGGCAATTCGTGTTCAGACGCGATGACAAGATCACTGTACTTGAGATGTAGCGGCAAGTCTCCGGCGTCCGCTTCTCGGACGATGCGAAATTCAAAGCCGATCCATTTCCGTTCGACGAGCGACGCGAATATCCGCCGCGCCGCGCTGGACAGGTCGTCTTCTCTCGCCTTGTGCCTCTCGATGATGCGACGGATCGCCAGTCTGCCCCTGACATAGGCTTCGGCCGGATCGACACCCCATCCAGACGGCGCGACATACGCCCCGACCAGATGTGCACCGAACTTGTACGCCAATTCGACGGCATAATTTGCGCGATCGAAACCTGCCCGTGACGGCTCTAAAAATGCGACGATTGTCTTGATGGCCATTGTTCACACTCGACGATCTGGGACGCGCAGCGAAGCTCACACGGTGCGCGGTGTGTTTTTCAATGCAGCGCCGAACGCGACGATCGCTACGCCACAAAACAGGGTATCGAGAGCCAGAGCCGTCGCGGCAATCTGCGGTGATCCCTGCGCCCATGCGAGAGCGGTCCAAAGAGCGCACAGGAGCGTCACAAGTCCGGAGTTCGTCATCGAAGGAGAGGCATCGCTCGGATATGACGTCAAACCGATCCAGATCCGAAAAAGCCCGCAAGCGAGCAGGAATGCGATCATGTATGCAGCCGTGGAGAAACGCAGAAACGCCTCATCCGAAGCGAAGGCGATGCCCGCAAGGATGTAGGCGCCGCCGCTCAATAACCAGTCGCCGTAAGAAGCGCCCCGCGAGATCTTGCTCACGAGAATTGCGATCGCCATTCCACCAAAGATCGCCGAGGAGCCAGCAATGTGGCCGGGAAGATGACGTGGGATGAACGTGTCGAGAAGGCTGAGCGCACTAATCGACACCAGCAGAATACCGAGAAGGACCACCCTCTTCCAATCGCTGTCGCCTGCGAAACGGTACTTGTTCGTATGGCGCGACAGCTTCATCGAGCCTACGAGCATCCGGTATCGATGCGAAGGATCGTGTGGTCGCTGTTTCAGCTTCGCTTGATTTTCCATGATGCACTCTCCTCGATGCACTCTCCTCATCCCGCATCCCCGGGATATCCGGCGCGACCTGTTCGGTCCGAGTTCAGCTCAAAGAGATCGTGAGCTCGACTTAAAGGAACGGAACGTTTCCCTTCCTTAAATAACCGGCTTAAGATAGAAAATCAAGTCCCTTATGACAAACTCGCATTCTCGTTACCCGGAAGCCTGCTCATGACGTCACGTCCCCGTGGCCGCATCCCCACCGAACAGCTCGCACATCACGAAGAAGCATTCCTGGATGCGGCTTCGGAGCTCTTTTTCCAGAAAGGATTTGCGCGTGTGAGCATCGACATGCTGGCCCGGGCCGCGCGCGTGTCGCCCAAAACGATCTATGCGAGATACGGCGGGAAGGTCGGGCTGTTCGGCGCGGTCATAAGACGCCGGGTCGCCCCGGTGCTGGCAACGCAGGACTTGTTTGCCGATCAGAAGAACGCAGCCCCCGAGGTAGTGCTCCGGAACGTCGCCGCTGCATTCCTGGATCGCATCCTTCACCCGGATGTTCTGTCGCTGCATCGCATGATGATCGCCGAAGCGACGCATATGCCCGAACTGTCAGAGCTTTACTACAACGAGGCATATACACCGGCGCTGAACAGAATGGCAGATTGGCTGGCCGTTCAGAACACGACGGGACGCCTGACGATTTCGGATTCGAAACGGGCATCCGAAGTCCTTGCTTCTCTTGTCGGAGCCGGCATCCTAGAACGGGCCCTCTTGCTGAACATCGTTCCAGACGCGGCCGAGCGAGCACGATTGCTGGATAATGCCCTGACCATCTTCTTCTCTGCATATGGGCCGACCGACAGACAGTCAAAGTCCGGCCCTGCCAAACGCCGCGGATCGTAAGCTGGGCTTCCAGCATTGCGGACCGCTTCGTCGCTTCTGTTCGGAGCGGCGGGCGTATTATTTCCCGCTCGGAAGACATTTATAGGGGTGGATGCGGCGCCTACCGCACAGCCGCGTCAACCGATCCGTCTGACACTCCTCGGACCGATCAAAGGCAAAGCTCCTTGCAATCCGAAAAACAGCGAGCAGCGTTTCATGGATACTCCTGACATTGTCCTCAACGACGGCAACGTCATTCCTCAAATCGGACTAGGCGTCTGGACCTTAAACGCAGACGAGACGGTTCATTCGCTGGAAAACGCGATAGCCGCAGGATACCGCCATTTCGATACAGCGATGATTTATCGCAACGAAAGTGCCGTCGGGAAGTCCATTGCAAGAGCTTCCGTCCCACGGGAGGAGCTTTTTGTCATCACCAAGCTTTGGAATTCGGATCACGGCTACGATGCCACGCTATTTGCTTACGAGGCGACCCTGAAGTTCAGCTGCCGCAACAGATCAACGATGTCCTTCATATCCTTCACGAGGCACAAAGCCTTCCACCCGCCGAAGCGATCGAGGCGCTGCGGCCGTTTATCAATACGATGCGCAACCGGACGTTTAGCGCCGACAGACTTGCAGATGCCTCGGCCGCTGCGGTAAGTGCGCTTGTGCAAAGACTGGAATCCAAGGGTGTTGCCACGGATGATCTTTGGGAGGAAGCCATCGAGTCCTCGCTCAGCTTCGCGAATGAGGCGAGCTAATTTCGGACTTTCTTCCAATCCGATGACGACAAAGGCTAACGGCACCCGTCAGTCGTCGCGCGATGTCAAGACCATCCGAGTCAGCGTCGTACCGCCGTCAGGCATTGGTGGCAGGCCAATCCGGGGACGCATGGCGCGTTCGTTTAGCCATTTTGAAGGTCAATTTTTTCAACTTGTGGAGGTGTTGGCCGTCGTCTCCTCGGTCATTTGCGGAAACCTCGGGCACGGAATGACGGGGTGGTCGCGAAAATTCGAAGATACGATTTTGCTCATGGCGTGCAGCTCGGAAGATTGGTTCGATCATAAGTGCTCAAATCCATTGTGTGGCGGCACAAATACAGTGCTCGAAGTTCAAATCCATAGGTCACCAATGCACCGGTCAAGAGGGTGTCGTTGGATGATGCCATTTTTCTTTAATCCAATTGGGATTCCGACACTGATTGGATCGACTGCAATTTTCATACGACTGCTGGTTCGTCGAAAGCGCCCCGCCTCTCTGAGCGGCCTCAAATCAGCCCGCATCTGGAACGTTCAGTCAGAAAGGTGCCGCCAAGACATGAAGCCGGATTGGTCATGAGAGTTCGAAACCCAGATCCCGCTGCCAAAAGGGTCCTACATCCATCCAATGTCGCCTTTGGCGTCATGTGTGGACGGCTCCGGGTTAGCAAGAGCTTTTTTCACGTTTTGCAGCATTGGTCCTGACCGCCTTAGAGGGACTCAAATCCCGACCAACTGATAAGGCCTCGACCCGCGGAATCCATCAAGGCCAGCGGTCCAAGTGCGACCGCACAGAAAAGCCGCACACATGACCGCAAGTGACCCCTGCGCTTCACGTAAAAAACTCTTGCATCTACGGGCGAGAAACAACGAGGGATTCCGGGCACAGTTCGAGGTTCGCTACAATCCGGGGGGCAGCAAGACGCTCTGGGCCCATCTGCTGCCGACTTATGCGGCAGACAACAGGAACGACGTACTTGTCTTTCTCGATGGCGACGAAAGGCGAGATGCCGTGCTTCCGGATCCCGATACATTCGGATCCGCCCAAGAGGCCGAGCTTGCTGCAATCCTTGAAGACGTCGCGGGAGTCGATATCAGATTCAACGTCGATGGTGGGGCCGACGGCGGAAATACCGCGCAGGCGAATGCTTCCAGGCGCACCTTTATCAAATGGGCCCGAACGAATGTTAAGTACCTGCCTACTAAGGAGTCGCCCGAGGAATTCGTGTGGAACCGAATGATCCGTGATCAAAGTCATCTTTGGTTCCGACAGGGATTGCTGCTAAGAAACGCTTTGTCACACTGACGCGTCTTGAGTTCGGAAGAACTAGGGCAGAGACTGTGAGTTCAGAAGAGATTCTTGCGACCCAGCAGCGTCGGCTGGCTGACATAGATGTGACGCTACCCGAGATGAGGGCACTGTCCTCAACCATCGAAGAATTCGCCGCGCGATGACCTATTCCGGCATGGGTTTCGGGGCCTCAGAGATCGCTTCGTTGCCCGGTTCGTCGCTTTCTAGCTCGGCCTTCGCCTGGTGCCAAAGGTCGTCCGCCCTTCCTTCCGGTTGACCCTCCCGTTCCCAAAGTTGATGCGCGTACTGCCGGATCTGGTCTTCTGAAATTGCGGGCATCGGTCATTCCTTGTGTTCTGGGAAACGCGCCGTCGATGAAAAGCGTTCCCGCAGCAGGATTCGATTGATGCATCTACGGAGCTTGATTGCTCAGCGAAGTCTTGATTTCCATGGAAGTTACCTCGCCGCACCCTCTGCTGGAAAGGCTCCCTATTAATGTCGCCCCTTAAAAAGTCGAATCCGGCGCGTTAAGCGTCCGTCGTGATCGCGCTGCAGCCAGTTATCGTCCGTGAACTGCTCGCAGATTGTCGATACGGAATCCCGCACCGTTTGCTGGTCGGAGGAAAGTTCGAAATCCATCGATCGTTTCCTGTCGTTTGGTCGAACACCCGCGGACCGAGTTTCAATGCGCGTCGACCGGTTTCTTGCGCCCGACGGCAAGGCGGCTTTCGCGCAGTCTCTGGAAGACGACGTAGAGCATCGGAATGACGAAGATGCCGATCGTGCTGGCGCCGATCATGCCGGCGAACACCGAAGTGCCGACGCCCCGACGGCTGATTTGCGCGGCACCATGAGCCACCACCAATGGCGCGAGACCAAGGATGAAGGCGATCGACGTCATCATCACCGCGCGGAACCGCATCTGTGCGCCGGCGATCGCCGCCTCTTCGATGCTCTTGCCGGCTTCGCGCTGCTCCTTGGCGAATTCGACGATCAGGATGCCGTTCTTGGCCGCGAGTGCGATCAGAACGACCAGACCGATCTGGGCGTAGAGATCGAGCGTCAGTCCTGCCATGAGGATGCCGATGAAGGCCGTCAGGACGCCGACTGCCACCGACAGCAGGACGGGGATCGGAATGATCCAGCTTTCATAAAGCCCGACAAGGAACAGGAACGCGAACAGCAGTGCCAGCGCCAGAATGGTCCCGGTCTGTCCTGACGCCTGTTGTTCCTGATAGGCGGATCCCGTCCATTCGTAGGAATAGGACTGCGCCAGCGTCTTGTTCGAGACCTCCTGCATCGCCGCAAGCGCGGCGCCGGACGACGCCCCCGCAGCGGGGCTGCCGTTGATGGTCACGGACCTGTAGTTATTGTAGCGCGTAATCACCTGCGGACCTAGCACGGTCGATACTTCCGCAATGGATCGGAGCGGCACCATCTCGCCGTCGTGGTTGCGCACCTGAATCTGCCACAGTGCCTCGATGTCCCGCCGGTTGTTCGCCTCGCCCTGGATGTTGACCTGCCAAGTGCGGCCGTACAGGTTGAAATCATTGGTATACAAGCCACCGAGGGTGGCCTGAAGAGCAGAGAAGATGTCGCTCATGCCGAGGCCTAGGGCCTGTGCCTTCGCGCGATCGATGTTCAGGTAGAGCGACGGGTTGGTCGTTGTATAGGTCGAGAACACCCGCGCCATCCGCTTGTCCTCGTTGGCTGAGGAGACCAGTCCCTGTACCGCCGCGCCGAGCGCGACAGGTGTCTGTCCCTCCAGCGCTTCCAACTGGTATTCGAAGCCGCCGCTCGTCGACAGACCGATGATGGGCGGCAGATTGAACGGCTGAACCATTGCCGTCCTGATCTGCGAGCCTTCCTGGGACGTTTTCGTGATCAGCGCCTGAGCGGAATCACTCGCGGCACGTCGATCCTCGAACGGTTTCAGCTTGGCGAAGATAAACGCAGCGTTGGACTCCGACGCTAAATCCAACAGGGAGTATCCGAGAACGGTGAACACGTCCCGAACCTGTGGCATCGCGCCCACCAGTTTTTCGACGCTCTTCACCGCCTCGCTGGTCCGCGCCAAAGACGCCCCGTCCGGCAACTGGACGGAGACGAAGAATGCGCCTTGGTCCTCCTCAGGCAGGAAGCTGGTTGGCGTGACCCTAGCCAGACCGAATATCCCGACGCCGCAGGCAGCGATGACGACCAGCGAAACGATCGATACCCGAATCAGGCGCCGGACGACCGACGCGTAGCCATTCTGCGTTTTCTCGATCCCGTGATGGATGTACGCCATGATTCCGCGGCGGTGCCCGGTATGGCGAAGAAAAACCGCGCACAGTGCCGGAGACAGCGTCAACGCGTTGATCGCCGAGATCAGCATCGCTGCGCTGATCGTGACCGCGAACTGCCGGAACAACTGGCCGGACAGCCCTGGAATAAAAGCGATCGGTACGAACACCGACAGCAGCACCAGCGTGATCGCGATGATCGGCGCGGTGATCTGGGTCATCGCCTTCTTGGTCGCCTCCGCCGGACTGAGATCGGGCTCCTCTTCCATCACGCGTTCGACGTTTTCGACAACGACGATCGCGTCGTCCACCACGATGCCGATGGCGAGCACCATAGCCAATAGAGACACGGTGTTGGCCGAATAACCCATCGATAGAAGGATCACGAAAGTCCCGATCAGGCTGACCGGGACGGCTACGGCGGGAATGATTGTGGCGCGGAGATTGCCCAGGAACAGGAATACGACGATGACGACGAGTACGAAGGCTTCGCCCAACGTGTGCAGGACTTCGGAGATCGTGTCCTTCACGAACGTCGTCGAGTCGCCGACGACCTTGTAGGTCATGCCGTCTGGAAAGCGCTTGCTCAACCGCTGCAGCGTGGCGTCGACGAGAGCGGCCGTCTTGACGGCATTGGCGTCGGGCGCGAGGTAGATGGCTGCCGCCACCGTCGGCTTGCCATTGAGGCGGCTGTCGACGTCGTTGTTCTGCGCACCGATCTCCACGCGCGCCACGTCGCGCACGCGCAATAGCGACCCGTCCGGGTTCGCCCGCAGCACGATCTCGCCAAACTGTTCGGGAGTCGTCAGGCGACCTTGGGTCTGGACATTCATTTGGAACTGCTGGTCGTCGCCTACCGGCGGCGCGCCGATGCGGCCGGTCGGCGCCTGCACGTTCTGCGCCTCGATGGCGGCCGCGACATCGGACGGCGAGACGTTAAGACTGATCAGGCGCTGGACGTCGTACCACACGCGCATCGAATACTTCAGGCGCGCGAAAAGCTGCGCCTGGCCGACGCCAGGAATGCGCGAGATTTCGTCCAACACGTTGATTGTAATATAGTTCGCGATGAACAGCGAGTCGTGCTTGTCGCTGGAGAAACCGATGAACTGCAGGATCGCAGAGGATTGCTTGCGGACGGTGATACCCTGCCGCTGGATTTCCTGCGGAAGCTGCGGCAGCGCGGTTTGGACGCGATTGTTGACGTTGACCGTGTCGGTGTCCGCATTGGTGCCGAGCGCGAAACTGACTGTGAGCCGATAGCTGCCGTCGTTGGCGCTCGTCGACTTCATGTACAGCATCTTATCGACGCCGACGATCTGGGCCTCCAGAGGCTGCGCGACGGCGCTTTCGACCACCGCCGCCGAGGCGCCTGGGAAATTGGCCGTCACCAGCACCTGAGGCGGGACGACGTCGGGAAACTGGGCGACCGGCATCTGCGTCATCGCGAGCGCGCCGGCGATCGTCATGACGATCGCGATGACGATCGCCAAGCGGGGCCGGTCGACGAATATCGATGAGATCATGGCTTATTTCTTTCCGTCGGAAGGAGCGTTCGGCGTCATGGGCGCCGGCGAAACGGCAGCGCCGTTGCGAACGCGCTGCAGTCCTTCCACGATGACCTGCTCGCCTTCCTTGAGGCCGTCGATGACGACCGCGAGCGCCGGTGTCGTCGACGGATCGAGCTTGATCCCGCGACGGGAAGCCGTGTTGTCCTTGTCGATCACGAATACGTAGTCGCCGCTCTGATCCGTAAGCAACGCAGAACGCGGAATGGTCAGCCGGCTAACCGGCTCGGCTCCCTCAAGCAATACGGTGACTAGCTCGGCATCAAGCAGGACGCGTTGCGTGCTCTGGTCCGGGCGCTTCGGTGCGCTCGCAGGATTGGGGATGACGGCCCGCAACTGAAGCGTGTCTGAGTTGCCCGTCACGCTGTTGTTGACGAAGTCGAGCTTGCCAGTCTGCTGGTAGATCTGACCATTGGGAAGCCTGATCCGAACTTTCAGGGCGTCGAAGCCGTCGCCATTGTCAAGCTTATCGCGCACCTCCAGCGCGGTCCGGACCGGGACGGGAAACAGAACATACATGGGATCCTGGCTGACGACCGTTGTCAGCGTTCCAGAACTCGGGCTGACGACGTTGCCTTCGGTCACCGACGTTCGGCCGATCTTCCCGTCAATCGGAGAACGAATTTCGGTGTAGGCCAGATTGATCTTCGACTGCCGGAGTTGCGCCTCTGCCGCCAAGACCTGAGCCTGCGTCGACTGTTGCGTGGCCTGTGCGTTATCGACGCTCGCGACTGTTCCAGCATCAGTCTTCAACAGCTGTTGCGCCCGGTTCAACTTGAGATCGGCGTTCTTTAGCTGCGCCTGGAATTGATCGATCGACGCCTGCTTCGCTTGTAGATCGGCCTGGAACGGATCCTGCTCCAGTAGATAGAGCAGGTCGTCCTTCTTGACCTCGGCACCCTCCGTGAACGCACGCTTCGTCAGGAAAGCAGTTACGCGGGGCTGGATCGCAACGCGGCTGATGGCCTGGATGCGACCGAGAAATTCGGAACTTTGAGTGATCGGTTTGAGCGTGGCTTTCGCGACAGAAACAGCGGGGGGCAGTGGAGGCTGCTGGGCATTTGCTGTAGTCGCTACGGCAGCAAGGATGATGACGGAAACATAAGTTGAAAGCTTGGTCATTGAGTCTCTGCGAAACGTTTCAGCATTTTCAGGATCCCCGCGCCGCCCGATTAGTGCCGACGGAGCGCATGATCCTATGGGAGATTCATCAATCGGCTGGAGCCCACGCTTCAGCACGGCGACGGTAGGTGTCGTCGACGCGATTCTTTAGGACAAGTCCGTTCACCTTTGCAGGATTCGCCTCGCCTTCAACGGAAGCGACCTCGCTGTTCCATCGCACCGAGATTTTCGGATGTGCAAACAACCGATCCTGAAGGACCACTCCGCATGCAACGTATCGCGGCGGTGCACCAGCGTGACCGGGCTCGCTATAATTGAGAGAGAGAGACAGCGCCTCTTCAACCGCGGTGTTCCCGCCACCAACAGACAGCGGATCAGCCGACGGTCTGGCCACCGTCGGCAGAGAAGGACTGACCGGTGATGAAGGAGGCCTTCGCCGAAGCGACAAACAGCACGGTGTCGGCAATCTCCTCGGGTGTGCCGATGCGCTTCAACGGAACCAATGAAGCCAAGTACTTCTTGCCGTCGTCGTCAGGGGCGGAACGTTCGAGCATGGGTGTCTGGACTGGACCGGGAGCAACCGCGTTCACGCGGACGCCAAAAGGTGCGGCCTCGAGTGCCGCCGACTGGCCGGACACAACGATCTGCGCATCTTCATTTGCAAAGGCGATAGCAGTGGCTCGGCCAATGCCCGACAAAGCTCCCGTGATCAATACAACCTGTTTTGACATAGCTATTTCCTGACTTTTGAATCGTTGAGTGCGATTGATGACTCGCGAAGCGCCAATATGTACGTTCTAGCGGTAGGTCACTTTGAGGAGAACGGGCGGCAGCCGCTCGCCTGTGACCTCGATCCCGGCCAGGCGCGCCTCGATAGCGGCCATGTCCTCATCCGAAAGGCTCACCTCGACCGCACCGAGGTTTTCCTTAACCCGGTCCAAGCGGCGCGTGCCGAAGATCGGCACGATGCTGGGCCCTCTTGCGAGGAGCCAGGCGAGTGCCACCTGCGCGGCCGTGGCGCCTTTGGCCGCGGCGAGCTGTTCGACCGCCTCGACCACAGCCTGGTTGGCCTCCATCGCCTCGGGAGTGAAGCGCGGCGATCCCGCGCGGAAGTCGTTCACATCGA
>Ga0137397_10003520_pt1 | contig 10895 bp, 12 predicted proteins | sample czorhiz116metaG_FD_106658 | JGI IMG/M metagenome (GOLD analysis project Ga0137397, IMG submission 106658) | Vadose zone soil microbial communities from Angelo Coast Range Reserve, California, USA - czorhiz1.16 metaG | ecosystem: Environmental > Terrestrial > Soil > Vadose zone | place: USA...
GAAATAAGGGCGCACCTCTTGGATGTCTTCTAGATAAGGCGGGATACACATAAGGCCAGCGAAGGCTAAGTTAGGAAGTTGCAGAATGCGCTCGGCCAACGCGGGCAGATTGGAGATTTCTGCGCCGCTTTTTGATTCTTCGCCTGCAATATGCACTTCGATCAAGACGCGCAACTTTTCTGTTTGGCCCGATTCCGCGCGGGCACGATCAAGGCGCTCTGCCAGGGCTATATCGTCCACGGAATCCACGCTGTGAAACAAGCGCGCGGCGCGGGCGGCTTTGTTGGATTGAAGATGACCGACCAGATGCCAGCGGCCGGATAAGTCCGCGACTTCGCTGTGTTTCCCTTCCCATTCCTGTACCCGATTTTCACCGAAGTGAACGACGCCGGCTTCGAAGGCCGAGCGAATATTGGAAGCCGGATGCGATTTCGAAACAGCGATCAGCGTTACGTCTTCGATGCGGCGGCCACTGCGTTCGGAGGCAAGCGCGATGCGTTCGCGGATGCGGAGCAAGTTCTCTTTGATGTTCGGCGCGTTCATTCTGAATTTTCATCGTAGCATGCGGCGTTGCGGCTCCGAACCTGTCCGGTTAGACTGTCGCACAGCCTTTTCACCACATATGGCCGGAAAATTAATCGCAATCGAAGGTATAGACGGCAGCGGAAAGCAGACGCAATTGCGTTTGCTGGAGCATGAATTGAAATCGCGCGGCTATTCGCTCTATTCGACCGGCTTCCCGCAGTATGAGTCCTGGTTCGGCAAGATGGTCGGGCAATTTTTGAACGGCGATCTCGGCCCGCTGGACAAAGTAGATCCACACTTTTCGGCGTTGCTCTACGCGGGTGACCGTTTCGAAGCGAAAGGGAAAATCCTGGCGGCGCTAAATCGTGGGATGATCGTGCTCGCGGATCGCTATGTTGCTTCGAATCTGGCGCATCAGACGGCGAGAGTGCCTGCGGAAAAGCGCTCGGAATTTCTTTCCTGGATTGAGAACCTGGAATATGGAATCTACGATCTACCCCGTGAAGACCTGGTGCTTTACCTCCGCGTGCCGCCGCACGAAGCGCAATCGCTCGTGAAAAAGAAGCCGTCGCGTTCGTACACGGACGCCAAGCAGGACATTCTGGAAGCGAGCATCCGGCACCTGGAAGATGCGGCAGATATGTACGATTCACTTTCGCGGCAATCGCCGTGGGCGACCATTCAGTGCTATGACGCGACACGCGGGGAGATGCGGCTGCCCGAAGAGATCTCCGCGGACATTCTATCGGCGGTGAGTCCCTTGCTGGCGGGCCTGGAGCGCGGCTGACTATGCCTTTTTCTGAATTTCTTGGCAACGAACGCATCGTGGCAGCGCTGCAGGGCGCGCTGCGCAGCGAGCGCGTTCCACACGCGCTTCTTTTTTCTGGTCCGCCCGGAGTAGGCAAGTTCACTTTGGCGCGGCTTTTCGCGCAGGCGGCGAATTGCGAGCGGCTGAAGGATGACGCTTGCGGTGAGTGCGATACGTGTAAGCGCGTAGCGTTGCTTGCGGAACCCCAGCGGCTCATCGAACAAGGGCTGGCGGAACGTGGCGAAAGCGCTGATGCGGCCACGGTCGAACGTGTGCCGCTAATTTTGCAAAGCCACCCGGACGTCTGGGCGCTGGTTCCCGATCCGGTGCGTCTAAAGAATCCAGTGGCGAGGCCGATGCTGCGCATCGGGCAGATTCGCGCGGCACAGCGGGCAGCGTATTTCCAACCAATGGCGCGGCGGCGCGTTTTCATTTTCGATGGCGCGGAGACCATGCGGTGGGACGTGCAAAACGTCCTGCTGAAAATTTTGGAGGAACCGCCCGGCTCGGCGACACTGATTCTGACGGCGCCTTCGCCCTATTCCCTGTTACCGACTATTCTTTCTCGGTGCATGCAATTTCACTTCGCGCCTCTTGCAGCGACGGAAGTGGAGCGCATCCTGAAGGAGAAGACGGACAAGAAACCTGCGGAAATCAGACAGGCAGCGCAGCTTTCCGAGGGCAGTCCGGGGCTTGCGCTGGAGATGAACGTAGAGGCCGCCATCAAACGCAGGCAAACTGCGCTGCGAATCTTGGAACGCGCCGCGCGAGGGCAGGGTTTTGCGCAGCTTTTTGCGGAGACTTCTGCCATGGCAAAGGATCGCGAAGACTCATTCGAAGCCCAATTGGCGGTTTTTTATGGGTTACTGACGGACTTGCTGGAGCTGACCTCCGGTACGAAACAGCCCCTCTTGCGGAATCCGGGCCTCGCCAAAGAGTTAGAAGCTCTAAGCAAGGCAGTGGACTCTCGCTGGGTAATGCGCGCGATTTACGGGCTGGACGAGCTCTCTTTTGGCGCGAGGCGCAACTTGAACCGGCAACTCGGCCTGGATGCCCTTGCTGTGTCACTCGCACCGAGTACATAAAAACCCCTATTGCAATCGAGGCAAGTAAATCGTATTAGTGGCGCAACGCGGGTAGTGCACCGTCCAGGATTTTTGGCAGGGGCTGTAACCGGGCGAGTGCGCGACGCATCTCAGCACTAGAAACCCAAAACACCCCCCTCTCGGGCACTGAGGAGCCAACATGGTGAATCGTCGGATGTTCCGACCTGGATTCCAGGACATGAAGGAACAGAATTCTCCCCGCATCAACTCAAACAACGGGCCCGCGCCAAGCAAAAAGCCCGCCCCACCGGAGATGACCCATGCGGAGAATTTTTACTGGGTCAAGCAGATGCAAACGCATACGCCGATGACGATTGTTCTGGACTCCGGCGAGACACTGCATGGCACGATCGAGTGGTACGACCGCGACTGCATCAAGCTAACGCGGCAAGGGAGTCCGAACCTGCTGATTTTCAAGCGTGTGATCAAGTACGTCCACAAGGACGGCGAAGAGGCCTCGCAGGGCGGCGCGGAGTAACCTATTTTTTCGCGGGCTGCGCAGCTCGCTCCATAGAATGGCCTGCCGCGGCTCCGAAGGTCAGCAGCGCCTTCGCAGCGAGCGTGCCCTTCCCATCAAACACTTCGCATTCGGTTACGACAAAATTTCTGCCCGCGCGCAGTACTTTGCCCTCTGCCTTGATCTTTCCGCCCGGTACCGCTGACAGGTAGTTTATTTTCAATTCAATTGTGGCGATTTCGGTTCCCTGTGGCACCACGGTATAGGCCGCGATGGCAGCGGCCGTGTCCGCCAGGGCCGCAAGGACGCCGCCGTGAACCACGTTGTGAATCTGTCTGTGGCGCTCTTTCACTTTCATTGAAAGAACAGCGCGGCCGGGCGCGAGGCTTTCCACATAAAAACCCAGCAAAGCAGGTAGACGACTGCTCTTCATGCGTTTGCGGGCAAGTTCGAGGAGTTCTCTTGTGATTTTTGGCGCCGTGGCTGCCATGCGTTTTCCTTTGGTGATCATGCCGCGGTAAGGCCGCCATCGAGCGGAATGGCGGCTCCGGTGAGCCAGGACGATTCATCCGATGCGAGATAAACGGCCAGCTCAGCGATGTCGGCAGGATGGCCCATGCGACCCAGTGGAATTGTCGCTAGGCGTTCGCGCTTCACGCGATCGCCGTCGGGAGTGTTGAAGAGTTGACTGACGAGTTCGGTCTCGACAATCGAAGGGCAAATGCAATTCGCGCGAATGTTTTCATGGCCGTGGTCAATGGCTATGGCTTTGGTGAGCAACGTGACGCCGCCCTTGGACGCGCAGTACGCGGCGCGCTTTTTCATGGCGACGAGGCCGAGCACGGAGCCGATGTTGACGATCGCGCCACCGCCCACTTTGCGAAATTCCGGCAAAGCGGCGCGGCACATCAGGAACGGCCCCTTCAAGTTGGCGTCAATCAGTTGATCCCAATCACTTTCGGGGATTTCTTCGATGGTGGAGACGTGTAAGACTCCTGCATTGTTGACCAGTACGTCCAATTTGCCGAACGCCTCAACGGCTGAGCGGACGGCGTTTTGCGCGTCGGCGGCCCGGCTGACGTCGCACACCACGGCGATGGCTTTGCCGCCAGACGCTTCAATGTCTTCAACGACTGCCTGGAGCTTTTCCAAACGCCGTCCCGCCACGGCCACTTTGGCGCCTTCGCGCGCAAAGGCCAGGGCGGTGCCGCGGCCGATGCCTGTGCCCCCACCTGTAATCAAAGCAACTTTGCCGGCGAGCCGTGTCACGAAATGGAGACCTCCTGCGTCTAAAGAAGAAGCTTTCTCGCCCGCGAAATTCCATCGCGGGTGCGCGAATGTAGCATTGGCTCTTCTGTCTAGCAAGCTGGCGACTGGCAAGTTGCGGTAGACACGACTTGGGGTATCGTAGCGGGACGCTTATACCAGGAGAATCACACCGGCTCATGCGCATCGGTATCACTTGTTATCCCACTTATGGCGGTTCGGGCGTCGTGGCCACCGAGCTTGGCCAGGAACTTGCCGCGCGCGGGCACGATATTCATTTCATCAGTTACGCGCCGCCGATTCGAATGAATTTGGCTGACCCGCACATTCATTTTCATGAAGTCGAAGTTGCGTCGTACCCTTTGTTCGATCACCCGCCCTACACTCTGGCGCTTGCGACAAAGATGGTGGAGGTTTTCGAATCCGAATCGCTGGATCTGCTGCACGTGCACTATGCGATTCCGCATTCGGTGAGCGCGCTGCTGGCACGTTCGATGGCGGCGCCGCGCAGACTGCCTTTCATCACGACGTTGCACGGGACCGACATCACGCTTGTAGGAAGCAATCGCAGCTATTTGCCCATCACGAAATTTTCTATTGAACAAAGCGACGGCGTCACAGCGATTTCGCAATATCTTCTGAACCAAACCATCAAAGAGTTCGACATCAAGCGGCCGATGCAGGTAATCCCCAATTTTGTGAATTGCGACCTCTACACGCGCAAGCCGGATGAAGCGCTGCGTGTTCGGTGGGCTCCCGGCGGAGAGCCAATCGTGATGCATCTTTCGAATTTTCGTCCGGTGAAGCGCGTGACGGACGCGGTCGAAATCTTCGCGTTGTTGCGGGCGAAAATGCCGGCGAAGCTGGTGCTCATCGGAGACGGCCCGGAGCGCGGGGCGGCGGAATATCTCGTGCGTAAGAAAAAGCTGCAAAAAGATGTGCATTTTCTCGGCAAGCAGGATCAGGTTTATCTCTTGCTTTCCGAGGCGGATCTGTTTTTGTTGCCATCGCAGCTCGAATCGTTTGGCCTTGCAGCTCTTGAAGCGATGGCGTGCGAAGTTCCGGTGATTGCAACGAATGTCGGCGGAGTGCCGGAAGTGATCGAACACGGCGTGGATGGCTTTTTGGTCGAGCCGGAAGACGTCGCAACGGCGGCGCGCTACGCGATTGACTTACTTTCGCGTGCGGATCGTGGCCGCGAAATAGGCAAACTCGCGCGCGTCAATGCCAAGAAAAAATTCTGCGCTAACGATGTGATTCCCGCCTACGAAAACTACTATCAAAGCGTTCTTTCCGAATCACACGCCGCCACTGCCTGACGCCAACGTGCAAGTTAATGTGCAGTCTCGACCTGCGCTTTGATGTGTCGAAGAACGCGCAGGTGGATGTTGTGAATGATGTAGTCCGACCAGAAGTGCCAGTATTGCTCTGGCCACATAGTGTGACTGTACCAGGTCGTGCCTTCGAGTCGTGTGCGACCGCCGGGTAGCGGCGTTAGCAGGAATTGACCCTGATGCGATTCGAAATAACCATGCAAGTGAGCCGGTTCGATGTGTGCATAGGGCGTTAGTTCGTTCATCGGAGCGGGATTTGCTGTGACGCTGAAACGCAGCACGTGCGGCTCGTCCCAAACGGTGATGGGTTCCACGAATGGACCTGTGGAGAAAACGCAGTGGCGAATCGCTCCCGGACCGTGCCCGGAGATTTCCGCGCGAATTGGGTAAGCAATTCCCGCGCGAAAGAGCGCTTCCTGGGGAGGCGGGATTTCCGCGAAAGAGACGACTTGCCGCCAGACTTTTTCCGGCGGCGCGTTCACTTCAATTGAAGACTTCACTTCAAACACGGCAGCTTGGGGTCTGACAAAATGTTCCACACCGAAAAAAGAAGGCGTTAGGAAGATGACGACCGAAAGCATTGCCGGCGTGTGCCGGCGTCCCCAATGGACCGACTGAATCACAAAGCCGAGCCACCCACCCAGAAGCGCGAGGATCAGAGCCATCGGGGCAGCCATGAGAATGCAAATGATGCCCTCAATCGCTACAACGAGAAGAAGTAAACCCACCATGACTATGGGCAGAACGGAGACACCCACGCAGTCACCGAAGCTGCGCGGCTCGTGATAGCTGTGCAGCAACACACTGAAGAGTCCAAGGCAAAACGGTAGCGCTACAAACAATCCCCAGCCATAGGATTTGATTACCTGCGTGCCGAGCACTGTGAATAGCAAACCGAGGAGCGTAGTGAGCCCGATGGAGAGAACGGCACTACCCCACTTGGAGTGAGGAATCCAGCGGTCCAGCGGCCGCACATGCGGCCAAGGAGCGGCTTCTTCTCGCTGCGGCTGCTCTACGGAACGAAAGGCGCTAAAGACTGCAAACATCACGAAGTTGAGTACGGGAATAAAGAAGAGACATGCTCCCCAAAGAGGGCGGTCGGCATCGCGCAAACGTTTGACAGTCATGGCCAAACCAAGCCAGATAAACGGAAGCGAGATGGCCAGCATCGTCACGGCAAATCCGGCGTCCGGCTTGGCGAGCATTAGAGCGCTGGTGACCACACCAAACGGCCGCAAGTAGAAAAGCGGGTTCCAGGGGCGATGGAAGATCGCGGTGATGACCAGGAAATCCAAGATCAGCTTCACGGCAAAGGCAATAATGCCGACAGAAAGGTAGTCCCGGCCGTTTGCGCGTCCTTCCCACCGCCAGAGATTCGCCAGATTCATCGTCGCCTCCGTTGCTGGTTTACGGGGACTATTGCCTTCTGGAAATTTCCATGCGTGAACATTGCTCTGCGGCACAACTGCGTTGTGCGGCGATCCAGTGGTAACCTTTGCGGAGAATGCGCATCGCGCCTGGGATTTTGGAGAGCCAGACGAGCGGGATTGCCCACCAGATTTCCTTGGCAATTTCGACGGCGGCATCGGCTCCGCCGAAATGACGGCCATCGCAATGGAGGAAACGCATTTCACGAAGAAGTTCGTGCGGCGTGAGGCCGAGCAGCGCGCCGACGCGCGGATCTTGCAGCGGAGCGACGCCAAGATTGCGGCGCTCCAGAATAGGGGCTATCCGACGCGCTACGCGAGTACAGAATTTGCATTCGGAGTCGAAGAAAAACCAGCCGCGGGCATGGCGTCCTTTTCCGTCCGTATATTCGTCCACGAGAGAAATCATGGCCCTAGCTCGCAGCTTTCTTATTGCTGCTGCTTAGTAGCGTGATGACCTTTCCGCGTAACTTGGCAACGCCCTTCAACGCCCCGGGCGGCATGCGCATCACCTCTTCGAACATTCCGCTCATGATGGTGAGGAATTCGAGCATACTTTCGAGGCGCTCGCGTGTGTAGGCGTCACCCTTGGTATCTTTTTTCAGTTCATCCACACATTCGCCGATCACGCGCAACGTCGGATCAATCTCGCGGCGTTTGCGTTCTTCGGAGACGATGCGAAAGATTTCCCAGACGTCCTTGATGCTTTCGAAATGATCGCGCCGATCACCGAGCACGTGCACGACACGCACAATGCCCCAGCCCTGCAGTTCGCGCAGGCTGGTGCTGACGTTCGAGCGGGCCACGGAAAGCGTTTCGGAGATTTCATCTGCGGGAATTGGCTTGGGCGAAAGAAAGAGCAACGCATGCACCTGGGCGACAGTGCGGTTGATGCCCCACCGCGTGCCCATTTCGCCCCAATGCAGGATGAACTTCTGCGCTACGGGAGTGAGTGCGCCTTGCCCGGGTCTATTTTGCTCGCTCATGGATCCTCGTTCCTTGTGAGCCCACTCCCACCAGCGAGAACGACGCGTAGGGGTCGCGTTGGGCGGTTTGGAGGGGAACTGCTTTGAAATTCATTCATCGTTGCAGCATCATCCGTACTTTCTGTAATTACAGAAATATCAGAACATAGCGTAGTTGTCAAGCTCTTTTTGGGACAGCAAGGACTAGGCGGGAACGACTTTTATTTTGAAGGCCCAAGATTTCGAGGCCGCTATTAGCGATGCAATGCAGGTTGGGCCATTCGCTGCGCGGAAACTACCCCTAACCCGCAGCAGCTTCCTGCAACGTGGGAGTCAATTCCGGCACTTCGATGCGGATGAGTGTGCCTTCACCGGGGCGGCTTTGCAGGTCGAGATGAAAGTCGGTGCCGTAGAGGACGCGCAGGCGTTCGCGCACATTGCTCAGGCCAATTCCCTCGACATAAACGTGCGGCATTTTTTCTTCGGAGATGCCGACGCCGTTGTCCTCGATTTCAATTTGCACGCGGCCGTTGCTCTGCACAGCGCGGAGCTGAATCTTCCCGCCCCCGATTCTGGGACCCAGGCCATGTTTTAAGCAGTTTTCGACGATGGGCTGCAGCAACATGCTGGGGATGAACGCTTCAAGTGCGGAATCTTCTATTTGTTTGATGATGTCCAGATTGTCCCTGCCAAAACGTGCAACTTCGATGTCCAAATAGTCGTCAATGAACTGCAATTCTTCGCGTAAGGGTACGAACGTTTCGTGCTTACGTAAGAGTCGCCGCAAGATGCTGCTGAGTTTCAGTACCACGCCGCGGGCCGTATCCGGGTCCATGCGAATCAGAGACGACACGGTATTCAGCGTGTTGAAAAGAAAGTGTGGATTGATTTGGCTAGACAGCGCGTCCATCCGCGCCTTGAGCAAAAGCTGTTGATGGCGTTCGAGATTCATTTCAATGCGTGTGTTATTCCAGATTTTCAAGGGTGCGGCGACCGACATAAGCGTCGCAATCACAGCGAGTGCAAGCCACCAGTTCCAGTGCTGATCAATCGCGAAAAGCCACTTTGGACTCGTGGCAATGGCTAGTGCCACGCGGCCGAGTTCAAGCCCAACGCAAGTGAGTAGGGGCAACATCTCCCAGGAGATTTCCGCCTTGCGCATCATGCGCACGACGGCCTTGGGAATATTCAAAAAAGTGAACGGCCCAAAGTTCCAAAGCTCTTCTTTGTTTGGAATTGCCTGCCGAATCAGTCCACCGAGTAAACCTGCCGCCGACGCGGCGGGCATGCCGAGCCACTCATGAGCCGCCAGCGCGGGAATCGTGACAATCGCACCACCGATCGGTCCAACAACGCGGCCGCCGAGCAAGCCCATCAAGAAAGCGCCTTCGATCGAGAGGTCCGCAAAATGATAGGCAGGACTCACAAGCCTCAACGCAACACCGAGAATCAGCGGTGGCGTCATAAACAGCATCAACTTCAGCTTTTGGTCCGGGTCACGCTCTTCGGTGAAGAGCACGCGCCGAAACGTATTCCAGCGCGCCAGGAGCGCGGCAAACGACGCCGCCACGCCAACCTTGAGCAGCAGCGTAAACAGAAAATCGCGTGTGGAGAAGATGGATTCCATCTGCGTTCGTCAGTCTCTTGGGTAACGCTAGCCAATCCGGCCCGCGATGTAAAGGAAGGACTCCGGGTGGCCTGTTATACTAAGCAATTCCCATGACGCCAAAATCCCGCACCAAAAACAAGCCCACCAATTCGAGCGCACTGAAACACGTCGCCCACGCCGCGCTGCCCACACGGTGGGGCAAATTCACAGTCCATGGCTTTGCGGGCAAAGGACCGCAAGAAGAAGCCGTGGCACTCGTGCGAGGCAATTTGAAGGGTAAGGCGGCGCCGCTCGTCCGTGTTCATTCGCAATGCCTTACAGGGGACGTACTTAACTCGCTGCGTTGCGACTGCCGAGCTCAGCTCGAACTTTCGCTTAAGAAAATCGGCCAAGCACCCTCCGGTGTGCTGGTTTACTTGCCGCAAGAAGGCCGCGGCATCGGCCTGATGAACAAGTTGCGCGCGTATCAACTGCAAGATCAGGGAATGGATACCGTCGAAGCGAACGAAGCGCTTGGATTTGCCTCCGATGCGCGCGAGTACGAATTCCCCGCAAAGATCCTCAAGCAACTCGGCGCGACGAAAATCCGGCTGCTTTCGAACAATCCGGAGAAGGTCCGCCAGCTCGAAGAATATGGGGTCAAAGTCGTCGAGCGAGTTCCCTGCCAGCCACGTGTTTCAAAAATCTCGCGCAAATATCTCGAGACAAAAAAGTCAAAAATGGGACACCTGCTGAAAGGCCTTTGAGGCTAAGCGCCAAACTATGACGCCGGAGCTTGCAACGAAGCGGCTAGTCCTGAGGCCGTTGGAGCTTGCGGATGCGCCGCAAATTCAATGGCTCTTCCCGAAGTGGGAAATCGTCAAATATCTGAACGTATCCGTTCCCTGGCCATATCCGGAAGATGGCGCGTTGACGTATTGCCGCGATGTAGCGCTGCCTGAAGTGGAACGCGGCGAATCTTGGTATTGGACGCTGCGGCTAAAGAACGCTCCCGCGCAACTCATCGGACTCATTAGCCTGAGCACAAAAGCGGACGAGAATCGCGGGTTCTGGATCGATCCCGAGTGGCAAGAGCAAGGGTTGATGACGGAAGCTTGCGACGCCGTGACGGATTACTGGTTCGAAGCGCTTCACTTTCCGGTTCTGCGCGTTCCGAAAGCGATCTTAAACGAAGCATCTCGACGCATATCTGAGAGACAAGGAATGCGCGTTGTCTGGACAGGTGAACGAGAGTACGTCAGCGGAAAGCTAATGTCGGAGCTTTGGGAGATTACTGGTGAAGAGTGGCGAGCGAGAAAACGAACGAGTTAAGTGTTCAGCCCCCGCCAACGAATTGCACGATTTCGTAGCGGTCGCCAGCCGCAAGCTTTGTTTCGGCCCACTGTGCGCGAGGAAGAA
>Ga0137397_10003521_pt1 | contig 10894 bp, 10 predicted proteins | sample czorhiz116metaG_FD_106658 | JGI IMG/M metagenome (GOLD analysis project Ga0137397, IMG submission 106658) | Vadose zone soil microbial communities from Angelo Coast Range Reserve, California, USA - czorhiz1.16 metaG | ecosystem: Environmental > Terrestrial > Soil > Vadose zone | place: USA...
CCGAGGCGGCCGGCGTCCCCGTCATCTTCAAGGCGGCGGCCGGCGGCGGGGGGCGCGGCATGCGAGTGGTGCGCGGGCGCGCCGAGGTCGCGCAGACCTTCGCGGCCTGTCAAGCCGAGGCGGGCGCCGCCTTCGGCTCCTCCGAGATCTACTGCGAGAAGTTCATCGAGGAGGCGCGCCACGTCGAGGTGCAGGTGCTGGGTGACCGGAACGGCATGCGCGTGCACCTGGGCGAGCGCGACTGCTCGGTGCAGCGGCGTCACCAGAAGCTGATCGAGGAGTCGCCGGCGCCCGTGCTGCCGGCTGCGACGCGGGCCGGGTTGTACAAGGCTGCGCTGGCCGCCGCGGCGGCCGTCAACTACGTCAGCGCCGGCACCGTGGAGTTCCTGGTCGATGCGCGCACCGGCGAGTTCTACTTCATCGAGATGAACACGCGCATCCAGGTCGAGCATCCGGTCACCGAGATGGTCACCGGGATCGACCTGATCCGCGAGCAGCTCCGCGTGGCGGCCGGCGAGCCGCTCGGCTACCGGCAGGACGCCGTGCGCTTCGAGGGCCACGCCATCGAGTGCCGCGTGAACGCCGAGGACCCCGTCACCTTCGCGCCGAGCGCCGGCCGCGTGACCGCGTGGGTGCCGCCCGGCGGCTACGGCGTGCGCGTGGACAGCCATCTCATGGCGCCCTACGTGGTGCCGCCCTTCTACGACTCGCTGCTGGCCAAGGTGATCGTGCACGGCCGCGACCGCGCCGAGGCGATCGAGCGCATGAAGCGCGCGCTGGCCGAGACGATCGTGGAGGGCGTGAAGACGACGATCCCCTTCCTGCTCAAGGTCCTGGCCGATCCCGCCTTCGTCGAGGGCGGCTTCAGCAGCGTCGACGGCGCCCGCCTCATCGCCGGCGGGTGATGGATCCCTCGCTGTACGTGGTCCTCGACCGCGCGGCCGCCGGCGGCCGCGACCTCCTCGACATTCTCGACGCCGCCCTGGCCGGCGGCAGCCGCCTGATCCAGCTCCGCGAGAAGGAGTGGCCGTCGGGCCGCGTGCTGCCGCTGGCCGAGCGGCTGCGCGCGCGCTGCCAGGCCGCCGGCGCGACGTTCATCGTGAACGACCGCGTGGATCTCGCGGTGGCCGCCGGCGCCGACGGCGTCCACGTGGGCCAGGACGACCTGCCCGCGCGCGCCGCGCGCCCGCTGCTGCGGGCCGGCATGATCCTCGGCGTCTCCACCCACAGCGTGGCCCAGGCCCGCGCGGCCCAGGCCGACGGCGCGGACTACATCGCCGTCGGCTCGATGTTTCCGACGCGCAGCAAGGCCGAGTTCGAGCTCGTCGGCCCCGACCTGCTGCGGAAACTTCGCGGCGAGATCCGCGTTCCCCTCATAGGGATCGGCGGGATCACCCACGCCAACGTCGGCGAGGTGATCGCGGCCGGCGCCGACGGCGTGGCGGTCATCTCGGCCGTGTGCGCGGCCGAGGACCCGCGCGCGTCCGCCGAGCGCTTGGTCGCGCTCATCCGCGCGGCGCGGGGCTTGACCGCCTGAGTGCCCCCGCTATAATTGGCGGCGCGTAAATCCCTGATTCGACGATCTCAAGGAGGCTTCCCATGAAGCATGTCACGCTCCGCGGCGCCCTCGTGTTGAGCCTGGCGCTCGCCGTCGCCCTGCTGCCGGGGGCCTCTCCGATCGAGGCCCAGGGCAAGGGGACCATCAAGATCGCCACGCAGAGCCCGCTCTCCGGCGGCCAGGCGGCCCTCGGCGAAGGCATCAAGCTCGGCGCGCAGCTCGCGATCGAGAAGTTCAAGGGCAACCTCGAGAAGGCCGGCTTCAAGGTGGAGCTGGTGCCCTTCGACGACCAGGCCAAGCCCGACGTCGGCGTTGCCAACGCGAAGAACATCATCGCCGACAAGGACATTCTCGCCGTCATCGGCCATCTCAACTCCGGCGTCGCGATCCCCTCGTCCGAGGTCTACAAGGAAACCAACCTCGCGATGATCTCGCCGGCCAACACGAACCCGACGGTCACCGACCGCAACTACGGCAACGTCAACCGCGTGTGCGGGCGCGACGACGTGCAGGGCGTGGTGGGCTCGGAGTTCGCCGCCGGCACCGTGAAGGCCAAGAGCGTCTACATCGTCCACGACAAGACCACCTACGGCCAGGGCGTGGCCGAGTTCTTCCGCGACGACGCCAAGAAGAAGGGCCTCAACGTGGCCGGCTTCGAGGGCACCGAGGAAAAGTCGAACTTCGACCCGATCCTCACGCCGATCAAGGCCAAGAACCCCGACCTCATCTACTTCGGCGGCATCTACGACCAGGGCGCGCCGTTCTTCAAGCAGGCCAGCGAGAAGGGCATCAAGGCCAAGTTCATGGGCCCCGACGGTATGGACTCCTCCGACCTGACGAAGATCGCCGGCAAGACCGTGGTCGGCATGTACTACACCTCCGCCGCCGGGCCCGCCTCGGCGCTCACCGGGGCCAAGGGCTTCGTCGACGACTACAAGAAGAAGTTCAGCAAGAATCCCGAGCCGTACGCCGCCGAGGCCTACGACGCCACGGCCATCGCGCTGAAGGCCATCGCGGCCGCCGCCAAGGGCGGCAAGGCCCCGAGCCGCGAGGACGTCTCGGCCGCCGTCCGCAAGGTGAAGCACACCGGCATCACCGGCGAGATCGCCTTCGACGGCAAGGGCGATCGCCAGAAGGCGCTCTACTTCGTGCTGCAAGTCGCGAACGAGAATCCCGAGAAGTGGGGCGACAATAAAATCGTCAAGCAGCTCACGATCGCTGCTCCATCGGCCAAGAAATAGCGCAACGCATGTGACGGCGGGCGGGCCGCGCCGCCCCGCCCGGGACCCAGACCAGGAAGGGGTCCCGGGCGGGGCAGCGCAACCCGCCCGCCGTCACTGCTTTGTGGTCTTCCATCCCCAATGGACTTCGATCTGCTCGTCGGTATTTTTCCGCAGGTACTCATCGATGGCATCATTCTCGGGTTCATGTATGCGCTGATCGCTCTGGGTTACACGATGGTGTACGGAGTCCTGGAGTTCATCAATTTCGCGCACTCGGAGATCTTCATCTTCGGAGCGTTCGTCGGCGTTGAGATCCTTCTCGGGCTGAAAGCCGCGGGCGTGCTGGAGAGCTTGCCGTGGATCGTCGTGCTGGTGCTGGTGTTGCTGGCGGGGATGGCGGCGAGCGGGCTGCTGGCGGTCAGCGTGGAGCGGATCGCGTATCGGCCGTTGCGGCATGCGCCGCGGTTGATTCCATTGATCTCGGCGATCGGAGTGTCGTTCTTCCTGCAGGACGCCATTCGCCTCTTCGAGTCGATCTGGCGGAACGCGTTCAACCTCGTCTACCCGACCATCGACATCCTGAACAAGCGCTACGAGCTGACCGCGACGATCGACATCCCGCTGAAGTCCGTGGTCGTGATCGTGGCCGCGCTGCTGATGCTGTGGGGGCTGTGGGCGCTCGTCAACCGCACGCGGATCGGCACCGCCATCCGCGCGGTGGCCGAGGATCAGGCCGCGGCCAGCCTGATGGGGATCAACGTCAACGGCATCATCTCGCTGACGTTCCTCATCGGCGGCGCCATGGGCGGCGCCGCCGGCGTGCTCTTCGGCATCCAGTACAGCCTGGTCAACCCGTACACGGGATTCATTCCTGGGCTGAAGGCCTTCACGGCGGCCGTGCTCGGCGGCATCGGCAACATTCCGGGCGCCATGGTCGGCGGGCTCGTGCTGGGGCTGCTGGAGGCCTTCGCCGCGTCGTATCTGTCGCTGCTGACCGGTGGGGCCTTCGGCGCGGAGTACAAGGACATCTTCGCGTTCTCCGTGCTGATCCTCATCCTGATCTTCCGGCCCAAGGGCCTGCTCGGCGAAGTGGTGCGAGAGCGCGCGTGATCCACATCGTCGCGTCGATCGCGCTGCTGGCGGTCGGCGGTGCGGCCGTGTGGGTCTTCCCGCGCTCGATCCTGGCCTTCCTCACCTTCCAGGGCGCGCTCATGGCCATCTATGTCGCCCGCATTCCCGGGCGGCTGCGCCTGGCGCTGCTGGCCGTCGGGCTACTGGTGATGATGCCGTACATCGGCAGCTTCAACGGCTACTACCTGGAGGTCGCGACCCAGGTCGGCATCTTCGCGGCGCTCGCGCTCGGCCTCAACATCGTGGTGGGGCTGGCCGGCCTGCTCGACCTCGGCTACGTCGCGTTCTTTGCCGTCGGCGCCTATTCGTGGGCGATCCTCGGCTCGCCGCACGGCAACGTCATCTTCGGCGGCGGCTTCCCGCTGCCCGCCTGGATGTTCTTCGTGTTCCTCTTCGTCGGCCTCCTCGTCGCGGCGGTCACCGGCGTCCTGCTGGGCCTGCCGGTGCTGCGGCTGCGCGGCGACTACCTGGCCATCGTCACGCTGGGCTTCGGCGAGGTCATCCGCGTGCTGGCCAACAACCTCGACAAGCCGATCAACCTCACCAACGGCCCCAAGGGCCTCACGCCCATCTCGCGGCCGCCGCTGCCGGGCTTCGCCGACTACAACATGGCGTTCTACTTCCTGGTCCTGCTCATCGTGATCGTGATCATCATCGTCAACCGCCGGCTGGAGGACTCGCACATCGGCCGCGCCTGGGAGGCCATGCGCGAGGACGAGCTGGCGGCCCAGGCCATGGGCGTGCCGCTGGTGCGCAGCAAGCTGCTGGCCTTCGCGTGCGGCGCGTCGTTCGCCGGCGTCATGGGCGTGGTGTTCTCGGCCAAGCAGCTCTTCATCAACCCGGAGTCGTTCACGTTCCTCGAGTCGATCGGCGTGCTGGCCATGGTCATCCTGGGCGGCATGGGCTCGATCCCCGGCGCCGTGGTCGGCGCGACGGTGGTCACGGTCCTCAACCTCCAGGTGCTCAAGGGCCTGTCGCTCTACCTCAACGAGCTGAAGAACGCCGGCACCACCATCCTCGGCTACAACCTGGCCAACCTGCCGACGCAGCTCGAGCCGGCCAAGTACGAGCGCATGGTGTTCGGCATCATCCTGGTCGTCATGATGATCGTGCGCCCGCAGGGCCTCTTCCCGGCCCGCCGGCGCCAGCGCGAGCTCGCCCACGCCGGCGAGGGCGTGCCGCCGGCCGCGCCACCGTCATGAGCGCGCTCTTCGAGGCCGTCGGCGTCACCAAGCGCTTCGGCGGCCTCACCGCCGTCCACGGGGTCGACTACCGTCTGGATGCGGGCATCGCGTCGATCATCGGGCCCAACGGCGCCGGGAAGACCACGCTCTTCAACATCTTCACCGGCGTCTACCAGGCCGACGAGGGTCGCGTGACGTTCCGCGACGCTCCGCTCCTCGGCCTGCGCCCCGACCAGATCACCGCGCTCGGGGTCTGCCGCACGTTCCAGAACATCCGCCTCTTCGCCAACATGACGGCCATCGAGAACGTGCTGGTCGGCATGCACGCGCGCGTGCAGGCGGGCCTGTGGGACGCCCTCGCGCACACGCCGCGCTTCCGCGAGAGCGAGCGCACGCTCTGGCGCCACGGCCTCGAGCTGCTGGAGCGCGTCGGCCTGCGGGCCAAGGCCAACGAGGTGGCCCGCAACCTGCCTTACGGCGACCAGCGGCGAATCGAGCTGGCCCGCGCCCTCGCCTCGCGCCCGGCGCTGCTGCTGCTCGACGAGCCGACCGCGGGGATGACCCAGGGCGAGGCCACCAGCCTCATGGCGCTGCTGCGCCGCCTGGTCAGCGACCTCGGCCTGGCCATCCTGCTCATCGAGCACAACATGCGGGTGGTGATGGAAGTCTCCGACCGCGTGACGGTCCTGGACCACGGCGAGAAGATCGCCGAGGGGCTGCCGCGCGAGGTGCAGAGCGATGCGCGCGTCGTCGAGGCCTACCTGGGACGGCGCGCCGGCGCGCCGCGGAGCGGCCGTGCTGGCGCTTGAGGGCCTGGAGGTCTACTACGGCGAGATCCACGCGCTGAAGGGCGTCTCGCTGGAGGTGCGCGAGCGCGAGATCGTCGCGCTGCTCGGCAACAACGGCGCCGGCAAGACGACGACGCTCAAGACGATCTCCGGCCTGCTGGCGCCGCGGCAGGGCCGCGTGAGCTTCGAGGGCCGGCCGCTCACGGGCGTGGCGCCGCACGCGATCGTGGCGCGCGGCATCGCCCACGTGCCCGAGGGCCGCCGCATCTTCAACCGGCTGACCGTGCGCGAAAATCTCATGATGGGCGCCTATCTCCGCCACGACAGCGGCGTCGCCGGCGACCTCGACCGCGTCTTCGCGCTCTTCCCGCGGCTGCACGAGCGTCTCACGCAGGTGGCCGGCACGCTCTCGGGCGGCGAGCAGCAGATGCTGGCCATCGGCCGCGCGCTCATGGCGCAGCCCAAGGTCTTGCTGCTGGACGAGCCGTCGATGGGGCTGGCGCCCGTGCTGGTCGAGCAGATCTTCGACACGATCGTCGCGGTCAACCGCCAGGGCACCACCATCCTGCTCGTCGAGCAGAACGCCGCCATGGCGCTCAGCATCGCCGACCGCGGCTACGTGCTCGAAACCGGCGCCGTCGTCCTCTCGGGCACCGCCGCGACACTTGCCCAGAACACTGACGTCCGCCGCGCGTACCTGGGGGAATAGACCATGAAGTCCGAGGGCGTGAATTTCGAGGGCCACAAGGTCGGCGATGTGTATCGCACGCTGGCACGGACAGTGTCCGAGACGGACATCGTGAACTTCGTCAACGCCTGCGGCTTCACCGAGCCGCTCTTCCTGGACATGGAGTTCGTCAAGCGCGAGTCGGTGTTCGGCCGCCGCGCGGCGCCCGGCGCGCTGACCTTCGCGCTCTCCGAGGGCCTCGTCATGCAGACCGGCCTCATCCACGGCACCGGCATGGCGTGGCTCGGCGGCGAGCTGAAGGTGGTGGCGCCCGTGCTGGAGGGCGACACCATCCGTGTCGAAGTCGAAGTGGCCGACAAGCGCGAGACCAAGAAGACCGACCGCGGCATCGTGACCTACACGCATCGCGTCCTGAACCAGCGCGACGAGGTCGTGCTGGAGGCGACTATCCAGCGGATGATCCGGCGCGGCCAGGCCTGAGGACGCCTCGCGTACAATCGAGCGGTGGCCAAGAACATCGACGTGGAGATCAGGCGTTGAGTAGTGAGGTGGTCGTGCGAGCCGCAGCCGAAGGCGAGGCGAGCCTGTGAAGGGCACGATCGCGCAGCTCAGCGTGTCGCCGGGCGGGCTGCCCAAGCGCGCGGTGGCGGGGGCGCGCGTCACGCGGCTGGGGCTCGAGGGCGACGCGCAGCGCGATCTCGAGCATCACGGCGGTCCCGAGCGCGCCGTGTGCCTGTTTCCCATCGAGGCGATCCAGGGTCTCGTGGCCGAGGGACACGCCGTGACGCCCGGGGCGCTGGGCGAGAACGTCACCACCGAGGGCCTCGACTGGGCCACCGTCGTGCCCGGCGTCCACCTGCTGCTCGGCGAGCGCGCGCTGCTGCAGGTGAGCAAGTACACGAGCCCCTGCTTCAACCTCGCGCCGCTCTTCACGGGCCGCAACTTCAGCCGCGTGTCGCAGAAGCGGCATCCGGGCTGGAGCCGCGTCTACGCGCGCGTCCTCCTCGAGGGACGGGTGCGTCCGGGCGATTACGTCCGCATCGTGACTGAGATCGAGGCTTCCGAGATCACCGCCGCCGCCTCGCCGTGAGCCGGACCGCCGCCGTCGTCATCGTCGGGGGCGGCGTCACCGGCACGTCGATCGCGTTCCACCTGGCCGGCCTCGGCGTCCGCGACATCCTCCTGCTGGAGCGTGACGCGCTGGCCTCGGGCGGCACCGGCCGCTCGGTCGGCATCGTACGCCAGCTCTATCCCACGCCCGAGACAACGCAGATGGTCGTCCGCTCGCTGGAGGTCTTTCGCCGCTTCGGCGAGGCGGTGGGCGGCGACGCCGGCTACGTGGCCTGCGGTGCGCTCATCGGGGTGGGACCGGCGATGCGCGCCACGCTCGAAGCCTCCGTGGCGCGCCAGCGCGCGCTCGGCGTGCGCGCGGAGGTGCTGGCCCCCGCGGACGTGGCGCGCGTCGAGCCGCGCATCGATCCCGCCGGCCTCGGCGCCGTCCTGTGGGAGCCCGACTCCGGCTACGGCGATCCCACGTCGGTCACGCTCGGCTTCGCCGCGGCCGCGCGGAGACGCGGCGTGACGATCGAGCAGGGCGTCGGCGTGACGGCGATCCACCAGGGCGGCGATCGCGTCACCGGCGTGACGACGACACGCGGCGAGACGATCGACTCGCCGGTGGTGATCAACTGTTGCGGGCTGTGGGCGCCGGCCCTCGCGCGGCTCGCGGGCGTCGCGCTGCCGATCGTGGTCGGCCGCCATCCGGTCTTCGTCGTCGAGCGCGACGCCGACTTCGGGCCGCCCCACCGCGTCTACCTGGACCTGGCCGGCGGCGCCTACGCACGCCCGGAGACCGGCGGCCTCACGCTGACGGGCTCGCTCACCGACGACGAGGCCAATCACCCGATGGATCCCGCGCTCCTCGGCGCCGAGGTCGGCCACGACGAGGCCGAGGAGGCGCTCGAGCGCACCGCGCGCGCGATACCGCGGCTGGCGGAGGCGCGCTACCGGCGCGGCTGGGCCGGCGCCTTCGACATCACGCCCGACTGGATGCCGATCCTCGACGAGACCCCGCTGGCCGGCTTCTGGCTGGCCGCCGGGATGAGCGGCCACGGCTTCAAGCTCTCGCCCGCCGTCGGCGAGATGATGGCCGCGCTCATCACCGGCGTCACGCCGCCGGTGAACGCCGCGCCCTTCGCTTTCGCACGCTTCACGACGGCTACGCCTGCCGCCACCTTCGTGTCGTCTTACCTGGGGAACCCTAGCAGGGTTCCCCCGACCCCTCCTCTGGCGTGAGTTCTGTCGTGGCTCCCCCGACCCCTCCTCTGGCGTGAGTTCTGTCGTGGTTCCTCCACCCCCTTTGTTGACGTGATGGTCCCCGCGGTCGCGGTCGTGCTCACCACGTTCGACGGCGCGAAGTATCTGGATGCGCTGTGGGCGAGCCTGAGCACGCAGATCTACCCGCGCGAGCGGTGGCGGCTGATCGTCGTGGACAACGGGCCCGAGCCCGGCGTGGCGACGTGGTTCGCCGAGCGGGCGCCCGCCGCGCGCGTGCTGGTGCCGGGCGAGAACCTCGGTTACGCAGGCGGCAACGCGCTCGGGATGCGCGAGGCGCTGGCCGGCGGCGCCGACTACATCGTCATCGTGACGCAGGACACGCACGTCGAGCCCGACTTCCTGCACGCGCTGGTCGCCGTCGCCGAGGCGCGCCCGGATGCCGGCGCGGTCCAGCCCAAGCTGCTCCGCCGCGACGCCGGCGGCGTCACCGTGCTCCACTCGCGCGGCAACATGCTGCACTACCTCGGCGTCGGCTTCGTCGGCGGCGACGGCGAGCCCGATCGGCCGCTCGCCGTGCAGTCGATCGCCTACGCCAGCGGCGCCGGCGTGCTCTACCGCGCCCGCGCGCTGCGCGAGGTCGGCACGCTCGACCCGGCGCTGTTCATGTACCACGAGGACTCCGACCTCGGCTGGCGGCTGCGGCTGGCGGGCTGGGAGTCCGTGCTGGCGCCGGATGCGGTGATGCACCACGACTACGATTTCGACCGGCCCGCCTGGAAGCGGAAGTTCTACTACGTGGAGCGCAACCGGCTGCTGAACCTCCTGACGCACTACCACGCGGCCACGCTGCTCCTGCTGGCGCCCGCGCTGTTCGTCTTCGAGCCGATCGGCCTGCTCTACGCGGCGACCCGCGGCTGGATGGCCGAGCGGCTGGCGGTCTACGGCTTCTTCCTGCGGCCCTCGACCTGGCGCTACGTGGCGGCCAAGCGCCGTACCGTGCAGGCATTGCGGCGCCGCCGCGAGCACGAGCTCGTCCCGTACTTCGCCTCGAGGTTCAGCTTCGGCCCGGTGGCGACGCCGCTCGTCCGCGGCGTCCTCGATCCCCTCTTCCACGCCTACTGGAGCGTCGTGAGCCGCCTCATCGTGTGGTGAGGCCCGCGGCGGCCAGGCGCGCGTGCTCCTGCTCGAGCGCCGCCGCGCTGACCGCCGGGTCGTAGCGCGCGCGCGCGAACGCCTGCCCGGCCTCGCCCAGCCGCCGGCGCAGGTCGGCGTCCCCCAGCAGCCGCACGACGGCGGCCGCGAACTCCGAGGGCGTGTCGGCCGTGAGCAGGTGCTCGCCCGGCGTGGCGCCGAACGCCTCGTTGCCGAGCGTCGTGGTGACGACCGGGCAGCCGGCCGCCAGCGCATCGAGCGTCTTGCCGGCGATGCCGCCGGCGATCCGCAGCGGCGCCACGAACACGCTCGCCCGCGCGTAGTACGGCTCGAGCGCGTCGACGAACCCCGTGACGGCGACGCCGGGCTCGGCCGCGAGCGCGCGGATCGCGGTGGGCGGATCGGCGCCCACCACGGTGAGCCGCGCCGCGGGCACGGCCAAGCGCACGCGCGGCAGCATCTCGTCGTGAAACCACCGCACGGCGTCGATGTTGGCGTCGCGATTCATGGCCCCGACGAACAGGAGCGCGCCGCTCTCGCGCGCGACACCGGCCGGCGGCTCGATACCGATCGGAAAGGGCAGCACCCCGACCGACAGGGACGGATCGGCGGCCAGGAGCGTGCGCCGATCGTGCTCGGACAGCGTGAGGATCCGGTCGAACGTCCGGCAGATCCGCCGCTGCACCCGCTCGATCGCCCGCCAGTAGAGCCAGGCGCCCGTTCGCGCGCGCGGGCCGCGGGCCAGGCGCAGGCGGTGGCGCGCCGGGCGAGCCAATTCGTCGATGGCGATCGCCAGCTTGGGCACGGGCAGCGCGCGATCGACGCCGAGCCCCGTCTCCAGATAGTCGACGTGCAGCAGGTCGAATCCCCGCCCGGCCAGCCGGCGGCTGGCC
>Ga0137397_10003525_pt1 | contig 10890 bp, 14 predicted proteins | sample czorhiz116metaG_FD_106658 | JGI IMG/M metagenome (GOLD analysis project Ga0137397, IMG submission 106658) | Vadose zone soil microbial communities from Angelo Coast Range Reserve, California, USA - czorhiz1.16 metaG | ecosystem: Environmental > Terrestrial > Soil > Vadose zone | place: USA...
CCCTAACAAGCGCGCATGAATCAATTTCAACAAAAACAGAGCAAATGCAATACACAGATTGCCGAAGACTCATACCATGAAGGACCTTCATCGCTCCACTGACGTACGGAAGTGAGCATATAGCCCCCATGTACAAGCGCTAAGAACGACGTACGAAACGCCCTGTCCGGCCTTCGCTCCGACGCTGCTGTCTTCTTGAACAGCATTTGAATGCTCCGTGTAACTCTTCGTTGCGCCGATTTCTTCACGATCTGAGGACATTCTCCGAGGATGGTGGGCCAAAGAAATATGTGGTGCCAAAAGTGGGGAAAGGGAAAGGGGCGATTGGAGCTGTATAAAAATGGATGGGCCCGTCCTTACTCGTACGGTCTAGTCGCGAATCGGGCCGATCTGCCGGAGATCGAGTGGCTACATCGGGATTAATTAATATCAATTGCCTGTCCGTGAAAAGATCTCTCGGCTGGCAGCTCAAGCTTCAGGACCCTCGTAACACGGTAACGCGATCACGGAACACCTCTAAGGCCAGGAAAAGGCGTTCGTTGCGTCACATGGGGAGGATACTTCACAGTACTTCTGAATCAAGACAGTGCCTTGGATGAGTGCTCATGTAAAATGGACTGAGGAATTGGATGCATGACCCAGCAACGATTCGTGCAGGCCTACCTCGAGGTAGCCATACGTCGATAGATGATGATTAAGCATATACGGTTGGTATCCCTGTTTCGTGAATCGTAAGGACACATTCATGATACGTACATAGAGCAAATTTCAAAGTCCCCAAGTCGTAATCCAGCCCTACTCCTTGATTCCCGGATATAGATAATCGTTATCCAAACTTCATGCTTGGCTCCCCTCCTTCGGATCGTGCTGGATGTCTTCTGGTGCCGCCATGGACACATCCACATGACCTTTCTCGTCCATCTCTGCACCCTCCGTGGAGTGTAAAATGTCGTGTGACTCCAGGTCCTGCTCGATTTCACGCACCAAACCAAGCTGATCTTTGGGCAGCCATATGATGCGTTGGTCCTCCGCCGAAGCTGGATGCCTGAAATCATTAGACCCCTCGAGTTGTATCAGTTTTGCTGGCAGTAAGGGGAATGACGGCGGCGAGTCATCCTTCGTCGGTTTACCATCAGATCCGTCTGCCGGCTGACCGGAAGGAGATGCAGACACGTCGGCGTAGTCGATGACCTTAGCGTCCTCAGAGCTTGGGTGTCTGGGGTTTGGCGCGTCAGCAGATGTAGAAACCCCTGGTTCAGGTTCGCTGTAAGAACTATCAGCGAGAGTAAGGGGCAGATCCTTGAGGAGAGGGCCGTAAGAATTGCGGAGGGTATCTTGGTAGAATGCCTGGTCTGCGTGAAAAAGGGTTTGATAACTGTCCTTAAATGATGCTCACCGTGAAAATAATCAGTACAATCATGAGACCACCCTCAGGGAGCGCGCTAGGCTTGGAATGTTCGTTCTGCGCGAGGAAGAACAAGGCACACAAAACAAGCTGCTGGACATAGAGCCCAACAAATATATGCTGAAGTGCTTTAGGGAAGAAGAGTCCGCCGGTCTCGCTGGACTTGGGTTGATCGTTGACCCATGTGAAAAGATACTTATACAGGAGGTAAAACAGAAGGAAGGCGGCAAATGCGAGGCCATTGATGATGGGAGATATGATGGAATAGCCAAGCGTGATGACGACCAGTTGAGTCATCGTAGGGAAGAGAGTGCCCCAATCCGATGTACGGGGAGTGTACTTGATCGTGTACACAGAGCGCGGGGTGGAAGCAAGGAGGGTAATCTTAAGATAATATATCACCAAGGGCCCGATTTGAAGAAAGCCGCCGGCTGTTCCGGCAAGACCTTGAAGGAGTATGAACCTGTGTTCTGAAGTAAGACAACGATGAGGATAGCCCAGAGACAACACTCACGTCAGGAAGAACGTGGAGGATTTTGGTAGGTTCTGAGCCAGAAGTGTCGGGACTCCTGTCGGGTGATTCACTAGGCCAGGCAAAGACGCAATAATACCAGACGAAAATGTCACGACCAGGAAGCCGTTCTGATTCTTGTAAGAAATTGATTAAGGGCAGCGCAAGACACACTTACTATAACTTGGAATGCGAAGAACCGATTCATTAAACTCAGCTCTACACCTGTCTTCTGAGGAACACCTTCGAAGCGAGCCAGTATCCGCATTATTATTGGCACGAGCATAAAGAGTACCACGAGTAACACAGTAGACGCAAAGCCCTGGACGATGTTGACGACTATAAGCGGGGCTTTGCAAACCCATGCCAACCACTTATACGTGGTGCAGACGGAATGGATGTTCGACATGATGCCGACAAACGATACTTTAATAGCAAGTTAGACTTCTCACTAGTTTGAATTATATGCAATGCGACTGACCAGGAATTGCCCACAGGATAATCAACCCAATAATGGCAGCCCAAGAAAACGAAGACCGTACGCGGCGCTCGTAAGGGTTGAGGACCAAATTTTCCCAGATTACGTCCTCGGGTGCAACTTCGATGAATTTCAGTGACGCTGACATACGATATGGCTCGTGATGAGTTAGGATCTGTGCTGCCGTATGCGCTGCGATCTGCTTGTTAAACAATATGAAAGCCCCGTTCGAGGGTGGATACATCTGGTCTGAGAAGTCGACGGCAGGAAGAGCTCCGACAAGGGGGATCGTGAGAGGAATTGAAGGCACAGCAATGCTTAACCTGCCCGCGCCTATGTGGTGTGTCCGAACGGTGATCTCCGCCTCCGCATCGGTGGTCCGGGCGATGTCGCGTGCAAGAATTTCGCGCCTCTCTTCCAGCAGCGTGTTCAGTTCCTGCACTTGATCACGTGCCCATTCGATGGTGTCGACCTTGTTTCCTACGAAAGGAAGAGAGAATGGCAACCAAGAAAGCGGCAGCCGGTGTGATGGCCGATCTTTTCTCGGTACCAATTCCTCTACGAGAGCTTCACGAGAGGCTTCAGGGTCGCTTGCAGAACTGCCACCTTTATTACCGGCTTTCTTCTGCTTCTTGTGATTACGTTTGATTGCCGTAGTGAGAAGAGATGTCCCTGCGGATTCGAGCATATCGCATGCCTTCAGCCGACGCTCATACAGGCCCGGAATGTCTTTAAGATCACGATTTATCCACACTTTACGAACACCGCCCGGTAAGTGACCGAACAGGCGGGTAAGAGCCGATTCAGATAGATACTTGGGTGGAATGCCAGTGACCAAAACGGTACGAGCCTGAGCGGTGGAGGAGTGGGCGGGGCTGACGAGGTATTGCTGGCGAACAGAAACGTAATGCACCATTTCGTGTTTGATGTTCCACCAGATCCATACTACAAGGGAACAGATCAGTAGCTATCACAGAGGCGCCAACCATGAATCTTACTCGTGGATATCCAGGTGAGTATCAAATGTGATGCATAACGCGCCTGCTGAGTATTTGCAACGTTGCCGAAAATGAACATGTCGAGACCTGAATGACCCGAAACTGTAGTATGGACAGACGACGCGGGAAGAAGAACGGCCCAGGATATGAGCCAGATTGGCAGCATGACGCGGACCATCATGCGCAGGAAACGGACGAAAAAGTAGCAATCCAGCCCGTTGATATCCTTGATCTTGGCATAATCCGCGTTAAAGACTGAATTAAGCCATCCCAGGAGGCGGGGAGATAATCGCTGCTGTCGCTTCCTACATGAAAATAAGCACAGAACACTGGTAAGACGAGTGGATATGCGCACGCTTTGAAATTGGACAAGCTCCGGGGTTCGTAAACGAGAGGGAAATAGCGTCGCACGACGGTGAAAACAATGATTTCTGCCCCAGCAATCACAGCGTTCAACACCAAAGCCGCTACGAATGTCTTGGTCGACGCGGTCTGTGAGTTGCTAATGCTAGATGACCTATTGACGAAATGTAAAAATTGGAATTGAAGCCGAGGAATGGAAAACGTACATTTGAGACTGTAGGTGTCAAAAGGACGGAAGGGAGGGGTGTTACCTCACCTGTCGGTCGGAGGGTATACTCGAATGAGGAGACCTGCGTTCTCGAGAAGAACGAACAAGTCGTGGGACCAACAAGGTTATTTTATATTGGGGCTGAAGAGTGGCGGTCTTATACGGCATGGCGCCAGATATTGAATGGTTCGCACGCAACGAGGCGTAAGACTGGCAGGTGTCACTCTCATTTTTCTATTTTTGTCTCAGACCGGATTGCTCCGGGACATGCCGCATTCAGCCAAGTGTTCAACATGTCCACTGATCGCAGGAAAAAATCGAGGTCGCTCCGCAGCTCACGCGCTAATGCATCTAGGCATAAGGATGTTCTTGATTGACATGCGACAGACACCTGTGTCACAAGACATAGCTTTTTTATCCAGCAGACGTTTCGGCTACCCGGAATACCAGCCTGAGGAGCCTCGGAGTGCTGGGCGCTTTTCACGCGCCACGCGCCACATTTGAACTTATCCATTGGCATGTGCGGCACCGCCGGCACGTACTAGAAGTCGGCTAACCGAATTAACTCAAGATGGAAAGGATAAATGTTCTAGGCACGCTGCAGGAGAAAATCGTACTGAATTTCCATTAACAACCACATGATACGCTGTGAAGCTGTGAGGGATGTGCCGTTCTTCGAGCAAAAGAAGAAGAAAAAAGTAGCCACTGCCTCAGTCAACACCACTACCACCACCGCCTTCAAAGATTGCGGGTGAAAAACCGCGGGAAAATGTCCCCGGAGAGCCAACCGTCGGGGAAGATACAACCCCAATCAATACAGTACTTCCCAACCCTTGACAAAATAGCAGTGCAGAGGAATTAAATTTCACTGAAGATACACAAAGTTGAAAACAAAGGTTGGGGGGGGAGGGTACTATGCCGGGCAGCATCTGACTATCACGCAAACCTCTATGTTCATATCAGGATGACCGCAAGGAGCAAGACAAGCAGGACTGCAATGAGGATAGCGATACACCATCCTGATCTCCTTTCTGTCTGATATTAAGTGCCAAAATGTCTGACTCAGGGCGGGGAAACTGACCCTCGGTGTCGCGAACAAACTTGCGCATCCGGCGCATCGCATCTGAAAGTTTGCTGTCCGTCCGGTCCACATTACGATCGAGATCTTCCAGCATCCTGCAGCGAATGAGCCTGCGTGTCAGAGGCAAAAAGATGTTGCGCACTCGTTGTGTTCGCTGATCTCTGATCCCATCAGGCCAGCCTGCTGAGCGATCGTACTCAGTGTACCTGCGATGGAGTTAATTGTCTGGTCTTGCTCCTGGATCATCATCTGCAACACAAAACGTCACCAATACGTCGCAGAGTTTGAACAAGAGTCTGACTTGCTGCTCTTGCTGTGCCCACTTGGCCTGGTGGTCTTCCATCGGCTCATGAGCCGACCCAGAGAATGGTGATTGTGTATTCGACCGAGTTGATAGTGACAGATCCGCCTGTTATTCCCATAAGCACGGACGCAATTCCGTTCTGAAGAACACGACACGGTGTGACGCACGCTATCACTTTTAGGATACCCCTCGGTCTCGGCACGCATTGTCTGTAAACGGGTGGGGACATGAGAGCCCAACTCAGAGCCTTTGCAAGAGACCTACGCACCACGCACCTCTATTTGGCTACGTACGTGGTTCACATATCGCCGTCTTTGGACAACCTCCCCGTCATCCAAACCGAACATTCGCGCGCCGGTAGCCTCGACGATCCTGGGACGGAGGTCACCTTGGTCGGAACGCAGCAGAGCAAGGGCCGAGTCACGTACTTGACGCTCTCTTCCAAACCTCCCAAATCACCCTTTAGCGCTGAGAGCGTCTCTCTGAGCTAACGAGGAGGAGAAGGGGAGCAAACGGTGAGCACAGTTCCTACGCGCCGCCCATAACAACGCTGGACGAACCTCATTGCGCGCCCACTCCAGTTCTTCATTACCCTCGACCGCGGTACTCCGTATACGTAGAAAAGACGAACGGAGTTGTTCCGCGGCCTGCAGCGAGCTTTGTATCTCAGATTGGACTTCGTGGTACGGGTCGATAGACATGACTGCGGACTGAGGCGGGAACAACCACAGTTACTATCTGGTGCTGCAGTGCGCTCTTTTCAGAGCAGCTTGAAGCCGCAGCAAAAGTGGCGGTTGTTCTGAGGATGCCGTAGGGCTTGACGGGACCCTTCACGGGTTCAGTTTGAGCAGAGTATGACTTGGCTTGGCATAAACGGGGACCGGGAACTAGAGAGGAAATCACGTGGTCTCCTCCCTGGCGAGTGCCACGCAGGCAGCCCGATTTACGATCAGTCTTCAAGCCACTAAGTGAACAGGCTCACGGCATAGGGAAACCCGGCGATGGGCACGGCAGCCTGAGACCGTGGCGTTCAAGTTCAGGTGAGGCACGTTCTGTCGCCTAGTATTCCATGATTATCCCCAGGAAGTCAGTCCCATCTGAACTCTATCATGATCCAGATTCAGGATGCCCTCTCCGAGCCCGAACCCTGAGGCGCAAGGCAGGGGTCTCTCAAGGTGGCGCTTTTACCTGTGTCACTGGCAATGGCTACTATGGTGGCTTAAGTTCGGCCCTCTCGCTCGCCTCTGAGGCACGCAATGTGCAATCTCTCCTCCATCCATGCGGTTGTTGCTCCTAATCCTGGCCGCACGCTATTATTGGCGTGCTCTGCAATTCGCGAGTGTTCATAGTTTTGGCGTGAGTCGCTCGGTGTTGTTGTCATAATACAGTAGGGTGGCCCATGATACCCGCCTTGCTGGCAGCGCACACTTGTCAACTATGGACCGGCTATATATGTCCCTTTCCGAGAAATCTATTAGTCTTTTACCTGATTGACATGGCAGCGGGGCGACCGCGCCTTGCCCTGGTCATCTGCCCGTCTATTGCGATGCAGATAGGGAAATCTCGGATCATGCGTCCTGTTGTGATGGTTCCTGCCAGTGTGGATCTTCATTAATGGCCGGGCCCGGTAGCGGTAGATCCCTCGATGCCAGAGAGGAAGCAAAGCTGCATTGATTCTGCAGAGGTAACGCATGGCTCGGCGCACACAGCTGCTGAGTGGAGAGTTACTATGTATTACCGTGACTTCAAGATCTAGATTACTAATTGCTAACTAGCTGCACAATACCAGTTTTGTCTGGGTGCACCATCTAGGTTTCAAACTCGGTGCAACAGGTTGTCAGGATATGCCTTCGCCCAGCTATCGCGCGTGACCCGCGCCGACCAGAAGACCTTTACATTCTCTAGGAGGGGCCCAAACTCCTTCTCCAGAGCGGCGACGCCTGCATCGGATATCTGCGCACCCAAAACGAACGCGATGCGCGCGAGCCAAGCCCCGACGTGGAAGTCGTCCACCCCGGGGCGGTCACCCCCGATGAACGGTCCCTCAGCGATCGCAGCGGGAAGCGTCTCGAGGGTGAAGGCCTTGGCACCATCTCAGAGGGACGCGGTCGCGGAGAAGAAGTTCTGTTTGGCCTCGTCGCGCGCCCGGTTGTTGAGAAGAGCGTGGAGCCCTGAGATCGTGGCGATCCGCTTGTCGTAGAACGGCTTGTGTGCTTGCGCCTCAGGTGTCGCGGCGTACTTTTTCAGATATGCGAGCCCTGCGAGAAAGACAAAGAAGGATAGTCGTCAAGAAAATATCCGGCTGGCAAAGAGAGGATAGCCATCGACACTTACGGGTTGTGGTGAAGGTTTCGGGGCTTCCCAAACATCTTGGCGAGTTCAATTTCGTTCCGCTGTAACAGATGCTATCAGGAAAGTGAGTCGACGAGGACAATCGAGGTCTTACCGCAGAAACGAGCGCAAAGCTAGGATCGATCCTGTCTTCGTGTACCACTGACGTGATGAATGTCTCAGGCGCGACCTTTGTCGATGAGATGGAAACGAGGTAATTGATCACTTCGGTCGCAATGTTTTTCCATCGTGCGCACGGGTGGGGAGGGTGGCATTGGGATTCTGAGCAAACAGAACTTTAACGACAGCTTAATGAGTTCTTGAGCAACTGCAGCTTACGAGTTCAAGAAATTCGGGTTTGAAGTTTTCACCCTTGAGGAGGTTGATACTGATGAAGTCTGCATCGATACCGAGCTAGGCGCTGTGCAACATGTATACGTTAGCTAGTCGGGCGGATGCTGGTCACAGAAATGAACGCTGACAGAGCAAGGCGTGGAGCGGTGGGCCAGACAGCTGCAGGAAAGGTGTAGAGGACGGGTTGACGGATATGTTAGTGCCCGTACTGATATTGCAAGTATGGAATGCGTCACCTTGGACATTTGAGAAGGTTTGTGGGCTTTGCGTTTGCGAGTCGTGGCCCGACGTGCGACTCGACTGGGGGAGATTTCCTCTCGAAGCTTGTGGATCTCTTCCTCAAGTATTGCGAGACCATATTCCATAATCTCAGAAGGTGTCAGAGAAAGAGCAGTGTCTGAGTCACTGTCGGAGGACAGGCTAGATATTGAGGAGATGCTAGAAATCGATGAGGTGTTGGATGTGTTGGACGTGGCCTCGCCATCGGAAGTGAGGACATGAACATTGACTACATCGTGGATATACTTCGAAAGCCGTGCCCGTTTGTGTGATTGGTCGATATCATCAAGCTCCTGAAGGAACTTACGACGTAGTGGCACTTGGGGCATGAGCAGCGACAACAACAGGATGAGTACGACACCGTTTTGATCGAACCAAAGAAAACCCACAAAACAACCAGGTTGACTTGGAGCAGCCGGGTCTTTCAGAGTAGCCATTATTGCCCCATTATTATCTTCATTATTTGTGCCATTATTTGGAAATGTGCCAGTGATTTGATGAGATCGATAAGTCAAGCATAATGGCCATTTTTGGTCAAAATGACCATGCCCCTTCTTCACTTTCAGCCTATTATTCATCTCATTATTCATCACGCTGTCTAGGTACACAATATCAGTTTTGTCTGGCCACCTAGGTTTCACACTCAGTGCAACAGGTTGTCAGGATATGCCTTCACCCAGCTATCGCGCGCGACCCACGCCGACCAGAAGGCCTTAACCTTCTCGGGGAGGGGCCCAAACTCTTTCTCCAGAGCGGCGACGCCTGCGTCGGACTTCTGCGCACCCAGGACGAACGCGATGCGCGCGAGCCAGGCCCCGACGTGGAAGTCGTCCACCCCGGGGCGGTCCCCGCCGATGAACGGTCCCTCAGCGATCGCAGCCGGAAGGGTCTCGAGAGTGAAGGCCTTGATGCCGTCCCAGAGGGACGTGGTTGCAGAGAAGAAGTTCTGCTTGGCCTCGTCGTGCGCCTGGTTGTTGAGAAGTGCGTGGAGCCCTGAGATCGTGGCGATCCGCTTATCGTAGAACGGCTTGTGTGCTTGCGCCTCGGGCGTCGCGGCGTGCTTTTTCAGATATTCGAGCCCTGCGAGAAAGACAAAGAAGAATACTCGTCAAGAAAATATTCTCCCTGCCGAATAGAGGGGATAGCCATCGACACTTACGGGTTGTGGTGAAGACGTTCGCGAAACCGCCCGATACCTTGGCGAGTTCCTCTTCGTTCCGCTGTAACGGATGCTATCAAGAAAGTGACTCGATCAGGATAATCGAGGTCTTACCGCGGAAACGAGCGCAAAGTTAGGATCAATCCTGTCCTCGTGTACCACTGACGTGATGGATGTCTCAGGCGCGACCTTTGTCGATGAGATGGAAACGAGGTAATGAATAACTTCTGTCGCGCTCGTGAATGTCTTTCTATCGTGCGTAAGGGTGGGGAGGGTGGCATTGGAATTCTGAGAAAACAGGGCCTTAACGACAACTTAATGGATTCCTGAGCAACTGCATCTTACGAGTTTAAGGAATTCGGGTTTGAAGTTTTCACCCTCCAGGAGGTTGACACTGCAGAAATCTCCATCGATACCGAGCTCCGCGCTGTGCAACACAACATGTATGCGTATATGTTAGCTCGTCGGGCGGATGCTGGTCACAGAAATGAACGCTGACAGAGCAAGGCGTGGAGCAGCGGGCCAGACAGCTGCAGGGAAGGTGTAGAGGACGGGCTGAGAGACGTGTTAGTGCCCGTATTTGTATCGTAAGTGTGGAATCTGTCACCTTGGACATTTCTGTCTTGGAGTTAGAGGGAGAAAGGTGTTGTGACTGCGACGGAGCTGTCGAGTGTCTTGTATTTGTCTGTTCGAACTGTGTGAATGCTAAACTAACACGACAGGCCCTTTATACCATGCTCGCGGTCTCATATAGCGCCCAAATTCCTGCGGATCCCGCGGATGAAACCCGAGGTGATGAGTTCGCGTTTGTCAGACTGACTAACGGCCCACAGTCAGCAGCAGTGATATGTCACGTGATCGCGATACGTTGCATCAGTTATTCGTTCAGGGATCTGCGCTTGATCCTGGTGGGATGCAGTCGCTAGTACGTCGAGGGCGGGGATGGGATAGCTATGTGGTGATAGCCTACAATTGAAGGTCATCATTAAGATAAGCTGAGTCTGCCACTTCAAGTTTAACCCAGCCATCACTGCAATGTGACCATGATTGCGGCATCATTTTTAACCTACGTTAGGCAACTTCTAGCGAGCTCGGAAGTTGTATGACCCGTGTATTTGATTTCTCGGCTAGCCATGGTGAAAGATGACTGTATGTCCTGGAAACCCACCAAGAGGAAATTTGTTGCACCGACAACGATCTGAACGGGTCCAGAAGCGTAGTGCCATTGGAATCAGTTGCCGATGCCTATTTCAAATCGGGAATTACTTTACCACGATCTGATTCCGGGACGCTCGGAGGGTGTTTGTCATGCTGCTGACAGATGCCATAATCAGCCTGAAGCATGTCATAAAAAGGCAGGATATCGATGAATACCCACACAGCAGCCCCAGTGGCACACGCTCCCTATTCATATCTACC
>Ga0137397_10003526_pt1 | contig 10890 bp, 7 predicted proteins | sample czorhiz116metaG_FD_106658 | JGI IMG/M metagenome (GOLD analysis project Ga0137397, IMG submission 106658) | Vadose zone soil microbial communities from Angelo Coast Range Reserve, California, USA - czorhiz1.16 metaG | ecosystem: Environmental > Terrestrial > Soil > Vadose zone | place: USA...
GTCGAAGCGGGCTACAAGCCGGCTACCGCATAACATGGCCGGACCGCAGATTCCTTTCGCATTCTGCAGCTCTCAAAACAACAAAACCCCGCCAGGATATACCTGGCAGGGTTTTGAAAATACTTGCTTGAGGGCTTAGTGGCCGCTCGTCGTGCTTTGATTCGAGGCCGCTGCTGCAACTCCCACCACGCCCGCGGCCACCACGGCAATCGTACCGGCAGTAGCACCGGCCGCAGCGCCCGCGCCGCCGCCCACGCCACCTGCTGCGCCGCCCGCTTGCGCCATCGCGTTGCCAGCGAGTGCGGCAAAGAAAACCATCGCTACTAGCTTTTTCATGAAACCCCCCAAGAAAGAACCACAGTTTTGACGGTACGGCACATTAGCATATCCCTTCAAGCCGTTGCAACAGCGGACCAATTCAGGGTCTGTTCGCGTAAACACCCCCGACCCTTCCCTAATTCCCGACCACCCAAACCTGTGGCCCTTGCCCGAGAGATGGCGAGGCCCACCCCCGGATAGATTGACATTTTCTCTTTACATTTTAATGACTTGAGGCGTCACGGTCGGAAGAGCCTAGGGCGATCGCAAATGCACCCTGGAGTCCAACAGTGAGGATGCCGAACCCGCACCGCTAGGTTGATATCATGCGCCTCCAGCCACTATTCGGCGCTACCGCCCTACACGGTGACCACCCCAGGCAAAAAGGCGTCCACTCCCGTCGCGACGGCTGCGGTTTTCATCGCCATCGTCAGCGCCACCTATCTGGTTCACGGTGGGACCTACTACCCCCACATCGTGGTGGATGCGCAGCAGCAAGTCAGGCTCGAATTCCTGCAGCGCGGCCTGCAGACGGATGAAGCTTGCCAAGCGACGGTCGCCACCGTCGCGCAGGCGATTCGCGTCAGCTGCCCCCTTTGCAAAATCGCGGTACAAGAGTGCTTCGCAGGGCCCGTTCCCGAGTTCGAAACGCTCCTCTCCGAGGCGCCGATAGCGATGCCCAGCTCGCGCCTGCCTCGGGGAGTCGTGACGTACGAGTCCGACGATGGCGCGCTTGCCCTTGCGGCCTGCCGGGAAGCCGAGCGGCTCGGCAGATCGACCCCGGGAGCGGGCACTATCTGTTATCCGCCCAACGCGCAGCGCACGATGCCCGGCACGACAATGCCGCGTGTCGGCGCGCACCCGGCCCTCCTCGGTTTCCTCGTCCTGCTGTTCGCTGGCGCCGTGTCGGCCTTCATCGGCTACCTTATCGTGCGCTACGAAGCCCTGCACGCTCACTGGAGCCACGACCCGGCTGGCGTCGGGCCGCAGAAATTCCACGCCAAGCCCACACCGCGCATCGGCGGCCTGGGCATCATGGCGAGTCTCTTCGTGACCGGGGCGGTACTGCTGGCGACGGAGCAAGGCACGCCGGGGGAGCAGTTCGGTTATCTGCTCCTCGCGAGCCTGCCGGCGTTTCTTGGGGGAATCACCGAGGACGTAACCAAGACTGTCAGCGTCGCGGCCCGGCTCATGCTCACGATGGCCGCCGCCGCGATCGGCGTGATGCTCCTTGGCGCAGTGATCCCGCGGCTCGACATCCCCGGTTTCGACACCCTGCTACGTTGGTCGCCGTTCGCGATCGCTTTCACCGCCTTCGCCGTCGGCGGCGTGGCCAATTCGGTCAATATCATCGACGGCTACAACGGACTCGCCGCCGGTCATGCCGTCATCGTGCTTGCCGCAATGGCCTGGGTGTCGGTGTTGGTGGGAGATCAGCTCTTGCTGATTTCGGCCCTCGCCATGATCGGCACCTTGCTCGGCTTTCTCGCTTGGAACTATCCAAAAGGAAAGATCTTCCTCGGTGACGGAGGAGCCTACCTGCTAGGCTTCTGGCTGGGGGAATTGTCCGTGCTACTCGTTGTGCGGCACCCGGAAATCTCGCCGTGGTTCCCGATGCTGCTCCTCGTATACCCGATATTCGAAACCCTCTATTCGATGTACCGTAGAAAAGTCGAAGGCCTATCGCCCGGGCAACCCGACCGCATGCACCTGCATCAAGTGATCTATCAAAGCCTGCGGCGAAGCACTTCGGAGGAGGCTTTCAATCCTGCAGCGGCAACTCGCTTCAATAACAGAGTCGCGCCTTTTGGTTGGCTCGTGACTTTGGCGTGCGCGATACCTGGATTGCTTCTCTGGAGGGAGACCCTCTGGCTCGTCGCGGCCTCGATCATCTTCTGCATTGCGTACGTACTGATCTACCGGCTCATCGCCAAGTGAAGAACACATGCCGATCACGCAGCCTTGGTTTCGCTCACGACGTCTTCGAGGATTTTCAACATGTCTAGAGCAAGACGCCGTCGATCGAATGCTTTCTCTACAAACTTTCTCCCCGCATTGCCCATATCCCGGCAAAGCCTTGGGTTATCCATCATCTTTGCAATTGCTTCCTCCAAGGCGGCTGGGTTTTCTGGAGAGATAGCTATGCCCGCGCCTGCCTCGCTGAGGATTTCCTGACTTTCACCGCCAACGCCGAGAATAATGGGTCGACCCGTACCCATCGCTTCGAACATCTTGGATGGAACGACGTGCAGGAAAAGCGGCACGTTCTTCAGCATGACAAGGGCAGCGTCGCAGAGTCGCCAATACCGTTTCACTTCTTCCTTGTCCACGGGGCCTACGAACAAGACATTGGTTAGGTCGCGTTGGCGTGCTTCCGTTTCCAGCCTGATGCGCTCGGCTCCGGTTCCCACGATAAGGAAGACGAGATTCTGTCTATGCTTGAGTTGTCCAGCCGCGGCCAGCACGGTATCCAGCCCGTGCGCCATGCCCACGGTCCCGACGTAGGCAGCGACGAATTTTCCTGCGACCTTTAAGTCCCGCTCCAGGTCGAAAGGTTTGGGCCCGGGCTGAAAAGCCACAAGATCGACCCCATTTCGGACAACCGCCACCTTCTCCTGTGGAAGCCCATTTGCCACGAGAATGCGCTTGAACGCCTGTGTGACGCTCACTATTCTTTCGGCGCGGCGATATAACCAGTACTCAAGATGCCTAAGGCGCCGAAGCAGTATTCCCTCACGCATCGCTCCGACAGCAACGATCGAGTCCGGCCACAGGTCACGCAGCTCAAAGACGAACGGCCGGCGCCTCAGGCCCGCAAGTACACACCCGGCTAGTGCGGTGAAAATCTGAGGCGAGGTCGCGATGATCACGTCGGGCCTCGGCAAGAACAATCCGCCAATGACGCCGGTGACAGCGAAACTGAAGTAGTCCAGCGAGCGTTTCAGAAGTCCCTCGTTTGCCGACACGAAAGTCCAGACACGCACCACCGCTATGCCGTCCATGGTTTCCCGTTGCCACAACTTATTCCGATAGCCCGGGAACACGCGCCCCGACGGGAAGTTGGGAACATTCCCCAGGACGGTAACTTCATGGCCCGCCTCAACCCAGCTTCTCGCATGCTCGTAGGTTCTCGTCGCCGGCGCGTTGGTCTCGGGCGGAAAGTTGTCGGTCAGGAAGAGGATCTTCATCCTGGAATTACCGATCCTCGACAATAGTTACAGTCGCACTCGCAGGGAGCTTCTGTTCTATACGCCAGACCAGAACGGATCTAGGCGTGAGCGCCCCGAATTCGGACGCATAATCACTTTGTTCCCGTGTCAAGCGCAACCCGTCCTCTCCGCGCACGCACAGCCGTATCCCTTCTCCAAACTGTATCTGCCAATCCCCGCTAGACATTTCATGAAGTCGGACATTCGGATGCAAGTGAAAATACCCGGCGAGGCGATGCAGCCCGCGCCCCGAAACCACGTCGTTTATCCGAACACTGGCCATTCGCACATCGATCTCTCTTCGATGCTCCGGAGAACCCGTAAGACGCCGATACCCGTCGTGCGAGCAGGCCGCGCGGAATCCGCCGGGAATCGGCCCGGTTCTCAATGCGTCCGGACGAGCCCTGCGCGCCACACGAAAAGCTCCCCACACCTCGGAAGAGTCCTCCCCGTCCACCTCCACAGTGTTGTGTGCCGCGGTGGAACGCTCGCGGGCACGCTGCGACCCGACGTCGTAAGTGGAGGTACCCGAGTTGGTAATAACCCGCTGCCCGTTCCAGGAAAGCTCGAAAGACAACGTATCGGCGTGTGCGTGGCCTGGCTGGTAATCCGGCCCCACCGGGGCGGCATCGAAAACGATAGATATGGGATCAAGGTTGAGCCGTACATAGCCGCTGGCGTCGAGACGAGAGAGACCTGAAGGAGCCATTCCGTCGCTGGCGATGCCTAACGCGCCAGCGCTCGCCCTCAATTGCGCGGGCGCTAGAGCCACGCCGAAGGCCGCATCGTTGAAGAACGAAATCTCGCCGTCCGGATGACACATCTTCGCCAGCCAAGCGACCATCCGGCGGACAAGAGTCGTCCAGCGATCCCCGACCTCGTCTGAAAGCACCAACGGAAAGACCCGGGTCAGGGCGACAAGGTCGAGCAGGTCCTGCAGAGCGATGCAGTGGTACATCGTGCTACGCTCGAAGTGCCCGCCGTCCTCGAGTATTTGTTCCGGGAGTTGCGCGTCGAGCAGGCTCAGGCCGCAGGCGCGCCACCCGTCGGCTTCCCTCCCCTGGAAAAACAGGCCGGCGAATATAAGGGCCTTTGAATTGGCCAGAAGGTGGTTACCCAGAAGATGGTGTTCGAGCCGCTTTCTCAGGTAGCGAACCTGGACGGCCACGCTTTGCGCAGCGGCATCGGAAAGCGCAAAACCAGAACAAGCCCACTTGATCCAATTGACGATTCGCAGTGAAAGCGGGTACGGCTCCCAGCCTACCCCCGATCCGGGGGTGTTTTCCGCGATCCACCGTGCGATGAGGTTCTCATGCAAGCCTGAGCGCTGCTCCCGCTGCGTCGTATTGAGGTCGTTGAAATAGTGGAGGTTGTACAGCCACAGTCGGCTCGCCTGCGAATTGTTCCAGTCCCCTGCATCTCGCAAAGCTCGCGTCGTGCCGAGAAAGCGGAAGGTGTTCGCGTCGACCAAATTCGATTCACGAAGAACGGGCAACGGAAAAGCGCAGGCACGCGCCCTAAGGAGGGGGGCCGGCGATTTATCCGGCGACGGTCTGAGCAGAGCAAATCGAGCGCGCCAAACAAACTGGCTCGCCTTGAGGAAACGTAGCGTGTGGTAGTAGCGCGCCAGGTTCAAGCTTTGGCAGCCGCCGCAATGGCCAGGGTTATTCTCGCGACTTCGATGAGCTCGGATAGCGGAATCGGGGAGGGCGTTCCGTCTCGAATTGCGCTGACAAACGCTTCTACACAAGCTTTCTGCCCTTTGTCCTGTCTCCACAGTTTCATGGATCTGAATCCCGGCCAGCCGAAGCCGCGCAGCATCCGGAAATTCTCCAGTTGCAGCACACGACCGCCGCAAAATACCTCGAGACGCTCCTTAGGCAGAGCCCTGTGACCGTTCGATAAGTAATGGATGGTACCCATTGAACCGTCGGAGAACCTCAGGGATATGCTAGCGCACACATCCGAAGTCGCGGCCTGGGTAAGCTTGTGCTCGGCGATCGGGCTCCCAACGAGGAAGCGGAACAGGTCGATGAAATGGCAAACCTCCCCGATGATGCGGCCTCCTCCCGACTTTGGATCGCGCGTCCAGTGCTCAGGCGGAACTGCGCCGGCATTGACCGTCATGACCAGCGACATCGGCTGAGGCAACACTTGGAGGAGCGCTTTGGCCTTCACGACATGCGGTGCGAAACGACGATTGAACCCGACCATCATTACGGCACCTTCCCGAGTCTTCGACGCCTGCTCTATCGCATCAATTTCACTCTCGGTAAGTGCGAGCGGCTTCTCGACGAATACATGCTTGCCGGACTCGATTGCTCTGAGAACATATCGCGCGTGACTGTCGTTGCGTGTAGCAACGACGACGGCGGCGACCTCTTGATCCGAAAACACGACTCCGGCGTCGGTCGTTGTCAGTTCGAATCCGTGCCGACGGGCAGCATGCGCACCGGTCAGTCCTCCTGAGCTCGCTACCACCTTTAGTCTCGCACCCGCCCCCTTGAACGCAGGCATCAACACGCTATTTGCGTAGTCGCCGGAACCAACAAATCCTACGGTCTGCCCTTTTGCGACGGGCGTTCCTCCTGTACCGGTCGGCAAGGTCCTGGCATGCGGGGATTCTTCATCGTTTGACGAGTATTCAAGGACAATGCCGAGGGTCTTTTCCTCAGCGCCAACCAAGGCATACGCCCGCTCCGCGTGTTCTATGGGAACCCGATGCGAAACGAGCGGACCGACCTCGAGGCGCTTTTCAGCGAGCATCTCGAGCACCGCTTCGAAATTTCTACGTTCGGTCCAACGGACATATCCGATAGGATAGTCGTGGCCTTTCTCCTCATACTCAGGGTCGTAACGTCCTGGGCCGTAGGAGCACGAAACCTGGAAGCTCAGCTCCTTCTGGTAGAAATCCGCGCGAGAGAGGTCGAGGCCGGTGACACCGACGAGCACTATGCGACCTCGCCTACGGCACATCTTTGCCGCCTGGCTCACCGGGGCGCTGCTCGACGTTGACGCCGCAATTAGAACGCCGTCCACCCCCGCGTCCCCCGCAAGAGTCATCGCCGCTGAAACTGGATCTACCGCTCCCAGATCGATCGCCTCTGCGCCGAAACGCTTTGCCAATCCAAGCCGGGCACTGTCGAAGTCAATCCCCAGCACCCTACAACCTTGAGCGCGCAAGAGCTGCACCGCCAGCAACCCGATCAAGCCAAGGCCGATCACCACGATGTGTTCGCCCAGACTCGGTTGCAACAACCGGATCCCGTGCAACGCGATTGCGCCCAAAACCGTAAATACGGCGTCCTCGTCGAGAACCCCGCTCGGTACCCTGACGCAAAGGTTCTGTGGGACGCAAACTACCTCGGCGTGTCCGCCGTTGGAGGCAACCCGGTCTCCTATTCGAAGCCCGATGACGCCGGGTCCAACGTCGATCACCGTTCCCACGTTGCAGTAACCCATCGGATGCGGACGGCTGAGCTTGTTTCCCACAGCCGCTATGGTCGCCGCCAAGCCGTCGGCCTTGAGCTTCTCAAGAACCATCTTTACCTTGTCCGGATTCCGATGTGCCCGCTCGATCCACGTGGCCTGACCGAACTCCATTAACGCCCGCTCGGTACCAGCGGAAATGAGCGTGCGATGCGTGCGAATCAACACCTGTCCTTCATCCACCATTGGACAAGGGACCTCGGCGAGTTCCGTTTTGCCGCTGTTCAAGCTCTGCAAGACTTGCTTCACGGCGAGCTCATTTTCGAGTCTGTACCAGCATGAACAGGCCGTGGTGCCTGAATAGCCGCCTTAGAAGCCATCTCGGCCAAATCAGCCGCGCAAAAGCCAGTAGCACTCCCTTGTGCCGCTGACCTGCATCGGACTCAAGGAGGTCACCGTGCGTCAAGACGCTCCGTATGCGCACATCTTGAAACGCGGAGAACAGGACACGCGCCTGCGCATGCGAGTACGCCTTCGTGCCCGGACTTTCCAGGTATCTAGCGTAGATGTAAGACAGACTTCGCCACGGACGAAAGATCAGCAGCGCGTAACGAAGCCAGAGCATGTACCCGACGAGGCTCCACTTGTGATAGATCATGACCCTGGCCGTCCCTCCCGGCTTCAAGACCCGCCGCACCTCGGCAACCGCTCGAGGCGTATCCGGAGTGTGATGCAGGACACCCCACGAATAGACAATATCAAAAAAACCGTCTGGGAATTCAAGCCGTTCGGCGTCTCCAACTCCCAGCTTGGAGCTTAGCTCGAAAAGGCCCAATCTGCGCCCGGTATGTTCGATCGATCGAGGCGTCAGGTCGATGCCGTACAAATCGGCACCAGCTTCCGCAAAGCGCTGATGGTCTGCGCCCAATCCAATACCGATTTCGAGAACCCGCTTTCCCCGGGAACCGGCAAAGTCCGCGAAGGGAATGATATAAGGCTCCAGCGTGTAGCGCTGTTGCGATTGATGTTGATAGCCCTCTCGGGTTTCCCCATCGAGGTAGAGGTTTTCGCCGCAGGAGGCGGCGTTCCAGAAATCCCGAACCGCTTGTTTCCGATCTTCCATTGCGCTCGAACCAACTCCTTGAAGAACCCAAGCGGGCACAATCAATGCGCCGGAGCCCCGTCGGACCGAACTGGATGCTGTCCGTCCATGAAAGCTTTCGCCCACAGCTCCATACACATCACGGCGAAGATGGAGTACGCCGCATCGGTCCTGCCGGACCGATCCGCCGCTACCAGCCGCGCAACCGCCTTCGGGTCAAACCAGCCGCGTAGTCCAAGCGTCTTCTCGGAGAGTAGATCCTCGATCAACGGCCTAAGCGGTCCGTGCAGCCACGCGCGCAACGGCGCACCAAACCCCGTCTTGGGCCGATAGATTACCTCACGGGGAAGCACCCCTTCCATCGCCTTTTTCAGCACCCACTTGCCCTGGCGCCCGCGCTGCTTGAAGGCGACCGGCAAGCGCGCCGCGAGCGCCACCAGATCGGGATCGAGCATCGGGACCCGGACTTCCACGCCGGCGGCCATGCTCATCTTATCCGTGTAGTTAAGGTTGTGATCGGAGAGAAAGTGCCTGCATTCCAGATACAGCATGCGATTCAGGCCGGACAAGCCGGCTGGCGCTTCCTCGATCGATTGCCGGAGCGGGTCCGCCAAGTCTTGGGTTCGTGCACGCAGGTCCGGCGACAGCAGATCCGTAACGCCTCGCGGATCGAGCCAGCGGAAGTAACTCGCCAGGCGCTCGTCGCCATCGAGGCCGGCGTACTGCAGCGCCTTGGCGAACCGTCTCGCCAGCGCCGGCCGGCGCGGCAGAATCCGCGACCCGCGTGCGAGAGCCGCGCGCGCCGCCTGCGGCAGCCACGCCCAGTAGCGCTCGAAGAGCAGCGCTCGATGGCGGCGGTAGCCGGAAAAGATATCGTCTCCGCCAGCACCGGATAGCAGCACTTTGATGCCGTGTTGCCGCGCGAGACGGGAAATGAACAGAACGTTCAGAGGCGCCGGATCAGCTTGAGGTTCGTCGAGCTGGAACACCATCTCGGCCAGCGAATCGGCCATTTCGGGCCCAACGTGCACCGTGTGCAGATCGACGTCGAGATGCCGCGCGACCGCCTGGGCATAGGGCAGATCGGAGGTCATCCCTTCCCGGCGCGCGTCGCCGTCGTGCAAACCTATGGTGAAGCACTGCAGGCGGCGGGCGGGCGCGACCTCGCGCGCGTACGCCACCACCGAGCTCGAGTCCAGGCCGCCGGAGAGGAAAGCGCCAACGGGAACGTCGGCGACCATCTGCCGCGTCACGGCGGTTCGCAGCGCGGCGCGCACCGATTCGATCGCTTCCCCCTCGTTCATTTCCTCGGGCGGACCGCCGGGCAAGCCGTAATGCCTCAGTGTCCTGACGATGCGCCCGTCGCGCACCCACGCCGCCGTTCCCGGCTCGAGCTTGCGGACCGAAGCCAACATCGTCCTCGGTGCGGGGCACCAGAGGTAGGTCAGGTGGTAGCGGATAGCGAGGGGATCGGGGGTTCGATCCAGGGAAGGCACTTCGAGCAAGGCCTTCATCTCGCTGGCGAAGACCAACCCCTCGGGCACCTGCGCGAAGTAAAGCGGCTTGACGCCGAGACCGTCTCTCGCAAGGAGCAGTTCATTTCGCCTGCCGTCCCAGATCGCGAAGGCGAATATGCCGTTGAGATCCGCGAACAGCCGGTCGCCCTTTTCCAGATACAACCGCAGAAGGACTTCGGTATCGGAATGCCCGCGAAAGACGTGACCGGATCGCTCCAGCCCCGCGCGCAGCTCGCGAAAATTGTAGATCTCCCCGTTGAACACGATGACGACGCGGCCGGAAGGGTCGGCCATCGGCTGGCTACCGGTCGGCGAAAGATCGATGATCGACAGCCTGCGGTGAGCCAACCCGATCCCGGCGCCCGGATCGCCCCACGCGCCTGCGCCGTCGGGCCCGCGATGTGCGATCCCCGCGCCCATGCGCTCGGCTAGATCCGCCGCGAACGCCCCCGAGAACCCCGCTATGCCGCACATCGGCGACTCATTCGTTTGCCTTGCACCGGGCTCGTTTCATTTCGATGTACTTGGCGTCGATCAGCAGCGGATACCACAGCGCGTGGAAGAAGTGGAACACGAAGGCGGCGCGACCCTCGAGGAAGGCTCCGGTGAGAAAATAGCGGTAGGCAAAGTAGAGAAATGGCCGGAACAGCGGCGGCAGGCGATCCCACACTCTGTGTCGCATCCACCGCTTGCGTTCGGCCTGCGTGCCCCAGAAGCGGACCTCGATCTTCTTCTGGTCTTCCTCGGCCTCGCGACGAAGCTGCTCCATCGCTTCATGCGTGGCGTAGCGATTGTGCTTCGCGATCCACTCATTGATACCCTTGCGATCCTCATGGATGAAATCGTTCGTTAGATATCCGGTCTTCCCCTCGACGATCAGATGTTCATTCACTGCTCGGTCTTCGCATCGGCCCCGGTCACGGCGAAACATCCGAAGAATCCACGTCGGGTAGTAACCTCTTCGTATCCAACTGCCCATCCAGATCATGCGCCGCTTGATATAGAACCCGTTTTCAGGTGGCCCCCGGGAAATGACCTGCGAGATCTCGAGTTTCAGCTCGTCGGTCAGCCACTCATCCGCATCCAGGAAAAACACCCACTCGGCGCGGACGGGTAGCCGCTCAATCGCAAAGTTTCGCTGCTTGGCGTAGTCGACAAACGCGCTCTGCACGACCACGCAGCCGGCTTCGCGGGCAATTTCCACGGTCCTGTCCGTGCTGAAAGAATCGAGCACGCATACTTCGTCGGCCCAATCCCGAACCGATTCCAGCGCTTGCGGCAGATTCGTCTCCTCGTTGAGCGTAAGAATTACGAC
>Ga0137397_10003527_pt1 | contig 10889 bp, 8 predicted proteins | sample czorhiz116metaG_FD_106658 | JGI IMG/M metagenome (GOLD analysis project Ga0137397, IMG submission 106658) | Vadose zone soil microbial communities from Angelo Coast Range Reserve, California, USA - czorhiz1.16 metaG | ecosystem: Environmental > Terrestrial > Soil > Vadose zone | place: USA...
CGTGCGCATCGTGGATGAGGAGGACCGGCCGCGGCCCGCCGGGGAGATGGGCGAGATCGTGGCGCGCGGCGACCTCATCATGCGGGGGTACTGGAACAAGCCCCAGGCGACAGCCGAGGCGCTGCGCGGCGGCTGGCTCCACACCGGCGACGTCGGCCATCTCGACGAGGACGGCTACCTCTTCATCACCGATCGCAAGAAGGACATGATCATCAGCGGCGGCTCCAACATCTATCCGCGCGAGATCGAGGAAGTCATCTGCCGCCATCCGGGAGTCTTCGAGGTGGCGGTGATCGGCATTCCCGACGCCCACTGGGGCGAGGCCACCAAGGCGCTGGTCGTCGCGCGCGAGGGCGCGCGCCTGAGCGAGGGCGAGATCGTCGAGCACTGCCGCAAGCACCTGGCCTCCTACAAGAAACCGCAGTCGGTCGAGTTCCTGGATGCGCTGCCCAAGAACGCCTACGGCAAGGTGCTCAAGCGCGAGCTGCGCGATCGGTTCTGGGCCGATCGCGCGAGGAAGGTCTGAATCATGGGAGTCCGCGACCTCGAGATCGCCCGGGCCGTCAAGCTGCGTCCCATCCAGGAGATCGCCGAGGGTCTCGGCCTCGGGCCCGACGACCTGGAGCTCTACGGGCGCGTCAAGGCCAAGGTCGGCGCCGAGGCGATCGCCCGCGCGACCGGCCGGCCCGACGGCGCCCTGGTGCTGGTGACCGCGATGACGCCGACGCCGGCCGGCGAGGGCAAGTCGACGACCACCGTCGGCCTCGCCGACGGGCTGCGCAAGCTCGGCCGCCGCGCGATCGTCGCGCTGCGCGAGCCCTCGCTGGGCCCGGTCTTCGGGGTCAAGGGCGGCGCGGCCGGCGGCGGCCACGCGCAGCTCGCCCCGATGGAGGACATCAACCTCCACTTCACCGGCGACATGCACGCGATCGGCGCCGCCCACAACTTGCTGGCGGCGATGCTCGACAACCATCTTGCCCAGGGCAACGCGCTCGGCCTCGATCCGCGCCGAATTTTATGGAAGCGCGTCATCGACATGAACGACCGCGCGCTGCGCAACATCGTGCTGGGGCTCGGCGGCACCGCGCACGGCGTGCCGCGCGAGGGCGGCTTCGAGATCACCGTGGCCTCCGAGGTCATGGCCATCCTGTGCCTGGCCCGCGACCTCGCCGACTTCAAGGCCCGCGTGGAGCGCATCATCGTGGCCGAGACACCGGCCGGCGAGCTGGTCGAGGCGCGCGCGCTGAAGGCGGCGGGCGCCATGGCCGTGCTCATGAAGGACGCCATCAAGCCCAACCTCGTGCAGACGCTGGAGGGCACGCCGGCCTTCGTGCACGGCGGGCCGTTCGGCAACATCGCCCACGGCTGCAACAGCCTCATCGCCACCCGCCTGGCCCTCAAGCTCGGCGAGATCGTGGTGACGGAAGCGGGGTTCGCCAGCGATCTCGGCGCCGAGAAGTTCGTGGACATCAAGGCGCGCACCGGCGGTCTCACGCCGTCGGCCGCCGTGGTGGTGGCCACCGTGCGCGCGCTGAAGCTGCACGGCGGCGTGGCGCTGGCCGACCTCGGCCGCGAGGACGTGGAGGCCGTCCGCCGCGGCACCGACAACCTGGCCAAGCACGTCGAGAACGTGCGGGCGTTCGGGCTCGCGCCGGTGGTGGCGCTCAACCACTTCAGCGGCGACACCGCGGCCGAGGTGGCCGCCGTGCTGGAGGTCTGCCGCGGCTGGGACGTGCGCGCGGCCGTCGCCCGCGGCTGGGCGCTGGGCGGCGCGGGGATGACGGAGCTCGCCACGGCGGTGCTGGAGGCGATGGCCGCGGCCAAGCCCGGCGGCTTCCACCAGCTCTACCCGCTCGAGGTGCCGCTCGAGCGCAAGATCGAGACGATCGTCACCCAGCTCTACGGCGGCGACGGCGTGCGCTTCGCGCCGGCGGCGGCCGCCAAGCTCGCGCGCTGGCAGACGCTCGGCTACGGCGCGCTGCCGGTATGCATGGCCAAGACGCAGAACTCGCTGTCGGACGACGCCAAGAAGCTCGGGCGCCCTCGCGGCTTCACGGTGACGGTGCGCGACGCCAAGCTCGCCGCCGGCGCCGGGTTCGTCGTGGCCTACGCGGGCGACATCCTCACGATGCCCGGCCTGCCGAAGACGCCCGGCGCCGAGACGATGGACGTGGACGCCGACGGCAACATCGTCGGCTTGTTCTAGGCGACTGGTTAGATGGGGGGCCCCGAGACGGCCCCCCAATCCCCCCAACGCTCGGGACGCCCCGGCAAAGCCGTGGCGCCCCTCGTCAACGCGTCAGGCTTTCTCGCTCGAGTCGGGGCGGGTGACGACGCCGTTGATGCGCCAGGCGCCGCCTTCCTTGATCAGCTCGTAGACCGCTTCGATGGCGCGGCCGTTCTCGCCCTGGACGTGGAGGAAGAGGTAGAGCTCGCCGGCGTCGCCGCGCTTGCTGCCGTCGATGTTGGCGCGCACCGAGCGCGCGATCTCCGGATAGCCGCCGCGCACCATGGCCGCGAAGCGCGTGGCGTCGAACATGTCGTGGATCGTGCGCGAGGCGAAGCCGAAGGCCGCCTCGAAGTCGTTGCGGCGGAACGCCTCGAGCTGCTGCAAGACGACCCGTCCGGCCTCATCGACGTCGGGATCGCGCTGGGCGGCGGCGCCGCCGGCGAGCAGCAGCGCGGCCAGGACCGCCGCCAGCAGGACTGCCGAGCGCGCCCGGGCCATGCGGCTACTTTACCGCCATCGGGCCGGCTGGTAGTATCCCGCGCGATGCGCGCGACCTTGCTCGGCACCGGCTCGCCGCCCCCGAACCCGAAGCGCCGCGGGCCGGCCACCCTCGTCACGGTCGGCGACGCCGAGCGCTTCCTGGTGGACGCCGGCTCCGGCGTCGGCGTGCAGCTCGTCCAGGCCGGCGTGCGGCCGTACGACTGGCCGCCGGTCTTCATCACGCACCACCACTCGGATCACGTGATCGACCTCGGCCACCTGCTGATCACGCGCTGGATCGTCGGCCAGAACGCACCGCTGGCCGTGTACGGCCCCGCCGGCACGCAGCGCCAGGTGGACAAGCTCCTCGACTACCTGCACTGGGACATCGAGATCCGCCGCGAGCACATGCACGATCGCCAGCCGCCGGCGGTGCAGGTGACCGAGATCGAGGAAGGCCGGATCCTCGAGCGTGATGGCCTGCGAGTGTCGGCGTTCCTCGTCGAGCACGATCCCGTGAAGCCCGCCTTCGGTTACCGATTCGACGCCGAGGGGCGCAGCCTGGTCGTGTCCGGCGACACGCGCCCGTGCGAGAACCTCATGCGCTGGAGCCGCGGCGTGGACGTTCTCGTGCACGAATGCTGCGAGATGGCCAAGACCTCCTGGGCGCCGGGCTGCGGCTGGGCCACGATCGAGGAGAAGATTCGCGATCTCGCCTCGTATCACACGCAGCCGGACGACATCGGGCGCGTGGCCGAGGGCGCGCGCCCCGGGCGACTGGTCATCAATCACCTCATGCCAGGCTCCGACCCCGCGGAGCTGAAGGCGGCGGCCGAGAAGCAGTACCGCGGTTCGGTGACCGTGGGGGAGGACCTCCTGAAGATCTGAGCTCCGTGGACAGTTCCTCACCATCGCAGCGCCGCTCGACTATGTCCTGACCAGAAGGTCGCGGTGGGCCCACGCACCTAGCGATCCTATTACGGCCGTATTATTAGCTAGTTACCCGGCGCGGCCCGTTTGGCCCTCGCCTTGCTCTGAAGTCCGCCGTGCTAAACCAAATGATCCGCCGGACGCTAACCTCCAACGAACGTGGCGTCGCCTTGCCGCTCGCGATGGTGACCCTCGTGGTGCTCACCGGACTGATGGTCGCGTTCGCGGTCCTCGCTCGAAGCGAGCCGACGATCGCGATGAACCAGTTTCAGACCGCGCAGGCGCTGCGCCTGGCCGACTCCGGACTGCAGCTCGCCATGTGGGCGTTGTCGCATCCGGCCCACGCGCAGGGCCTCGATCCCGCCGCGATGACGCACGACGGCGCGGTCGTCGTCGGCCGCTACGACGGCACCCAGGTCATCAGCGCGGGGACGATGGGCGGGTTCACGGTGCGCATCACCTGGGAGGCGAGCCCCATCAACGGCCAGTTCGAGCGCACCGTGACCGCGGTCGGCTGGCTGCCGAACAAGGACGGCGCGCTGATGAACTCGCATCGCAAGATCCAGGCGGTCATCCAGCAGGGCTTCACGCCGCCGCTCGATCCGCCCTGCGTGCTCTGCGTGGCCGGCGAGGTGCAGGTCAACGGCAGCGCCGCCGCCTTCAACAGCGCCGCCGGCGCCTGCCCCGGCAAGACGGCCCCCACGACCTCCACCCAGACGCTCGTCGACGTGTCGACCAGCGGCCACCCCAGCTTCGTGGGCTACGGCACGACGGGCGCTGCGGCCCGCGGGCTCTCGAGCGACACGAGCCAGTTCAAGTACTCCGCCGATTCCCTGGCAAAGTTCAAGGCCTACGCCCAGTCCCAGGGCACGTACTATCAGGGAACGCGGACGACGCTGCCCACGGGAACGGGCCCGTTCATCGTCTTCATCGACACCCTCGACGGCTCGGACTTCACCTCCAGCACGTCGACGGCCAACGAAGCTCAGCTGAGCCTGGCGGGCACTGGGGTCTTCAACGGCACCGTCATCGTGGCCGGCACGGCGAACATCAGGGGCAACAACGTCATCAATGGCGTGGTGTACGCGCTCAACGACCTGAGCATCGCCGGCAACGTGACGGTCACCGGCGGCGTCATCTCCGAGAATCGGCGCGACACGTCCTCCACGAGCATCGACACCGACATCAGCGGCAGCGTGGCGATGACGTACGACTGCAGCAAGATCCGCAACCTGCCCTGGTCGTTCAACTGGGTCGTGAAGACGGGCGGTTACCTCGAGCAATCCGGCTCCTAGCCCCGCCTGATCGCTCCGAGCGTTTGACCGAAGCCGCCCGCCGGTAGTACGGTGCGGCGATGTCCCACGGACTGGCCCGCGGCCTCACCAACTACGGCGATCGCGATTTCGCGCTCTACCTGCGGCGCTCGTTCGCGCGCTCGATGGGCTACTCCAGCGCCGCGCTGAGCCGGCCCATCATCGGCCTCGCCGACTCTGGCAGCGGCTTCAACAACTGTCACCGCCACTTTCCTGAGCTCCTCGACGCCGTGCGCCGCGGCGTGCACGCGGCGGGCGGGCTGCCGATCGACTTCCCCACGATCTCGCTCGGCGAGGTGTTCCTCGAGCCGACCAGCATGCTGTACCGCAACCTCATGTCGATGGACGTCGAGGAGATGATTCGCGCCCAGCCGATGGACGCGGTCGTCCTCGTCGGTGGCTGCGACAAGACCGTGCCCGCGCAGCTCATGGGCGCCGCCTCCGCCGGGGTGCCGGCCGTGCAGCTCGTCGCCGGCCCGATGATGGCCGGGCGTCATCACGGCGAGCGGCTCGGCGCCTGCACGGACTGCCGCCGCTTCTGGGGGAAGTTCCGCGCGGGGCAGATCGGCAAGGACGAGATCGACGGCATCGAGAGCAACCTGGCCACCACGGCCGGCACCTGCGCGGTGATGGGCACGGCCAGCACGATGGCATGCCTGGCCGAGACGCTCGGCATGGCGTTGCCCGGCACGGCGGCCATCCCCGCCGTTCACGCCGACCGCCTGCGCGCGGCGGAGGCGACGGGGGAGACGGCAGTCGCGCTGGCGCGCACGCGGCTCACGCCCGAGCGCATCATGACGCCGGCCGCGTTCGAGAACGCGCTGCGCGTGCTGCTGGCCATCGGCGGGTCGACGAACGCGATCATCCACCTCACGGCCGTGGCCGGCCGGATGGGCGTGCCCATCGACCTCACCACCGTCAACCGGCTCAGCGACGAGACGCCGGTGCTGGTGGACCTCAAGCCCTCGGGCCAGCACTACATGGAAGACTTCTTCGCCGCCGGCGGCCTCGGCGCGGTTCTGCGGGAGCTGCGCGAGGGGCTGCATCTCGACTGCCTGACGGTGACCGGCGAGACGCTCGGGGCGCGGCTCGACGGCGAGGACGCCTGGGTGGATCGCGCGGTCATTCGCAGCGTGCGGGAGCCGTTCCAGCCCGTGGGCGGCCTGGTGGCGCTCTTCGGCTCGCTGGCGCCGGGCGGCGCCATCCTCAAGCGCTCGGCGGCCGACGCGCGGCTGTTCGAGACCCAGGGGCGCGCGGTGGTCTTCGACTCGCTCGAGGATCTGGCCGCGCGCATCGACGATCCCGCGCTCGACGTGACGCCGGCCGACTTCCTCGTGCTCAAGAACGCGGGGCCCAAGGGCGCGCCGGGCATGCCGGAGGCGGGCTACCTGCCGATTCCGACGAAGCTCTCGAAGGCGGGCGTGACCGATATGGTGCGGATCTCGGACGCGCGCATGAGCGGCACCGCGTTCGGCACCATCGTGCTGCACGTCACGCCGGAGGCCGCGGCGGGCGGGCCGCTCGGCGCCGTGCGCAGCGGCGATCGCATCCGCCTGTCGGTCAAGGAGCGCCGCCTCGATGTGCTGGTGGAGCCCTCAGAGCTGGCGCGACGCGCGGCCCAGAACGCGACGACCCCCACGCCGTCGCGCGGCTATCGCCGCCTCTACGCCGAACACGTCCTGCAGGCCGACCTCGGCTGTGACTTCGATTTTCTCCGCGCCGACGGCCGCTGACGGTTCTCAGGGCAGGTCGAAGAGGAGAGCTTCTGCGTCCTGCTCGCCCGCGAGCTTCACCACCGCTTCGCCGCTGATCGCCGCGCCGTCGCCGTGCGCGAGGCGCTGGCCGCCGGTGGTGAGCGCGCCGCGCGTGACCTGCAGCCAGGCGTGGCGGCCGGGCGCGAGCTTGTGCTCCACGTCCTCGCCGGCCCCCAGGCGCGTGGCGTAGACGCGCGCGTCCTGGTGGATCGTCACCGAGCCGTCAGCCCCGTCGGGCGACGCGACCAGGCGCAAGTGGCCGCGCTTGTCGGCCTCGGTGAAGGTCTTCTGCTCGTAGCCCGGCGCGATGCCGGCCGCGGCCGGCTCGATCCAGATCTGCAGGAAGTGCACGGGCTCGGTCCGTGAGCTGTTGAACTCGCTGTGGCGCACCCCGGTGCCTGCGCTCATGCGCTGCACGTCGCCGGGACGGATCACCGAGCCGGTGCCGAGGCTGTCGCGGTGCTCGAGGGCCCCGTCCAGCACGTAGGAGATGATCTCCATGTCGCGATGGGCGTGCGTGGGAAAGCCGCCGCCGGGCGCCACCGTGTCCTCGTTGATCACGCGCAGCACGCGGAAGCCCATGAAGCGCGGATCGTGGTAGTCCGCGAACGAGAACGTGTGCCAGGTGTCGAGCCACCCGTGATCGCCGTGGCCCCGCTCGCCAGCCCACCGCACCCGGATCCCCATACCGGTTAGACTGCACGGAGACTCGGCGCGATTCCAGCTTCCTCTGCGCCAGATCGGCACCCGCTCGGAGAGCGCCGTTCGCCGCTTCCAGAGCGTCTCAAGAATGGAAGAACCGGGCAGAAACTGGACAGGCCGTTCGCCCGTTTCAGGACCAGGAAGGGGCTTCTGACAGGTAATTCCATGGGTTTACAAGCCAGGAGACCGTGGCAGACCTCTTGCTTTAACCAGGGGTTAATGCAAATCGTGCATCGCGCCATGGGGTTCTGGAAGCGCCGCCCGGCCCGGCCCCGCTACGCCCTCGCCCTGGCCGGGGGCGGGGTCATCGGCGGGATGTACGAGGTGGGGGCGATGACCGCCCTCGAGGAGCGCCTCAACGGCAGCGGCCGCGGCTTCGACGTCTACGTCGGCTGCAGCGCCGGCTCCGTGGTGGCGGCCCTGCTGGCCAGCGGCGTGCGGGCCAGCGAGATCTACCACGTCATCGAGGAGGACCTGGACGACCCCCTCAACATGCGGCGCGGCGTGCTCTTCGCCGACGGCGCCTTCCGCCTGGCGTGCACGCGCTTCGGCCGGTTCATGTGGGCCATCAGCAAGCACGTCCTGCGCGGCGACCGCTGCCTGCCCGACGTGCTGGCGCGCGCGGAGCGGGAGCTGCCGGCCGGGTTCTTCACGCTCTCCGCGCTGGAGCGCTTCATCCGCCTGGGGCTGGCCTCCCGCGGTCACGGCAACGCCTTCAGCGATCTGCCGAAGCCGCTGCTGATTCCCGCGGTCGACCTCAACACCGCCGAGCGCGTGGTGTTCGGGGCGGGGGATCTGGCCGCGGTGCCGATCAGCGACGCGGTGGCCGCGTCCTCGGCGATCCCCGGCTTCTTCGATCCCTACACGATCAACGGGCGCGATTACGTGGACGGCGGGGTCGGCTTTTCTGGCCACGCCGACCTGGCCGCCGAGACCGGCGCCGACGTGGTGTTCGTGATCAATCCGCTGGTCCCCAACCGCGCGGCGGAGGGCACGAGCTCGATGCGCCTGCGCGGCGTGTACACGATCATGGAGCAGGCCAGCCGCATCTACAGCCAGAACCTGCTGCACCTGGGCCTGGCGACCCTGGCCGTGAAGTTCCCGCGCACGACCTTCCATCTGCTGCAGCCGCCCCAGAACACCGAGCTGCTCTTCGGCCCGTCGATGGGCTTCGAGGCCAGCCGGGCCGCGCTGCGCTTCGGCTACGCCTCCACCAAGCTGTGGCTGGACGAGCAGGGTGCCTCGCTCGTCCGGAGCATGGACGGCCCCGCGCTCGCCCCCAAGCCGATCGCCCACACCGCCCTCGGCTAGTTACCCCGCGGCTTCAGCCGCGGCGCGGCGCTGCACGGCGCCGAGGCCGTCGTAGGCCGCGTACTTGTAGACGTCGCTGAGTGAGGGGTAGTTGAAGACCGTGTTCACGAACATGTCGATGGTGCACTCGGTCTGCAGCGCGATGAGCCCGATGTGCACCAGCTCCGCCGCGGCCACGCCGATGATGTGCACGCCCAGCAGCAGCTTGTCGGGATAGCGGAACACCAGCTTGATCTCGCCGCCGAGGTCGCCGCTGATCTGCCCGCGCGCGTTGGTGCGGTAGAACGCGCGCCCGATGCAGTACTCGATGTTCTTCTGCTTGCACGTTTCCTCGGTCTCGCCCGCCATCGAGATCTCGGGAATCGTGTAGACCGCCAGCGGGAAGATGGGCGCCACGCGCGTCTTGTACTTGGGCAGATCGAAGGCCTGCACCATCGCCACCCGCGCCTGCTCCATCGACGTGGAGGCCAGCGCCGGGAAGCCGATCACATCGCCCGCCGCGTAGATGTGCGGCACCGAGGTCTGGTACGACTCGTTGACCGTGATCAGTCCGCGCTCGTTGACGGCCAGTCCCGCGCGGTCGATGCCGAGCGTGCGCACGTTGGCCACGCGGCCGGCCGCCACCAGCACCTGGTCCACCAGGAGGCTCGCGCCGCTCTTGAGCTGGAGCCGCACGCCGTCGGTCTCCGGGCTGTAGCTCACCACGCTCTCCTTCAGGCGCAGGTCCACGCCGAGGAGCCCCATCTGGGTCTTGAGCTGTTCGGCCACCTCGGCGTCGAGGAAGCCCAGCAGGCGGTCGCGCCCGTCGATGAGCGAGGTCTTGATGCCGAGCGCGGCGAAGATCGTCGTGTACTCGCAGCCGATGACCCCCGCGCCGACCACCCCGATCGTGCGCGGCAGGTTCACCATCTCCAGAATTTCGTCGCTGTCGTGGATGCGCGTGTCGGTGAACGGGATGTCCTTGTGGCGGGTGGGCACCGAGCCGGTCGCCACCAGGATGACGTCGCCGGTCAGCAGGCGATCGGGCTCGTTCTCGCGGGTCACGCGGAGCGTGTGCGGGTCCTCGAAGGTGGCGTGGCCGCGGAGGAGCTGGATCTTGTGGCGCACGATGTTCTCGGTGACCACCTGGCGCAGCGAGCGCACCACTTCCTGCTCGCGATACATGAAGTCCTTCACCGTGAGGTGGGACTTCACCTGGTAGTCGACACCGTAGAGGCCGTGCTGGCCGAGCCCGGAGAAGTACAGCGCAGTCTCGCGCAGCGTCTTCGACGGCACGGTGCCGGTGTTGATGCCGGCCCCGCCCGGGTGCGGAGCGCGCTCGATGAGCGCGACGCGCTTGCCGAAATACGCCGCCTGGGCGGCGCCTTTTTCGCCGGCCGGGCCGGCGCCGATCACGATCAGATCGAAGTGGTCCATGACCGGGCTACCCTATGACGGCGGCGCGGCCGAGGCAAGCGGTCCTGCGATTTACCGGCGCCCGCCCGCCAGTCGCCGCGCCTCCGGCAGCCCCCGCAGCCGCGCCATGGCCGCCACGCCGAGGAAAGGGCCCACCGCCAGCGGCGCGAACGCCCAGCGCCAGCCCACGGCGGCGGCGATCGGCGGAATCAGCCAGATGCTGAGCGTGGTCAGCGCGAAGCCCACGCACGTCTGCGTGGTGAGCGCGGTGCCCACGTAGGCCGGCGGCGACAGCTCGGTCACCGCCGTCGAGAACTGCGCGGAGTCGGCGATGACGGTCACGCCCCACACCACCGCCACCAGCAGCGTGGCGGCGGGCAGCGCGCCGAAGGTGGCGCCGATCAGGAGCGCGCAGGCGCCGCTGGCCGCCATCGCCCCCATCGTCAGCGTGGTGCGGCCCCACCGATCGGAGACGACGCCGCCCAGCCAGCAGCCGAGCGCGCCGAGGGCGATCACCGTGAAGGTCGCCGCGCTGGCGTTGAGGCCGAGATAGTCGCCGCCGCCGCGCGCGCGCAGGCTCTCGGCGAGGAACACGCCGATCCACGCCCACATCGCGTAGAGCTCCCACATGTGCCCGAGGTAACCGAAGCAGGCCAGGCGCGGGCCGCGCTCGCGGAAGATCGCGGCCGCCATGCGCAGGTCGAAGCGCGCCGGCGGAAACGCATGCGGTCCCTCGCGGACGAAGACGTGGGTCAGCACGGCGGCCAGCACCGC
>Ga0137397_10003529_pt1 | contig 10887 bp, 2 predicted proteins | sample czorhiz116metaG_FD_106658 | JGI IMG/M metagenome (GOLD analysis project Ga0137397, IMG submission 106658) | Vadose zone soil microbial communities from Angelo Coast Range Reserve, California, USA - czorhiz1.16 metaG | ecosystem: Environmental > Terrestrial > Soil > Vadose zone | place: USA...
CAGATTTTCAAGGTCGAACTGAGCCTGAGATCGATGTTTGAATCTCCCACGGCCAGGGAATTGGCCCAGGCGGTGGAACGGGGGCGGCGCACTCATGCGGGTATGAAAATGCCTCCCCTCGTGCCCGTGCCACGCGGCGCCCATTTGCCCTTGTCGTTCGCGCAGGAGAGATTGTGGTTTCTCGATCGGCTACAACCCGGAAACCCGTTTTACAATGTGCCCCAATTTGTCCGCATCAGGGGAAAGTTGAATACCGAGATGCTGATCAGGGCACTGGATGTCCTTGTTCAGCGGCATGAATCCTTACGCACCTGCTTCCCGGCCGTTCAGGGCAAGCCGATTCAGGCAATCGCAGAGAAAGTCGATCTGACTGTCCCAACCGTGGACCTGACCGCCCACCCTGACGATCAGCGGGAGGCGGAAATGATGCGCATCGCCGCTGAAGAGGTGAATTTCAGCTTTGATCTTTCCGTTCTGCCGCTCATTCGCGCCAGGCTCCTCCGTCTCCGCGATGAAGACCATGTATTTCTCCTCAACCTTCACCACATTATTACCGACGAATGGACGGCACGGCTGCTCTTTGAGGAGATAGGAGTTCTATATCAGGCCTTTACCAGCGGGCTCCCGAATCCGCTTCCCCATCCGCGCATTCAGTATGCCGATTATGCGGTGTGGCAGCGGCAGTGGTTGCGAGGGGAGGTCCTCGAGAGTCAGCTTGCCTATTGGAGGAAGCATCTGCTGGGCGCCCCGCCTTTATTGGAACTGCCCGTCGACTTCCCTCGTCCCAAAGCTCAGAAATTCAGGGGAGCCACTGAGTCCATTCTGATTTCAGAGGAACTGACGGGTGAGTTGAGGAGTCTGGGCCGCCGCACAGGCGCAACGTTATTCATGGTTCTTCTCGCGGCGTGCAAAGTATTACTTGCCCGCTACAGCCGGCAGGACGATATAGTTGTCGGGACGGTCATTGCCAACAGGACTCACTTCGAAACTGAAGGGCTGATCGGGTTCTTCCTCAACACCCTGCCTTTGCGCACGGATGTGACAGGTAATCCTTCCTTTTCCGAATTCATCGCTCGCGTGAGAGAAGTTGCCCTGGCTGCGCACGCTCATCATGAACTGCCTCTGGACAAGCTGGTTGAAGATATTAAGCCTGAGAGAAGCCTGGGCCACAACCCTTTGTTCCAGGTGTTGTTCACGGAAACTCCTTTTCAGTCGCCGCCGGCCCTGAATGATTTGAGGCTGGAACCGGTCGAAGTCAGGCGGGGCACATCCAAGTTCGATCTTGCGTTCTTCGTGAGCGGGCATGGCGAAGGACTCTCAGTTCTCGTGGAATATGACGGGGGCTTGTTCACGGGCGCGAGGATCAGGCGCATGATGGAGCACTACCGAAGAATTTTGCGGGCGGTCGCGGCGAACCCGGCCCTGGAAATAAATGCGATTCCTCTGCTCACCCCGGAAGAAGAACATCAATTACAGGAGCGGAGCACAGTCACCGAACCTTACGAGTTGGCTTGTGTTCAGGAGATGGTCGATGCTCAGGCCAGGCGCACTCCCGAAGCCCAGGCGCTGATCTTTCACGGATCTCATCTGACATACAGCGAACTGAATGGCCGCGCGAACCAGTTGGGCCATTACCTCCGGCTGAATGGTATAGGACCAGGTTCATTGGTCGGTATTTTCATGGAGCGTTCCGCCGAAATGATTCTGGCCGTGCTGGGCATCCTCAGGGCCGGGGCGGCTTACGTGCCCTTCGATCCTGAATATCCCGCGGAACGCCTGTCATTCATGCTCAGGGATGCGGCGATTGACATTGTGCTGAGCCAGAAAAGCATCGCCGGGTCGTTCCCCGCGGGCACCGCCAAAGTGCTGAGCCTTGACGACCGACAGGAGATCGCAGGCCTGCCTCGGAGCGCCCCGGAGGGCCTCGCGACTTTGGACGATCTGGCTTACGTGCTTTATACCTCAGGATCCACCGGCAGGCCGAAAGGCGTCTGCATGCCGCACAAGGCCCTGAGCAATTTGCTCGCCTGGCACCATCAACATCTGCCCATACACTCAGGCGTTCGGACATTGCAGTTTACTTCTTTGAGTTTCGATGTCTCATTCCAGGAGATATTTTCGACTCTGTGCGACGGTGGAACTCTGGTTTTGATTTCGGAGATGGAACGTCACGATCCGTTTCTCCTGCTTGACCGCCTCCGTGAGAATAGCATCCATAGGTTGTTTATGCCCTTTGTCGCCCTGCAGCAACTGGCCGAAGCGGCCGAGAAGTCGGGCGCAACGACTCCCGAGTTGCGGGAGATCATAACCGCCGGTGAGCAGCTGCGTATTACCCCTCAAATCGCAGGCTACCTTCGGGGGCTTCCGCATTTCGCTCTGCACAACCACTATGGACCAACCGAGGCCCACGTCGTTACATCGTATACTCTCAGGGGAGATCCGGACGATTTCCCGCTGCTTCCACCCATCGGCAAGCCTCTTCCGAATATCGACATCCGCATTCTCGATGACGCCCTTCAATTCGTTCCTCCGGGAGTGCCGGGAGAACTCTGCATCGGCGGTGTGGCGCTGGCTCAGGGGTATCTCGGCCGCCCCGATCTGACTGCGGCACGATTCATTCAGGTCCCGTTCGGCGGCGCTTCCGGACGTTTCTACCGAACGGGAGATCTGGCCTGCTATCTGGCCGACGGAGCCATTCAGTATCTTGGACGCACTGACGATCAGGTGAAGGTGCGCGGATACCGGGTCGAGCCGGCGGAAATAGAGGCAATCATTGGCGAATGTCCCGGGGTTGCGGGATGCGCGGCGAAGATCTGGGAAGACGACGGGAATAAATACATAGCGGCTTACATTGTTCCGGCCGAGCGCTCCCGGGACGCTGAAGAGGCTTTGATTCCGCGCGTGCGGAAGAGTCTGGAGGAAAGGGTCCCTCCGTACATGGTTCCGTCGGTATTTGTGCAGGTTCCGGATATCCCGCTCACGCCTTCCGGAAAAGTGGACCGTCGCGCTCTGGTTAAGCCGGAAAATCGTCCCGGCGATCTGAGAGAAGACTATGTGGCTCCCGAGACAAGTACGCAGAAAACGCTCGTGAAAATCTGGGCTGAAATGCTGCCATTAAAGAAGATCGGTGTTTCGGACAATTTTTTCCGGCTTGGCGGGCATTCTCTGATGGCCACCCAGGTAGTCTTCCGCATCCGCGACGCTTTTAAGCTTGAATTTCCCGTGAGTGCGATCTTCGAAGCGCCCACAATTCACGCCCTGGCGTCGATGATCGATGAAAGGGTTTCGCCCGATCGTTTGCCCGAAGTTGAGAGTATTCCGCGTATTGCGCGCGCAGGTGCGTTGCCATTGTCGTATGCCCAGCGGCGTCTTTGGTTCATTGACCAGACGGAGACCGAGAAATCGCTTTACAACATACCTGTTGTAGTGCGCCTGCGAGGAGGGCTGCGGGTTGAGATTTTGGAGAGGGTGCTCAGCGAAATTACGAGAAGACATGAAGTGCTCCGGACGCGGTTTTTGACAGTGGATGGAGAGCCAAGGCAGGTTGTTGAGGAGCCGCCGAAGGTTGTGCTGCCGGTGCTTGAGCCCGAGGTTTGCGACGAACAGGGACGGCGGCAGGAACTAATGAAGAGGATACAGAGTGAAATCAACAGGCCATTCGATCTCAGTCACAGCCCCCTGTTGAGAGGAGTTTTGATAAAGACAGGTCCTGAGGAGCACGTATTGGTGCTGACCATGCACCACATCGCGAGTGACGCCTGGTCCCTGGGTGTCCTGCAGCGAGAGTTGTCAGTGCTTTATGCGGCATTCGGAGCGGGGCAATCATCGCCGCTTCAGGAATTGGCGATCCAATACGCCGATTACGCAGCGTGGCAGCAGGAGTGGCTGAAGGGCGGTGTGTTGGAAAGGCAGACGGCATATTGGAGGAAGGAACTGGCGGGAGCCGCCCCGTTGAGGCTGGCGGGCCGCGCGGCTCCCGGTGCGGAGTGGAAACGACGGGCCGCACGCCGACCTTTTCAGACGTCCATGGAAACCCGGAAGAGCTTGATGACGCTGAACGGAAGAGAGCAGGTGACGTCTTTTGTTACTCTGCTGGCGGCCATGCAGGTACTGCTGTGGCGATATACAGGCCAGGCTGATATCAGCATTGGAACTCCGATCGCGAACCGAAACCGCGCGGAGACCGAAGGGCTGATCGGGTTCTTCGTAAACATGCTGGTGATGAGGGCCCAGGTGAACGGCGGAGAGCGGTTTGTGGAATTGGTGAGAAGAGTGAGGCAAGTGGCCCTTGGGGCCTACGCACATCAGGACCTGCCGTTCGAAAAACTCGTGGAGGAACTTCAGCCGGAACGCAGAGAAGGCCATACGCCGCTGTTTCAGGTAATGTTTTCTCTGCAGAGCGCTTCACCCGCCGATTTGCATCTCGGAGATCTGGAAGTGATACCAATTCCGGTCGAACTTCATGGGGCAAAGTTCGATCTTGCCGTGTTCCTGGTGGAGCGCGAAGGATCGATTGAAGGCGTCTTTGAGTACGACAGGGATCTGCTCACCGATGAATTCATAGAACGCCTTGTGAGGAGCTACGAGCGCATCCTGGAGAAAGTGGCCGAAGACCCGGAGACGGGCGTTAGAGAGACAGTCGGCATCAGGGACGAAGAACGGGAGCAGGTGCTTTCGTGGAATCGGACGGGGAGAGATTTTCCCGAGGACTGCGGCATTCAGGAAGTGTTTGAGCGGCAGGTTAGAAGGAATCCGCGGGCAGGCGCCCTGTCTTTTGATGGGAAGCTCATGAGCTATGAGGAGTTGAATCAGAGGGCGAACCGACTGGCCCATTATCTCAGGCGGCGGGGAGTCAAGCGGGAAACACTCGTGGGTATTTTCATGGAACGCTCGATGGAATTGATCGAGGGGATACTGGGTGTTCTGAAAGCCGGAGGAGCCTATGTGCCGATGGACGTGGAGTATCCCGAAGGTCGTCTGCGCTGGATGCTGCAGAGCAGCGGCATCGAATGGCTGCTGACGCAGGACAATCTGTCGGCGCGACTGCCGGAGCAAGCCGGCGTGGCCACGGTGTGTCCGGACCGGCTGCAAGAGGAGATTCAACGGGAGAACGATCACAACCCGAAGTCGGAGAACAGCGGAACGGACCTTGCTTATGTAATGTACACGTCGGGATCAACAGGAGAACCAAAGGGCGTCATGGCGCCGCATGAGGCGGTGAACCGCCTGGTGTGCAACTGTGATTACGTCCAACTGGGGACCGAGTCAGTGATGCTGCAGATGGCGCCTGTGTCGTTTGACGCCGCCACATTTGAAATATGGGGAGTGTTACTGAACGGAGGCCGACTGGTGGTGATGAAGGCCGGACTGCCGGAGCTGGAAGAAATTGGTGAGGTAATAAGAAATGAAAAGGTGACGGTGATGTGGTTGACCGCCCCATTGTTTCACGCCATGGCCGGGGAAAGAGCAGAGGATCTGAGGGGGATAAAACAGTTGCTGGCGGGCGGCGAAGTCGTGTCCCCGCAAAGCGCGAGAAGATATCTGGCGAGCAGCGCCGGCGGATCGTTCATCAATGGATATGGGCCGACAGAAGGCACGACCTTCAGTTGTTGTCATGTGGTCAAAGAACTGGGAGAGGGAGTTGAGAGTATACCGATCGGGAAGGCCATCGCCAATACCCAGGCCTACATCGTGGATGACGAATTGGAAATGCTCCCGGTTGGAGCGGCAGGCGAGCTGTGCACTGGCGGCCACGGTTTGGCGCGCGGATATTTGCGCCGGCCGGAACTCACAGCGGAGAAATTCGTGCCGAACCGTTTTAGCGGAAAGCCAGGGGACCGAATGTACAGGACAGGCGACCTGGTGCGGTATGGAAGCAAAGGCGAAATTGAATTCATGGGTCGATTCGACAGTCAGGTGAAAATCCGCGGTTTCCGAGTCGAGCCCGGAGAAATCGAAGCGGCGTTGAAAGCACATGAAGACATAAAAGAAGCGGTGGTGATGGCGCGCTCAGATGGGCGGACAGGGAAGCGTCTGGCAGCGTACCTGGTGGAAAAGCAAGGCCAAAAAATAACCGGGACAGACGAACTACGAGAGTATTTGAAGGCGAAATTACCGGCCTACATGGTGCCCGCGGAGTTTGTGATGATGGAGTCGCTGCCGCTGACGCCGAACGGGAAGATTGACCGTCATGCGCTGCCGCTGACCGCGGAGAGCGCCGGGGACACAGGAGCGAGTCAGGTCGAACCCCGCGACTCAGTCGAATTTCGACTTCTGCAACTATGGCGGGAAACGATTGGAAAATCTTCACTGGGCGTGACGGATGATTTCTTTGCGGTTGGCGGCCATTCCCTGCTGGCGGTGCAGCTCTTGCACCGGATTCGAAAAGTTTTTGGGCAGCGGTTTCCCGCTTCAGCGATCTTCAAACTGCCCACCATTGAAAAGATGGCGGCGGAACTGCGGAAGACGAAGATGGACCAGCCGTCGTCGCCGCTGGTTGAGTTTCAGGGCGGAAACGACCAGACGCCAATTTTCTTTGCGCATCCCGCCGGCGGGCAGGTTCTGTGTTACCGCACGCTGGCGGACCACCTTGGTCCTTTCCAGCCTGTCTATGCCGTTGAGTCTCCGATGGAGCCGCTCCGCTCGAGTGCCGGGCCGGCACTGGCGGACATGGCCGGGAATTACCTGAGGTGGATTCGCGCCGCGCAGCCGAAAGGACCTTATCGCCTGGGCGGATGGTCCTGGGGCGGATTGCTCGCTTTTGAAATGGCCCGGCAACTGCACGCGGACAATCAGGAAGTCGAGACGCTGGTATTGCTGGATACCCATTTGCAGATGGGTGACATTTTGAAGGAGTCGGCGACCGGAATGCTGGCCCGGTATTTCCTGGAGTTCCATGGAATTCAACTGTCCCAGGCCCCGGACGGTAAGGATTCAGAGAACGGGAAAGTCCACGAGAGCATTCAGCCAGGGAACCCTGCTCCTTCCGGCATTGAGATGTCTGTGGTGAACGACCTTACAGATGTTTTTCTGGAACACGTAAGCGCCCAGCAAAATTATGCCGCGCGGGTATGGCCGGGCAGCGCGCTTCTGATTATTCCGGAAGACAATCTCTGGGCCGGCTTGCGGGATGCGGAGAAAGACTGGTCTGTCCTGGCGCAGGGAGGGCTGACTGTGCATCGAGTACCCGGAAATCACTACACCATGATGAAGCCGCCTTATGTAAACCACGTGGCTGACCTTATCAAGAATTACTTTGCCGCGTCTGTGGCAACCACGGCCCAGCCCGCTCTTATTTCCTCAAAACGATGATCCTCATTCACAACATTGTCGGATGGTTTGGCTGGATCTTTCTGGCCACCGGCAGTCTGGGCATTGTAGCCGGCCTGATTGCATATTGGTATTTGAGGCGTTCCCTCCCGGTCGTCCGTGGCTCCGTTGCACTGCCAGGATTAACGGAGGATGTGGAGATCATTCGCGATGTCGACGGTGTGCCCCATATTTATTCCAACAGCGATACGGGAGTGTACTTTGGCCTGGGATATGTTCACGCCCAGGAACGCCTCTGGCAGATGGAGACTCAGCGGAGACTAGGGAGTGGGCGACTGGCTGAGGTCTTTGGCCGAAAAGCGGTCCCCATGGATCGGTACATGAGAACGGTCGGCATGCATCTTGCCGCAGACCGGGCGTGGCGACTGTTGCCAGAACAGTCCCGGAAGACGGTGGATGCCTATACGGCCGGAATTAACGCTTTCATTCGAACCGCATGTAAGAAAGCCCAGCCGCCGGAATTCTTTCTGCTCAGGGTCAGACCTGAGGAATGGCGCGGACCTGACGTCATGTTGTGCGGGAAGCTGATGGCATGGAACCTTGGCGGGCTGTTCTTCCTGCAACTTCTGCGCGAAGATCTGGTCAAAAAACTGGGCGTGGAGCGCGCGCAGGAGCTGATGCCGGATTCGACAATTCGACTGGGCCGCCCTGAACCAGGGCCGGGAGTGGCGGCAGAGACCGCGTTCGGCCTCGCGTTGCCGCGCGAATTTTCCCCGCAAGGTCAGCACGGCGGTGGTATCGGATCGAACAGCTGGGTTGTGTCGGGGAAGAGGAGTGCCGGAGCCAAACCTGTACTTGCCTGCGATCCCCATCTATCCACTTCAACTCCCGGCACTTTTTTTGTCGCTCACCTTTGCGCGGATGGCCTGAATGTCATCGGAGCGACGGTTCCCGGATTGCCCTGCGTGATCATCGGAAGGAATGAAGATATTGCCTGGGGCATGACTAATTTAAATGCGGCAAATCAGGACTTGTTCCCGGAGCGTCCGAATACGGCCGGGCAAACCAACGGAGCCGCAGACGACGAGGGTGTGGCGGAAGAACTGGTTGAGGTGATTAAGGTACGCGGCAAACCCGACCTGCCCATGAAAGTCCGCATCACAGCGCGCGGTCCGATCATCTCTGACGCCATGAACGAGAACAATGCGGAGCTGCCGAAGGTCTCCCGCCGGGAGCCCCGGCCCACAGTGAGTTTGAGTTGGACCGGACTGGGAGAAGACGACAACACTCTCACGGCATTCCTTGCCATTAACAGAGCCAGGAATTGGGCGGAGTTCACGGAGGCCTCAGCGGACTATGTCGCCCCGGCCGTCAATCTTACTTACGCCGATGCAGAGGGCAATATAGGCTATCGTGCCCTGGGGCGGGTCCCGCTCAGACGCGCTCAGCCTTGCGGCAGACTCCGGGAGGCTTGGAGCGATGCCTCCGCCTGGAGCGAGTTTCTGTCTCCGGAACAGTTGCCGTCGCTCTATAATCCGGCGGAGGGTTTTATCGTTTCCGCGAACACCCGCAACAAACCGGATGATTATCCCTTTGTTATCGGTCCCGATATGGTGGAGCCGTTCCGGCACCTGCGGATTCATGAGTTGCTGACTTCAAAAGACAAGATCACGATGCAGGACCACGCTCTGATACAGGCCGATACTGTGTCTTTGCACGCCCGGGAATTATTGCCCGCTCTTCTCGCCTGCGTTGACGGACGGTCCTCCGAATCGAACGAAGAAATTGAGATGCTCCGACACTGGGATTGCGATATGCGCGGCGGCAGCGTCGAAGCCTGCATCTTCGCGGCCTGGGTCCTCCGCCTTCCGCACGCCCTGCTGGGTGAAGAACTCGGACCGGCGCTGCTGCGCGACTACGAGCCGTGGTTCACCTATATCCATCGTTATCTGAAGAACCTGCCGGGAGCGAATGGAAGCAGCCAGGCACAATGCCATCCCGTGCGCGAGGCGTTGCGCGAAGCCATCAGGGACCTGCGGAAAAAACTCGGCCCCGATATGAAATCCTGGCGATGGGACCGGCTGCACCGGGCCGTGTTTCCCCACCAGCCTTTTCAGAACTTTCCCGTGTTGCAGCGATGGTTCAGCCATTCTGTTCCCGGTTCCGGCGACTGGAGCACGGTGAACGCGGGCGGCATGTGGACCAGAGCAAAACCCTTCCAACAGCTTTATGGGGCAACCTACCGACAAATCGCAGACCTGGCCGATCCCGATGGCGGACTGTTTATTCTTGCTCCAGGCCAGTCGGGCCACTTCCTGTCTCAACATTATGCCGACTATCTGCCGGATTGGTGCGCCGGCGGCTACCGTCGAATGCGAATGACAAGGAGTACGGTTGAACGAGATTCAAAATCCTCATTGACGCTCAAACCCCTGCCCGACCGGTCAGGGAATGCATCTGAAAGGAAACAGCCATGACAGAAAAGACCGCGCCGGAGCAGCAAATCATCGACCAATTCGTCAACGCGGCCCATGGCGACATGAAGACCGTGAAGGAACTGCTTCAGGCGCATCCGGGCATGATCAACGCCAGGTCGACTATGGACGAAACAGCGCTGGGAGCGGCGGCCCATACCGCGCAGAAGAACATCGCTGAATTCCTCCTCCAGAATGGCGCTGAGCTCGATATCTGCTCCGCCGTCGTTCTTGGCAGGAAGGGCGAGATTGAGGCCCGGCTGGATTCAGATCCAGAGAATGTAAAAGCCACCGGTTCGCACAATCTGCCGATTATGTTCTATGCGGCCCTGAGCGGCCGCACCGACATAGCCGAACTGTTATTTCAGCGGGGCGCCGATATCAACGGCGGCGAAGGGTTGAATACGCCTCTGCACGGCGCGGCCATGCTCGACCACCATGAAATCGCCGAATGGCTCCTGTCTCATGGCGCGCGCGCGGAAATGAAAGACTATTCCGGCAAGACGCCACTGGACGTGGCCAACCATTTCAAGAAAGAGAGAACCGCGTCGGTTCTGCAAAAGCACTCCGCAACTTCCAGCCTCTGATTTTCCGACAAATTCCCGAACAAGAAGTGTCTTCGGCCATGATTCCGACCATGAATAGCGATGTGATTACGAACCTCGCAGATCTGCTGCGCTTCCGCGCCCTTCAGCAACCCGGGCGGCCCGCATGCAAGTTTCTTTCAGGCACGGGTGAGATCGCTGAAACGCTGACCTATGGCGAACTGGATGCCAGGGCCAGAAGTATCGCATCCGTGTTGCAAAAGAGCGGCGAATGCGGCGACCGTGTGCTGCTGCTGTACCCTCCGGGACTGGAGTTCATCGCCGGCTTTATGGCCTGTTTGTACGCCGGGCGTATTGCCGTTCCCGCATACCCTCCGCGGCTCGGCAGGGCGCAGCGATCATCCACGCATCTGAGCGCATTATTACGGGATGCCACACCGGTCTGCGCGCTCACCAGCCGGCGTATCGGTGATTCATTGCTCCGGCTTGCCCGTGCCAGTGATGAATGGAAGTCAATCTCGCTGTTGGTGACGGACGCAGACGATGCCGGCGATCCGGAATTGTGGCGGCCGCCCGGAATCGATCAAACCCAGACCGCA
>Ga0137397_10003530_pt1 | contig 10885 bp, 6 predicted proteins | sample czorhiz116metaG_FD_106658 | JGI IMG/M metagenome (GOLD analysis project Ga0137397, IMG submission 106658) | Vadose zone soil microbial communities from Angelo Coast Range Reserve, California, USA - czorhiz1.16 metaG | ecosystem: Environmental > Terrestrial > Soil > Vadose zone | place: USA...
GCCCGACTCCTTCACGGAGACGAGCGCGGCGGCCTCGCCATGACCGGAGAACACCGGCCGGTTCAGGTTGGAAGGCGTGGGCACCTGATCCAGGGTCGGGGCGGCGATCGAAGTCTTCACGATGAAGGCGTCGGGATTCGACTGCGGCGAGATGGAGTCGCCGCGCTTCACGTTCGCGACCAGCACGTGGGACCCGTCCGGGAGCTTGCTCGCCACCTTGCACGACCATTGCCGGCTCGAGACCTTGGACACCGTGCACAGCGCCTTGCCGTTCTCGCTCACGGTCAGGGAGACGACCGCCTTGTCGTCATCGTCGTCATCATCATCGTCGTGGTCGCCGTCGTCGCCCTGCCCGGTGCCGTTGCCGCGCTGGTGGTCTCCGTCCTCTCCACCTCCGGAGTACAGGGAGGAGGTCCCCGTCAGGACGGGAGACGAGTCCCTGGTCGGCGAAGGCGTCTGGTCGATGGTCGGCGCCGCGAGCCCCTTGGTGCTCACGACGAAATCCGTCCGCGCGGAGGTGAACCCGGCGGCGGCGATCTGCGCCGTCCAGGTGTACCCGCCCTGGGCAAGCTGCTGCGTGCAGGACCAGGTCCGATCGCTGCGCACGGTCGCCGGGCAGGTGTGGAGGACCAGCCGCCAATCGCTGGTGGTCACCGCGACCGCGCTGCCGGAGGCGGCGCTGGTGTGTCCCGAGAAGAGGACCTTGCTCGAGGACACGACCTGCCCCGGAGCAGGAGCGCTCGGAGCGAGGACGGAGAGCGCTTGCGAGTCGCGCGCCGTCAGGTCCGAGGTTTCGGAACCGCAGCCGCCGAGCAAGAGCGCGAAGGGAAAAAGGATCTTTGCGGCGAAAGACAGCTTCAGCATACCGAGCTCCTACGCGCGGCGAGCAAATTCCAAATCTATTGAAACGCGGCGGCTACACGCACCCCGCGGTGATTGTCGCGCGGTGCGACACCTACGCACAAGAGGGCAGGTTGTCGTATTTGAATTCCCCCGTGCTGACGAGCGGTTGCGTTCTCCACATCCCGCTCCAAGCAGGGAACGCGCGGGCGACATCGCATTGTTCCCGGCGCCGCGGGTCCGCGCGCAGAGGACGTTCCGCCGGACGGCGGTGGCCGTGTACCTCAGCCGGTCTGGATCTGGAGTTGCTCGAGCGCGTCGCGGGCGGCGCGCTTGCTACTGCAGCGGAACGCGCCGCCGCGGTGGCGCTCGTCGGCGAACTTCCCCTGCGCGAGCTTGCGCAGCGCGGGCACGGCGCGCTGGTCGCCCAGCTCGCCGAGCGCGCGGGCCGCGCTGGCGCGCGCGTCGCACGACTTGCTCTCGGTCATTCGCACCAGCTGCTGCAGGCCGCGGCGTTCCCCGCCCTTGGCAGCCTTGGCGTAACCGTCCGCCGCCGGGCCGAAGGAGCCGCGCGCTTCCTGGATCCGCGCGTCGGCGAAGACGCGTTCCTGGCCGTCCTTGATCTGCTTCAGCTCGCGGCTGGCGGCGAGGAAGTCGTGCTGCGCCAGCGCACGCTCGATGGGATCGTTGCGCCGGGTGGCGAGGAGTACCGTCGCGCCCAGCAGGACCGCGAGACCGGCGGCGATCGCCACCTGGGCCTTGCGCGGCACGCGCGCGATCCGTGCCGCCGCCGCGGCGGGCAACGCGCGCACGTTCGGAGGGAGCCGGTTGACCTGGCGGCTTGCCCAGGCCGAGCCGGAGCCGAGGAGATCGAGGGCACGGGGGGCGACGCGGCCGAGGGCAACGCGCGCGGGCGTAACGGCGCGGGACACGGCAGCGCGCACCGGCACGATGGCGCGGACCACGGCCGAGTCGCCAACCTCGAGCAGGCCGTCCGGGCCGATGCCGGGAAGCCGCCCCGCCCTGGCGAGGCCGATGCCGCCGAACGGCAGGTCGGAACCGCGGGTGCGCGCCAGCCGGTACAGCCGCACCTCGGCGGGCACTCCGTCGGCGTCGCCCATCTCCTCGGCGGTGAGACGGGACTTGTCCATGGCGGCGAACACGTCGCCGGAGAGCACGACGTCACCGCGGCCGGCGGCGCCGCGGACGCGGGCGGCCAGGTCGACCAGATCGCCGATGACGCCGTTGCGGTCGACCCGCATCTCGCCGCTCACCACGCAGGCGCGCAGGTCGGGCCGCTCTCCCGTGCCGCGCGCGTGTTGCGCGGCGCGGTCCTGCACCGCCGCGGCGGCCAGCACCGCGTCGGTGGGGCGGCGGAAGACGATCTGGAACGAATCACCCACCGCCGAGGCGAGGCGTCCGCCGAAAGCGTCGCAGGGCGGGAGCAGGATTCCGCGGAACACCCGCATCATGCGCGCGCCCTCCGCGTACGGCTGGGCGGAGACCCGGCTACCCAGCCCGGGGACGTCGATCCACAGAAGCGTACCGCGCGTTCTCGACATGACTCGCGATTGTATCGACGGACGCTGTAGGGAAGTCAGGGCCGCATTCCCTACCTGGGCGCCCTGGCGGTCGGTGCTCCGGACGGACTACAAAGCGCAGCGCCGCCGAATCGGCGGCGACCGAGGAGGAGCATGCGCTTCCGGATCGCTCTCGCCGCCCTCGCCGTGCTCTCGCTCGCGCCGCTCGCCGCACCCGCGCAGGTCAGGCTCGGCGTCGGCGGCGACTACATCTTCAACGAGCAGGGTGTCTTCGAGCTGACCCTCGCGGTCGAGGGGAGGCTCGCGCGCCGCATCGCGGCCTTCGGCCGCTTCGGCGCGCTGGTGACGACTTCCTCGGGAACGGCCGGAGTCCCTCTGGACTTCGGCCTGCGCGTCACGCCCGGCGGTCGCACCTACTTCGAGGCGCTGATCGGCCCCTGGTTCTTCTTCAACGGCGGCGACGCCGTTCGCGGCCACGCCGCGTTCGGCTTCGGCCTCGAGCAGCGCCAATTCTCCTTCGGCCTGGAGGTCGGCGGGCTGACCGGAGGCAACGCGATGCTCGGCGCCCGCCTGGCGTGGCGGATCTGAGCTGCCGTCAGCGGTCGCAGTCGGCGCCGTCGACGATTCCGGTCAGCACTCCGCCGACGGCCGCGATGCTCCGGCTGTAGCAGGCTCCGGTCGAGTCGGCGGAGAAATAGTGCTGCGAGTTGGCCTGGCCCTGTCCCGACGGGAAGTTGTCGGTGGGCGCCACCGAGCTCGAGACGACGCTGCCGAACTCGATCTCGCCGTCGTGCGAGACCGTGTCGGAGCGCTCGTAGCCTTGGTGGAGGGTGGTCTGGAACGTGCCGTCGGGCGGGGCCGTCAGATCCACCTCGAGGGGCCACGACATGCGCGTCGTCACTTCCCGGGGCCGCTCGCCGCCGCGCACCGTCGTGGTCGAGGAGATGTCCGTGCGTTGGATGATGCTCTGCACGAAGGGCACCGGCGCGCTGGTCGGAGACACGAACTGCTGGCTGTTGGAGAAATCGATCTTCTGCACGACCTCGGTCCGCACCTTGCCGTGCGAGGTCTTGACGAACCCAGCGACCACGAACTGCCGCGACGACGCGATCGCCACCGTGCCGGTGACGGTCCCCTGCGCGTCCGTCGAGAGATGGGTCTGCAGCACCGGAGAAGGAGTGCCGATGGTGTTTGCGGTCACCTCGCCGGTGACCTTTCGTGACCCGTGATCGAGGAAGACCAGCAGCGTCGCGGTGGTAGAGAAGAACTGGCTGTCGTTGAAGACGTTGATTGCGATCCGGTGCGGCTGCCCGTTGCTCAGCACGCCGGCGAAGGGCGTCAGGTCCACCCGGTAGGGAACGAAGTTGAGCGCCTGCACGCCGGGGATGGGCCGCCAGAGCAGCGGATCGATGCCGCCCGTGAAGAGCCACGGATAGATCGGCACCACGCCGGCGGGCTGGCCGTCGATGCTCACCTCTCCCTCGCGGAAGGCGGTGCCGATGCAGCTCTGGAGCTGGACGCCGAGATTGTCGGGAACGCACGTGTACCAGAACTCGTCGTTGGCTCCCTGGTGCTGCAGCACCACGTCGAGCCAGGCCTTCTCGACGTTGGTCGGAAGGGTGAAGGTGGCTGCGAGCGCCGCCTTGGGATCGAAGAGCGCGACGGTGCCTCCGGTCGGGCCCGCCGACAGGGGCAGGACCAGATCTGCCGTCGACGGGGATTCGTCGCGAGAGTGCCGCCGCGAATCACGCTCGTCGTCGCCGCGGGCAGGATAGAAAGCGATGTCGGCGCTCCCCCAAAGAGCGCTCGTGAACCTGCTGTTGATCAGGTTGCCCAGCTCCGCCTTGCCCGCCGCCGGCGAGAGCAGCAGCGCAGTGTAGTCGGTGAGGTCGCGCTCGATGTGCCAAGAGCGGCCCACGGTGCGCGAGGGCTCCGCGGTGGTCCCGAAGTAGACGTTCACGCCGCCGATCCAGAGATTGGCCGTCCGGTCGAACTGCCGGCCCGCCTCGACGGAGAAGTCCGCCTCGAGCACGACCTTCTCCCACGGCCCGGCGCAGGCCGCGGGGGGCGCGTAGCTGAACGGCTTCGAGGAGAAATCCGCGAAACGCACGTCGGTGAAGAGCTGGACGCGGCAGGGAGCGGTGGGCGGGCGTGGCACCGGCGGGTCGGCCGTGGCCGTGTTCGCGGACCCGATGGTCAGCGGTGTCTGCGGTACGGGCTGCGCTGCGGCTGCGGATGCGAGGATCGACGCGCTTGCGGCGACGTAGAAGCGAACGGACATGGCGGCTCCGGGGCTGGAGGCGGCCATTCACACTGCCGCCGGCTCGCCTGTCAATCAGCCGAACGGGCGGGCGATCAGCTTCCCCCTTCGCGGCCGTGCACGTTCTCGAAAAACAGGTCCTTCCAGCTTCTCGGGCGGTTCTTCACCCGCCCGATGCGGTGCATGAACTCGGCGGTGCGCAGCACGCGATGCGGCGTCACGGTGAACACGATGCGCGGGTCCTCGAGGATCGCGAGGATCTCCTCGACGGTCTCGGAGGCGTTTCCGAGGCGCTTGTACACAGCGGCGGCCGCCCGCTTGTCGCGCCGGATCAGCTCGATGGCCTCCTCGAGCGCCTCGACGAAGGCCCGGTACGCCTTCGGGTTCTCGTCGAGGAACTGCATCCGCGTCCACACGACGTTGAGCGTCGCGGGGCCGCCCAGGACGTCGTACGTGGAGAGGATGGAGTGCAGCGGCGCTTTCGCCAGCTCCCGTTCCATGAAGGGCGGCGAGGAGAAGTGGCCGGTGATGCCGCCGCTGCCCGACAGCAGCGCCACGGTGGCGTCCGGGTGTGCCATGCCGACTGTGAGGGAGTCGAGCTTCTCGTACTCCTGATCCCCGAATTCCTTCGCGGCGGCCATTTCCAGCGCGAGCGCCTGGTTCGAGATCTTCACGGCGGTAACTGCGATCTTGTCCTGCGGTCCGAGGTCGCGGATCGACTTCACCTCCGGCCTGCTCACCACTAGCTCGTTGGGCATGTCTCCAAGCGCGCCGATACCGCGCACCTCCCCGACCGTTCCGCGCGTCTTGGACCAAAGCGTCACGAGAGAGGGCACGCCACCCGCCGCGAAGTCGAGCTTCCCCGCGAGGAGCGCGTCGTTGATGGCGTTGACGGCGCCAAGCTTGATCCACGTCACCTGGAACGCGGCCATCCCGAGGTGCCGCGCATGGGCTTCGACCAGGCCGCGGTCCCGCATGATCATCAACGGTAGGAAGCTGAGCCCGTACTGCTCGGCCACCCGGATCTCGCTGCGCTCGGCCCGCGCAGCGCCCGCGACCAGGAGGATCAGTCCCACGAGCTTGACTCGCCGTGACAGTGTCATCGAGCACCTCGCCGCGTCGCGATGGTATCCCGGGCCGGGATTGTAGTATCGGGGGGCGCTGCCGGGCGCGCGGAGGCTCATCCCTGATGCGTTGCCATCGCTCGATCGCCGCCTGCGCGTCGTCGATCGTGCTCGCCGCGGCGACCTGGGCTTGCCATACGCTTCCGGTCGACCATGCATGGCAAGGATCGGCGGCCGCTCGCGACTCGACGATCGAGTGCGGTACACCGGCCGAATGTGCGGCCCGCGGGCGGGCGTTCGCCAGCGGCGACGGAGTGCCGCAGAGCTGGACGGTCGCGCGAGAGCTCCTCGAGTACGCCTGCGATCTGCGAGAGGCGGACGGCTGCGCGATGCTCGGAGCCTTGGTCCGGTTCGGCCTGGGCGGGACCCAAAACCTCCTGCGCGCGATCGCGTTACGAGAGAAGGCTTGCGAGCTCGGCAACCACGACGCCTGCGCGGGCCGGGGCGAGAAGGAGCGTGGCCTCTATATCGCGCAGCTCGACGATTCGTGCCGGCTCGGGAGCGGAACCGGCTGCACCTCGCTGGGCGTGAGCTACGAGAACGGCTCCGGCGTGACGCGCGATCTCGCGCATGCGAGTGCCCTCTACGAGAAGGCGTGCGAGATCGGCGATGCGAGGGGGTGCGTCTACCTGGCGATCAATGTGTCGCGCGGCGACGGCGCCAGGCGGGATTGGGCGCGAGTGAATCGCTTCTACGAGAAGGGATGCGCGCTGGGCAGCGGGCAAGGGTGCACGGGAATTGGCTACAGTTACGACAAGGGCCTGGGACTTCTGCGAGACGAAGTGCGCGCCACGTCGCTGTATGACAAGGCCTGCGCGCTCGGCGATGGCATGGGATGCGGGAACCTCGGACTGCAGTACGACTCCGGCACCGGCGTGCCGAAGGACGTTGCCCGAGCGAACGTTCTTTTCGAGAAGGCCTGCCAACTGGACTACGGTCAGGCCTGCACGAACCTGGGCTACAGCCAGGAAACGGGGAGAGGCGTCGCCAAGGACCTCGACGGCGCGGCAGCGCTGTACGAAAAGGCATGCGGTCTCGCCAACGGCACCGGCTGCTCCAATCTCGGGTATCTGCACGAACGAGGCACGGGAGTCTCACGGAGCGTGGAGCGCGCGAATGAGCTCTACCAAAGGGCGTGCGACCTCGGCGACGGTCGCGGCTGCGTCAACCTCGGTCTCAATCATGAGAAGGGAGAGGGAGCGGCGCAGGATTGGGCACGGGCGAACTCTCTCTTTGAAATAGGGTGCGGGATTCCCCACGGCCGGGCATGCACGAGCCTCGGATTCAATTACGACCACGGAAACGGCGTGCGGCAGGATGCGCGCCGCGCAGTCACCCTGTACGAGAGGGCGTGCGAGCTCGGCGACGGACTCGGCTGCAACAACTTGGGATTCAACTACGAGAAGGGCTCCGGTGTCCCGCAGGACTGGGGACGCGCGAATGCACTGTACGAAAAAGCATGCGGACTCGGCGAAGGGGGCGGGTGCACGGGACTGGGACTCGGATACCAGCGAGGCAGCGGGCTCGCGAAGGACGTTGCCCGGGCAATTGCGCTGCTCGGCAAGGGTTGCGAGCTCGGCGACGCGCGCGGGTGCGCGTATCTCGGCTTCGACCACGCCGGCGGCGTGGGCGTGGCGCAAGACCACAGGCGGGCCAACGAGCTCTGGGAGAGAGCGTGCACGCTCGGCAATGCACTGGGCTGCCATGGCCTCGCGCTCAGTTATTCGACCGGCGAAGGGGTCGGCCAGGATTGGGCGAAGGCGAACGACCTCTATGAGAAATCCTGCGGCCTCGGCGAAGCCATGGCGTGCACCAATCTCGGCGGCAGTCATGCGGATGGCAACGGCGTACCCAAGGATCGCGCGCGGGCCGCGACGCTCTTCGCAAAAGGCTGTGAGCTGGGAAATCCGCGCGGATGCACACTGCTCGGCGCGCTCCATGCGAACGGGACCGGCGTGGCGCGGGACATGAAACGCGCCAATCAGCTGTACGAAAAGGCTTGCGAGCTCGACGATGCATTGGGATGCCGGCTGCTCGGAGTCAACTACGGCTGGGGTGTCGGTGTCGCGCAGGATTGGCGCCGGGCCGCCCAACTGTACGAGCGCGCGTGCAACGGCAAGGACGGGTTTGCCTGCAACGAGCTTGGCTGGAGCTACCAGACCGGCAAGGGAGTCCCCGAGGACCGTGCGGTCGCGAACGACCTGTACGAAAAGGGTTGTAGCCTGGGGGACTTCAAGGCGTGCAACAACCTCGCCTCCGCATACGAGGATGGCAGCGAGGTATCGAAGGATCCGCGCCGGGCGAGGACGCTGTGGCAGAGGGGCTGCGACCTGGGTGGCGGAAGCGCGTGCGGCCAACTCGGCACGAAGTACGCGAAGGGCGTCGAGGTCCCGCAGGACTGGGCGCGAGCGAACGCGCTCTACGAGAAGGGGTGCGAGTTGGACAGCGCGTTCTCGTGCTCATGGCTGGGTCTGAGCTACGAGAAGGGCACCGGGGTGGCGCAGGATGCGTCACGCGCCGGCGAGATCTATCGGAAAGAGCGCAGGCTCTACGACGCCGGATGCGAGAACGGCGATGCAGCCGCGTGCAGCGCCCTTGCGGCCGTGTACGAGAAGGGTCGTGGCGTGGCCGCGGACCAGGTCAAAGCACGATCGCTGCGAACGAAAGCCTGTCAGATGGGCCGCCAGGAGGATTGCCGAAGTCCGCGGTGACCTTCCGAGGCCTAGGGGCGTGGGTCCGGTTCGCGCGCACCGCGGGACTGCAGCAGCTTCGCCGCGGCGAAGTGGCCGGCCTTGCGCGCGACCGCCAGCGGAGTGCGGCCCTCCTTGCCACCGCGGGAGTTCGGGTCGGCGCCCGCATCGAGCAGAAGCGCGATCAGCTTCTTGCAACCGAGGGCGGCGCGGGCTCCTTCGAGCCCCGCCGCCCTCGCTCTTTGACGACCCGGCGACGAAGGCTAACGCATCGCTCCCCTGCAAATTGCCGGGGCGCATCTCGCGGCATGACGCTTGCTGATCCTGGGAACGCGGGTCTCATTGGGGGCGAGCCGGGATGTCAGCAGTAGAACAGACGCGACCGCAGATGGCCTTGGTATTCAAGTGAGATTGCGGATAAGTGCGTCACCGACAATGCCATGACGTCCCTGGGCGGACAGACGTTTTGGCTGCAAAGCCTATGGTCCAATGTGGACCACCGGTGCGTCAGGTAAGCGTGCTGCGCGGCGTCCGGTCGGTTGCGGTGCTGAAGAAGCGCCTCTTCTGACCGGCCCGTGTCAGAAGAAGCTGCCGAACGTAATGTAGAAGCTCGCGGAGCGCTCCGACGAGGTGCCGACGTCGAGGCGCAGCACGAACTCGCGGTGGTACGCGCGGAGGCCGCCGCCTGCGCCGGTGTGGAAGTTGAAGAAGCGCCCGTCGTTGCCCAGCAGCTGCCAGACCCGGCCCGTGTCGACGAACGCGACCACCCCGAACGACACGCGTCGGTCCAGCAAGCGCGCGTCGGCCAGCCGGACGCGCGCCTCGGCGGTGCCCAGCGCCTTGACCCGGCCGATGAAGCGCGCTTTCGGGATCCCGCGCACGCTCCGCTCTCCTCCGACGCCTTCGAGCGGATCGACGCCGCCGAAGCGCGCCAGCTCGAAGAGCGGAGTGCCCGGCGTGAGCGCGTCGCCCAGGACGCGGGCGGCGAGCACCACGCGGCTCCCAATGGGGACGAACCCCAGCGCGCGAGCGGTGCCGCCCAGATAGGAGTGCTCCGAGGCCATGCCCCGCTGCGATCCGCGCAACGCCGCCTCCAGCAGGTATCCCCCGGTGGGCATCGCCTCGCCCTTGCGGCGATCGAGCAGGACGCCGAAGCCGAACGACAGCTCCTCGCCGCCCTCGCTGCCGGGGGGCCGCTCCAGCGCGAGCAGCGATCCGTCGAAAGCCTCGATGTGCAGGCTGAGGTACCGGGCGAAGGCGGAGAGGCGCACGCCCGAGTCGCTGACGGGGAGGGTGAAGGCGATGTTCGCTTGCGGGTACCGGCGCAGGTAGCTGAACGGGTGCTCGCCGAAGAGGCCCGGGTGATCGGCGACGTTGCTCGAGCTGTCGTTGCCCAACCCGTAATAGGGGGCGTTCAGCTCGCGGTGGTACTCGGCGCCGAGCCACAGCCTGAGCGGGGTGCCGAAGAGGCGCGGCACGTCGAGGCGCAGGTAATGGCTCTGCACGCCCGCGGTGCTGAAGAGAACCTGCGCCCCGAGCGCCGCTTTGTAGGGCTCCACGCGGCCGAGCCACTGCGCCTGCACCACCACCCCGCCGGCGAGGCCGTCGTCGGAGTTGTAGCTCGCGATCGGAAGCGCCAGCCAATCGACCGACGCTGCCACGGCGGCGGCGAGCGCGAAAGCAGCGAGCATGGGCCGTCGACGAGACTACAACGCATCCAAGATCGGCCACAAAGCGCAGCGCCGGCCAGTCCGGCGGCGATTGGTCACGCGGCCAGCTTCCATGCACCCAGCACGAGCAGCAAGACGCCCGCGATCGTGCTCAGGCGGGTGGCGTGCGGGATCTCCCTCTCGACCACCAGGAGCACGGTCAGCGCGGCCATCCAGGAGAGGCTCATCACGCCGGTGGCGAAGGGGACCAGCATGAGAAGTCCGCAGCAGGCGATCGAGGACATGCTCGCGCGAAATCCGCCGAAAAGGCCGCCCGTCCCGTCGGCAGTGAAGGACGCCTCGCGGCAGCGCGAAAGGCACGCCTGGCGGAGTGGCGAGAGCTGCGCGAGCCCGGCCGCGAACAGCAGCGCGGCCGCGAGCCAGCGGCTGCTCGTCGCCATGCCCGCGTCCATCCAGCCGGCGGCGTGCAGCCTTTGCTGAAGACCCGCCGCGCCCAGGCCGAAGGCCAGCCAGGGCAGGAGATATCCCGCCAGGAATGCCCCCGTGTCGCGGAGGCCGCGCGCGAGCCGCAAGAGGGATGCCGCCTCGACGGGCACCATCATGGCGACGGCCATCGCCGCCCACATCACGAACAGCGCGGCGAGCCCGCCGTGGTGCTCGGCGTGACCCTCCGTGGCCGCGCCGAGGAGCAGCGTTCCCGCCCAGCCAGCCGCCACGACCCCGGCGAGCACGAGCGGGACCGCTAGGCGCCCGCGTCGCA
>Ga0137397_10003533_pt1 | contig 10884 bp, 10 predicted proteins | sample czorhiz116metaG_FD_106658 | JGI IMG/M metagenome (GOLD analysis project Ga0137397, IMG submission 106658) | Vadose zone soil microbial communities from Angelo Coast Range Reserve, California, USA - czorhiz1.16 metaG | ecosystem: Environmental > Terrestrial > Soil > Vadose zone | place: USA...
GAGCTGCAGTTTGCGAACGACGCCCTTCGCACTCGCCTCGTCGGAAGAATCTTGCGTGTGGTCGATTTCTTCGTTGTTCATACGCTGATTAATCATCGAGAATTTATACAGGGCATTCTAGCGAAATTGCAGCGGTCAATACAGAACGTGCTCAGGTCGCTACTGGCTGTTAGCACTGAAGTCAGTTTGCGCTCGCTCGCTATCAAGCTCAAGAGGGCCAGTATCGACGTTATGTCCAGCACTCCGTCGCTACCCGCTCTTATTGCTGTACCCTGTCTGGCGACTTTCAGTCTGGGCGGATAGAATGGCTTTGAATTGTAAGTTTTGCAGCAACAATTATCCGCGCATTTCTCGTCGTATCAACAGCGCGGCGGAAAGGTTTGTCTTATGGATGAATTTGACCGCTACCGGGCGGACATGAACGAAAAGCTACTCGGGAGCAACCATCTGGGCCTCAAACGGTTTTTCGCGCTCGACACGCAGGCCTACGAAGATGGCGCCCTCGACAAACGTACTAAAGAACTCCTGGGTTTGGTCGCATCGATAGTGCTTCGCTGTGATGATTGTATTACTTATCACATCAAACAGTGTGTAACCGCGGGAGTAACAAGGCCCGAGTTTCTCGATGTTTTTAATGTGGCGCTCGTGGTCGGCGGCTCGATAACAATTCCACATCTGCGCCGCGCCGTTGATCGCCTTGACGCAACTCTTGAGAGCAAAGATGACGAGACGGCAACACCGCACCAACACGATTGAATTGACGAGAAAGGTCTTCGACGGGGCAAATATAAAAATGAAACTGAGTGGAATCCCCAATCATATCAGTTTAGATAGCGGACCTCTCCGCCCCGTTGCAGCGGGAGCACAAGCCCTACTAAACGGACGACACTGAGCGCGAGTTCCTAAAGAGGCGCAATATTGAGAAAACGATTATCGAAAGGTTCAAACGTCGCGATTGTGATGGTCGTTTTGCTCAGCGACGTCGCAGTTCTCTCAGCTCAATCTCTTCCCAATCTTTTGAAAGGCTCGGATATGTCCATCCAGGAAAAGGCTCGCGTGCGCGCGCCAGAGATTACCGGCGGTCGCGGTTGGCTCAACACTGACAAGCCACTTTCGCTTGCTGCGCTTAAAGGCAAAGTTGTGCTGCTGGATTTCTGGACCTACGGCTGCATTAACTGCATTCACATCATTCCCGATCTCAAGAAGCTCGAAGCAAAGTACCCAAACCAGCTTGTGGTCATCGGCGTTCATTCCGCAAAGTTTGACAATGAAAAAGAAACGGAAAATATCCGGCGGATTATTCTGCGATACGAATTGGAACATCCCGTTTACAACGATGCTGAGTTCAAGGTTTGGCAAAGCTACGGTATTCGTGCCTGGCCGACTCAGATCTTGATCGATCCCGGCGGCTACGTCCTTGGTTCCGTATCGGGCGAAGGAAACTACGAGCTCATTGATCAAGTGGTCGGCAAGGTGGTGGCCGAGTTTCGCCAACGCGGCGAATTGAATGAAGAGCCACTCAAACTAACGCTCGAGCGCGCGAAAGTTGGCGATGTACCACTGGCTTTCCCCGGAAAGATTCTGGCCGATCAAAAAAGCGATCGCCTGTTTATCGCTGATTCAAACCACAACCGCATCGTGATCACCAAACTCGACGGTACACTGATCGATGTCATAGGAAACGGTGCGGCTGGAGCGGCGGATGGATCATTTGAGAAAGCGAGTCTCTATCGACCCCAGGGGATGGCGCTTGACGGCGAGAGTCTTTATGTTGCGGATACAGAAAACCATTTGATTCGCCGGGTGGACCTCAAGGCGAAGACCGTAGAAACCGTCGCGGGCACCGGGAAACAATCGCAGGACTATTTCAAGCACGGTCCGGCACGCACGATCGCGTTGAGTTCGCCCTGGGATTTGCAATTGGTAGCACGGCAGCTTTACATCACGATGGCCGGTCCACACCAAATCTGGAAAATGGATCTCGACAAACAAGAAATCTCGACTTTCGCCGGATCCGGCCGGGAAGCTCGTAAAGATGGGCAGTTGCTCGAGGCAGCATTCGCACAGCCTTCAGGCATAGCTTCCGATGGCAATCACCTTTATGTGGCTGATAGCGAGTCAAACATTATCCGCGCGATCAATATCGCGAGTGGTGAGGTGAAAACCCTCGTGGGCGGCGACTTATTTGAGTTTGGCGATACGGATGGCACCGGCGATGACGTTCGTTTGCAACATCCGCTTGGCGTGCTCGCGGTCGGCGACAAAATATTGATCGCCGATACCTACAATCACAAGGTCAAGGAACTCGACGTCAAACAACGGTCGGTCAAAACATTTCTCGGCCGCGGAAAGCCGGGTCAGGTTGATGGCGCTTCACCTTCATTCTATGAGCCGGGCGGGTTGAGCGTAGCAAACGGTAGACTCTACGTGGCTGATACAAACAATCATGCCATTCGAGTCGTTGACCTAAAGACCAGGGAAACGTCCACCCTAAACATCAAGGGACTTCAGCCGCCCGCACCGGGCGCGGTAGCATCGTTAACAGAAAGTGAAAGCGGTCCGAATGCGGAAGAGATCAAGCTTGCTCCGCAAATCTTGCATTCAGGCAATGACGCCGAGCTGGTGGCTCAGGTTGAGTTGCCTCCAGGTTACCATCTCAATCCTTCCGCACCGCAGCGTTACCGGGTTTCGGTGGAGAATGGCCCTCGCCAACTCGGGTTAGTGTCTGAAACTGAGCTTGGCGCAATCGGGCACGACAAAGTCGTAAGTCGGTCGCTAAAGAATCTCCAACTACCTTTACGTATTCCAGTTCGGACATTTGAGCCCGGCACCGCTGAACTTCGTTTGCAGCTTACACTCTTCTATTGCCGCGAAGACAACACCGGAACCTGCCGAATAAAGACGCTCATGTGGCGCGTTCCTGTAGAGGTCAAGAACGACGCGAGCGGGCCAAGCCAAATCAGCGTTCAGGCTAAGCTTGGCGCTGATTAACAGCGACTCCGCTGCCTCGTAGTGCGGCGGCAGACTCGCTTGCCAATGCGATAACGCGGTTCGACTTGCTCCTCGTGCGCGAGGCGAGTACCATCAGTTTCCCCTAATTTTAGTTTGAGGAGTGAAAGCCGTGGCTGACCAACCAGGAGCGAAAGCTGTGACTGACAAACCGTTTCTTACTGACATCAAAACTTTGCGCGAGCGGGCCCGCCAACACATCGAGAATGGGGCGGTTACCGAAGGCTACACGGCCGACCGCGAGACAGCAGTGAAAATTTTGAATGAAGCCCTGGCCACCGAAATCGTCTGCGTTCTCCGGTACCGGCGGCATTATTTCATGGCCAGCGGCATTCACGCGGAAGGCGTGGCAGCTGAGTTTCTCCAGCATTCCAATGAGGAACAGGCCCACGCGGACCAAATCGCCGCCCGCATCGTTCAGCTTAACGGCGAGCCGGACTTCAATCCGGCTGGCTTACTCACAAAGAGTCATGCTGAATACGCCGAAGGGGATACGCTTCTCGATATGGTAAAGGAAGATCTGGTCGCGGAGCGGATTGCCATTGACAGTTATCGCGAGATGATCCAGTACTTCGGAAACGACGATCCGACTTCGCGACGCATGCTCGAAGGTATTCTGGCGATGGAAGAGGAACACGCCGACGACCTGGTCAACTTGCTTAAAGATATTGGCCAATAGAGTCGTAATTCCCTGGTGGCCTCCATATATTTCTTTCGGAGACTTCTCCGTTTGAATTTGCAATAGCTTTCCGAAATCCTGGCGTGATGCTTTGCTCTATGAGAAGAAGCATCACGCTTGTTAGCGTAAACCGCCTTGAGTAATAGTCCACCAGCCGAAAAAGGTCGGAGTGCCGCAGAGGGCCGGCCCTCAATGTGTCGCGGTTGCGGCTCAATTGTGGGCGCGGGTCAAAAAGAATGCGCAGTCTGCGGTGCATCGGTTTCGAGTAGTCCCACAACCACCAATAAACCGAACGCAGTTGTTGCTGACAGCGAGACGTTGCGATTTGCGAGGGCGGTCTTAGACCGGCCGTACAAGTTCACGATCGTTCTGCTGGTCGCGAATATCTTCGTTTTCCTGCTGATGTGGCAGGCAAGCGGAATTCCCTTTAGCGTATTAGCCCCTTTGCCTAACGAGGTGCTAATACTCTTCGGCGCCAAGCTGAATTATTTCATCCAGACCAAGCATCAATGGTGGCGTTTTGTCACGCCCATGTTCGTACACGTCAATCTTCTGCATTTGATGGTGAACATGTACAGTCTCTGGATCGTGGGCCCCTATGTTGAGAAGCTTTACGGTTCCGCAAAGTTCGTAGTGTTTTGGGTGTCGACCGGCGTGGCCGGAGTTGTTGCCAGCTATCTGACTGTCAGGCCCGGAATGTCGGTAGGTCCGGTCGCTCGCTTCCTTTTCAAAACTGCCGACGATCCCTCTGCCGGCGCTTCAGGAGCGCTCTTTGGGCTGGTCGGAGTCTTGTTTGTTTTTGGCATCAAGTTTCGCCACGAATTGCCCGAAGGTTTCAAGCGTGCGTTCGGCACAGGAATGCTTCCGATCATTCTGATCAACTTGTTCATCGGTTATCTGGGTCGTGGGTTTATTGACAATGCCGCGCATCTCGGCGGACTCGTTTCTGGAGCAATGCTGGCCCTTGTGGTCGACTATCGGAGGCCCGGTGAGAGATCTGGAATCGCCGTAACCTGGCAAGTACTTCAAATCGCGGCGATTGCTCTTGTGGCTGTCAGTTTTCTCAAGACGGCGCAGCATTTTAGAGATCCGCTGCCGGCTTCGCTGACTAACCAAACGCTTCAGCTTCCTGATCAGACCAAGTTTGTTTCGTTCGCGAAGGCCATGAATGATGCGCAGGAGGCATTTTACTTTGTCATTAAGGATCACGACGTAACGCGAGCCGAGAGCGCTGTGAAAGCATTGGAGTCGGCCCCATCGCTCGATCCAAAAGCGGACGAGTTAAGAGAGCGGCTTAAGAATTTGCTGCTCAAAGCTAAGGCGCTTGACGCATCATCGGCAAAGGACTCCACCAAACCGATGCCCCGGAATTCTCAACAGCCGCAAGCCGAACTGACGACAGATTTCGTCTCATGGAGCAAGGAGTACAATACCTGGCTGAAAACTACCGGGAGAACCTACGGTTTGGTCGAAGAGTCTGAGACAGAGTCGTCACCGAAGTAGTCGTAAAGCAAACTGTCAGTTTGCGAACTGCTCAGGCGGCGCCAACTAAGAGTTTTGCGTTACAACCAACAAGAGGAGACCGAGGAGAGATGGAAATTAAGAAGGTGGGAGTATTGGGTTGTGGGTTAATGGGCTCTGGTATCGCCCAGACGGCGGCGAGCGCCGGGTTTGAGACTGTCGTTAGTGAAATCTCCGAGGAGTTGCTTCAGAAAGGATTTGCTGGAATTGAAAAGTCGCTTTCCAGGTTTGCCGAGAAAGGCACCATCACCACCGAACAGCAAAAGGCCACGCGCGACCGTTTAGCCGGCACTACTTCGTTCGAAGACCTTGCCGATTGCGACATCGTGATCGAAGCGATTATTGAAAACATCGAAGAGAAAAGAAGAACCTATGCGGAACTCGATCGCATCTGCAAGCCGGAGACTATTTTCGCCTCGAACACTTCATCTATCTCCATTACTGAGATGATGACGGCGACCTCGCCTGAGCGCCAGAAACGGTTTGTTGGTCTGCACTTTTTCAATCCAGTGCCAATCATGAAGCTGGTTGAAGTGGTAAGGACAATCCTCACCGACGAGAACATCTATGAGCAGGCGATCGAGTTTGGCAAACGACTGGGCAAAGTGCCGGTGAGGGCCAACGACACCACCGGCTTCATCGTCAATCGCCTGCTCGTCCCTTACATGCTGGATGCGATTCGCGCTCTCGAGGAAGGCGTCGGTTCGATTGTGGACATTGATGCCTCGATGAAGCTGGGGCTGGGTTATCCGATGGGCCCTTTCACACTCGGTGACTTTGTTGGCCTGGATACGACCTACTACATTGCCGAGATCATGTTCAATGAATTTCGCGAGAAGCGCTTCGCGCCGCCGCCATTATTGAAGCGCATGGTGCTGGCGGGTTTGTACGGGCGCAAGTCAGGACGTGGATTCTATGACTATACGAAGGATCCGAAAAACCCAACTCCCATGAAGCTGGTGTAGCTCAGTGTCGAGAGCGGAAGCGGCTGAGCTAGAAGAGCGGGGGCGAGCCCACCTTCCTGACCATGAGCTGATCAACATAGAATTTCTTATTCTTTGCTTGAGAGGCTTTCAAGGTGCAATTAGCCAAACTGGTTGAGCAGTCTCATGGTCAGGAGGCGGGCTTGCCCCCGTTCTTGATTCGAAACAATGGATTCACCTTTCGTTATCACAGAGCGGAGAGATTCAGTTGGGTTTATCCGCCTAAACCGCCCAGAAAAGCTCAATGCACTCTCGCGGGAGATGATTCTCGCCCTCGCCGAGATCTTCACAAACATCGAGAACCAACCCGACTTGCGCGCCATCATCCTCACCGGGGCAGGCAATGAAGCGTTCTGTGCCGGGACTGACATAGCGGAGTTAACCGAACTTACAACAATTCAGGCGCTGGAGGTTGCTGAACGTGGTCAGTCGCTTTGCAATCTAATCGACAGCTGCCGTGTACCGGTGATTGCAGCAGTCAATGGCATCGCCGCAGGCGGTGGCTGTGAGTTGGCCCTCGCGTGTCATATGCGAATGGCTTCGACAAACGCGTCGTTCAGTTTGCCGGAAGCGAAGCTGGGCATCATTCCCGGGTATGGCGGGACGCAGCGCCTGGCGCGCGAGATAGGTCGGGGCCGCGCACTCGAGATAATTCTGACCGGGAGAACAGTCCGTGTCGAAGAAGCTCTGCGAATCGGGTTGACTAACCGTGTCGCCAAGACCGGAGGCCTCTTGACTGAGGCGGAATCGTTAGCGAGAGGGATTTCAAACCTGGCGCCGCTCGCGATTCGCGCCTGTCTCCAAGCCGTGACTCGCGGCATTGAGCTGCCACTAGCCGAAGGCCTGGCTCTGGAGGCACAACTCTTTTCCAGCCTGTTTGCCACGAACGACGTGCGCGAAGGCACGCGCGCTTTTCTCGAGAAGCGACAACCAGTCTTCAAGGGAAGCTAGAAGTTTACCGTAGAAGATTTAGCTTGCGTCTTTCGGCAGTCTGCAACCTAAAGGTTGAACTCTGACCTTCAACTATACCCCTAACTTGCTGCTCCGAAACGCATCACCTATACTCGGAAATGTCCTGGTAAACAGCAGGGAACGGAGCCGATAGTTCTTGCAGCCTGTAATTCACGAAGGTCATCTTAACGGTCATGGATTTCGTTTCGCGATTGTTGCCAGTCGGTGGAACGACTTCATTAGCTCTCGCCTCGTCGATGGCGCGCTTGATGCTCTGGAGCGTCTGGGCGCCGATGAAAAACTGGTTGAGATCTACAAAGTTCCAGGATCTTTTGAGATACCCCTGCTGGCTCTAAAGCTCGCCGGATCGGGGAAATTTGATGCGGTCATTTGCCTCGGTACAATTATCCGGGGCCAGACTCCGCATTTCGAGTACATTGCAAGTGAAGTCGCAAGCGGCATCGCGCAGGCAGGTTTGCAAACCGGCGTGCCTGTAATTTTTGGAGTTGTAACTGCCGACACGGTAGACCAGGCAATTGACCGTGCGGGCGTCAAGCTGGGCAACAAGGGTTTTGAGGCCGGCACAACGGCAGTTGAGTTAGTAAATCTTTATAAGACAGCTTTTGGAAAAGGATGAAGAATGAAGGATGAGGGATCAAGGATTTGAAAAACGATTTTCATCCTTCAGCCCTTATCCTTCATCCTTGAAGTATTATGGGCTCGCGACGTAAGGCGCGCGAATGCGCCTTGCAAATGCTCTTTGCGGCTGATATTGCCGACGCTGTCCCAGACGAAGTCCTCCGTACCTACTGGGCGGAATTGGACGACTCTGAGACGGAAGAGGCTGCGCGTGAATTCGCGACTCGCCTCGCCGCGGGAACACTTGCCAACCTGGGCGCGTTGGACGAGCGCATCCGTTCGCGCGCCGAACACTGGCGCATCCCGCGCATGGCGATTGTCGATCGCAACATTCTCCGTCTCGCCGTTTACGAGTTTCTTTACGAACCTACTCCTCGCACCGTCGCCATCAATGAAGCACTCGAAATCGCCCGTCGCTTTTCCACCTACGAAGCTACTCAGTTTATTAACGGCATTCTCGATGCGATAAAACGCGACCTGGACGAGCAGCAGCCGCAAGAAGGCATCGTATCGGAGGAATCTGAATCCGAACCTGAATCAGACTCTGAAGCCGAGCCGCCCGCGGACGATGAACATTCCGCCTCGTCTGCATAAACACAGCCCATACGATCGCTCCGTCTATTCCTCTATTCACTATTCACGATTTACCCTTTACTATCCTTTCGTGGACCAAACACAACACGAATTTCTGGTAGAGCTTGAGGAGTTGGTCGAGCTTGCCTTTGCGGACTTAAGCGAACTGCGCGTTTGCCTGACTGATGGACGGGCGAGACGGGAGCAGCGCGAGTTGGTGGACCGAATCTTCAGGCGGGTCCACAGCATTAAAGGCTCTGCCGCGTCGGGTGGACCCGAAGTTGTCAGCCAAATTGCCCATGAGTTTGAGAATGTGCTTGACGCTGTTCGAGGGCGAAGAACTTCTCTCAACGACGAAGTGCTGAATACGTGTGAAAGCGCCATCGAGGCACTCTCCGAAAGTCTTAGTCAGGCGGCTTTGGGAACGGCCAAGCCATTTCCCGGCGTACTACTCGATCGACTGCAAGCGGCGGCCCAAGGCGCAGCAAAGGATCCAGGCAGTGATACCGAAGAAACCCTCAAGAATATTCCATTCGAAATATGGGAGTCACTAACTCAGGCTGATAAACATCGCCTGGTCAGCATTGTCGAGGAAGGAACTCCGCTTTTCCTGGTCGCTACCAGTTTTGACCTGAGCAATTTTGATAAAGAATTCTCTCGCCTGAGGGAGAAACTTTCTGAGCTTGGCGAAGTGATCTCAACTTCACCAACTGTTGACGATGCGCATCCCGGAAAGATCAACTTTCGGATCCTCTATGCCAGCGAAATTGAGACTCAGACCTTGCAGGCAAGTGTTAGCGAGTTTTCGGATGTAGTCTTCAACGAAGTAAAAGACGACGGAGGAGCTCACCTTCCCGAGGACGATGAACTGGCCCCAACATATGCTTCCGTTTCGTCTCTGGCGAATTTTGTTCGTACAGACCTGGAAACTCTCGACCGTCTTATTTCCTCGACGCATGAACTTCTGCGAACGACCTCAAATGCTCTCAGCTTCGCCCTCCGCCAGGAGGAAATAACGCCCTCCGCGCGCGCGGAACTCCTGGGGTTGGACCAGCAGATTCGAAAGTCTTTCATGGGTGTAGAAGATGGACTGATTAAGCTGCGCATGGTTTCACTGGGCCCGACTCTCCAACGTTTAGCGCGCGCCGGCCGGGCAGCTGCGCGACTCGCCGGTAAGGACATTGATTTCGAAATTGTCGGGGGGGATATTGAACTCGACAAACTGCTGGTGGATGCGATCGCCGATCCACTTATGCATCTTGTTCGTAACGCGGTGGACCACGGTATTGAAGCTGTTGAGACGCGCCTTCAGACGGGCAAGAAAGAACGCGGGACTGTTCGCATTGAAGCGGTCAACGAGGGCAGCCAATCCAGAGTTAGAGTGACCGATGATGGGCGCGGCATAGATCCTCTGGTGATTGCAGCAGCAGCAATGAGATTGGGGATGGTCCAAACGGAATCCGGCCTCGATTTCGAACGCAGCTTGCGGCTGATCTTTCGTCCGGGATTCACCACCCTTGAATCGGTATCAAATGTTTCAGGTCGCGGTGTAGGCCTCGATGTAGTTGAAACTGCGGTCGAACACGTTGGGGGTGAGTTGAGAGTTTCCAGCAAACCTACCGAGGGCACGACGTTTGAGATTCATTTGCCGGTAACCTTTGGGCTTATTGAGGCGACCGTTTTTGTTTCAGGCGCCAATCGTTATTGCATTCCGGCGAGCCAGACCCTGGTTAGCCGGAGTATTGGCACTGGCGACAGCACCGGAGCAAAGGCCACACCTGAGGCAGAACCGGGCAAGGCCGAAGGTTCCGGCGAGGGTGAGTTGCCACCGATTTCCATGCGCCAACTACTTGGCCAGTCTCCTCGAGAGACATCAGGGCCGACGGATTCGCACGGAGAATCCCAACTTATGACGTGCCAATTCTCAGAGGACCATGCGGGCGCCGGCGGCAGTGCCATGAAGTGTATTGGTGTTCTCGTCGATGCAGTCGTAGGCACTGAGGAGGTGCTGGTTCGAACCTTAGGCCGACATGCGGGACGCTGGTACGGTGTCGCGGGTGCGACGGAGTTACGTGATGGCACGGTGGCGCTGGTGCTGGATCTGCCGGGATTGCTTAGCGGTTCAGAATGAGATTTCTTTGAGTGCCCGGAGTTCCCCATGATCAAGTCGTTCCGTCATAAAGGGCTCAAGGCGTTTTTTGAGAATGGAAACAAACGTGGCATATCGCCCGGCTTGGCAGCCAGAATCGGCCGCCGCTTAGACGTGCTTAACGCAGCGCTACGACTAGGCGATATCGATGCCCACGGATTCGAACTACATCGGCTCAAAGGCGAAAGACAAGACGAGTGGTCGATTTCAGTCAGCGGCAACTGGCGAATAACTTTTCGATTTGCAAAGGGTGATGTTTTCGATATTAATTTAGAGGATTATCATTAGGAGCGAATTATGAGAAATAAGACGAGACGACCGACACATCCCGGAGAACTCTTACGAGAGGAGACTCTCCCGGCTGCCGGACTAACGCAATC
>Ga0137397_10003538_pt1 | contig 10876 bp, 7 predicted proteins | sample czorhiz116metaG_FD_106658 | JGI IMG/M metagenome (GOLD analysis project Ga0137397, IMG submission 106658) | Vadose zone soil microbial communities from Angelo Coast Range Reserve, California, USA - czorhiz1.16 metaG | ecosystem: Environmental > Terrestrial > Soil > Vadose zone | place: USA...
AAAACCCTCGAATGTGAGGGGATCTAGCCACAAAAAGCACAAGAAGCACAAAATTCTTGTGCCTTTTGTGCCTCTTGTGGCTCGTTCCCGTTCTTACTCCAGGTTTTGCAACATTCTCTTTCAGGGAGGGGAATCCGTAGTCGCGGACCCTGACATCCCGATCCTCAAGCAAGCAAAGGCGGAATATGCGAGGCTGCCTACTGCACCCGCAGATGGTCGATGACCGACGTCACTCCTTCGGTTTGCTTCGCCAGCTGCAGCGCACGCTGGCGCTCGGCCTCTGACCCGACGACGCCCGTCAACGTCACCACGGAGCCATTCGTGTCCACGTTGATGTTGCGCGCCTTCACCAGATCGTCCAGAGCCATCTTCGCCTTGATCTTCGCGGTAACGCTGCCGTTCGCGAGCGCGTCCTTCGCCTCATTTGCCGCCGTCGCCGTGGCCTCGCCAACCTTTGCGCCGACCTCACGGGCTTTGTTCGTATCGACCGGGCCCGCGGCGCTTACCGGCGCGTCCGGCAGAACTTGCCCACCGCTGCTCCACCGGCCAAGCAGAAATGCGCCCAGACCGACGAGAACGATAACCACCAGCACCACTTTCACCAGACTCCTGATCATGCACACCTCCCCGCTTCACGAGTGCAGTTTTCATGCCTCGAGCAATTGTTCGGTATGTGGTTGAAACCGATGGATTCGAACGCACAAGGCGGATAATGGACAGGGGCAATCCGCATTCCCATGGGAATTTCACCTTCTTCATTCAAGAATCGGCATTCCAAATTGCAAATCCCGAACGCGTTTGTTAGCTTTGCGCCACCGTTGTAACTATCCCAGGAGAGATGCACATGAAACACGTTGCCACGTTCGTTGGCGTATTGTTCCTTGCACTGGCAGCAGGTTGCAGTTCCCCGCCACTCGCACCGGAAACTCCGGCCGCAGCGGATCCAGGAGCGCCGGTCTTTGACACCATGGAATACAAGATCCGCATGGTGACTGTCGTCGGCGGGCTGAACTATCCATATTCATTCGCATTTCTGCCGGACGGCGGCATCCTCCTGACGGAGATGGAGGGCAAGTTACGTCTCATTCGCGACGGCAAACTCGAGCCGAAGCCGATCGCCGGCATTCCACCCGTCGTTCACGACAAAGCGACCAAGGGATTAATGGATATTGCGCTTCATCCCAGGTTCGCTGAAAACCACTGGGTCTATTTCACGTACGACAAGGCCGGTGGAAAAGGCGTGACGGAAGCCCTCGCCCGTGGGACATTCGACGGCAAGCAGCTGTCCGACGTGAAGGACATCTTTGTTGCCGACGCCTGGGTAACGACTACAGGGCGTCAAAACTCGCGCATCACTTTTGCCCCAGACGGCACAATCTTCATGACCGCAAGTGCCGGCGGTAACCCGTACCTGGCGCACGCCCAGCAATTGGCCGATCACGCGGGCAAGGTCCTGCGGCTGCGCGACGACGGCACAGTGCCTCCCGACAATCCCTTCGTCGGTCAGGCAGGAAAAGCGCCCGAGATCTACACGTACGGTCATCAGAACATTCACGCACTGACCCATCGTCCTGGAACAAACGAGATCTGGTCCATTGAGCACGGCGACGAGGCGAACATCCTGAAGCCCGGCGCCAACTATGGCGTTGGTCTTCCCGAGGGCAAGCCCATTCCGGCCGGAATCCAGGTCACCGCGCCGTACATCTCGTGGGCGAACCCGGACATCCATCCTTCAGGCATCCTCTTCTACACCGGCGACAAGTTCCCGAAATGGCAAGGCAACGTTTTCATCGGCGGCCTGAACAAGGAACAGGTTCACCGCGTCGCGCTGGGCTCGAATGGAGCGGAGGTCCAGGAAAACCTGTTCAGCATGATCGGTCAGTGGGTCCGCGATGTGCGGCAGGGTCCGGATGGACTGATCTACTTCACGACGTACGATAATCCTGATACGCCGGGGACGCTGCGTCGAATCGAACCAGCGCAGTAGAACGCGCGACTGCTATTGCGATTACTGATTCCCCTCCTGTTCAAAGGTGTGAATGAATCGGAAGGCAGGAGGAAGAAACCAGTTCCCCTTCATTGCGAATTCGTTCACAGCTTCTTCCAGGAGGGGGAATCCGTTGCTCGAATAAGCCGGGGCTAACGGGTGCGGGAGATGCCCAGCTTCCGCATTTTCGCCTGGAGCGTTGTTCGCTTCATACCCAGGCGTGCCGCCGCACCACCGGGACCTCCTGCAACCATTTGGCTTCTTCAAGGATATGAAGGATGTGTTCGCGCGCTGTCCATTGATTGCCCTTTTGAAGTGATGCAGTGTACCTCAGCAAACAGCCGGGCCGACAGATTTCGTCAAGCGCTCATCTCGTCTGTGGAAGTAAGTCCTATCTCGAAGTCACCATGTTAGACTTCGAGCGTCCAACGGTCATCTGGAGACGATGCCATGCGTCGAACAGTAGCTGTTTCCCTGATTCCCCTCACTTTTCTGCTCGGATGCAGCCGCCCGGATAAGGCCACGGACAAAGCCGCAGTGATTGGCGCGCCGGTCCAGGGAGATTGGGTCATCGTTCGCTATGAGTCCGAGCCGGATGTTCTGAATCCGCTTTTGCAACGTGCAACCGTCTCGGGTTCCGCCCTGTACGGAGTGAATAGCTCACAGATTTATGAATTTCTGATGGCCTACGATCCCCAAACCTGGTCGATGACAAAACCGTTATTGGTAGAGGGGCCACCTGAAATCTCTGCAGACCATCTGATGTATACCTTCAAGGCCCGCGACGGCGTGAAGTGGCATGATGGCCGGCCATTCATTGCGGAAGACATTCTTTTTACGTTCAAAGCCGCGATGTGTCCTCTTGTCGACTCTGGGAACCTCCGGACCTACCTCACGGATCTCAAGGACGTTCAACTTGAAGGACGCACAATCCGATTTGTGATGAGAGAGCCGAATGTCTTCGATCGATTCAACATCGTCAGTGCTCTGGCGATCCTTCCGAAGCACGTCTTCGATCCGGAAGGGCTGCTTGATGGGTTCGGTTTCAAAGACATCATTGGACCCAAAGGAAAAACAGATCCCAAAATCAAACAATTTGCCGAACAGTTCAACACTCATCCGAGCAATCGAGCTCCGATCGGAACGGGCCCCTACAAATTCGAGAAGTGGGATACCGGCCGGGAGATCGTCCTTGCGAGGAACAATGATTATTGGGGGCAGAAAGCATATCTGGACAAGATCGTCATTCGCATAATCCGCGACTATCCCGCAGCATTAACTGCGCTCAAGGCAGGCGAAGTGGATCTCATGTCCCGGCTATTGCCTGTGCAATACGCGCAGCAGACAAGCGGCCCGGCATTCGACGAGCAGTTTGTGAGAACGAAGTACTCCATTCCAGGCTATTCCTGGATTGGATGGAATGAAGAGCGGCCATTCTTCAAAGACAAGCGTGTACGCCAGGCTCTGACAATGCTGCTGGACAGGCAGAGCCTCATCGATAAGGTCCGGTATGGTCTCGGCGCAATCGGTATAGGTCCGGTCAATGTGAGTTCCCGGGATTTCAACCTCAACATTAAACCCTGGCCGTACGATCCCCGGCGTGCCGTCAAACTGCTCGAGGAAGCCGGCTGGACAGACCACGATGGTGATGGTATCCGCGATAAGGACGGAGTGAAATTCAGCTTCGAGTTCATGGGCGGAGCCAACAGTTCGATGCTTCTGGCACTTTTGCGGGAAGAATTCCGTAAGGCCGGCATCGAGATGACCGAACGGGTCGTCGAGTTCAACGTCCTGGCGGCTGCCGTGAGAGAGCACCGATTTGACGCCACGAGCCTGGGCTGGAGCATCGACCTGACTCAGGATCCTTATCAAATCTGGCACTCGAGTTCGGCCTCGAATGATGGCTCCAATTACATCAGTTTCAAGAATGCGGAATCGGATCGCCTGATCGAGCAAGCTCGCAAGGAATTCGACGACGAGAAGAGAAAACAAATCTACTGGCGATGGCAGGAACTCATTCACGAAGAGCAGCCATACACTTTCCTCTACTATCAGGAGGAGGCGGCTGCCTACAGTAAGAGATTCCAAAATGTGACCTGGTGGCCGCTTCGGCCCGGCTACGATTTGACCTCGTGGTTTGTGCCGAAAGGCTTGCAGAAGTATGGGACAACACCCGCACCCTAACGGAAGCGCAGCTATTTAGTTACGATGGACGAAGCAGGAGGCGTTTCCAAAGAGACACCAGAGCCCACGGACCCTGAGCTGGTCGCGGCATGCCTGTCGGGCGATTCAAGGTCGTGGGAGCGGCTGCTGAAGCGGTACGAACGAATGATTTATTCGGTACCGGTCAGGCTCCACTTCGAAATGGACGAACGACAGGAAGTCTTTCAAAACGTCTGCTGTCGGATTCTCGAGAACCTCCACGCGCTGGTCGACGCCTCCAGGCTTCGGTCCTGGATCCTGACCATCACGATCCGCGAGTGCAATCACCTCATTCATGCAAAATATCTGCGCCGCCGCCACGATCCGGAGAGCTACGCTCTTAGCCTGCAGGATCCAAATGCCGACACGCTCGAGATGTACCTCACCTCGGAGCGCGAACAACTTCTACGGGAAGTCTTCGAGGAACTTCCCGAACGATGCCGCGAACTGGTCCGGATGCTCTTTCTAGCTGATACTAAAACCAAATATGAAGACCTCGCCAAACACTTTGGTCTCTCCATGGAAACGATCGGCAGCTTGCGATACCGCTGTTTGAGCAATCTTCGGCAGCTCCTCCATTCCAGGAACTTATAGACCAGCAAAAATATTTTTTCTTTCCCATGCACGGAAACTCCAGCCCCGCGCACTCTTAGTCAGGGAGGCATATGCACGCCGAGGATCACTTTGACGATGATTTCTTGATGCGCCTGTTGCGCGACCCGGATGAACTTCAACGGTCGGGGCGTGAAAGACACTTCAATGCCTGCGAGAGCTGTAGAGATCAGCTGGAGTCGTACCGGCGTATTCAAGCGTTTCTGCACCGCGAATCGGACTTCGAGGTGCCGCGCGGCTGGGTGAACCGCATGGTGAAGATCTTCGAGGCTGAAGAGCCGGGAGAGTCTTCCACAGCATCGTCGAAGACCTTCGGCTGGCTCTTGTTCGACAGTCTGCTCGCTGATGCTGCCGGCATACGCGCGCCCGCCCGCGCGGCGACTGAAAGGCACCTCATATGGGAGTCGGCGAGATTCCGAGTCGACTTGCTGATTGATTCGGCGGATCCGGACCAGGTCGTGTTCATCGGACAACTCGTGGAAAGACCACCAGGCGACGACGGCCGCCTTGTGGGCGCGACTGTGGAAGTGACGGTCGGAGGGCGCGTATTCAACGGTGAAGTCAATTTCACGGGAGAGTTCGTCGTTCCAGTCGGACGTCTAACTCGAGGCCATCCCGTCGAGATTCACTTCTGGTTCGCGGGCGCCCTCTCCGTGTTTCTTGTGATCCCCTCTTGAGCCGCTATGGAAGAGATCCGCAAACTTGCTCACGAGGTGGGCCAGTTGCTCTATTCCAACCCAAAAGAAGCTCTGCGGCTTGCGGAAAGTGCCGCCGCCATGGCAGCGGCGTCGGAAGATCCCCTGGATGTCGCCATCGTGTTGCGGGCGAAAGGCGCGGCCCTGTCGCGCTGCAATGAAAACCTCGCTGCAGTTGAATGCTTTGACCAGGCGCTGAAGATCTTTGAAGACGCGGGTGATGCGATGGAAGCGACGAAAACGCGGATGAATCGTATCAACGCCTACCTTCTCCTTTCGCGCTTCGATGAAGCGCTGTCGGATTCGGAGATCGTGACTGCCGCCTATCGGGAAGCCGGCGACGAACGCAGGCTGGCCAGGCATCTCATCAATGTGGGCCACATCTTCTTTCGCCTCGATCGATTCGAAGAAAACCTTCAGTGTCTCGATCAAGCGGAAGCCATCCTCAATCGGTTTGAGCCGTCTCCGGACCTGGCGCACTTATACCTCAATCGCGCCGTGGCGCTGACCGCGCTCAATCGCACAAGTCAAGCCCTGGACCTCTTCAAGACCGCCCGGCAAGTCGCGTCCGACTACAACATGCCGGCGATTGCATCCCAGGCGGATTACAACATCTGTTATCTGCATTTCATGCAGGGCCGGTACACCGCCGCTCTCGACGGGCTGGCTGAGGTGAGAGCGAAGATGGTGGAACTCGAAGATCGATGGCACACAGCGCTTTGCGATCTGGACAGAACTGAAATCTATTTGAAGCTGAACATGTACGCGGACGCTCTCGAGCTCGCATCGCTGGCAAAACCGGCGTTCGAAGCGCTGAATATGCAGTATGAGGCCGGCAAGGCAACCGTTTTCATGGCAATAGCGAATGCTCTGCTGGGAAACACGACGGCGGGCAAACGCTTGTTCGATCAATCGCGCCGCATATTTGATTCGAGCGGTAACAGTGTCTGGCTGGCAACGATCGACCTTTATGAAGCAACTGTACACTTCAACAGGAATCAATTTCGCAAAGCCGGAGCATTGTCGAAGGGCGCCTATGATGTGCTCCACGGAGCCGGCCTGCATGGAAAAGCCGTCCACGCAGCATTACTCTGCGCCCGGTCGGCGATGAAGCTTGGAAAGAACGTCAAAGCGCTGCAATACGTCTTTCGCGCTCAGAGCAAATGGCACGAGGCCCCAACAGGGTGGGTCGCAAGCGAAGTCTTCCAGGTGGCGGGCGAGGCACTGGCGGCAACCGACGATAAGGAAGGGGCTGTGCTGGCATACACGCTGGGCATCCGGGAAGTGGAGTATTTGCGCGCGAATATCGGTGTGGATCATCTGCGGGCCATGTTCCTCGGGGATAAACTCAGCTTGTACGAATCGCTGGTCACACTGCAGTTGAGCCTGGCAAGACCCATGCGCGAAGTGTTCGACACCGTCGAACGGGCAAAGTCTCGAACCTTGCTCGACCAGATCGCTGCGAGCGCCGGCACGGTAACGGACCCATCACCGGGAAGTGACGTCGAGGAGCTGCGCGAATTGCGTGAAGAGCTGAACTGGTATTACAGGCGACTCGCCATCGAGGAAGAGAAGGGCCACCCCTTATCCAACGCCAACGTTCAACGACTATTGCAAGAGATTCAAATGCGTGAGCTACGCTTCCGTCGAGTCTTACGCGACACACCCTCGACTTCGAACCTGCCGCTGCAAAGTGTCACCCCATTCAGGCTGGAGGACATTCAAGCAGCCATACCACCCCGGACGGCGATCATTGAGTATTTCGTCATCGACGGCCACTTCATCGCTCTCGTACTGACAGACGATGGCGTCTCAATATCGAAAGCGTTGTGCTCAACCGACGACCTTCTGCAGATCCGGCGCCTTCTCAGTTTTCAGTTCAGCCGGATGAGCATTCCAGAAGGCGAGCATGGGTACTCGGGCAAAGAGGTGGAATCTACGGAGGTGCACCTTCGCGAACTATACATGGCTTTGATACAACCTCTGGAACCGCTGATCGGCGATCGTGATGCACTGGTGTTTGTGCCGCACGGATTGCTTCATCATGTTCCACTCCACGCGGCCTTCGATGGCAACTGTTACGTCATCGACCGGTTCACCGTCACTTACGCTCCAAGCGCCAGTGTCTTTCATGCGTGCACATCGACTGACGCTCGCGAATCGGGACGCCCTCTCCTCGCAGGACTGTCGGATCGACGCTCGCCCTGGATCGAGCATGAAGTACGGCAATTAGGGAATCTTCTTCCTGGAGCGCAGGTTTTTCTTGGATCAGCCGCCACACAATCGAATGTTCTGGCCCATGCTGCTTCGGCGAGCATTGTACATATCGCCAGCCATGGCCGCTTTCGCGCCGACAATGCAATGTTCAGCTCCATCGAGCTTAGCGATTCTTCCCTGAGTCTCTTCGACATCTACCGTTTGCGAATGTCCGCCAGACTCGTCGTTCTAAGCGGTTGCAGCACCGGTATGAGCAGTGTCCTGCCGGGCGACGAACCGTTCGGCTTCGCGCGTGGATTCCTTTATTCAGGCGTCCCGTCGGTGGTCGTCAGCCTTTGGAACGTTAACGATTTGCGAAGCGCCGATTTAATGGTGCATTTCTATAGAAACCTCCTGTCCGGCCTCACAAAGGGAAGGAGCTTGCAACTGGCAATGACAACAGTCCGCCAGGAAGCTCCACATCCTTACTACTGGGCGCCTTTTGTTCTCGTAGGCAATCCTTTCTAGTGGGGACTCGACACAGGGATTCCTCTCCTTGAAAAAGAGGGAAATTCGTAGTCGCGATGCTGCCACTACGGATTTCACTGTTACAGTCCACTGGCGTCCGGCGGAGAGTGGTAAACCCAGTTCTCGATGGCAACCTAGAACCATCTTCCGGACGAGCGCTGCAATACAACCCGGCCGCTGATGACTGATCGCTTTCCCAGAGCGTTCATGCACTTCTGTGACTCCGGCCGTCTTTCTTAAGGATGGTGTAAGGATGGCTCGGTAGTTGCTGGTGTCGGTCGGTCATCTCATCTGCAGTCTCCCGTCTGGCAGTCTCCGTTAACGTCAATCCCTCTGTCGTCTGATTGAATCTGCAACCGGAAAGGACCGATTTATGACTATCGGGAAGGCGCTGGTGCTGTTGTGCCGTCTGACCATCATCGTCCTCATTGGAATCGTCAGCCTGACTGGGGCGAGGGCGCCGTTACAGGAACTGGTCGTCCGCTGTTCCATTGAAGAATTGAGACAACTCCAAACCAGGCACGGGGCGGCCATCATTGACGCACTGCCTGCTTCAGCGGGCTACCTGATCGCCCTGCCGTCGCGGATTAATCCGGCAGAGATCAAGTCGGCGAATAACGCCATACTGACGAGCGAAAATTTCGAACTCGGGATCGATGAGCCGTCTCCGCGCTCAGGTGCCGCTCGCAGCTTGCAGTGGGACATGGTTCCCTTCCATACATCCAACGCGCCCGGGTTCTATGTGAACCAGCCCTCCGCGGCAAACATCGAGGTGTTGCACGCGCATCGCCTGAGCACAGGAAAACGAAGCGTCGTTGCGTTGATCGACACTGGAATAGACGACACTCATCCCGTCCTGAAGAACATTATTGTGAGGGGAAAGAATTATGTTACGCGGGGCGCTGCTTCCGAGTGGAACGACCCGAGACTGGACCAACGCTATTCCGCGGTTTTCGAGCTACTGCAAAGTCAAAGCACCATCTTCGATCTCGACAGCCAAACTCCGGTTTTTCCCGTGGTCCAGGGCAATATTAACGTGCTGTTCTCCCGGAGCGTTTTCGCTTCTTTCCGAGCCATGCCGCTGCCCGCAGCGTTTGGTCACGGCACAATGACGGCCGGAATCGTTCACCTTGTCGCGCCGGATGCCGAACTGATGCCGATGAAAGCTTTCGATGCCGATGGCAAGGCGAGTCTGTGGAACTTGATTCGGGCCGTGCGCGACTCAGTGGACATGGGCGCCCACGTCATCAATATGAGCTTTTCCGCCCCCGCAGAGAAGGAAACCGCACTACTGTTCAAGACGCTCGCAGTCGACTACGCGAAGGCATTCAACGTTGTGTTAGTCGCCGGCGCGGGAAATCAAAACCAGGATATTGAGGTCTTACCCGCCGCGATCGAGCCAGTCAATGCGATAGCCGCTGTCGACAGCCACGACGTTAAGGCTTCATTTTCAAACTACGGCAACTATATTTCTTTAAGTGCACCGGGAACCGACGTCATCACGACTTATCCTGGTACGTTCGCAATGGCCAGCGGCACTTCCTTCTCCGCGCCCTTCGTTAGCGGCGTCTATGCATTGCTGAAGGAAGCCGGCAGCGACGGTAAACTGGGCCGCGCCCAAATCGAACGCGGTTCCGACCCGATCAGGGAACTCAACGACCCTTCCTTGAAAAACAAACTCGGTAAGGGAAGAATAAACGCTTTCAAGGCATTGTCTATTGCAGTACTCCGCCCGCTTGACGAAAAGCGCTGACGTCCAAATTCCAGCCGCGGAGCGGCCTGAGAGTGTAGCCTCGGGCGTAAGCCCGGGGTTCTGTGCGGTTAAACGATTCTGCCGCCGCTCCGCGGCTCAATACTGACGGCCCGGACGGGCCGGAGCACATTGAAACCGCGTTTAAACCATGTTCTAATGCTTCACGGCTGCGTAGCAACGTAGCCCAGGAGCGACAGATGAGGAACTGGATCGGCGTACTGATATTGGCTTTGTTCTCGGTCGCAGCCTTGATTGCACAGGCTCCGGCTGGAAAAGATCTCGGTTGGGCATTCCCGACCGCTGCGATGGTCGTCAATAAGGCCCCGATGCCGGAGAAGGAATTCGAAGGTCAGTTGACGATACAGGGCACGGGGAAGAGCTTCACCATGGCGCAGCTCGAGAACCTGAACGCACCGCCCGACTGGTTTCCCGCAGAGCACGCGCCGGCGCCGCGCGTCGTGACTGACGGGACCGCGAACAAGGGATTTGCGTGCGGCTCCTGCCATCTCATGAATGGACTCGGGCATCCGGAATCCGGCGACATCCAGGGCCTGACGCCTGAGTATTTCATTCAGACGATGAAGGACTTCAAGAGCGGAAAGCGAAAAGATCCGATCAGGATGACGGCGATCTCGCAAGCCACGTCGGATGAGGATTCAGCCTCCGCAGCCGAGTGGTTTGCCACGCTCAAGCCGCCGACGACGCAGTGGATCAAAGTGATTGAGCAGAACACGGTGCCCAGGACCTATCTCGGCCAGGGGCGGATGCGCTTCATCGATCCCGATGACAAGTCGACCGAGTCTATCGGCAACCGGATCATCATGCTGCCGATGGATATCAAGAGAGCCAGGCTGCGCGATCCGCGCTCCGGCGCCGGCTTCGACGCTTTTGTGCCCGTTGGCA
>Ga0137397_10003542_pt1 | contig 10868 bp, 21 predicted proteins | sample czorhiz116metaG_FD_106658 | JGI IMG/M metagenome (GOLD analysis project Ga0137397, IMG submission 106658) | Vadose zone soil microbial communities from Angelo Coast Range Reserve, California, USA - czorhiz1.16 metaG | ecosystem: Environmental > Terrestrial > Soil > Vadose zone | place: USA...
GCCTCCGGTGCCCGCATCCAGGCGACGAGCGCCGCAGCTTCGGGTGCACGGATCCAAGCGACGAAAGCCGCAGCCTCCGGTGCCCGCATCCAGGCGACGAGCGCCGCAGCTTCGGGTGCCCGCATCCAAGCGACGAGCGCAGCCGCCTCCGGTGCCCGCATCCAGGCGATGAACGCAGCTGCGTCCGGCGCGCGTATCCAAGCGACAAGAGCGGCAGCGTCTGGTGCGCGCATTCGCGTCGGAAAGGCGGCGGCTTCCGGCGCGCGCGTTCGCCCCGCGAATGACGCCATGCCGGCCCTGATGGCCGCCTAGATCAGCGGTCCTAGCAGCCAGAAACAAGGCAATAAAAAAGGCCGGAGCGATCCGGCCTTTTTCTTTTGAGGCAACCGACGTAGCTAGGCGGCCTTTGCGTCCTTCTCCGTGGGCTGCTCCGCCGGCTCGGGACGGTCGAGGAGCTCAACCAGCGCCATCGGCGCATTGTCGCCCTTCCTGAAGCCGTCCTTCAGGATGCGCAGATAGCCCCCGTTTCGCTTCGCATAGCGCGGGCCGAGCTCGGCGAACAGCTTGGTCACCATGCCGCGGTCGCGCAAGCGGTTGAAAGCCAGGCGCCGGTTCGCGAGCGTCGGCTGCTTGCCGAGCGTGAGGATGGGCTCGACGACGCGACGCAGCTCCTTCGCCTTGGGAAGGGTCGTATGAATGACTTCGTGCCGCAACAGCGAGACGGTCATGTTGCGCAGCATCGCCAGGCGATGGCTGCTCGTGCGATTGAGTTTCCTCAGTCCGTGGCGATGACGCATTGTTATTCCGTCCCTCGTGTCCCTGACCGCCGGATCAATTGCTCCGCGCGGTTTCGAGGCCGGCAGGCGGCCAGTTCTCGAGCTTCATCCCCAGGGTCAGCCCGCGCGAAGCGAGCACTTCCTTGATCTCGTTGAGCGACTTGCGCCCGAGGTTGGGTGTCTTGAGAAGCTCGGTCTCGGTGCGCTGGATCAAATCGCCAATGTAGTAAATATTCTCCGCCTTGAGGCAGTTGGCCGAACGCACCGTGAGCTCGAGATCGTCGACCGGGCGCAGCAGGATCGGATCGACCTGCGGAGTCTTCTTTTCCTCGACGGCCGGGGCCGTGCCTTCGAGCGCGGCGAAGACCGACAGCTGATCGACGAGGATCCTCGCCGCGTAGCGGATCGCCTCTTCCGGCTCGATTACGCCGTTCGTCTCGATATCGATGATGAGTTTGTCGAGATCGGTGCGCTGCTCGACCCGCGCCGATTCGACCGAATAGGAAACCCGTCTGACGGGAGAGAACGATGCGTCGAGGATGATCTTGCCTATGCCTTTGGATTCCTCCGGCACCACGCGCAGATTGCCCGGGAGGTAGCCTCGGCCGGCTTCGACTTTGATCTGCATCTCCAGCTTGCCGCCGGGGGAAAGATGCGCGATGACGTGCTCGGGATTGATGATTTCCACGTCGTGCGTGGCCTCGATGTCACCCGCGGTCACGGGGCCTTCGCCCTTTTTCTTGAGGTTGAGCAACGCGTCCTCGCGGTTGTGGAGCTTGAGCACCACGCCTTTCAGATTGAGCAGGATGTCGACGACGTCCTCCTGCACTCCCTCGATCGTCGAGTACTCGTGCAGCACGCCCGCGATCTGCACTTCGGTTGCCGCGTATCCCGGCATGGACGAAAGCAGGACCCGGCGCAAGGCGTTGCCTAGCGTATGACCATACCCGCGTTCGAACGGCTCCATCACGACTTTCGCGTGGCTGGGAGCGATCCCCTGGACGTCGATGATGCGCGGTTTCAAAAATCCACTGGTTTGCATGTAGGACCCTCAATACAATTTCGCTGCGCACGCTTCGCGTGCGGCGCTACTTCGAATACAGCTCGACCACCAGGCTTTCGTTGATCGTGGATGGCAGCTCGGAGCGCACCGGAAACGCCTTGAGCTTGCCTTTCATTTCCTTCACATCGACTTCGATCCATTCCGGAAATCCGCGCGTTTCAGCAGCCGCCAGCGCACCCTTGACCCGCAGCTGCTCTTTGGCCGTGGCCGCCACTTCGATCGTGTCCCCGGGTCGCACTTGGTAGGACGGCATGTTCACGCGCCGACCGTTTACCAGCACGCCATTGTGGCGCACGATCTGGCGCGCCTCGGTGCGGCTTGAGCCAAATCCCATCCGGTAGGAAACGGAATCGAGACGCGACTCCAGCAGCTGCAGCAGCCGCTCGCCCGTCACGCCCTTGCTGCGCGACGCCTCGGCATAGGTTTTGCGGAACTGGCGCTCGAGCAAGCCGTATATGCGGCGCAGCTTCTGCTTCTCGCGCAGCTGCTTTCCGAAGTCCGACATGCGACCGCCGCTCTTTTGCCCATGCTGTCCGGGTGCGTAGCTGCGGCGCTCGATCGCGCACTTGTCCGTGAAGCATTTCTCGCCTTTGAGGAAGAGCTTCTCCCCTTCACGGCGGCATTGCCGGCACTTGGCGTCAAGGTCTCTGGCCATTCTTATCCTCTATATGCGCCGTCTTTTGGGCGGCCGGCATCCGTTGTGAGGGACAGGCGTGACGTCGGCGATACTCCCGATCTTGAGACCCAGGGCGTTGAGAGCGCGTACCGCGGACTCGCGGCCGGGTCCGGGACCCTTGATGCGCACCTCGAGGTTTTTCACGCCACACTCCTGCGCGGCGCGGCCAGCCTGCTCCGCCGCCACCTGCGCGGCGAAGGGCGTCGATTTGCGGGAGCCCTTGAACCCGGCTGCGCCGGAAGTCGCCCATGCGAGGGCATTGCCCTGGCGATCGGTGATCGTCACGATGGTGTTGTTGAACGACGCGTGGATGTGGGCTATGCCCTCGGCAACGTTCTTCTTGACCTTCTTGCGAACGCGGGCTGCGGCGGTAGGTGCTGCGGGTGGCTTGGCCATATGCTCGTGGTCCTTTGGGCTCAACCGGCTTTCGGGGCGGTAGCGGTGATCTTCACCGCGGCCTTGCGCGGGCCCTTGCGAGTGCGCGCATTGGTCCGGGTGCGTTGGCCGCGGACCGGGAGTCCCTTGCGGTGCCGGGTCCCTCGATAGCAGCCGAGGTCCATCAGGCGCTTGATATTCATCGACACCTCGCGGCGCAGGTCGCCTTCGACCGTGAACCGGGCGACTTGCTCGCGCAGGCGCTCCATGTCAGACTCAGACAAGTCCTTGATTTTAGAGTTCTTACTGACCTTGGCGGCGCCGCAGATCGCCTGCGCGCGCGAGCGGCCGATGCCAAAAATCGCCTGCAGCGCAATCTCTGCATGCTGATGGTTCGGAATATTGACTCCAGCTATCCGGGCCATACGTTGTCTATGTACAGTGAGCGAAACCCAAAATTATAACGTGAAATTCGATCGATAACTACGTTTTAGACTATCCCTGCCGCTGCTTGTGGCGGGGGTCCTTGCAGATGACGCGCAATACCCCTTTGCGGCGCACGATCTTGCAGTTGCGGCAGATCTTCTTCACCGAAGCCAGCACTTTCATATATACCGTCCTTTCGATCGTTTCACTTGGCGCGGAAAACGATGCGCCCGCGCGTGAGGTCGTAGGGGGTCAGCTCCACCGTGACCTTGTCGCCCGGCAGGATGCGGATGTAATGCATGCGCATCTTGCCCGAGATGTGCCCCAGGATGACGTGTCCGTTCTCCAGCTTTACGCGGAAGGTCGCGTTGGGGAGCGTTTCCATGATCTCCCCCTGCATCTGGATCACATCTTCTTTGGCCATTTTCTCCCTGTACCATCCCTCCCTGAGGGAGGATCGTCGCTCCTTGCGTCTACCGGGTCGGAAAACCCGCGCCTTTGAAGTTGGCTTTCTTGAGCAAGCTCTCGTATTGGTGCGTCATGATGTACGCCTGCACTTGCGCCATGAAATCCATGGTCACGACGACGATGATCAGCAGCGATGTCCCGCCGAAATAAAACGGTACGTTCCACCGCAGGATCAGAAACTCGGGCAGCAGGCAGACCAGGGTGACGTATATGGCCCCCGCCAGCGTCAATCTCAAGAGGATCTTTTCCAGGTACTTCGCCGTCTGCTCCCCGGGGCGGATGCCGGGAACGAAAGCGCCCGACTTCTTCAGATTGTCGGCGGTCTCCTTGGGATTGTATTGGAGCGCTGTGTAGAAGAAGCAGAAGAAGATGATGGCGCTGGCGTACAACATGACGTACACGGGCTGGCCCGGCGTCAAAGTAGAGGCGAGATCCCTGATCATCAAGCTGAACGCCGTCCCGATCTGCCCTCGCGACAGCAGCTCCCATGAATTCCCGTTCACGACCCCGCTGGTAAACCAGCCGGCGAGCGTAGCGGGGAACAGAATGATCGAGGACGCAAAAATCGGCGGGATAACGCCGGACATGTTGAGCTTGAACGGCAGGTGCGAAGCCTGTCCGCCGTAGACCTTGTTGCCGATCTGGCGCTTGGCGTAATTGACCAGGATCTTTCTCTGGCCGCGTTCGACGAAGCAAACGCCCCATGTCACGATGGCGACGGCGACCGAGATCGCAATGGCCGTGAGGGGAAACATCGCACCGGTACGAACCAGCTCGAGCATCCCGCCGATCGCGTTGGGTAACCCCGCCGCAATTCCCGCGAAAATGATGATCGAAATACCGTTACCCAACCCTCGCTCGGTCACCTGCTCGCCGAGCCACATCAGGAACATCGTGCCAGTCACCAGCGTCACGACCGCAGTGACGCGGAACATCAGACCCGGGTCGATGACCAACCCGGCCTGCGACTCGAGCGCGACGGAAATTCCGATCGCCTGAAAGAGCGCGAGGACCACGGTGCCGTAGCGCGTGTATTGAGTTATCTTGCGCTGCCCCGACTGGCCTTCCTTCTTCAACTGCTCGAGCTGCGGCGACACCGCCGTCATCAATTGCATGATGATGGAGGCCGAGATGTAGGGCATGATGCCGAGGGCGAAGATGGTGAAGCGCGAGAGCGCTCCGCCCGAGAACATGTTGAACAGGCCGAGGATGCCGCCCTGCTGGGACTGGAACAGCTCGGCGAGCCTGATCGGATCGATGCCGGGCACCGGAATGTGGGCGCCGATGCGGAAAACGACGAGCGCCAGCAGAAGAAACGTCAGTCGCTTCTTCAGGTCGCCGTATTTGCCGGTTTTTCCGAGCTGGGGAATCGGTGCAGCCATTTACGCCTTGCCGCCCTTCTTGCCCTCGGGCGCGCTTTTCGCGGCGTCGCGCCTCGCGGCGCGCTCGGCTTTCTCCTTGGCTTCCTGCTCTTTCGCCTTCGCCGGCTTGGCCTCGGTTTGAGGCTGCGGCACCGGCACGGCCTTGGGCTCGCGCTTCGGCTTGGGTTGTGGAATCGGCGCGTCGGTGCTGCCGCCCGCGGCCTCGATCGCGGCTCGCGCTCCCTTGCTCACCGCGATTCCCGTGAGCGCCACCTTGCGCGTGAGCTTGCCGGAGACGATCACCTTCGCTGATAGAGCCGACGCCGGAACGATGCCCGCCTTCTTCAGCACGGCAAGATCGACATTCTCCGCCTTGGCGCGCTCGAGATCCGACAATCGCACCTCCGCTTGGTCTCCGCGAGTCAGCGAATTGAATCCCCGTTTGGGAAGCCGGCGCTGCAGCGGCATCTGGCCGCCCTCGAAGCCCACCTTGTGAAAGCCGCCCGAGCGCGCCCTCTGGCCCTTGTGCCCGCGGCCGCCGGTCTTGCCCGTCCCCGAGCCGATTCCCCGCGCCACGCGCTTGCGCGCGTGCTTCGATCCTGGGGCGGGTTTCAGTGTATTCAGTTCCATCTAGCTCTCCAGCCGCACGAGGTAGTTCACCCGGTTGATCATTCCACGCACCTGCGGCGTGTCCTCGAGCTCGACGGTCTGGCGCACGCGTCTCAGGCCGAGGCCGCGCACCGTTGCGACGTGCTGCGTCTTGCAGCCGATGGGGCTCTTGAGGAGGGTCACCCGGATTTTCTTGCCGGCCATGTTCGTCTCCACCTCAGGCGGTAATCTCTTCGATCGACTTGCCGCGCTTCGCTGCGATCTGCGCGGGCGTATTCATCTTCTTCAGGCCGTCGAGGGTCGCGCGCACGACGTTGTAGGGATTGGTCGATCCGATGCACTTCGCGAGTACGTTGGTCACGCCCAACACTTCGAACACCGCGCGCATCGGGCCGCCGGCGATGATTCCCGTGCCTTCGGATGCGGGCAGCATGATCACTTTGGACGATCCATGCTTGCCGATAACGGCATGCTGCAGTGTTCCGTTCTTGAGCGGCACGCGGAACATCTTGTTGCGTGCTTCTTCGAGCGCCTTTTGCACCGCCACCGGGACCTCGCGCGCTTTGCCCTTGCCCATGCCCACGGCTCCGTCGCCGTCGCCGACCACCGTCAGCGCCGCGAACCCGAGTATCCGTCCGCCCTTGACGACCTTGGTGACGCGGTTCACGGCGACCATCTTTTCCTTCAGGCCGTCCGACCGCTGCTCGCCACCCTGCATTCTCGGTTGCATTCTCGCCATTGTGGTTCCTTTGGAGACTTCGCCTGTATCTAGAACTTGAGGCCGGCCTCGCGGGCGGCGTCAGCCAAAGCTTTGACCCGTCCGTGGTACCGATAGCCGGAACGGTCGAAAGCGACGGCCTGGATGCCCAGGCCTTTTGCCTTTTCGGCGATCCGCTTGCCGATCTCCGCGGCCGCATCCTTGTTGCCGCCCTTGGCGACTTTCGCTCGCACTTCCTTCTCCAGGGTGGACGCGGAAGTCAGCACCTTGCCGTCCGCCGAGCACAACTGCGCGTAGATGTGCGCGTTGGTGCGATGCACCGCCAGGCGCACCGCTGCCAGCTGGTGAATCTTGCGGCGCGTCTGTGCGGCACGCCTGAGCCTCGCTGTGTTCTTGTCGATCATCGTCTACCTACTTTTTCTTCGTTTCCTTCAGAATCACCTGCTCGTCCGAATAGCGAACGCCCTTGCCCTTGTAGGGCTCGGGCGCCCGGTAAGCCCGCACTTCCGCGGCGACTTGCCCGACGAGCTGCTTGTCCAATCCCTTGAGCACGATTTCCGTCTGCGAGGGCGTCTCGACCTTGACCCCTTTGGGCATGGGGTGCACTACCGGGTGCGAGAAGCCCAGCGTGAGATTCAACTTGTCGCCTTGCGCCTGCGCGCGGTAGCCGACTCCGACGAGCGTGAGGCGCCTCTCGAAACCTTTGGTCACCCCGAGCACCATGTTCGCGGCGAGCGCCCGCAGCGTCCCCGACATCGCGTTGGCCTCGTCCGAATCATCGAGAGCCTTGAACAGGAGCTTGTCGCCGTCCTTCTCGATTTTCACGTCTCCCCGCAGGTGCTGCGACAGCGTTCCGAGCGGTCCTTTGATCGACAGCGCCTCCGCGGCGAGCGTCGCCTCGACGCCCTTCGGCAGGGTAACGGGGTATTTTGCGATGCGCGACATGGCGGTCTCAGCTCGGTTCAGCGGCTCAGTTCAGTCGCAGACTCATGCGACGATGCAAAGCACTTCGCCACCCACCCCGGTGGCGCGCGCCTTGCGATCGGTCATGACGCCCTTGGAAGTCGAGACGATAGCGACGCCGAGGCCATTCATGATGCGCGGCAGGTCGTCACGCGCCTTGTACACGCGCAGGCCCGGCGTGGAAACGCGCTCGATCTTCTCGATCACGGGATGGCCCGCGTAGTACTTGAGGCCGATCTCGAGCTCGGGTTTCCCCTCCTTCTCGCGAACCGTGAATCCGTCGATATAGCCCTCGTCCTTCAGCACCTGGGCGATCGAGATCTTGAGCTTGGAGGAAGGAACGCCAACCGCGGTCTTTCCGACCATCTGGGCGTTGCGGATGCGGGTCAGCATATCGGCAATGGGATCGGTCATGCTCATGCGTCGAGTCTCCTACCAGCTTGCCTTGATCAGTCCCGGGATCTCGCCACGCAGCGCGATTTCGCGCAGCTTGTTGCGCGCCAGACCGAATTTGCGGAACACGCCGCGCGGCCGGCCGGTCAGCCTGCACCGGTTGCGAAGGCGCACTGGCGAGGCGTTCCTCGGCAGCTGCTGCAGCTGCTCGCGCGCCTCCTGCCGGTCCTCGTCGGAACGTTTGGAGTCGTTGATGGTGGCGAGCAGCGCGGTGCGCCGGGCGGCGAACTTGGCCACCGTCTTGCGGCGTTTCTGGTCGCGGTTGACTACGGCGAGTTTGGCCATGGTGATCCTCAGGTCTTGAACGGGAAGCGAAAGGCCGCAAGCAGAGCCCGCGCCTCCTCGTCGTTCTTTGCGGTGGTGGTGATGCTGATATTGAGTCCCCGCAGAGTGTCGATCTTGTCGTACTCGATCTCCGGGAAAATGATCTGCTCCTTGACCCCGAGGCTGTAGTTGCCGCGGCCGTCGAAGGCGCGGCTCGAAATACCGCGGAAATCCCGGATGCGCGGGATCGCGATGGTGACGAGGCGGTCGAGGAATTCATACATGCGCCTGCCCCGCAGGGTCACCATGCAGCCCACCGGGTACCCCTTGCGCACCTTGAAAGTCGCGATCGATTTCTTGGCGTTGGTGACCACCGGCTTCTGGCCTGAGATCTTGGTGAGGTCGGAGACCGCATGGTCCAGGATTTTCTTGTCCTGCGTCGTCTCCCCCACCCCCATGTTCAGCGTGATCTTTTTGATCCGCGGCACCTGCATCATGGTCTTGTACCCGAACTTCTTCATGAGCTCGGGAACGACGTCCTTACGGTAGTAATCCTGCAGCCGGGCCATATCAGGCGTCCACCATTTCGCCGTTCGACTTGAACACCCGCACCTTGCGTCCGTCCTGCATCAGCTTGAACCCGACGCGGTCGGCCTTCTTCGTCTGCGGGTTGAACAAGGCCACGTTGGAGATGTCGATGGGCATGTCCTTGTCGACGATGCCTCCGGTCTGATTCTTCATGGGGTTGGGGCGCTGGTGTTTCTTGACACGGTTCACGCCCTCGACGACGAGGTGTCTCGCGTCGACGATGCGCAGCACCGTTCCACGCTTCCCCTTGTCCCTGCCGGTGGTGACGATAACGTCGTCGCCTTTTTTGATTCTTTCCATGGTCTAGATCCGGTCGCCTTGCGCTCAGAGCACTTCGGGCGCGAGTGAAACGATCTTCATGAAGCGCTCGGTCCGCAACTCGCGGGTCACCGGCCCGAAGATGCGCGTGCCGATAGGCTCCATCTTGGGGGTGAGCAGCACCGCCGCATTGGTGTCGAAACGTATGCGGCTGCCGTCCGCGCGCCTCACGCCCTGAGCCGTGCGCACCACCACCGCGTGGTAGATCTCGCCCTTCTTCACCCGGCCGCGCGGCGCGGCGTCCTTGATGCTCACGCGGATCACGTCGCCGATGTTGGCGTAGCGCCGCTTCGAGCCGCCGAGGACCTTGATACACATTACGGCACGCGCGCCGGTGTTATCGGCGACGTCGAGCACCGTCTGCATCTGAATCATTATTCCGTCTCCAACTTGTCTGCCCTGGCCTGCAGGCAGGCAGTTTTGGATCCCGTCCGGGATGATCCGCCTCCGGCTGTCCGAAGGCGGGTACCAAAAAGCCGCCGTATTCTACTTGGCGCTAGGGGCTTTGCCAAGCACAAACTGCTTGTCTTACGCCGCCCGCGCCTTCTCCAGCAACCTGGCGATCCGCCACGCCTTGGTCTTGGAAAGCGGGCGGCACTCCTCGATCAGGACCAGATCGCCCTCGCCGCACTCGTTCTTTTCGTCATGGGCGTGGTATTTCTTCGAGCGCGTCAGGATTTTTCCGTACATCGGATGGGTCACGCGGCGCTCGACCAGCACGGTAACGGTCTTGTCCATCTTGTCGCTGACGACTCGGCCGGTCAGCGTTCGGGTTGTCTTGCTCTCGGTCATTTTGCCTTTGCCTTCTCTCTCAGGATGGTGCGCGCGCGCGCGATGTCGCGGCGCACTTTCTTGAGTTGGCTGCTGTTGGTGAGTTGCTGGGTCGCTTTCTGCATGCGCAGGCCGAACTGCGCTCGCAGCAGGTCCTCGACCTCCTTGGAAAGCGCTGCCTGATCCTTGGCGCGGAGTTCGCTGGCTTTCATCTAGCCGCCTATCTGCCGGAAGACGAAGACGGTGCGCAGCGGAAGCTTCGCCGCCGCCAGCGCGAACGCTTCGCGCGCCATGGGCTCGTCCACCCCGTCCATCTCATAGAGCACCTTGCCGGGCTGGATCTCGGCGACAAAGTACTCGGGATTGCCCTTGCCGTTGCCCATGCGGACCTCGGCGGGCTTCTGCGAAACCGGCTTGTCCGGGAAAATCCGGATGAAAATGCGCCCGCCCCGCTTGATGTGGCGCGTCATGGCGCGGCGAGCCGCCTCGATCTGGCGCGCGGTCAGGCGGCCGCGGGTCGTGGCCTTCAGCCCGTAGTCGCCGAAAGACACCTTGTTTCCCCGCGTCGCGACGCCTCGGTTGCGCCCTTTTTGCTGTTTGCGGTATTTGGTTCTGGCCGGTTGAAGCATGAATTCGCTCCTCGTCTACGAGGTTTTGGGTTTGCGGGATTTCTTCACCGCGGTCTTGATCTTCGCGTCCGCTTTGACCTCGGGCTTCGCCTTGGCTTCGCCCGGGGCCTTCTTCGCCGCGGACGGTTGGGACCGGGCGGCCTTGGGCTTCGCGGCGGCCTCGGACGCCGCTGCGGGCACGAGGACCGGCTCGGGTTTCTCCTCGCTCGCGACCGGGCGGGGCGCGAGCTTCTTCACCTTCTTCGCCGGGGCCAGCTCGTCGGCGGCGGGAGCCGGAGCGGCGGCGGGTTGATCGCCCTTGGCCATGACCTCGCCCTTGTACACCCAGCACTTGATGCCGATCACTCCGTAGGTGGTCTTTGCCTCGGCGGTTCCGTAGTCGATGTCGGCGCGCAGCGTATGCAGCGGAA
>Ga0137397_10003544_pt1 | contig 10868 bp, 10 predicted proteins | sample czorhiz116metaG_FD_106658 | JGI IMG/M metagenome (GOLD analysis project Ga0137397, IMG submission 106658) | Vadose zone soil microbial communities from Angelo Coast Range Reserve, California, USA - czorhiz1.16 metaG | ecosystem: Environmental > Terrestrial > Soil > Vadose zone | place: USA...
CTCGCAGCGGGCCCATCATGTCGCAATGGGCCTGGTAAGCCTGATAGAGCATGCGCCCCTCTTGTTGCAGCGCAAAAGACTAGTGCATTCTATGCTGCGCCGCGAGATGCTTTTGTAGGCGTTTAGGGGACTTGGGAGGGCTTGTCATGGCCAGGGCGGTATTAACGATTGCCAGCAGGAACTATGGCGCCTGGTCCGTGCGGGGCTGGCTTCTGTGCAAGCTGGCCGGGCTCGACGTTGAGGAAAAGCAAGCTGCAACCGACGATCCCTCGATCAAGGCCGAACTGCTGCTGCTGTCGCCTTCATTCCTGGTCCCCAGCCTGGAGCACGACGGGATCAAGATATGGGATACGCTCGCCATCGCCGAATTCCTCAACGAGCTGAAGCCCGAGGCGGGCTTGCTGCCGAAGGGGCGCGCCGAGCGGGCGCGCTGCCGCTCGGTCTCGGGCGAGATGCATTCCGGCTTCAGCAATTTGCGCTCCGCGCTGCCGATGCACGTCAAGGCGGTCTATCCGGGCTTCAAGGTCTGGGCCGGCGCGCAGGCCGACATCGAGCGTGTGCTGACGATCTGGCGCGAATGCCTGGCCGCCTCCAAGGGACCTTTCCTGTTCGGCAAGCAGCCCTGCATGGCCGATGCCATGTTCGCGCCGGTGTGCTCGCGCTTCACGACCTATGATGTGAAGCTTGATCGCGTCTGCGCCGCCTACTGCAAGACCATCATGGAGATGCCGGCGATGCAGGAGTGGATCAACGGTGCCATGGCTGAGCCGGACGAGCTGGAAGAGCTCGATGTGGAGTTTTGACGCCAACAGTTGTGTGGAACTGTGCGGCTCCTACTCCAGCTTCGCGCCCGAGTGCTTGATCACGTCGGCCCACTTGGCGACCTCGTTCCTGATCAGCGCGCCGAATTCCTCCGGGGTGCCGCCGGCGGGCTCGTCGCCGATCACGCCGAAGCGCTGGAGGAAGGCAGGCGTCGTGACGACGCGATTGAGCGCCGTGTTGAGCTTCATCACGATATCGCGTGGCATGCCGGCAGGCCCGACCACGCCGCTCCAGGTCGGCGCGTCATAGCCCGGCACGCCTGCCTCCGCGACCGTCGGCAGCTCGGGAAATCCAGGCGAGCGGCGCGCGCCGCTCACCGCGAGCGCCCTCACCTCGCCCGACTTGGCGTGCGGCGCAATCGAGTTGAGGCTCTCGAACATGATGTCGACGTGCCCGGCGATCAGGTCGCTGGTGGCGGCCGCGCCACCGCGATAGGGCACGTGCACGATGTTCGTTCCGGTCATGACCTTGAACAATTCCGCGCCGACGTGTCCGGGCGAGCCGCTCGCCGACGATGCATTGGTGAGCTTGCCGGGATTGCGTTTCGCTGCCTCGATGATGTCGCGCACGGAGTGAAACGGCGATTTCGGCGACACCGCGAGCAGCAGGTGCCCGCGCGTCGCCAGCATGACCGGCTGGAAGTCGCGCTCGACGTTGTAGGGCACCTTGGCGATCATGTTGGGGCTGATGGCGAGCGCGCCGACCGGGCCCATGCCGAGCGTGTAGCCGTCGGGCGCAGCCTTGGCGACCAGATCGAGCCCAATGGTGAAGGCCGCGCCGGGCTTGTTCTCGATCACAATCGTTTGCCCGAGGATCGGCGCCAGCTCGGCGATGATCAGCCGCGCGAGCGTATCGGTGGCGCTGCCCGGCGCCTGCGGCACGATCAGCCGGATCGGTTTCTCGGGAAATTCCGCTTGCGCCGCGATGGGCAACAGCCATGTCACGCCTGCGACCAGGAACGCGCTGACGACACGTGCCAATTGCTGGCGACCTGACCACGAGATCATGCATTCCTCCCAGCGCTCTGCGCATTCACGTTCATTTCAAAGCGATAGCCTAGGGCCGCGGCCTAATCCGTCAATATGGGATAATGGCCAAGGTCATTCGCACCCAAGCGACGCTCACTGATCGACCGTAAAGATCACCGCACGCCCGCCGGCCGCCGCCTTACGATAGAGGTCGCGAACGCTCTCAAACCATGTCCAGGTATAGCCGAAATCCTCGTCGCCGATCTCACCGTCGTAACTGTCAGGCTTCAGTAACGAAAAATAGCGCCCGCGCATCCAATCTTCCGTGAGCGGAGCCAGCGCAGCGCTGATGTCTCTGACCTGCTCGGGCGTCACCAGCGACACGGTGTATTCTTCGCCCTGGTGGAGCTGCCGTCCTCCGCAAATGACGTGGTTCAATGGATACTCCCCACTCTCATAGAGGAGCGAGCCATCAGTCAGGCAACGGTGGATCGCGTCCCATGCCTTGTCCGACTCGGCCAGATATTCCTTGTCCCACGCCTCTTCGATCTGCTCGATGACCTCCATCAATTCGTCGTCGTTGGACGCTGCAAGCAGGCTCGTCTGCTGGTCGGACGTGATCGCAAAATGGACACCCCGCGCTGCCATTCTTGGACTCCCGCAAAACCCCGGCCAGATATCACTTGCGCCCCAGCCACCGCCCCAGCCACTTGCCGATCCGCTCCACCGCTTCGTGCATCTCGGCGGCCGATCCCGCGTAGCAGAAGCGGATGAAATGCCTGCCCTCGATCGGATCGAAGTCGACACCCGGCGTCGCGGCGACGTGCGCCTCCTCCAGCATGCGCCGGGCGAAGTCGAAGCTGTCGGAGGAGAAGCGCGACACGTCGGCATAGAGATAGAACCCGCCGTCGACCGGCAGAAATTTGTCGAGCCCGACCTTCGGCAGGCCCTCGACCAGAATGCGCCGGTTCTCCTCGTAGCCGTGCTTGACCGTTTCCATCTCGGCGCGCCCGTCGAAGGCAGCCTCCGCTGCAATCTGTGACAGCGTCGGCACCGAGATCGCGAGATTGCCTTGCAGGCGATCGATCGCGCGCACCAGCGCGTCAGGCACCAGCATCCAGCCCACGCGCCAGCCGGTCATGCAGAAATACTTCGAGAATGAGTTGATGACGATCGCGTTCTCCGACAGCCGCGCCGCCGTGTCAGCCGCAAACGCATAGTCGAGCCCGTGATAGATCTCATCCGAGATGAAGCGGACGCCCTCGCGTTCAGCAGCAGCATGGAGGTCATGCAGCGCCTGCGCGGTCATCATGGTGCCGGTGGGATTAGCCGGACTTGCGACCAGCACACCCTTGAGCGGCGCGCGTCGATGCGCGGCGATCAGCGTGTCAGGCGTGATGGCGAAGCGCGTCGCAGCCGTGGTCTCGATCAGCACGGCCTCGCAGCCGAGCGCCTTGAGGATGTGCCGGTAGGGCGGATAGCCGGGCACCGCGACCGCCACCCGGTCGCCGGGTTCGAACAGGGTCAGAAACGCTAGGATGAAGCCCGCCGATGATCCGGTCGTCACGATGATCCGCGCCGGATCGATCACCACGCGATAGCGCTCTTGATAATGCCGCGCGATGCGCGCGCGCAGCGATGGGATGCCAAGTGATTCGGTGTAGCGCAGCGGCCCGGCCAGCGCCGCGCGCGCCGCCGCAATTGCGCAGGCTGGCGCCGGCGCCGCCGGCTGACCGACCTCCATATGGATGACGCGGTCGCCGGCCGCCTCGATGCGCGCCGCCGCCGCCATCACATCCACCACCATGAACGGCGGCACGTCGCTGCGCCCCGATGGGGAAATCAGCCGTTTTGTTGATTCGAGCATGGGTGTGGACCTCAAGATGTGGGCACCAGTGTCCCGATTCCGAAGTTCGCATCACTTTGCGGCACCGTTATTTGCGAACTTCGGAATCGAAGGACACTGGTAACTTGTTGATCCAGTGTGGCTTTGGTTCAGAAGTCCGCATCTCGGACTCGCGGCAAGTTATGATGCGGACTTCTGAACCGCCATACTGGAACCCCCTGCCCCGCTGTTGCCGCATTCGGCCGCTTCGGTGCCCCCTTAGGGGCGCGGTGATAAGCCCGACTTGCCGGGTACCAACTTGCCGAATTTGGCGCAATGGTCGCCGGCGATAGGCACAATTCTAGGCGTAACTAGCGCTTAATGGGCGCACCGTTGCCTCAAACACCCAGTTGGCGCGGATGTGAAGACAGGCCGCCCTCGGGTGGGTGCAAATAACGCCCACGTCGTGGTATCGATAGCAACCCGCCCGGGCCTGTCACGGGCATAGCGAGACTCATTGGCCAGATGACCTCAGTCACGTCATTTCCATGGGCCCGTCCGGGCAGGCGCCTGACGGCGCTGATCACTGCGGTTGCCCTGCTCGCAGCGGGTGGACCCGCCCCAGCGCAGCCGCCCGCCAAGGGCCCGCCGATCATCCGCGACGCCGAGATCGAGCAGCTGCTGCGCGACTACACGCAGCCGCTTCTGCAGGCCGCCGGGCTCGCCAAGCAAAATATTCAGGTCGTCATCATCAACGACCGGGCTTTCAACGCATTCGTCGCCGACGGCCGCCGCATCTTCATCAATGCCGGCACGCTGATGGACGCGAATACGCCGAACGAAGTGATCGGCGTGCTCGCCCATGAAACGGGTCACATCGCCGGCGGGCACCTGTCGCGGCTGCGCGATGAAGTCGGCAAGGCGACCACCCAGTCGATCGTGGCGCTGCTGCTCGGCGCGGGCGCGCTGGTCGCGGCCTCCCGCAGCGGCTCTAACAATATGGGACAGGCCGGGATGGCCGCCCTGCAGGCGCCGCAAGCCATGATCCAGAACCAGCTGCTTGCCTACGTGCGCACCCAGGAGGACGCCGCCGATCGCGCTGGCGTCAAGTTCCTCACCGCCACCGGCCAGTCGGCCAAGGGCATGCACGACAGCTTCAAGCGGCTGGCGGATCAGATCCTCTACCAGACCCGCTACATCGACCCCTACATGCAGTCGCATCCGCTGCCGGCCGAGCGTGTGACCGCGCTGGCCGAGCTCGCGCGCTCGAGCCCGCATTGGGACAAGCATGATGCGCCCGCGCTGCAGCAGCGGCACGACCTGATGCGCGCCAAGCTCTATGGCTTCATCGACCGGCCGGACGCGGTGCTGCGTCGCTTCCAGGCTAACGACACGGGTCTGCCGGCGCGCTACGCTCGCGCGATTGCCTCCTATCGCTTCGCCAATTCGACCGGAGCGCTCGGGCAGATCGACGCCCTGATCCAGGCTAACCCGCAGAATCCCTATTTCCACGAGCTCAAGGGCCAGGCACTGCTCGAAGGCGGCAAGCCGGCCGAGGCGGTCGCGCCGCTGCGCCGCGCGGCGCAGCTCGCGCCCAATCCGTCGCTGATCCAGATCATGCTGGCGCAGGCGCTGATCGCTTCCAACGCTCATGGCGAGGAAGCCGTGGCGCTCCTGGAGACGGCCTTGCGGCGGGAGCCGGAGTCGCCTGAAGCCTATGCCCAGCTCGCCATGGCCTATGGCCGCAAGGGCGACCTGGGCCACGCTGATCTTTCGTCCGCGCAGGCCGCTTTCATGCGCGGCGAGCTGCTGACTGCGCGCCAGCTGGCTGCGCGCGCCAAGACGCGCTTCCCGGTCGGCTCACCCGGTTGGGTGAAGGCCGACGATATCGCGAGCTACCGCCCGCCCGGACAAGCCGGGCAGCGGAACTAGAGCATGATCCCGAAAAGTGGAACCCGATTTTCGGAAACGATCATGCTCAAACAAAGAAGCTAGCCGGAAAGGATACCGCCTATGACTTTCGACATCCGCACGCTGGTTGCCGCAACCTTCGCGCTCGCCGCTCTCGTAGCACCAGCCTCGGCGCAATCATTCTCGCCCGATCAGCGCGGTGAGATTGAGAAGATCGTACGCGAATATCTTCTCAGCAATCCGCAGCTGCTGCAGGACGTGATGGCGGAGCTCGAGAAGCGCCAGCAGCAGGCGGAGTTGGATAAGCATCGCGCTGCGATCAAGGAGCACGCCGAACTCATCTTTGACTCTCCGCGCCAGGTGACACTTGGCAACCCGAAGGGCGACGTCACCTTTGTGGAGCTGTTCGACTACAACTGCGGCTACTGCAAGCGCGCGTTGACCGACATGCTCGATCTCATGAAGGCCGATCCGAAGGTCAAGGTGGTGCTCAAGGAATTCCCGGTGCTCGGCGAAGGCTCGACACAGGCCGCGCAGGTCGCGGTCGCGGTGCGGATGCAGGACAAGACCGGCAAGAAATATCTTGAGTTTCATCAGAAGCTCCTCACCGGTCGCGGCGCGGCCGACAAGGCCCGAGCGATGGCGGTGGCCAAGGAGGTCGGCCTCGACATGGCGCGCCTCGAGAAGGACATGGCGAGCGACGAGGTGAAGAACACGCTCGCCGAGAGCTTCAAGATCGCAGAGGCCATGGGGCTCAACGGCACGCCGAGCTACGTGATCGGCAACGAGGCGGTGATCGGTGCGGTCGGGCTCGCGACCCTCAAGGAAAAGGTCAACGTGGCCCGTTGTGGCCAGTCGACTTGCTGAACCTGCTGAACCCAGAGCTGGCGCCTCACGCTTAAGCGCGCTCCATGCACACCAATCACAAGGCCCGGGAGCCGTCCCGGGCTTTCCTTTTCGTGGCGGCTGCCTATAAAGCGGGGACGGCATTCCTCGCGCGGCGGCTCTATGGCGAAAATCGTCTTTGTGCTCAACGGCCCGAACCTCAACCTGCTCGGCACGCGCGAGCCGCAGACCTATGGCCGAGCCACGCTGAAGGACGTCGAGACGCTCGCGCGCGATACCGCCGCTCGCCACAAGCTCGACGTGGATTTCCGTCAGACCAACCACGAGGGTGAGCTGGTCGACTGGATCCACGAGGCGCAGGCCAAGCAGGCCGCGGGCATCGTCCTCAACGCCGGGGGCTATACCCATACCTCGGTCGCGCTACGCGATGCCGTCGCCGCCGTGAGCGTGCCGGTCATCGAGGTGCATATCAGCAACATCTTTGCGCGCGAGGACTTCCGGCATCTTTCGTATATCGCGCCGGTCGCGAGCGGCACCCTGTGCGGATTCGGCATCGCGGGCTATGGTCTCGCCATCAGTGGCCTCGCCGCCATGCTTGAGGCGAAGGGCTGAACCGTGGCGCGCGACAGCAGGAACCCGGTGAAGGCAGAACCGCAAACGAGCTCCGACATGGCGAAAGCTGACATGGCGAAAGCTGACCCGCCGAAGCAAGAGATCGATCATGAGCTGATCCGGGCGCTCGCCAAGCTGCTCGATGAGACCGGCCTGACCGAGATCGAGTTCGAGCGCGGCGGCCAGCGCGTGCGCGTGGCCCGTCACGGGCCGCCGGCCGTCGCGGTGGCACCGGTGCTGCGGGCCAGCGCGGGCGAGCCGTCCCCGCTGCCATTGGGTAGTGGCACGGTCGATCCGTCCAAGCATCCCGGCGTCGTGACCTCGCCAATGGTCGGCACCTGCTATCGGGCGCCCGAGCCGGGCGCGCGTCCATTTGTCGAGGTGGGAGCACGCGTGCGCGCGGGCGATCCGCTGCTCATCGTCGAGGCGATGAAGACGATGAACCAGATCCCGGCGCCGCGCGGCGGCACCGTCATCCAGATCCTGATCGAGGACGGCCACCCGGTTGAGTTCGGCGAGCCGCTCATGATCATCGAATGATGTCGCTGGCACAGAAACAATACGTATCGTCGCGCAGAGCGCTGGAAAGCTCCCTGTCCTCTTATGAGCGCTCGACACGAACGTGGCGCTGGACATGTGAACAAACGTGCCACAGCGTTCCCTCCCCCCCTGCGGGGGAGGGACAGGGAGGGGGGTGCGACAAGCGCAGCTACTGTTGCCAATACGATGCAGAACTACGGTCGCTTGAGACGCTCTCCACGTCCGAGCTTGAGTCGAACAAGCAACTGCATGCGCAGCGCTCTAACTCCACCCCCCTCCCTGTCCCTCCCCCGCAGGGGGGGAGGGAACGCTGTGGCTCGCACCTTCGTAACTCTATGCTGCGGTGTCTTGGATCCGTGGGCGCCTCAATCCCCGTCGGGGGCCACGCCACGACGACCAACCGCACACGACGAGCGCCGCCATGTTCGAAAAAATCCTGATTGCCAATCGCGGCGAGATCGCGCTGCGCGTGTTGCGCGCGTGCAAGGAGCTTGGCATCGCCACCGTTGCGGTGCACTCGACCGCCGATGCCGACGCCATGCATGTGCGGCTCGCGGACGAGAGCGTGTGCATCGGTCCGCCGACCGCGCGCGACAGCTATCTGAACATCCCGGCGCTGCTGGCGGCCTGCGAGATCACCGGCGCCGACGCGGTGCATCCGGGCTATGGATTTCTGTCCGAGAACGCGCGCTTTGCCGAGATTCTCGAAGAGCACAACGTCCACTTCATCGGGCCCAAGCCGTCCCATATCCGCATCATGGGCGACAAGATCGAGGCCAAGCGCACCGCGACCCGGCTCGGCATTCCGGTGGTGCCGGGCTCGGAAGGCGGCATCGCCTCTGATCAGGAAGCGATCACGGTCGCGCGCTCGATCGGGTTTCCGCTGCTGGTCAAGGCCTCCGCCGGCGGCGGCGGCCGCGGCATGAAGGTCGCCCATAGCGCCGACGACCTCTCGAACGCGCTCGCAACCGCACGCGCCGAGGCCAAAGCCGCGTTCGGCGATGACTCGGTCTATCTCGAAAAATATCTGGAGAAGCCGCGCCACATCGAGATCCAGGTGCTCGGCGATGGCCAGGGGCGCGCCATTCATCTCGGCGAGCGCGACTGCTCGCTGCAGCGCCGCCACCAGAAGGTCTGGGAGGAAAGCCCCTCGCCCGCACTCAACCTCGCCGCGCGCAACGCCATCGGGGAGACGGTCGCGCGCGCCATGCGCGAGCTCGAATATCTTGGGGTCGGCACGGTCGAGTTTCTCTATGAGGAGGGCAAGTTCTACTTCATCGAGATGAACACGCGTATCCAGGTCGAGCATCCGGTGACGGAGGCGATCACCGACATCGATCTGATCCTGGAGCAGATCCGCGTCGCCGCCGGCGCCGAGCTGCAGCTCGAGCAAAATGATGTGAGGTACTACGGCCACGCCATCGAGTGCCGGATCAATGCCGAGAACCCGGTCTCGTTCCGGCCGTCGCCAGGCAAGATCGTGCACTATCATCCACCCGGCGGGCTCGGCGTGCGCGTCGACTCGGCCGTGTATCACGGCTACACAATCCCGCCCTACTACGACTCGCTGGTCGGCAAGCTCATCGTGCATGGCAGGACGCGCGGGGAATGCCTGATGCGGCTCAAGCGCGCGCTCGATGAGTTCGTGGTCGACGGCATCGAGACGACCTTGCCGCTGTTCCGCGCGCTGGTGCGCGAGAAGGAAATCATCGACGGCGAGTATCACATCCATTGGCTCGAGGAATTCCTCGCCAAGGGCGGCATGCGAGAGTGAGGCAAGGCCCGAGCGAAGGGTCCGGGTCGGGCCAAAACCTGCCCACTACCTTCCAGTATTAATTGTGCTGGCGATCTCTTTGAGGTGTTCCATCGCGATCGGTTCGAGCAAGATGTTGTGGCCAAGGCCTGGAGCAATCGTCACATTCACCGCAATATTGCGATTTCGTAGCGCTTCAGCGTATGCAAGCGTCAACGCTGATGGTGTAATTTGATCGTCGCTGCCAACGAGCAACCAGAGCTTCGCCGACGCGGAAACGCTATCAACCAGAGCCAGCGGTGAGAGTGAGCGCACAGGGCGTTCCCAGATTGCGCCTCCTTTTATCGACCGCATATATTTGCGCCACGCTGTGACATCACACGGGCACGACACCAATAGAGCGGCGTCTGCCGCTGCTGCCCCTTGCAGACCCAATAAATTGCCAACTATTGCAGCGCCTCCCGAGTGCCCAACTAGGATCACTCGGCGGGGATGATATTTGTCTTTCAATTCAGAGAGCACGGTAGCCACCGCATTGACCACTTCGGGCGTCCAATTATCGCCCGTGGTGTAGCCGCGCATACCATCAGAGGTGTCCTCGCCATCGCTGTAGCCAGGCCGAAGAACCGCCGCGACAACGGCATCCGATATCGTGGCAGCAGCCTTCTCCGCAAATCGGTAGTGGTATGTGGAAGGTGATCCGTCGGATGCGTCCCCATGTACGACGACGACAAGAATCGGATCCTGGCTCAGACGGGCATTCTCATAAAGTTTTGACTTGATGCGTTGTGTCGTGGTGACCCAGATCGTCGCACCGGTGTTCGTCGTATTCTGTGGTGCGACAGCAGATTGGGCGAACGCTGAAGGACCACATCTGAAGAGTACAAAGTACAGCAGTGCGAGCCCGGTCGCAGCCGTGGATATGATATGACGCATTGGCTGAAGTTCCCTGCGAGTATCACGCGTTTACAGTCGGTCAATTGAATGCTTGCACGTTCTGGATAGCGGACATCAATCAAGGAACCGTTCGTCCCTTCAGGATGCTGCGCAAGCTAAGCCCGAAATCTATCACTGCCGGATAATCAGAGCACCGCCACCGAATCTTCCAGGGAGTAGCGCAGGGCGCGGGCCGGGAATCCGCTGCGCGGTAGCGGCATCGATGCGCTTCATCAGCACATTGACACCGTACTTGCGCAATATCAGGGATGTTGTCTGTCCGTCAGGTTCGGTGATGAAACTGATCTCGGCATCCTTATAGGAGAATTCGGTATCGCTCCGAGCATAGATCGGCAGTGCCGGCTGGCCCGTCAGTTGCGCATTCAGTTGCTGGCCGGTGCGGGTAATCGTCATCACGGTACTGTCGTTCAGCTGATAGAATCCGACATGGCCATCGAGTATCTTGGTATCCGCGACGCTCTGCGATGCGGACTGACCGGGGTCGCCGTTGTTCGGAGGGCTAATTTCGGCAGCGCCGACGGCAAATGCGATCCCCAGGCAGGCAAGCGCCACCGCCGTCGCGTGGGCGTAGTTTGTCTTTTTCCGCAACATGTTCCGGATTCTCTGCTCCAGCAATGATCTCGGTTCGGACATC
>Ga0137397_10003545_pt1 | contig 10867 bp, 14 predicted proteins | sample czorhiz116metaG_FD_106658 | JGI IMG/M metagenome (GOLD analysis project Ga0137397, IMG submission 106658) | Vadose zone soil microbial communities from Angelo Coast Range Reserve, California, USA - czorhiz1.16 metaG | ecosystem: Environmental > Terrestrial > Soil > Vadose zone | place: USA...
GGGCGCAGGTACAGGCGGGGGCATGGGAGTGGGAGCGGGAGCGGGAGCGGGCGTGGATACCTGCAGGGCCTTGATGCTGCGGCGCCAGGACTCGGATGACTCTGCCGCCAAAGGACATAGCGGACCCTGCGCCGTACGACGCCAAGATACGTGCGCCGCCTCGACTCCGGCCTCCGATTCAGAATGCCTTTGGTTCGGCCGGGAAGTTGAAGTCGTCGTCAATACCGGCGCCTCCCGCCGTTGCTGCTGCTGTTCGTGTTGTCGCCGATTGGACGTCGGCGCATCCCAGTCCCCGGAACGGTGAGCGGCCCATTCTGCGTCTATCCTTAGGTTGGCCGCAGTGAGCTTGGAGATGGGGGCTTGCTTTTCGTGGGGGATCCGCGACGCTGCTGCGATTCGTCCGAGGTGTGGCGTCTCGTCGAACGCACCGGTGCCAGTATGGCGAGGTGTAGATGGCGTGGGCGGGAACGGTTCGTCCGCCCTCGTCGAATCCGCCATAGGAGGTTGCGGCGGCCCGCGTCTCCACGACGCGATGGACGGGTCAGGGTACTGGGCGGTGTTCCATCGTTTGTCGGTGTCGGTGTTGGCGGTACTAGTTTGGACTGGAGGCCATTGAGATATGGATGCGGATGTAGATGCCAGCGCGGCTCGGCTACTGGAGTTGGACAGTAGTGATGTTGGTAGTCCCGGGAGCGCAACGGAATCGCTCAGCATGTCCTTCCAGTCGATCCAGGTGTCGCGGTGCTGTGTCCAAGCACGGCAGAGCTGCCCTAGGAGCGTATTTCTTCCCGCCCCCTGCAGGAAACACTTGTCCGTGACGACTACCATTCCTTTCCGACAGCGGGTCAGAGCGACGTTCATGCGAGGCTGCGAGTTCAAGAATCCTGCTCGTTCTGTCCTGACTGAAGACAAGATCACATAATCTGCTTCGTTTCCTAACAGTTCCAGTCACGGTTGAGATCAGGGCGTCACTATTACCAGAAGGATTATCAATACCTTGAAAGCTGTCGACGTTGTAGACACGTCCCGTTGGTAAATTTGCAACCTCCATGGCTTTAGCGATGGCTGCCCGTTGAAGGTCGTAAAACGTGATGATACAAAAATTGAAGCCGTGTCGTTGATATCGTTTGGCGATCCGGACAACCATATGTGCCTCCTCCATGTTCTGACCCCACAACATTAACTTCAGTGGTCCTTTATCTGGCCGATACACTCACTTTGAAACTGGTCCCGTCCTTCGTTTCTCCTCCTTTCCAAACGTCGATGAACGATATGCAAGAACGATCCACGATCCCGTGGGATGAACGCAGCTTTCCGTCATAGACCCTCGTTGAAATAAACTCTCCTAAGGGCACGGGAAGGCGGTCTGCGGTGATATCATGGAAATAAGAGAAACGTAGAGTAAGAAAAGAGGGTTTTGATCACATTGAGTATCAAGGAAATATGAATATGCCGTTTTCTTCAAATGCTTGACGTCAAAAATCGTTTCGAGATTAGCTTTCTGTGCGCCATAAGGCGGGACTAACAGACAGAATAAGCTCTAATGAGGTGTGTGTATGGAGTCTAAGACCCACGTTGTTTAGGATCTCCGAAGAAACAGACTTTTGTAAGCACGTTGGAGAACTTGTCAAAGAGATGCTATATTCAAAAGGTTAGCAATTGTCCATAAATACCAATAACGACTCGGAGATCACCATAAACTCAAAGACATCGATTTGCGAGGCCTCATCGATGACAAGGGACCTCACCGGAATGATGCGAAAAAGCCCGCAGTCATGAAGCTTGGGGTTGGAAAGCATGCCAAGAGTGCATAGCACCACCGTGACATCAATGAACAACCTGGAGACTGCGCTTGGCGAATTGGGAATCTCATCCGATCGTATGATCATGTTTTCAATTTCCACATACAATTCTTCATGCCTATATCGAGTGTTGCTGAGGGTTTCCGCGATGAGGACTCTGGTTCTTACCATTCGAAGAGAAAATCTTTGGAAACAATGAGTTTGAAGCTGATTTTCTTTTTAAATAACTTTTCGGCAATATTCTTCACCCCGACATTCGACTGGGCAATTATCCAGCATGGTAATTTATTGGATACCCATATCGCGGCTGCCGCGGCAATTGTGGTCGTTTTCCCTGTTCCAGGAGGCCCTGTATAATCACAGCGGCATCAGTGTTGAACGATTGTTGAAGAAGCATCATGCACACCATGAGCAATAACCAACGAATCTCGTGAGGCCGTGGAAAGCATCGCATGGACGATTCCTCTTTGCGAATCGTTCAGACCCTTCAAAATCTGGAATGAATGGCCGCATGATAAAGTGGTCTCTCCGTCATGCTCAATCCCCTCGATATTTCCCGGAAACCAGATGATGTTGACGAACGGAGGAATACGATGTGCGACAGTGAGAGAACGAATCAAGAGGCGATACTGTGCTTGCTCTGCATTCGTTCGTTCTTCACGACCTATCACTCGTATATGACTGACATCGCCCCTGAGAGGTCGTTCTGTCCTGGCTGATGAACTTCGGCCTTTAGCGCCTTTTATCATCGCATCGACAACGTCCCCATTGTCTAGGCGGATTTCTAAATGGGTCTAGAACGAATGTCAAGCGAGGTGACACGGCCCTGTATATTATCAGGATAACAAACCTGCTTGCTATCTCGGATACGTGTCTTGTATCGAGTATTGAGGACGGTTATCGAGCCGTCGGACTCAGTCTGGACCTTGGAGAACTCATTTTCATAAACCCGCGGCTTCGAAAGTTCAAGGCGAGTGACTCTGGACACCAGATCAACGAAAGATTGGAGCACCTGCGGAGGACAGGGAAATGGATTAGCACTACAACAGTAACAATGCCCAGTTGAACCCCACAGGAACATCAATGAACACGGTGCTCAATTTTTGGCCTGACAATAAGTCTGAAAAAGCCATGTTGGCAGAACTAGTTTCGTAGATGAATGGGAAACGGGATGCGGGTAAAGTGATGTTACGTACATTGCCGTGAACCAAGCACGAAGGGCATAGTCCGGCTCTGGGGTGCCATCAGGGTTTGCCCTACTTCTCAGCACGTCCCCATCCCACCGTTCGTTTATACGCCTTGCGGAGACCGACGGATTGTTCGAATTTAAGAAATTTCCTGGCGTCGTTATATCGTTGTGTCTCGAGGGCGAGGAGAGAGTGGAGAGGTCATAGCCAGTGACAGTGGAACCTAGGGTATGCGCGAGCAAGACAATTGTATAAGGGAATTCGAACCCTGTAAGATACTGAATGTTGGAGAAAAGCTCTTGCAAGGCCTTGCGCTGCGTTGGGGATGGTGATTGCGGCATAGAGAGACAGAAGACCTTGTCCCGCGTGGCGAGCGCAATAGTTTCGATGCGAGGTCCCACTGGTGCCAACCCTACCGATACCCCCACTGCGAAGGGAGGACTGGAAGGAATTGCAGCACGAACGTCGGTTTGCAATTCGGCCAATGCACGCAGGGAATAGTGGCGAACAACCGCGGAACACGGCTCTCCCGGAATTTCGCGTTGGTCGATTATCGTTGTCGTAGAATGCATAACGCCTCGCAGTCGTTAAGAGGATGTGTATGCAGGGAGATTGTGGTAGACAGTTGAGAAGGGCGAATAGGCAACACCCGAGCGCTGGGACGGTGACTTGGAACGCCATCGATTAAAGATTACACGCCACAAACTGACAAAAGTTGTCAACGCAGGATGACTGGGCTGTCCAGTGATAGAAATAGAAAACGGATTGGTGCGTAGAGTAGCTGGGCGTTATAAACGTCCTTTCCGCAGGTGGGGGTCTACGACTGGAAGGAAGAAAATGGTTGGCCGACTCGGAGCCTGCCAAGGCAGGGGGCTCGGCCGCGCCGGTGGCTGGTGGCTACTGGTTTACGCTTTCGAATCCCATTTTTTGTTTTGATTGGGTTGGTTACAGTTACACATGCTATCGGTACATGCAGCCGCCTTCGGAGTCACATCGGGGCCTTACGTCAGCCGAATCGAGAGACTACAAGGACTACAAGCTACTACTATTCTGATCTGGACCACCACTGCACATAAAGAGTCGGTTAAAAACACCTAAATGGAATGTACTCGGGGAAACGAGTCCGAGTCATAGGAGGACCGCGGCGCGACGAGTTTACCTCATGTTACAGTACCGAGAGGGCCGACTTGAAGTCCGTGATGTGTCCGCGGTATCCCCGGTCGGGCACCGACTTCCGCTCCCAACATTGGAGACGCGGCTTCCAGATAAGGGTATGTTTATGAATCCCTTGTTTATTTGGCTTTTTGGTGACCAACACGAAAACGCAATTTGGCTTTTCGCGTTTATTATGTCTTATAATTTTTTACTAAGATGTGATAAGACTGATCCATTTTCCTGCCTTATTTTTGCTTGTTTTATCCAAAAAAAAGTTCCACAAGTCGAAAAATCTAATGTGATGTCAGCCGTGTCAAAGGCGATTCTTGTCTTAACTCGTCTTGACTTTGTGCTAAGGTGCTATAAGGTGCGAAAGTCAAATCGCATTTTCCTGATGACCATAACCTTCACAGTTCGCAAGCATGACAATTGTATACGGAAATTCGAACCCTGTAAGGTATTGGATGTTGAAGAAAAGTTGTTGCAAGGTCTGCACTGCGTCGCGGATGGTGATTCCCGTAAAGAGAGACGGAAGACCTTGTCCGGCGTGGCGAGAGCAAGTGACTCGACGCGAGGCTCCGCTGGTGCCAACCCCACCGACACCCCCACTGCAAATGGCGGCCCAGAAGAAATTTCAGCACAAAACTCGGCTTACAATTCCGCCACTCTCCCAAGGGAGGAGTGGTGAACAACCGCAGACCGTGGCCCTCCCGGAATTTCGTATTGGTCGATCATCGTAGTCATGGAAGGCATAACGCCTCGCAGTCGTCGAGAGGAGTGTTTGTGTGGCACAGGGCGACTGTGGTAGACAGCGGAAGGAATCACTGCAACTTGGGACGGTGACTCGGAAGAGGCCGTCGATAAAGATTGTACGCCACAACCTGATAAAAGGCGTCAAAGCATCGATGACTGAAGGATGTCCATTGACAGAAATGGGAAGCGGGTTGATTGCTTAGAATGGCCTGGCGTTATGGACGTCCTTGAGGCGGCGTCTAGTCTGCAGTCGATAATACCATCGCTTCCGAGTCCCATTTTTTGTTTTTGGCCTCTTGGGTGGTTGTAGACCTTGCATCTACAATAGTATGCCGCCTTGATGCCACCTCTGGAGTAGGCTCCTCTTACGTCGGCTGAATCCGCGATGAAACACCGCTAACACCGCCAGAACACAAAAGAATTACAGGAGCTCGGCTCATGAGTCATAGTCAAGCCATGGCGACGATTTTTCTCTCGTGGGAGAAGATATCTCCGGAAGCAACTTCATACACAAAGCAAAGCTAGTGCCAGTGCTAGCTTATCCTCCAGTTCACCAATCCGGGACCATTCCTTGACGGTAAATCAGTTGCGACCCCATTGTCTTCCTCGCACATGCATAAAGCTGCTTGGACTAAATTATAAGCCGAACCTTGATCGTTCGCTGAACTGATAAATACTGTGAACAAAGTAGACAGAGACAATTTTCAAAGATTCAACGAGTCAACGACATGAACTTCCCAAACGACTTCTCATCTGGCCCCTCAACTCGATCGAACGGGACTAGCGGGGCTGCTCACTATATAGCACGCCAAGGTACTTCCGCTGTCACTTCGACGTCCTACTTCCCTTACATCCGCCGAGGGGTCATCAACGCCACCGCCTATAATATATGCCGCCGCCGTGGTGGAATACGGACATATCGCGGTCCCGGTGAGTAGCTGCCTGACTTGGGGCAGGCCTAGAGATCATGGAATCACGCTTCCCCCACGCTCCGAGCAGGCCGCGTGGTCGCGTCTCGCGACCGCTCGTCCCAGCTGCTGATGATAAGGGCGGGAACATTTCGTCTGTCAGCAGTGGAGGCGGCAGCGGCGGCCGTGCCGTCGTCGTCGGATTGCATCGTGGTGTCGTGGTTCGTGGGGGCAGGCTGTGGCGCGATCGTTCGTCGATATTGGTGTAATGGACTTGTGGTGGTCGTTGGAATGCGGTTGCATGTGAGGGTGCTGATGCTGGTACGGCCCAAGCTCGACTGCGGGCGCTTGACGGCGGTGCTGGCGCGGGGAGTCCTGGAAGCGCGACGGGATTGCTTAGCATGGCCAGCCAGTCGATCCAGGTATTGCGATGCTGTGACCAGGCGCAGTGGAGCTGCCCCAGGAGCGTACCCATCCCCGTCCGTTGCAGGAAACACTTGTTGGTGACGACTACCATTCCTTTGCGGCAGCGAGTCAGGGCGACGTTCATGCGGGGTAGTGAGTTCAAGAATCCTGCTCGTTCTGTCCTGACTGAAGACAAGATCACATAATCTGATTCGTTTCCTAACGGTTCCGGCCACGGTCGAGATCAGCGCGTCACCATTACTAGAAGGATGATCAATACCTTGAAAGCTGTCGACGTTGTAGACACACCCCGTTGGCAAATCCACAGCCTTTAGGGCCTTGGCGATGGCTGCTCGTTGAGGGTCGTAGAACGTGATGATACAAAAATCGAGGCCGTGTCGTTGATATCGTTTGGCGATCTGGACAACCATATGTACCTCTTCCATGTTCTGACCCCACAACATTGACTTCAGCAGTCCTTTATCTAGCCGATACACTCACTTTGAAACTGGTCCCTTCCTTCGTTTCTTCTCCTTTCCAAACGTCGATGAATGATATGCAAGAACGATCCACGATCCCGTGGGATGAACGCAGCTTTCCGTTATAGACCCTCGTTGAGATAAACTCTCCTAATGGCACGGGAAGGCGGTCTGCGGTGATATCATGGGAATAAGAGAAACGTATAGTAAGAAAATAGGGTTTTGATCACATTGAGTATTAAGGAAATACGCCATTTTCTTCAAATGCTTGACGTCAAAAATCGTTTCGAGATTGGTTTCCCTTGCGCCATAAGGCGGGACTAACAGACAGAATAAGCTCTAATGAGATGTGTGTATGGAGTCTAGGACCCACGTTGTTTAGGATCTCCGAAGAAACAGACTTTTGTAAGCACGTCGGAGAACTTGTCAAAGAGATGCTATATTCAAAAGGTCAGCAATTGTCCATACATGCCAATAACGACTCGGAGATCACCATAAACTCAAAGACATCGATTTGCGAGGCCTCATCGATGACAAGGGACCTCACCGGAATGATGCGAAAAAGCCCGCAATCATGAAGCTTGGGGTTGGAAAGCATGCCAAGAGTGCATAGCACCACTGTGACATCAGCGAACATCATGGAGACATCTCCCGGAGAATCGGGAATCTCATCCGAGCGTATAACCATGCTTTCGATCTCCACATACAATTCTTCATGCCTATATCGAGTGTTGCTGAGGATTTCCACGACGAGGACTACTGGTCCTTACCATTCGAACAGGAATTCATGGGAAACGATAAGTTTGAAGCCAACTTTCTCTTTAAATAACTTTTCGGCAATATTCTTCACCCCGACATTCGATTGAGCAATTATCCAGCATGGTAATTTATTGGACACCCATATCGCAGCTGCGGCGGCAATTGTGGTCGTTTTTCCTGTTCCAGGAGGACCTGTGAAATCATATCGGCATCAGGGTACGCGAATGATCGTTGACGATGTATTATGCATACCACGAGCAATAACCAACGAATCCTGCGGAGTCCCAGAAACCATCGCACGAACGATGGCTCTCTGTGAATCATTTAGATTTTTCAGAGCCTGGGATGATCGGCCGCATGATAAGTTGATCTCTCTACCACGCTCAGTCGCTTGTGTGTTCCCCGGAGACCAGACGATATTGACGAATAATGGAACGGGACGTGCGACTGTGAGATAACAGAGCAGGAAGCGATACTGGGCTTGCTCTGCATTTGTTCGTCCTTCGCGGCCTATCACTCGGATGTGACCGACGTTGCCACTGAGAGGACGTAGCGTCGTAGCTGATGAACATCGGCCTTTAGTTCCTTTTATCATCGCATTAACAACGTCCCCATTCTCTAGGTGGATTTCCAAGTGCTTCTAGAAAGGATTTCAGGGCGGGGTGGCACGATATCATACATTGTTGGGTATCACGAACCTGCTTACTCGCTCGGATGCGTGTCCTGTATCGGGCATTGTGGACGGCTATCGTCCCATCGGGCTCCGTCTTGACGCTGGAGAAGTCATTTTCATAAAATCGCGGCCTCAGAAGATCCACACGAGTAGCTCTGGATGCCAGATCCACGAAAGACTGGAGCATCTGCAGAGGACAAGGAGGTGGGTTAACATCGCTAACATTAGCAGCACCCAATGAGACCTCACGGGCATGTCAATGAATTGCGTGCTCAATTTTTGGCCTTGCGATAAGTCTTTAAAAGCCAACTTGGCGGCGCTAGGGGTGGAAACGGTTGGAGCAACAAACGTGATGAGAGCCATATCACGCACATTGCTGTGAACCAAGCACGAAGGGCGTAGTCCGGCTCTGGGGTGCCAGCAGTGTTTGCCCTACTTCTCAGCACGTCCCCATCCCACCGTTCGTTTATACGCCTTGCGGAGACCTTTGAATTCTTCGAATTTAAAAAATTTCCTGGCGTCGTTATACCGTTGTGTTTCGAGAGCAAGGCGAGAGTGGAGAGGTCATAGCCAGTGACAGTGGAACCTAGGGTATGCGCGAGCAAGACAATCGTATGCGGGAATTCGAACCCCGCAAGGTATTGGATGCTGGAGAAAAGCTCTTGCAAGGCCTTGCGCTGCGTCGGGGATGGTGATTCCCGTAAAGAGAGACAGAAGACCTTGTCCTGTGTGGCGAGAGCAAGTGACTCGATGCGAGGCCCCGCTTGTGCCAACCCAATTGACACTCCCACCGCAGAGGGTGGCTTAGAAGAAATTGCAGCACGAAAGTCCGCCTTCAATTCCGCCACTGCCCTAAGGGAATAGTGGTGAACAACCGCAGACTGTGGCTCTCCCGGGATTTCGTATTGATCGAGTGTCATGGTCGTGGAAAGGACAATGCCCCGTCGGTCGTCGAGAGGAGTGGGTGTGTGGTACAGGGAGGTTGTGGTAAACGGCTAACGGGAGCAGCCTGCGAGCGCTGGGAGGTATTGGAAGACTGCGCGGGCATAAACGCGCGGGTAGTAATCACCATACCTTGTCCTCATGTTGTTAATTTCCGTGCCCCAGGTTCTTTGTTGATATATGCCCTGTCGTCGTACATTTCAAAACGCAAATCATAGTCGTACAACGCTCGAGACCCAGGTCAAGGTGCGGTCTATCTATCGTGTTGAGGTACATGAGAAGCGTATGGTATCTGTGTGCGGCGGGAATGTGCTGCCCGTGACTGTACAAAGAGAGGACAGCAGGAGAGCAGGCGTGACGGTGATATAGGGCATGGGAGTGCGGGATTGCCTTCAAGTTATCCCGAATCGAGCGGTTCATTCTCGGCTTGAAGGAACCCTTGGTCACTTCTAGAAAGGCCAGCAATATTTTTCCGCTTTGTTTGCACAAGAGGGTTGAGGGTGATGATAAGAGTGATAATAGATCAGGCGTGGTCGGAGTGACGGAGTGAGATGGGTGGTCCGCGCGCGGGAATATCGGTGGCAGGTCGGGATGATTGTTGTTGATTTTTCTCATCGACACCTCCTTATTCGTACTCGTTTTCGCTCCTTTCTATCTCGTTTACAGCGACAGCATCGCTTTCGTGTCCCACTTTTTGCTCTCACGTATAGTAGTCATTGCGGCGTGACTGGGGTGATGTTCCAAATAGTGCAGTAACAATTTGCCGAGCACGGCTTACGTCAGATAAATCTATGGGTTACAGAGGGGACGTTTCTATGATCATTCCGACTTTTTAGCACTGTGCCGTAGCTTGTGCTGTGGCGACGGTCATTCTGTCGTGGTACCCTTGTATCCTTACTTGTGGGCGCGCAGCATCCCCGGAAGCTCGACCTCCGTTCCCGCGATTTAGGGAACCCCCTAGCAGGGTAGATTTCCCCGGTCCTTGTAAAAAGCCCTTGTTGGTGACAATGACCATTCCCCTTCCGGCAACGAGTTAGGGCGACGTTCATGCGCGGAAGCGACTTTAGAAAGCCGGGTTTCTGTGTTTTGACCGAAAACAAGATCACGTAGTCTGCTTCGTTTCCTGATGGCGGTCGGAATTTCAGGCTCGTGGAGGCGACGCGGGAAGAGTGAAACAAACCTTGGAAACTGTCCACGTTGTAGACACAGCCCGACGGTAGATTCCCTGCTTTCAATGCCTTGGTGATTGCGTCGCTCTGCTGGTCATAAAACGTGATGATACAAAAATTGAGACGTTGTTGATGATATCGCTTAGCGACCCGGACCGCCATATGGACCTCCTCTGTGTTCTGTCCGCGCAAACGTTACCTTTTCTAGTAACGGTTCTCGCTCAGTAATACTCATCTTATAGCTCTTTCCTTGCCATGTTTCTTTGCCCTTCCCCACGTCGATAAACACGATGCAAGAATGATCCACGATATCATGACTTGAATGTAGCCGGCCTCATAGAGATGAATCCTCCTAAAGGAACTGGAAGGCGATCTGGGCAGTGATATCTGGGCAAAGTCGATCGACAGTCTAAAAGTCGTGATAGTACTGTAAGGTGAGCAGTGCCCCTGCATGCGGAAAGCCCCATCGTGTCCGCCAGCCATGCACGTCAGCACTGCCCTCACGTGCTCATTATAAAAGTGTTTTCTCTTGCTTGCTCAAAACAAGATTCCCTTTTCGTGTTCATCTCAGAACTCCCTCGCGCCACGATAAAGTGTGACCCTCACTGTCTTCGCTTCAGTACTCACATTGGGTA
>Ga0137397_10003548_pt1 | contig 10858 bp, 12 predicted proteins | sample czorhiz116metaG_FD_106658 | JGI IMG/M metagenome (GOLD analysis project Ga0137397, IMG submission 106658) | Vadose zone soil microbial communities from Angelo Coast Range Reserve, California, USA - czorhiz1.16 metaG | ecosystem: Environmental > Terrestrial > Soil > Vadose zone | place: USA...
ATTCAGATCAGTCTTGCTGATCCTTATGCACGATCTTAGAGAAAACTAGGTTTCCTTGGTTGTGCCTTATAGACAGTGCTTATTGGTTCTATCATGCTTATATGATATCTAGTTTGACTTGGTTGGATGTCTTAGCATTGTATGACTCCCTTGCACATCTTGCAGGTGGCTTATAATGCTCATTTGCAAGCCAGGTGAGTCTCACAAGCTCAATCACAAAATTCGCAAGGCACTTTATAAGGAATCATAACCAAGTCTGACAAGCTCGATTGCAAGGCACACTGTAACTAATCTGCAAGAAATCAACCTAGCTTATAGGACTTACAGTTTTTTTCCTTGCAGATGGCTTGCAGCAGGCTGCAAGTCCGATAAGCACTCATCAAGACACCAGTAAGTAATGTTGGATTTTGCTGATGACACTTCTGGACATGAGCAGAGAAAGCTTAAGGACAGAAGGCAACATCACAGACTGGACATCTGCACTCAAGTTGCTTCCTGGGTTGGGACTTGCCAGATGTTGTTTGCATATTGGATGAAAAAAGGGGGGGGTTGAAGACTTGGAGTGTAGGAATACAACAGGGTGAAGATACAACAAGATCAACAAGGAGTGTAATGCATGAGAGATCAACATCAATCAACAAGTGTTACGAACTTTGATAATAATGTTGATAAATCCACTAATAATACTCTTATCGAATATTCGATAAGATTACAATGCTATAGCATCGATTCTCAGGGACATAAGACAGTGATATTATCATTATAATTTGCCTCAGAATCATAAGCCCTTGATAATACCCATATAATTACTTAATATCACCATAACTGGCAGCCCAGATTTATAATCCAGTTATAATTGGCTTATAATTGGCTTATAATGGTATTACAAAGACAGTCTATTATAAGGAAGTTCCCGATTTTGCGACAGTGTGCTCTATGTATAGTCGCCATCGCTATTTATGTTATGACGAATCAAACCCTACCTAGACGTTCTCCTCTGGCTCGTTTTCAATAATCTGAGCAAAATCCTCGTAGCTCGCGAACGTCGGCAAAGCACGGAGCTTCTTTTTGCGGATCCGTGAATCCTCATTCCCGGGTACTTTGCGCTTTCTCTTTTTACCATCACCGAAAACGGAAGACTCCTGGTTAGCAGAAGCAGCCCTTTCACGGTTTGTAAGATTAACTGGGACCTCGCCATCCAGGTGTGCCAAGTCGTCCGCGTCCGAGGCTTCGGCTGATGAGAATCCAAAATTGAATCCCCCATCAGGGTGACTATCGTGCCCAGACTCGGATAGACCTTCCTGGTCTCCTTTTGCAACGGAAGTGGCAAACTCATCAAGTTCTGAATCATCAATGGAACGTTCGATGTTCCCGTTATAATCGTCGTCGGCCGCCGGCATTGAAGCTTTCATTGCCTTTTAATAAACGCATCAGCCAAATCCGCATCATTTTCAACGAGCCCACCTTCCAAATGACTGCTTCCTCTAGATCGCTATCCCCATCACTGCTGCCATCCTGTTCAGACTCCCCATCGGAACCATGAAACTTGGCCTTCCGCTTGTCGACTTTGGCTGTCCTCTTCTGCTCTTTCTCGTGCTTCTGCGCAAAGTATCGCTGGAAGAATACCTGCGATCCTCGGTGTGAGCGCCAAGACAATCACATTGTGCGAAATGGCAACACACCTGATCCGCCGCGATGCCTGACTCCCCACGACGCCACCACCCTTCGACATTAAGTGGTTTTTCTTGTACGTCAGCTCGCACTCTCCTCACTCCATCGGGACACCCGGCACCGGAAGGCTGCATGGCGCTTGTGCCCCTAGCTGCGGCTTTCTTTGGATTTTTGTAGACAAACCGATCCAAAAAATGAGTGAGTGTGTAAAGTGTGAGGTCTGGACTGCTCGTCAGCGGTTCACGTGAGAGAAGCTGACGAGCCAGAAGAGCAATCGTCGGATGCGCATGGTGAACCAGGGCGGTCTATCCACAAATAAGCACCTGCGATGGTGGTAGATAGCACAACTAAAAAGAAAAAACACACCAACTCCCAGAGGGCAGATGATTGCGCGTGTGCATATTGGGGTTCGCGCTTATACGGTTCGTACTCTGGACCTTCCACTCCTGGTAGAGGGGCCTTGTCAATGAGAATACGTAAGCCCGGTGAAGCGCTGAAAAGCTAGGAACCTTAGAGTGAGCTTCTTTGTTAATGCCAGCTAGCCATTCACAACACACCTCGCCAAGTAGCCACAGCCCACCCGCCACAAACTCGGGTCCACCAAGCCCGTCCACGAGAACCTGGCAAAAGCGCTTCACGAACGCCATTATTCGGGATTGGTTTGAATCGCCCTTAAGACTTTTAAACAGTAAGTTTAAAAAAAGCGCTTGATTGCGAGTTGTGTGTAGGCGCGAGTCAAGCAAGGTTGCGTATAGCGCACGGTAAAACCGTGAGACTACTGGCGAGGAGGGTGGAAATGAGGCCGCGACTTGTTGAATCAAAGTAAGCGCCCGTAGGGAGATGTTAAACGTCGAAGTATGTACAAGGAGGAACAGCGTGCTCATATGCTTGTCGAATCTAACAAGGGTCGTTTGACTCTGTCAAACCGATCAAGGTAAACAGCGGATGACTCACTGCACATTCCCCCCTCCAAACTGCGCGTACGGCAACGCACGGTTGATACCCGTGAGTATCGCACCGAGTAGCTTCGCCTTTTCGTCCTGCACCTCTGCAAACCCGGCGGCACCGCGCACGTGTTTACTTTTACCTCCGTGGGTCCTTGGTTCCTTGTGGGTTTTCTTTTTTCGTGTGGCTTCAACATCATCTGCAATGGGAACTGCAGCATCGGCTGATTCAGGCTCCCGTTCGCCAACAACACCGCGGAAGAGTTGGAAATAAACATCCATTAACATGCGCGCCGACGCGCGATCAGCTTCGGATGTAGACAGGACGATCTGATTGAACGTGATAGCTGCGTAGTACTGAGCATGCGCATGCCACACGTTCTTTTCGCGCCTTGGTGCAGATTTTTGGCCGCTGCTGAACCGAATCTGGATATTCGGTTGAAGATGAGAAGCCGTGGATAGCGACGGTAGCGGACTTGGCCGCATGATTAATGCCGTCATTTCGCGAATGATAACTGTCTTCATTGCCGGGTGTTCTTGTAGAATATGAAGGAGGTGGTAAGATGTTCGGGCACAGATAGCGCTTTCCGTATCACCCTGGAGTTAAGCGTTTCAGCGGACGGAATGAGGCTTAGGAAAAGGCCAGCGCACAAGCTTGTTCACCAACAAGCGTAGCAAATTTTGCTCTTGCTCCGGCTTGGAGCGAAGTAATGTCGCCATTAACGTAATGGATTGCATACGGACATATGGTAGAGGGTCCAGGGAGAAGGTCTAGGGGAATGGTGAGCAAAGGGCGAAAAAGAAGAGGGTTTCATGCAACACCTCAAGTATTTGAAGGTAGGAGAAGAAGTACTTCTTCAACCAGTCTTCGAAGTACCAAACGATGAAGTGTTGATTGGTTACATCCTGATGTAACAGTGGCTGGTCGCGGAAGTACCTACGTCATGGTTGTATGAATGATACACTAGACTAAGTCAGTGAAACGTACCTAAGCTTTCGATCCGGGACACCGCCTCCAACCCACCAGTCCATAATCGCCCTCGCGGCTTTGAGCCTATCTTCTCTGCCTGCTGGCTTGCCTTTACCCTTCTCTCCCTCCTGTAATCCACTGGCCCCACCTCGCCCCTTCTCTGTCAAGCCTTTCAAGGCCTCTAACGCTCGAATATTATGCAGGGGTGCGTCCTGAACCATGAGGGTGAGCGCACTAAGTCGGTCACTCAAAGTGCCACCAGCGAGGATACTGCGCAGGAAGGCTCGATCTGACACCGAGCCACCCGCCGCGTTTGATAGAGCGGAGAAGGCAAAGATCTCAGAAGCATGTAATGAAGAGGCGCGGTCAAGTAAGGCAGCGACTTGGGGGGCCGATTGGGAAACCACGATGTCAGAGGGAGTGGGGAGGGCAGGCGGAAAATTGAACCAATCTGGGGTCGCTGGAAAGAGTAGCTTGGCCTTAGAAGACGAGGCTGGCGATTTATCGGGGGCTTCGGGTGGCATGGACGCAGGGTTTTAATCAGCCTGGCAGTTGGAGGACTGGATGGGTTTCTTTCAAGCTCGGGCGGGCAGTTGCCAACAAAACTGTACGAAACATCGGCGGCCCGCGCCTGTACAGCCGCACTCCTAGAGCTATGCTGACTAAGTTTTTTAGTGGGTACGAGATGCATATGTGCGCTCATAAAGAAGCAAGAAGTTGCGCGACCTAAGTCACGGTAGCCCCCACTATCCCTACACCAAGGGATGTGCGTAAATTTGCATTTTACCCTCACCTGGGCCCTCCGACCTGGCTTTAGCATGCCAGATAGGGCTGGTGGTAAATCTCTCACTATCTGGCATCTTATCACTGTCTGTATTTTAGTTATTTAAGTAACTAGTCTACCAGTGAATAAAGCACTAAACAATTTTTTGGCTATCAGATCTCCCAACCTAAACTTCGGTGATGCTAACATCTATCATGACTATTGTACAGGTACGCCGCTCACGTATCATATGATCATACTGCAGAACTGATCCCCCTCCCGGGCCCTACTAGTAACCGGCGATGCTGCTATTGTATCGAGAACTGAACGTACTGAACTACAATATTACGTCAAGGTGCATCGCCTTGAAACTTGAAACAAGGTTTGGGAACGCAAGGCCGCGGATTCTCCCTTCGGTCGACCGTGATGCGGACAGTCGGGACAGAAGCACATACTAGTAGTTGTCCCCCTCCCAGCCCTCCAAAAGAGGGTGACTGCCTAGCTGGGTATCCGGCAAAGCAATGAGGACACTACGGCGAGCTTCGGGGCTAGCTAGTAGCCAGGTGAGCAGAGTGTGACCGTAATTGGCAGACGCAACGAGCGAATGGTATCATGAGGTGTCATGCATGTCATGAACTCAAACAAAAAACAAAAAGAACTCAAACACCGATCGCATGTCGTGCCGTCCATCCAACACAGGTGCTGCGCAGATCTGAGAGGCGGCAGGATTAACGCTGGCAGGATAAGGGTTGATCCAGGTAGGAGATCGAAGAGTAGCATTAGTGTGAGACATTCGTAGAGGTACAGGGCCGAAAATAAGTAATAATAATCGCAATCGCACCCGTGACCTTGAAGCTAGGTTAGGCCTGGACCCGTGAACTCGCCGCCGCCGGGATGAGAGCAATTAATTCCCTGTACCTCAGGCTCCACCTGAACTCGTGACCACCATGCGTGCCTATTATTTCGACAATCTCTCTGGAGACCAGCGTCTGCAACACAATTCGGGTAGATCTATCCACCCTGATCATCTTCGCAAGCTCGGTGTCCTCCATCGGTCCATCCCACCGACTCAGGATAGCCCTGGCGGGTGGGAATCAGAGATCGATGCGATCGCTGAGCAACAAGGCTACAAAAATCGCGACACCATGAACGTGACCAAGGAAGTGCTAGGCGATCAATACGAGTCGAAGCTCAAGACGTTCTTCGAGGAGTGAGTGGCGCTAAGTATAGCCTTTTTACATTATCTGACTATCTGTCGTCGCCTACTCGTATATGCCAAAGGCACATGCACGAAGATGAAGAGATCCGCTATGTTCTCTCCGGTTCAGGCTTCTTTGATGTACGCGGTGCGTGAAATGCTTCAGATCTCAGCTCTCAATCACCAATCATTACAAGTACGCAGAACATCCCTCGGACGAGTGGATCCGTATCCATGTCCTACCGGGCGACCTTCTTGTCATTCCGGCTGGCATCTACCACCGCTTCACACTCGACGAATCGAATCAGATAAAGGTACTGCGTCTGTTCAAGGTCTGTAAAAAAGTCTCGTCACATGTTTTATCCCAAAGCTATCGACCTCTTCAGGATGAACCAAAGTGGACACCTTATTCACGAAGTCTCGACACTGACTCCAATTTCTATCGTGTCCAGTACATCAATTCACTCGGGTGTGCTCCGGTGGTTTGACTACGACGTCTGTAGTATTTTACTTTGAGGGATGGATAAAGGTGTCGAGGACTAGAGAAGGTCGTCAAGGAGTCCCCTGAGTGGGTGACCGAGGCAGAGTTGATATGTGTTGAGCATGAGTAGCGACTGGATTCCCCGTGAGTGCGGGCTGGAATGTGTATGTGGTATCCGGGAAATGTTGTCTTGGGCTCTAGTACGCAAAAGCGATGCCATGTGCATGAGGAATGGTTGTGTGGAACTCCTAGCACTAGTGTAGTAACAAGTGACAACCCGTGCCCTCAGTGCGGAACATCTGAGATGAGGATGAAGTACTTGCTAGTAGTATTTAAAGATACTGAGGCAGAGGTCACCATTTATATATGTAGATCTTGATGCAAAGCAACTGACGGTGTCATCATGGCGAAGTCTTGAGAGCCATGTTCAGTTAGACTTGTTTTACTTGTGAAGGGGATTCTATGAGCGATGGTGCCACCGTGAAAGGAGCGAACTCAAAACAGTTGATGGCAGTAGAGCGTACTCCTGATATGCCTACACGCAAAGTTGGTGGGATGACGTTGTATAAGGACGGTCCACGTGTTTTTACACGAAAAAAGGTAGGTAGAAGGCGAGATATATGTAGTGTTGTGAATAGATTCAACAAGCGAGGAAAATGATACAGCGTATGAGAGAATGCGTATAACAGATGAAGATAATGGTAAGATATAAGAGAAAGGTTGCACAAAGGAGAGGCAATCCACCCTGCGCATGTATGCGTTTTGTCAACCACAGAGTATGAGGGACAAAGGGGAATGCGGTAGCAGTAGCAAATATGAGACAAGGGAAGGAAAGCCTAATGGCGAGGCGCACAGCGGGTCACCGGTCAACACTCCACGACGTGATCCTGACTCAAAATGGCCGTATCTTGGGGAGAGGCGGGATCTTCTTCGGACAATACAGCGCATCGGCGCGTGCCATCAGACGTGCACGCATCCCGCGACTGGCGTCGTCATTGTCGACGAAGCGTGCATGCAACAGGCGCTCATCCCCACTACCTTCATCCCGGTCGGGCTCCCCAAAATAGTAGCTGTGGATGTCCGAGTACACGGATGCCGTCATCGCGCTAGCGCGCATGTCTGCGGGCGAGGCAGAATAAGATAACGTATATGTGGAGCGCTCGTCGTCGGGCACATCAGGCGAAGGGCGTTTGGCGACCCCCCCAGCACCGCCGCTAGGGCTGGGCGGCGCGTAGAGGTAGAACTGCGCGGTGTCCGGCCGTACAGATTCGTCGTCTGGCCAGGCACGGTCGTCCTCTTGTTGTTGGTCGCGAGGCGGCGATGGCGGCACTAAGGCGACCCTCTCTGCCAGCCATGGTAGGTCGTCGTCCTGGTCATCACCATGAACGTCGTCACCAACAGCGTCTCCCAAAGTTACTGCCTGTAGATCCGTTTGTAGATCCGCTTGTACTTCAGCAAGGTGCACCGGGAGAGCCTCCTGTCGCGTGTATTCGGTACGCTCGATGGGACGTGGTGCCTCTTGAACGGGCAAGGCGCCTCGCATTGGGAAGGGCGGCTGGCGGCCACGATTTGTTTGGGGGGTTGGTTGAGGATATAATGGAAGCTCGGGCAAGGGGCACGTAGGCGGTGGCGAGGGTGGCGGAAGATCTTCGAAGAAGCGTGGGCGTGGGCTCGGTACTATGAAGTCCGAAGACGAGACGATGGAGAATTCGGACAATGCGGGCGAGGCTCCACGTTGGGGAGGTGATGTAGAGGGGGCCAACAAGAGCGGCGACGGCGTCGAGAGAAGGGTGTGGGAGATGAAGGGGCGTAGGTCTGGCTGTGTAGGCATGGGTGACGCAGTAGGCACAGAAGGAGGCGCGAGAGAGGACGGGACAGGACCTGGACTTGCTTTCTGCTTGCGAGAGGTAGTCAATGGTGAGGTTTTCGGACGCGGAGGTAGCTTTTCGGAGGCAGTTGTGACAATCGGTGAGGACTGTTGGGTGGGGAATATGAAATCTAAGGAGTCTGATCGTGTTGAAGGTGTGAAGCGAACACCATATGGGCGCAGTGCTGAAGGTGCAGAACTGGGGGTCTGCTCATGAGAGTGCGGTGGTGATGGAACACGATTGCCGGTTTTAGGTAGTTGAGGTACAGAGGATGAAGCCAGGGCAGACGGTAAGGCAGGCGAGTATCGAGCAATTTCGTAGGACGTTGTGGACGGAGTAAGATTCTCTAGGGTCATGTCTACACTCAATGATTGAGTCGTGGACCTGACAATCGCCGATGGGGGTAGGGGGATCCAACCCTTTTTGGGAACGGGTGAGGTCAAGTCTGGAGGTTCATCCCGTGCAGTCCGAATAGGTGTGCTTTCGTACCAGTTGAAGGAGATAGGACTGCGCGCCAAGTTCTCCGAAATTGATAGAGGTGTTGGTGGTAAGGCAGGAACAGGGGGCGGAGTAGCGCTCGGCGTCTCCTTCCGTGTGGTCGAGGGAGAGCGCGAACGGAGACGAAAGAATGGTTTTTTCTTCTTGGTGGATGCCTCAGAGAGATAACCACCATCGGGAATATCGCCATCGTCCGACGGATTGCGAGACTTCTTTGTTGATTTCTTTTTCTTATCGACGCCTCTCTTCGTCCCGTCAGAGAGATATCCTCCATCGGATTGGTATTCTGGCTCGATTGTCGATACTGAACCCTTCTTTCGATCTTGGCTGTCCCTTGTCTTCTTGGAGTTGTCACTAAGGTACCCGCCAACATTTTCATAGCCGTCCTTACGCGCCTTACGCAACTTTCTGGTTTGGGGTGGACGCCAGACGGTGGACGTGTGAGAGTCCTCGGACGGCGTACGCAGGACTTGCGCTTCAAAGTTGAGAGTAGAAGCTACGGTGGGAAGGCTGCGGACAGGCAGCACCAGATCGGCAGGGATGCTGCCTGAAGCAGGGACCGATGGCCAAGATTCATCAGAAGTTGCCGCGGATGCAGAAGTTAAGGGAGGTGTTGTGACGTTCTATGAGGGGACTAGTCAGACATCAGGACATAACTGATATGGCCCAGCGCTCAGAGTTAAAATAAATGGATATGCATGTCAACCGATGGCTCAACAAGTAGAGGATAGCCGCAGTTCTCCGGCGTACCACCATATGAGACGCCACTAGGAGGGCACGGAGGAGAGAAGTGAAGGAATGCTGGGGAGGGCGGACGCCCGTGACACGGTACGTGATTACATGGTTGAAATGGAGCGGGAAGGTTTGGCGACTCTGAGAGCAGTGCGCCTACTGTTATGGGAGCAGTGAAGGCTCCCCTCGATGAGCTGGGCTGAAGTGGTGGTCCGCAGTACAGAGGAAGAACGGCCCTATTACCGGTTGATTGATGGATGTCATATTTGTGACAACTTCAACGTAGGTTCGAGGGGAAGGAGCCCAATGGTGCAGAGAAAGCAAAACGAGCATGAAGCACGCTACTCACCTCATCGTCCTCCATAATGGAATTGAAAATTAGGTTTTCCACGGCCCGACTTGTGCCGATCCCGAGTTGCAAAGCAACGTCAAGGACGGATGCTCGAAGTGCGTTGGAATCACGGTTGCTAGCAGGCTCACGAGTACGCTGAGGACGGGTCCCAACAAATGCGGGGGATGCCATGGCTATTGAGGAGAGAAGGTCGACGGTAGTCGCGATGTGTTGTGTGGGATGAAAAATTACAAATAGCCCCAACTATGAACAGAAACGAAACACGTCGGTGGCCCCCCAATCGACCTTTGAGGGAACACGCGTTACAACGCCCGGCGTTGTCGAACAGGTGTGTGTGTGTCAAGTAGAAGAAGAGAAAAAAGGTAGCGAATGCGTCGCCAGGGTTGCCAGTGGTGATCTAATATGACAACGAGTCCCGAGGTGGCTAGACGGATAAATAAGGCCAAATTGGCCGTGAGCGTCAACCTTAATCGCTAAGGAAAAGTTGTCTCAAAGCTGGCGTTCTGTTTGGCCGCAACATTTATTTGCAATTTGAGCGCGGATGCCGTCAATCCGCTGCGAAAATTCGAGCAGTGATGCGATCGCATACTTGGAATTCGGATAAGCGACTCGGCAACGTTTCCGGCACGTATAACACCCACCGGACATCGGGAGCACCGGACGATCGAGGCGATGAGCCGGAGAGAACCGTGCTTATCCGGCGGTGCAGCCCAAGTTGTATGCGTGAGAGGCGAGCACTCTAAAAAGGAAACAAGACAGTGCGGAGTCGAAAAACTCACGACTCGTACAGTAGTCGGTCAGTCCCATTCATTTTGACATAATATTACTGTATACATAGACATTCCCTGTGGCTGCCTTGTATGGTGCAGTGTGCCTAGCCACCACTACTTTTAAACAACTGAAACTCTGCCTGTTAAAATAGTCAGAAATCTTATCCCTCTTGCCAAAACATTTCTTTTGATGAGAGGAACAAAAGCCCAAGACAGTTTGTTGATATACTCAAAACTGAGGGTGTTTTTTTTTTGGTGACATCAATTCCGCCGCCTCAGTACAAACAAGGTAACTATGCATCAAACAGTGCTGCGATGTGCTTGGGAACCCTTCTGTGTGATGTGTATCACTGTGAACTGAAGTTTTTGACCTGTATTTAAGCCTGTTTTGCATCCAGTCCACCTCGATATGTATCAGTAAAAAAAAACTTGTCTTATTTCCCCTTATTCCTTTCTTACCCCCAAAATAAGAGGAATAATGTAAGGAGTGCATCAGCAAAAAGAAATTCATCTTATTCCACTTATTCCATCTTATTCCTTACTTATACCTCTTATTTTGGGGGTAAGAAAGGAATAAGTAGGAATAAGATGAAATTGTTTTTTCTGATGTG
>Ga0137397_10003550_pt1 | contig 10857 bp, 9 predicted proteins | sample czorhiz116metaG_FD_106658 | JGI IMG/M metagenome (GOLD analysis project Ga0137397, IMG submission 106658) | Vadose zone soil microbial communities from Angelo Coast Range Reserve, California, USA - czorhiz1.16 metaG | ecosystem: Environmental > Terrestrial > Soil > Vadose zone | place: USA...
GCCTCGACCACGAGGGCTTGCTGGCCCATGGCGCTGCACATGAGGATCTTCGCGTCGGGATCGTTCTTCACAATCTCGCGCACCGCGTCGATCCCGCCCATGTCGGGCATCACGATATCCATCGTGACGAGATCGGGCTTGAGCTGCCGGTACTTCTCGACCGCCTGGGAGCCCGTTTCCGCTTCGCCCACCACCTCGAAGCCGGCCTGCGCCAGGATGTCGCTGATCATCGTCCGCATGAAGATGGCGTCGTCGCAGACGAGGACAGTGTGGCTCACACATCCTCCCTAGGAAGACAGAATGGGGGTTAGCAGCGCGTCGGTATCGAGAACCACGAAGAGTTGACCGGCGCGGCGCCCGACGGCCCGCACCAGCGTCGGATCGATGCCCGGCAGCGCCTGCCGGCGGTCCAGCGTCTCCCCACCCACCGAAACGAGGTCCACCACTTCGTCGACCGTGAAGCCGAGGACCTTCTTCCCCCCGCCCACCTCGAGGAGCACGGTAGTCCCGGACCCCCCCACACCACCTTCAGCGGAGGGCTCGGGTTGCCGCAGGGCCCGCCACCCTTCCACCACGGTGACGAGCGTACCCCGCACGTTCACGACCCCCGCCACCACGGGCGGCGCTCCGGGAATCCGGGTCGGGTCGAGCCGCGGCAGGATCTCGCGGACCCGCTCCGCCTCGGCGGCGCAGACGAGGCCACCCACCCGAAACAGGAGCAGTCGGACGACTCCCGCGTCACTCATCCGAAGCGAAGAAACCAAGATACTGCAAGGGGTTGCGTTGAGCAAGCAAATTCGGATCGGCCGCCGCTTCTCGCAGTGCCGGAACGAGATCGGCGGGCCATTCGGACCGCAGGTCGAGCCGCGCGCCGCTCACCGGATGCGCGAACGCGAGCCGGGCCGCGTGGAGCGACTGCCGCGGCGCGAGCGCTTCGAGCCGCTCGGCCGCCTGCCGTTGCGACGGCGTGACGCGCCGGCTGCCGCCGAAGGCATACTCCCGGTCCCCCACGACCGGGTGCCCCACGTGCGCGAGATGCACACGGATCTGGTGCGTGCGCCCGGTGCCGAGCGTCACGCGCAGCAGCTCGGTTTGCGCGAACCGCGCGGTCACACGCACGTGGGTGACCGCGTGGCGGCCGCCCGCCAGCACCGTCATGCGCTTGCGATCCGTGGGATGGCGGGTGATCGGCGCCTCGATATCCACGGGGCTCTTCGCAAAATGGCCCCACGCGAGCGCGGCGTACACGCGCTCTACCCGGCGCTGCTCGATCATGCGCGCGAGGCGGCGGTGCGCGAGGTCGGATTTCGCGACGAGCAGCAACCCCGAGGTGTCGCGGTCGAGGCGGTGCACGATCCCGGGTCGCCCTTCGGCGGCGCCCTGCGCGAGGGGGGTGCCCCGCTCCACGAGTACGTTGACCAGCGTGTCGTCCCAGTGACCGGGTCCCGGGTGCACGACCAGACCCGCCGGCTTGTCCAGCACCGCGAGGTGCTCGTCTTCGTACGCGAAGGTGAGGTCCCGGTGGGCGGGGGCGTAGGTCTTGGGTGGCGGTTCCTCGGGCGGCAGCTCGACGGTCACCACGGCGCCGCGCTCGAGCTGAACCGAGGCGCGCAGCGGGCGGCCGTCACGCGTGACGCGTTTGTCGGCGATGATGCGGGCGGCGACGGTGCGGGATAGTGCGAGCTGGTCGGCGAGGAACCGGTCGAGGCGCTCGGTCTCGGGGGCGACGACGCAGAAGGTCACGGCGGCCATCAGTGCTGAGCCGCCCCGGCCTCCTTCGCTCGCTCCTGGGCCCGGCCCTCCAGCCAGAGGGAGACCGCGAGCGCGATCGCCCCGACCGTGATCGCGGAATCCGCGACGTTGAAGGTCGGCCACCGCGTGGCGCCGATCCCCACGTCCACGAAGTCCACGACGCCTTGGGCACTGCGAATCCGGTCGATGACATTGCCGACCGCGCCGGCACACACGAGCGCCAGGGCGAGCAGCCGGAACCGGTCGCCCGGTCGCGCCGAGATCACCATGGAGCGCAGCACGAACAGCGCCACGATCGCGAGCCCGAAGAAGATCCAGCGCGAGTACGCCTCTCCGCCGAGGCACAGCCCGAACGCCGCGCACTTGTTGTAGACCAGGCGTAGCTGCACGTAGTCGCCGATTACCCGGACCGGCAGGTGGCGCGCCAGCAGGGACTCGGCCAGGAGCTTGGTGACCAGATCGGCCGCGACGACCGCTCCCGCAGTCGTCCAGAACAGCCGTCGGTCAGCGGCGCTTGCCATCTTCTTCTTTCGCTTTGCACTTGATGCACAGCCGGGCGTGCGGCAGCGCGTCGAGCCGCTCGAAGCCGATCTCGTCGCCACACTGCTCGCACTTGCCGAATTTCTCCGGGGACTGAAACAGCCGCCGCAGCGCCTGGTTCACGTGCCAGAGGTAGCGCCCTTCCTGCGAGGCGAATAGGAACGCCTTCTCGCGCTCCATGGCGTCGGTGCCCTGATCGGCCATGTGGAACGAGTAGCTCGAGAGGTCCCCGTCGGACGCCTGCAGGCTCGAGTTGAAGGACTCGTCGTAGTAGCCGAGCTCTTTCATTACCCGGGCGCGCTCTTCGTGGAGGCGCTTCTCGAGGTGGGCCAGCTGCTTCTTGTTGAGCGTGCCCTTGGTCGCCTTGGACTTGGCCTTCGTCTTCGATTTCGTCGGCATTTTATCGCGTACCGCCCTTTCGTCCGTCGTGTCGCCGGAGTGCAATGGTCACCCGGCGAGCCTCGATGTCAACTTCCCGCGTCAGATCCGCTTCGTCCAGCACCGCACCGAGCACGAGCTTGCGTGCCAGCGTCTCGCCCTCGACGAACCCCTGGAACGCGGACACGGCGGCGACGATCTCCTCCGCGCCCGCCACGCTGAGCTCGATGCGCGTGGTGTATTCGTACCCCGCCTCCTTGCGGAGGCGCTGGACGCGATTCACCAACTCGCGCGCCAGGCCCTCTTGGATCAGGTCGTCGGTCAGCCGGGGGTCGACCGCGGCCACGTACGGGCCGTCGGCCTGCACCGCCCAGTCGCTCACCACCTCGCGCGTCACCAGGACGTCCTCCGGCCGGAACTCGAACTCCCCCGACCGCACGGGGTCACCACGTTCGAGCGCCTGCAGCTCGGCCGCCGTGAGCTGCGACACGGCCGCGGCGGCGCGGGGCGTGTCCTTCCCGTAGCGCTTGCCCAGGCTCCGGTATTCCGCCTTCCCCTTCAGCCGCACCAAGTCATGGTCCGATCCCGCCACCTCGATCGCCTTGGCGTTCACTTCGGCGGCCAGGATATCTAACAGGTCTGCCAAGGCCGGGCCCCGGACCGCCGCCGGAACCACCACCTGGACCTTGGCCACGGGCTGGCGCACGGGGAGCTGTCTGGTCTCCCGGGCGGCGCGCGCCAGGGAGGCGAGCTTCCGCACGGCGGCCATCGCCTGGAGCAGCTCCGGCGCCCGCCGGCCCAGGTCGGTCGGGAACGGCGCCAGGTGCACTGATGCGCCCACCAGCGCCCGGTGGATCCAGTCGGATACGAACGGCGCCGCCGGCGCGAGCAGCCGGGCCGACGTCACGAGCACCTCGTGGAGCGTCTCCAGCGCCACCGCGTCGGTGGCCCGGTCGGGCGCCCAGAAGCGCGGACGGTTCCGCCGGATGTACCAGCGGGACAGGTCCTCGCCGACGAAGTCCATGATGCCCCGGACGCCGGCGGTCACGTCGTAGTCCGACCACGCTCGGCGCACTTCTCCCACCACTTCGTCGAGCCGCGCGAGCAGCCAGCGGTCCGCCGGCGGCCGCTTTTCGAACGGCGTCGCCGCGGTTTCCGTGGGCGGCTTCCAGTCCTCCGCGTAGCGCCGGAAGAACTCGTAGGTGCTGCGAAGCGCGTTGAGAAACCCGCCCGTCACGTCCGGGATCTGGCGGCGATCGAACCGCTTCGGCAGCCACACCTGGCTCTGGCCGAGCAGGTACAGCCGCACCGCGTCCGCCCCGTATTCCTCGATCACCTCCCAGGGGTTCACCACGTTGCCGCGGCTCTTCGACATCTTCTGGCCCTGCGCGTCGAGCACGAGCTCGTTGACGATCACGTTCTTGTACACCATCGCCTCGAACGCCGTGACCCCGATCGCCAGGAGCGAGTAGAACCAGCCACGCGTCTGATCGACGCCTTCGCAGATGAAGTCGGCCGGGAAGTGCGCCTTGAAGTCGGCCTGGTGCTCGAACGGGTAGTGCCACTGGGCGTACGGCATGGCGCCCGAGTCGAACCAGGCGTCGATCACCTCGGGCACGCGCCGCATCGTGCCGCCGCACGCCCGGCAGCGCCAGGTGTATTGATCGATCGCCGGTTTGTGGGGGTCGAAGTCCTTGGGCAGCCGTTTTCCCCAGCGCTCCGCCAGGTCAGCGTACGAGCCGATGACTTCGCGGTGCTCCGCCTCAGCATCGCACTCCCACACGTTGAGTGGTGTGCCCCAATACCGGTCGCGCGACAGCGCCCAGTCCACATTGTTCTCGAGCCACGTGCCGAACCGTCCGCTCCCCACCTCGGGCGGGTGCCAGGCGACCTGCGCGTTCACCTCGAGCATGCGCGCTTTCGCCGCGGTGGTGCGCACGAACCACGACGTGCGGGCGTAGTACAGGAGCGCCGAGTCGCACCGCCAGCAAAACGGGTAGGTGTGCGTGTACGGCAGCGTCTCGAGCCAGCGCCCCTCGTGCTTCAGCCGCTCGATGATCAGCCGGTTCGTTTCCTTGTCGGTCACGAGCTTGCCGTTGATCTCCGGCCAGCGCGTGTCCTGAAACGTGCCGTCGGGGGCCACCGGGTTGACGAACGCGAGGCCGTACTGCTGCGCCACCGCATAGTCGTCGGCGCCAAACGCCGGGGCCATATGGACGAGGCCGGTTCCCTCTTCGGCGGACACGAAGGCGCCGGCCACGACGATGGCCCGCTGGCCCTCCTGGGGCAGCGCTATGACCTCGAGCGGCCGAACGTATTTCTGTCCCACGAGCTCGCGGCCGCGGTAGCCCGCGACCCGTTGCGCCGCGGCCAGCGGCTTGCCGCCCACGTGCACGTGCGCCGCGCGCTCGGCGGCCACGATGTAACGCACGCCGTTCACCTCGTACTCCCCGTACTCGAGCTCCGGGTGCACGGCCACCGCGACGTTCGCAAGCAGCGTCCAGGGCGTGGTGGTCCAGATGACCAGCTGGCGGTTGGGATCGCTCGCGAGCGGGAATGTGACGAACACGGAGTTCGTCTGGACCTCCTCGTAGCCGAGCGCCAGCTCGTGCGACGACAGAGCCGTGCCGCAGCGCGGGCAGTACGGCAGCACCTTGTGACCCCGGTACAAGAGCGCCTTGTCGTACAGCCGCTTGAGCAGCCACCACACCGTCTCGATATAGTCGTTGCTGTAGGTGATGTAGGGCTGCTCGTAGTCCAGCCAGTAGGCGATCCGCTCCGACAGGGTTTCCCAATCGGCCTTGTACTTGAAGACGTTCTCGCGGCACAGGCGGTTGAACTTGTCGACGCCGTACGCCTCGATCTGCTTCTTGCCGGAGATCCCGAGCATCCGCTCGACCTCGATCTCGACCGGCAGGCCGTGGGTGTCCCACCCGGCGATACGGGTCACGCCCTGCCCCAGCATCGTGTGATAGCGGCACACCAGGTCCTTGATGGTGCGCGCGAACACGTGATGGATGCCCGGGCGCCCGTTGGCCGTCGGCGGCCCCTCGTAGAACACGAACGGCGGACCGTAGCGGGCGGCGTCCTGCGTCTTCTGGAACAAGCGCTCGTGCTTCCACGCCGCGAGGAGCTGCTTCTCCAGTGCGTCGGCCGAGAGCTTGGGATCGAACAGCGGGTAGGCCATCAGTTGAGGCGCTCCAGCACGCCGCCCACCAATGCGGTGAGGGCGGGCTCCGCGGCCCGCGCCACGGCGATGATCTGCTCGACCGACGTCGGCGCGAGCGCGTCCGGGAGGCACTGGTCGGTGATGATCGACACTCCGAGCACCTTCATCCCCATGTGCACCGCGGTGATGACCTCCGGCACGGTGCTCATCCCGACGACGTCGGCCCCGATGGCGCGGAGCATCCGGTACTCCGCGCGGGTCTCGAGATTCGGTCCTGTGACGGCGACGTAGACCCCCTCCCGCAGCGTGATGCCCCGCTCCAGCGCCACGCCGCGCGCCAGCGCCCGGAGGCCGGCGTCGTACGCCTCCGACATATCCGGGAACCGGGGGCCGAGGCGGTCGTCGTTCGGCCCCACGAGAGGGTTCGACCCCAGGAGGTTGATGTGATCCGCGATCAGCATGAGGTCGCCGGGACTCCACAGGGGATGCATGCCGCCGCACGCGTTGGAGACCAGCAGCGTCCGCGCGCCGAGCCGCTCGAGCACCCGCACGGGCAATCCGATTTGCTGCGGCGTGTAACCCTCATAGACGTGAAACCGCCCCCGCATCGCCACCACGCGCCGGCCGCCGAGGGTCCCGACGAGCAGCTCCCCGGCATGGCTCTCGACGGTAGAGAGGGGAAACCCCGGGATCTCCCCATAGGGGATCCGCGTCTCCACCGCCACCTCGTCCGCGAGCCCCCCGAGCCCCGTGCCCAGGATGATCGCGACATCGGGCACCACGCTCGTCCGCACCCGCACGGCGCGGACCGCCTCGTCGATCATCCGCCCCGCTGGCTGTCCAGTGCGCGCAGCTCCGCGAGTTGACGCTCGAGCAAGGCGCGGAATCCCGCCACGTAGGCCTGGAACTGGCGCTCGACGTCTGCGCTCTTCCGCTCGACCTCCCCCTGGGCGGCCCGCGCCGCGTCGACCACACGCCGCGCCTCGGCCTCCGCCTCGCGCACGATGACCTGGGCCTCGCGCTGAGCCGCTGCGCGCGTCTCCTCGCGCAGCTGCTGCGCCGCGACCAGCGCCTCGTTCATCGCGCGTTCACGCTCCCGGTACACACCCAGCTGCTCCCCGAGCGCCGCCAGTCGCTGCTCGAGCAGCGACTTCTCGCGCAGGATCCGCTCGAGCTCGTCGGCGACGCGCGCGCGGAAGTCCTCGACGCCGAGCGGCTCGTAGCCGCGCAGGCTGCGGCGGAACTCCTGCTTGCGGACGTCGTGCGGCGTGAGGTGGAAGGCGTCGGTGCTCACGTCGCCGCCCGTTCCCGCGGCCCGAACAGGACGGTTCCCAAGCGGATCGCCGTTGCCCCCTCCTCGACCGCTACGCCGTAGTCCGCGGACATCCCCATCGAGAGCGTCGGCAGCCATAAGCCCTCCTCCTGCAAGGTGTCCCGCAGCCCGCGCAGTCCACGGAACGTCCGGCGCTGCACGTCCTGGTCGTCGGTGAACGGCGCGATCGTCATCAATCCCTCGAGCGCGAGGTGCGGCTGCGCCGCGACCCGGCGCGCCAACCCCGGCGCTTCGGCCGGCGCGCAGCCGCTCTTCTGGGCCTCCCCTGCCACGTTCACCTGCAGCAGGACGCGCTGCTTCGCGCCGTGCGTCGACGCCCGCTTGTCCAGCTCCTCCGCGAGCTCGGCCGAATCTACCGAGTGGATCAGCGCGAAGCGCCCGGCCACGTGCTTCGCTTTGTTGCGCTGCAGGTGGCCCACCAGATGCCACGTCGCCCGCCGGCCGGTGGGCGTGTCCAGCTTCTCCAGCGCCTCCTGCACCCGGTTCTCCCCTACGTCGGCGAGGCCGGCGGCGAGCGCCGCCTCCACCGCGTCCAGCCCGAAACCCTTGGTGACGGCGACGATCGTGACCGGGTCGGTCCGACCTGCCGTCGCCTGCCGCCGAGCGATCTCGGCCCGTACGTGGGCCAGCCGCTCCGGCAGGGCGCCAAAATTCATAACCGCAAAAAATAGCCCTAGGCCCAGCCTGAAACAATCGGGGGGGTCAGCTCGCTGGTGCGGTAACTCGTTCCCCGCCTTCGAGGTGCGAGATCGCACCGGACAGGAGATCGCGCACCTGAGGCGCGGTGAGATGCCGGTGCAACAGCCCGTGGCTCGCGATGGAGATGGTCGAGGTCTCTTCCGACACCACCAGCACGGTGGCATCGGTCTCTTCGGAGAGACCGAGCGCGGCGCGGTGGCGCGTGCCGAGCGACTTGTCGGCGACCTTGAACTGCGTGAGGGGCAGCACGCAGCCGGCGCCGATGATGCGATCGCCGCGGACCAGCACCGCGCCGTCGTGCAGGGGGGAGTAGGGCGTGAAGATCGTCGTCAAGAGATCGGCGGAGACCTTGGCCTCCATCGGCACCCCCGACGAGATGAACTCCTCGAGACCGATGTCGCCTTCCACGGCGATGATGGCGCCCGTGCCGGCGCGCGACAGCCGGTCCATGGCCTCCGCGATCTCCTCGGCCACCGACTGGCGCTCGCTCTGTGAGAAGCGCCGCATCAGGCGGGACTGGCCGAGGCGCGCCAACGCGTTCCGCAGCTCGGGTTGGAATACGACCACGGCCGCGAACGCGCCGAAGGTGAAGACGTAGGAGAGCAGCGCGCTGATCATGGTGAACTTGGCGAGCAGCGCCCCGAAGTACGCGACCGACAGAATCATCACGCCGACGACGATCGACATCGCCCGCGTCCCCACGAGGAACAAGAGGAAACGATAGATCACGAACGCGACGAGAATGATCTCGACCACGTCCGGCCAGAACCGGGGGATGAGGAACTGGTAGGCTTCGAGGTTCAATTTGAGCTCGTGGTCGCCCCAGCCACCTGCAGCGCCTCGCGCGCGAGCGCCGCGTCGTGCACCCGGAACAGGCGGGCGCCGCGTTCCCACGCGAGAGCGCACGCCACGGCCGTCGCGCGGTCGCGATCCTCGACCGGTCGCCCGGTGGCGGCCCCGAGGAACCGCTTGCGGGACGGTCCCACCGCTACAGGATAGCCCAAGGCTACGACGGTTGCCAGCTCATCGAGCAGCCGGAAGTTCTGGTCGGGGGTCTTCGCGAACCCGAAGCCCGGGTCCACCACGACCCGCTCCCGCGCGACGCCCCCTGCTTCCGCCCGCGCCGCCGCCGCGCCGAGCTCCGCCGCCACCTCCGCCGCCACGTGCCGGTACACGGCGAGCGAGTCCATGGTATCCGGCGTGCCGCGCATGTGCATCAGAATCATCCCGGCCTGGGCGGCGCCCACGACCCCCGCGAGCGCCCCATCGAACGCCAGCCCCGACACGTCGTTCACCACGGCGGCGCCCGCGGCGAGTGCGGCGCGCGCCACCGCGGCCTTGCGAGTGTCCACCGAGACGGGGGCCAGGCCCCGGCGCACCAGCTGCTCGATCACCGGCGCGACTCGCCCGATCTCCTCCTCCGCCATCACGGTCGCGGCGCCCGGCCGCGTGGACTCTCCCCCCACGTCCAGCAGCTCGCACCCGTCGGCCACCAGCCGCTCCGCCTGGGCCACCGCGCGGTCCACCGTCGCGAAGCGCCCGCCGTCGGAGAACGAGTCCGGCGTCACATTCACGATGCCGATCAGGACGGGGTGATCGAGGCTGAGGACGCTTCCCCCGCCGACTTCCCAGTGGCGCGGCGGGTCGGCGTAGCTCGCGAGGAAGCGACCCAGCTCCGGCGCCAGGCGCTCGAGCCCGGGCGGCAGGCGGTCGGGGCGTGCGAGCGGCGCGAGCCGGCTGGCGGGCGCACCCACCAGCGCCCACCCCTCCCCGGTGAGCACGTCGGCGCCGGCCTTCGCGCCCCAACGCACCAAGGCTTCGCGCTCCGCTTCGGTGATTTCATCCAAGAGCACGACGAGCGCCTGCATGCCGGTTGCGGCGAACCAGGCGGGCTGCGTGTCCCAGCCGCGGGCCGCGAGCGCCGCGCGCACCGCTTCGGGGGTGTGGGCGGCGAGCGCGGTCACCTTCACCGGAGGGGGTGCGGCAAGGCGCGATGCACCGCCGGCTACGACGCCCGCAGCGCGTTGACGATGTTGAGACGTGCGGCCCGGACCGCCGGGAGGAATCCGCCGATCACACCCATGACCACGGCGAAGACCAGGGCACGCGTGACGACGCCCGGCGACAGCGCGAACCCGAAACCGATCTCCGAGAAGCTCCCGAAGTTCAGGGTCGAGACCCGGGCGAAGCCGAGCAGCGAGGCGAGCCCCACGCCCGCTGCCCCACCGGCCAGCGCCAGCAGCACCGACTCGACCAGGAACGCGGCCAACACGCTGCGGCGCTGGAACCCCAGGGCGCGCAGCGTCCCCACCTCGACGACCCGGCTCGCAACCGCGGCGTACATCGTGATCATGGCGCCGATCATCGCACCGACGCTGAAGATGGTGGTCACGACGAGCCCGAGGATCTTGATGAACTTGGCCATCGCCTGCGACTGCTCGCGGTAGAACTCCTGCTCGCGCTTGAGCTCCAGAGACTGGGAGCGTGGATCGGCCTGGAGTCGGGCTTTGACGGCGTCGAACTGAGCCGGATCGCGCAGGCGAAACGTCGCCGACGAGTACACGGGGCGGCCGAAGGCCTGCATCAGCTGGTCCGCGTCCCCCCAGATCTCGGAGTCGAACCCCGTGCCGCCGGCGTCGGCGATCCCGACCACGGTCCAGCGGTCGCCGCCGAACCCCAGCTCGGCACCCAGCGCGACGCCCTTGAACCGGCTCGAGATGTTCCGCCCCACAACGATCTCGTGGGTACCGAACTGGAATGGGCGCCCTTCCGTGATGCGGACGCCGGGCCGCAGCTCGAACGCCTGGGGCGACACGCCTCGCACGACGACGTTGCTCATCCCGTTCGTCGTCTTCTTGAACAGGTTGATCACGACGACGACTTCCCGCGACAAGAGCGGGCGGCCGTCCTTGGCCGGGGTGATCTCGGGCTGCGTCTCCAGCACGCTCGCCGTCCCACGATCGATCTGGCTCACCAGCTCGGAGCC
>Ga0137397_10003551_pt1 | contig 10856 bp, 12 predicted proteins | sample czorhiz116metaG_FD_106658 | JGI IMG/M metagenome (GOLD analysis project Ga0137397, IMG submission 106658) | Vadose zone soil microbial communities from Angelo Coast Range Reserve, California, USA - czorhiz1.16 metaG | ecosystem: Environmental > Terrestrial > Soil > Vadose zone | place: USA...
GAACCGTCAGACCGGGCACGGGCAAAATAAGCGAGTTCCCGTTCCCGGTCGTCCGGATGAACGAACGCACCCGGAGATTGTGTCTGCCGCCACTCTTCGAGACTAACGCCCAGGTAGTCAAGTGCAACGTGATTGAGATGGAGGCGTTCGCGGTTGGGTCCGTATACTCCAATAAGCTGAGGGGCGAAGTCCAGCATCTGCCGAAGTTCCTCCTCGCTTTTCCGAAGCGCCTCGATCAATTGTTCCTGCTCAGTGACATCCATTCCCGTGCCCACGAATCTCCTGAAAGTGCCTTCCTGCGTTGCGAGAACGCCCACGCAACGGACGCTTCGAATCCGGCCATCCGGCCGCACGATTCGCTTCGTGAAGTCGAATGCGCGATGGGCCGCCGGCATCTCCTGAATCTGTTGCTCTACAAATTCCCGATCTTCCGGATGCACCAGGGCCAGATATTCTTCCCTGGTCGGCGGGTTGTCCCTCAGGTCGAGTCCGTGGATTTGAAACAACTCCGGCGACCAATACTCGAACCCGGCAGGGGTAAACGCCCAACTCCCTGTATGGGCAAGCCGCTGTCCTTCCGCAAGGTAGAACTCGGTTTGTTTGCGTTCTTCAATGTCGAGATTGACCCCCATCCAATACAGCAGAGTTCCGTCAGCGGCCCGGACAGGTTCGGCGCGACTGAGGAACCAGCGGTACCCGCCTCCGGCGCTACGCACGCGAAAACTCACCTCGCCGGCGCAGCCTGTGCGTAAACAGCCCGACCAGACTCTGCGCGTCTCTTCGCGGTCATCCGGATGCAAAAGAAGGATGTGGGAGTCCCAATCCGCGACGACGCCTGTACCGAGACGGAGCGGATGATCTCCTGGGAGACCCAGATAATCGGCGGCCCGCTCATTCACAAACGTGAGTGCGCCGTGCGGCACAGCATACCAGGCATACGCCGGAACGATATTGAGGGTGGCTTGTAATTGTGTTTCCAGCGGTGAGCGCTGATGAAGAACTCCATTGACGTCGAGGCCGGTGATAACCATAGTTTCATTCCCCGCCAGCGTTAATTTTGCGAAAGCGGCTGGAGTCGATTTATCGGATAGGTCTGATTCTATTTGCCCCGCATCCTTCGCGGCAACATCGCAGCGAGAATGTCGAAGATGGCCCAAACGACTCTGTCGCGGACGAGGCCGGTCCCTTCGTTGGGCCGGCCTCCGGTTATTAAGCCTTCACAAATTGAGCGTCTAAAGTGATGGTGACGTCGTCGCCCACCAGAATTCCGCCGGTTTCGAGGGCGGTATTCCACGTCAAACCGAAGTCCTTGCGATTGATCCTGGTGCTTGCCGAGATCCCAATCCGGGTGCTCCCCCAGGGATCCCTGGCAGGCGGCGTTGGTCCTTCCACCGCAAAACGGACCCTGCGCGTGACCCCGCGGATGGTCAGGTCGCCTTCAACGGACAATTCCCCGTCAGCGACAACGACGATGCCGGTCGACTTGAAGTGCAGGGTGGGAAACTTTTCAACGTGGAAGAAATCGGCGCTCTTGAGATGTCCGTCGCGCTGCTCGTTGCGGGTCTCGATGGAAGCGGCTTCAATCGTGGCCTCCACGCGATCGTTCGCCGGGTTCGATTCATCCCGGACCAACACGCCCGAAACTCCGGAGAAGTGGCCTTTCACGTTGGCGATCATCATGTGTTTGACCTTGGACTCAGCCACGGTATGGGCCGGGTCGATGTTCCAGGTAGTGGTTGCGGTTTGCGGTTGAACTAGTGTCGCGGTGCTGGTCATGGTGGTCATCCTTTCGGTCAATTGAAGTTGGTTTTGAAATGCCCTTTCCGGTTGTTTAGATGTGTCACAACGATATTCGTTGCAACAAATAATTACGGCAAAAAATTACTCCGCTTTTGCCCGGGCAGCGGCCAGAAGCTCCCGCAGGGCCCGGAGATGTTCCTTCCCCAGATGGCCCAGCAGTTTGCGGTGCATGCTCTGGACCGGTTCATCGAGGCGGTCCACAAGTTTGAGGCCCTCCGGGGTGAGCCGTGCCAGCACCGTGCGCCGGTCGTGGCTGTCGCGCGCGCGGGAAATCATTCCGCGCTTTTCCATGCGGTCGAGGAGGCGGGTGATGTCGGGATCGCGGGTGATCATGCGGCCGGCAATCTCCCCGCAGGGAAGCCCCTGCGGCGACCCTCGCAGAATGCGCAGGACGTTGTACTGAGTGTGAGAGAGGTCCTCGCCTTTGAGCACCCCGATCGCATTCCGGGTCAGCATGTCGGCAGTGCGGAGCAAATCCAGGAATGCCGTTTCTTCAGGGCTGCCTGGCTGTCGGACTTTAGCGGACCGGGTCACACCTCAGACAATATCTGTTATAACGACTATTGTCAAGACATATGTTGCGGGGGCGCTGAATCCGCCGATTGTCCTTTTTCTCGCGCAATTGGACCGGCTGCTGAAGCCAGGTCCGCCGGCGTCCGAAGATCGGCGGGCGCGGATTGCACCACCACAATCGTCGAAGACGACGCCCATTGCAGCCTGCCTTCGCTGCTCGCCACCTCGTCTACGATCTTCGTGAACAATCGGTCCTTGACGGTGGTTCTCCTGGCATAATCCACAAGGTAGCTGAGGGAGAATTCCAGCGATCCGCCTCCGGCTTGAAGCGTGACCGTCGGTTCCAGGACGGGATTTTCGATTCGGTAGTTCTCGACGATCTGCTTCCACGCGCCCTGAGCTTCCACAAGGTAGTCGCTGACGGTTTCTTTCGCCACCCGCAGCAGCATTTCTCTGGTGTGCTGGTGATCGCTTTCGGAGGTGAGCCGGATTCTGACCTCGTCCCAGACAAACCGGAATCCCTGCGAATAATTGAAAACCAGCCCCTTCAGCACTACGCTGTTGGGAATTCGGACGACCCGGCCACTGTAGAGGTCGCCGCTCACCCAGTTGCCGGTTTCGAGGACAGTTGTTCGCATCATGGAGATATCCACCACGTCTCCTCTGGTCTCATTTACCTGGACTCTGTCGCCCACTCGGTAGAGATTGGAGACGCCGATCGCAATGAATCCGCCCAGGCTGGCAATCACGTCCTGCAGTGCAACGACTACGCCCGCCCCCAAAAAACCCACCGCGAATCCGACGTGCTTCAGACGGTCGGCGAAGAGGATCGTTATGAAGAAGAAGATGATTATGTAGGCGGCTGCCGTAACCATTTTCCGAATGTGGTAACGCCGGTCGCCATAGCCAAAGTGCGGAGGCAGGGTGCGCTCCAGCAGGCGAAACGCGCTTCGGATCAGGACAATACCCAGGATGGAGTAAATCAGCCTGGCGGTCAGCGAAAGAGCGGCGATATGGTCAAAAAGGCGTTCCATCGGGGTATTGGGAACAGAGTGATTATCGGTCCGCTGTTCTAACCGGTGGGAGCGTGAGCGACTTCAGCAGCTCTTCAATGCTGCGGTCCGTCAGATTGCTCATCTGCGCAACGACCGAACTCACATTGCGCCCCTCTACTTTGCCTTTTGCAGCGGCCGCGTTGGCCCAAATGGTGTTGCCGTTATGAAGCTCGGTCACCTGGGCCGAGAGCGCAACCTCGACTTGAACGCCGCCTTCATAATCCACCTCATTGAGCTTCTCCAGGCGTCCGCTGAGGACATAGTCCACATCATTGCGCCCATCGTAAATCTTCACCAGCCTGAAATTGCCGCTCGCGCGCAAATGCTCGACCAACGCAAGGGTTACAGCCTGTCGGGGATCGACCGCCCAGCGATGATACTCATAGAATCCAATTCGATCGGGTGAAGCCATATACACGATCGGGCCTTCGCGGAGATAATCCGGGGCCCGGAATTCGCGCACCGCAATGGACGGAAGCGCATCGCCCCTCATTGGAGGATCGGTTGGGGGTGCGAGATTGAGCCTGTAGTAGGCTGGGTATTGGACCCTGCCCATGCAGCCGAACAGGAAAACAGAAGTCATTACGCCTGTCAGCAGAACAGTTCTCAGGAATTTGGTCATTCGCCTGCTCCTATTGCGGCACTTTGCGGTCTTGTGGTTGCTTGATGCGGATCAGGCTCCACGGGCGCTGCCTGACCGAATTCGACAGGTCACTCAGGTTCCGGGTAGTGATGCGCAGGTTCTCCAGCGTCTCATCGACCCTGGAGTCGTTGGCCCGCACCATGACCTGCATGTTGGCCAGAAGCCCCCTGGCTTCCTGCAACGTGGTCTGAAGTTCGGCCAAATCGTTGCGAAGGGGAGCGCGAATATCGCTCACTGTCCCATTGATGTTTTGGACAGCTCCGTCCGCGTGGTCCACCACGGGCCCGAGCTTCGCTGTAACTTGTGACACCTGGTCCAGCATGCCGTCAATTTTTGGACTCGCGTTGGCGACCAGGCGGTTCATCTGTGCCAGCATCGCGTTGATTCGTACCTGGTTCGGCTTGCCGGTCACTGCATTCAGATTGGCCAGCACGGTTCGCGCATCGCCGCTGATCCCGGTAAGCTCACCCTGTACCTGGGTCATCAGGGCATTCGCGTTGTCGGCGACCGTGGATACCTTCGCGATGATCTCGTCCATGCTCGCCACGTCCTGCGATGGAATCGCGCCGCCCGGAGGCACATGGCGGGCTTCGTTGCTGCCTGTGCTGATAAGTAAGGCCGGGCCACTCATCAGGCTCACGGAGCCGATTCTGGCCACGGATTTCTCATTCACCGGCGTTCCGGATTTCAGGTCCAGGAGAATCTCTATCTCGGTGGGATCAGAGTTCCAGGGCCGCACCGAGGTAATCCTGCCGGCGTTAATGCCGCCAAAGAGGACAGGCGCGCCCGGTTCAAGACCACCTGCATAGTGGAGATACGTCCGGAACGGCACACTCCCGGTACGGGAGCCGGCGCTCATTAAATAGATGAGTGTAGTCGCTAAGATTGTGAGGGCTGCCAGAACGAAGGCCCCAACCTTTGCTTCGGTACTCATAGGATCGCCCCGTTTCCCCGGAGATAGTTTTCCAGATGTGTTTCGGTCGTTTGAATATGAGCGGCGGTGCCAGGCGCACGATCGAGGAACTGTCTGATGCGCGGATCCCGGCTCCCTCGTATCTCGTCTTTCGTTCCCACCGCAAGAAATGAGCCTTTGTATAACATCGCGATCCGGTCGGCGATTCGAAATGCGCTGGCCAGTTCATGCGTGACAACGATCACGGTCATCTGGAACGCGCGCTTGAGGACCAGGATAAGTTCGTCCAGTTCGGCCGCCACAATCGGGTCAAGGCCGGCCGAGGGTTCATCAAGCACCAGGATTTCAGGATCAAGGGCCAAAGCCCGGGCGATTGCCGCCCGCTTTTTCATTCCACCCGAGAGCTCCTGCGGGAACATCCTGCCGAAGTCGCCCAGCCCAACTACCGCCAGCTTCATCCAGACCATGAGATCAATGATCGAGGGCGCCAGTGCAGTATGCTCGCGCAGCGGTAACGCGACATTGTCCGCGACAGAAGAGGAGTTAAATAATGCCGCGCTCTGAAATGCGACGCCAATGGAGCGCCTTACCTCGTTCAAGTCCGCGGCAGAGCAGCGCGCAATGTCAACCTCTTTCACCATGAGCTGCCCGGACCAGGGCCGAGCGAGTCCGATGATATGCCGCAATAGAGTGCTCTTGCCGGAACCGCTTCCGCCCAGCAAGACCATGGTTTCGCCGGGCTCTATGTCGAGGCTGAGCCCATCCAGCACGCGCCGCCCATCGTACTGAACCACCAGGTCGCGGATGGAGATAAGCGGCATCAGGCGACTCCCGTGAAGTAAAAGATTGCGGTAAAGATCACATCGGCCACGATCACCAGGAACGTTGCTTTGACCACTGCCGCCGTGGTTGACCGGCCTACTGCTTCCGGTCCGCCGCGAACGCGGAATCCTTCCAGGCAACCTACATGCACGATGATGGTTGCGAAGGCCAGGCTCTTGATCAATCCGCCGATCACGTCGTGGATATTGATGGAATCCAGCGCGTATCTGGCGTAGAGCGCGAACCCAAGATGGGTGCTGAAGAACATGAAGACCCATCCGGCCAGAATTCCGCAAACATTCGCGAATATGCTGAGGCAGGGAATCATGATCAGCGCGGCAAGAAACTTCGGCGCGAGAACAAATTCAATGGGATCGAACGCCATCACGCGCAGGGCATCGATCTCTTCCGTGACCATCATCGTCCCGATCTCGGCTGAGAACGCCGAGCCTGAGCGCCCGCTGACCGCAATTGCTGTAAGCAGGGGGCCGAGTTCTCGGGTAAAACCCACGGCGACCAGATCGATGACATAGCGGACCGCCCCGAAGCGCTTAAGCTCGGAAGCTCCCTGCATGGCAAGAATGAATCCGGCGCAAATCGACATGAGCCCCACCATGGGCAGGGCGTCAACACCTATTTGAAGCATCTGGCCGACGGACGACTTCCAGCGATGACGACTACCGAAAATCGGCAGGGTGGTCCCCAACGCTCGCAGCCCTGCCCACAGTTGGACCGACAACCCTCCCGCATAATCTAAAAGGTTGATGGTGGCCCTTCCCACGCTCTCAATCAGTACTGTCATGCGTCGCCCTGAGAAACACCCTGGATGGTTGTGTCCGGCGAAGGATCGAAAAGCGGAAGGAGGCCGGTTACCTTGAATAAATAAAGCGGCCGTTCGTGCAGCTTCAACCGCAAACTGACCCGGGCGGAACGAGCAAACCTGAGCGCCTCAACCAGGGTCGCCAGACCGGAGCAATCGATGTAAGGCGCCGCGCTCAGATCAATGGTCAGGGAAGCCAGGGTTTCGTTCTGAAGCGTGGCGAGCAGTTCATCGCGCAAGGCCGGCGAGGAATTGATAGTGACGCGGCCGGTCACAGTCAGTACGGCATCTCCTTCCTGTGCCGTTCTGTCGATACTCAAAGGTTCGACCATCCTCGGTTTCACGTGCAGCTCCAAACTTCATATCCAAAAGGGAAATTTTGGGGTGAAGATCTTCCTCATTCAAGATTCAAGCCAATGATCGTTACGCCGACGGCTTGCGCCGTCGGCATCCGTCTAAATGAACGCGCTGAACCCGGTGATGGCTTTACCCAGGATCAGGTTCTGCATCTGGTAAGTGCCTTCGTAGGAGTAAAGCGCTTCTGAATCCGCAAAGAAACGGCCGACGTTGTAATCGGCGGCGATGCCGTTGCCGCCCAGCAACTCCCTGGCCCAGGCGACGGTCTCGCGACATTTAGACGTCGTGAATGCCTTGGCCAGTGCGGCATGTGCGTCCGTCAGCTTGCCCTCGGCCTGCAATTGGGCCATGCGAACGATCAGGCACTGCGAAGCTGTAATGTTGGCGATCATTTTGGCCAGCAGGTCCTGCACGAGCTGGAACGATCCGATCGGCTTTCCGAACTGCAACCGTTCCTGGCAGTATTTGAGCGCATTTTCGTAAGCGCCCATGGCGCATCCGGTTGCCTCCCAGGCCACCAGATACCGTGTCATTTTCAGTACCCGGGCGGTATCGCGAAATGACGCATCTGCCTGGAGGCGGTTTTCCTCTGGTATGCGGCAGTTTTCCATCGTGATCAGGCCGTTCTGCACCACCTTGAGCGCAATTTTATTTTGGATCTTTTCGACCGTGAAGCCAGGCGTGGTTTTGTTTTCCACAATGAAAGCTTTGACCTGGTTGTCCGCGAGGTCGCGCGCCCAGATGATGGAAACGTCGCACCAGGGAGAATTGCCGATCCACTTCTTCTGACCGTTGAGGATCCAGGTGTCGCCCTCGCGCTTCGCCGTGGTCGTCATGCCTCCGGACGTTCCCGATCCCACCAGCGGTTCGGTAAGGCCAAAGCACCCGATTTTTTCCCAGCGGGCCATGGGCGGGAGCCACTTCTGTTTTTGCTCTTCCGATCCGCCAAGATAGATCGATCCCATCGCCAGGCCATTATGGACACCAAAGAACGTGGCGATGGATGAATCGAAGCGTGCCATCTCCATGGCCACCAGGCCAAACATCAGCGTGCTTCCGCCTCTGCAGCCGTAGCCGTTCATGGCAACGCCGCCGATATTGAGCTCTTTGATCGCCGGCAATAGTTCAAACGGAAACGCGTCTTCAACCCAGTATTTGGTGATGATGGGCGCGACCCTGGTCTCCATGAAGACGCGCACTTGTTTAACAACCTCTAACTCCTCCGCGGGCAGAGTTCCCATCAGTTCGTAGAAATCACTATTGGGCGCGGGAAGAGCATGAACCTTCTTCGTTCCCTCTTGCGGTTTTGTCGCGATAACTATGGCCATGAATGCCTCTGTTCCTTTCGTAAGCTTAAAATTCGTTCCTTCCGGTGACTCAATTGCCGTCTGCGGAACGCGCCGGACATTTAGCGTCTTGCAGACGATGTGCCTGCCATGGTCATTTGGCTCTTGCCGCTTTCTTCACCACGGGAAATGCCTTGCCCTGTTGGTTCCGCAACTTGAGCAGGCCCAGCAACACCTCGTCCCTCTCATGTTCAAGCTGCTCGATGGTGCGGTTGCCCGCCTCCTGCAGTGCTCCTTCGATAATCGTCTGTTTTACGGTCGGAGAGAATTCGGTGATCGTTCCCAGGTCCTTCCACCAGCTCGCGACCGGACCGGAGAGGTGGTCCATGAAGTGGCGTATTCCATCCGGCCCGCCGCCGAGATGAAACAACAGATTGGGTCCCATAACGCCCCAACGGAGTCCGGGTCCCCAGCAAACTGCGGTGTCCGCGTCGGCAACGTCGACCACGCCCTGCTCGATCAGGTGGACGACTTCGCGGTAGAGCGCCGCCTGGAGACGGTTGGCTACATGCCCCACCACCTCCTTGCGCAAATGGATGGGCTTCTTGCCGATGGAGGAATAAAAAGAGATCGCCTGCGCAATTGCCTCAGCCGAGGTCTTCTCGCCGCCGACCACTTCCACCAGAGGAACCACATGAGGAGGATTGAAGGGATGGCCGATCACGCAGCGCTCGGGATGTTTGCAGGCGGACTGCATCACGCTTACCGTCAGCCCGGACGAACTCGATGCGATGATCGAATCGACCGGAGCTGCCGCATCCATGTCGGCAAACAGCTTGATTTTGAAATCCTGGCGTTCCGGCCCGTTTTCCTGAATGAAATCCGCGGCTGAGAGGGCCTTCTTCAGATCGGGAGTGAAGCTCAGCCGGTTCTTCGAGGCTTTCGGCGCAAGACCCAGTACGGAAAGCTCCTCCCAGGCTGTATCGACGTAGCGGCGTAACTTCTCTTCGGCGCCGGGCCCCGGATCTGTTGCGACCACGTCAAATCCGCGGGCCAGGTACAGCGCTGCCCAACTCCCGCCGATGAGTCCGGTTCCGACAATCGCAATCCGATTGATTGGCTTGTTGAATGGCACGATATGTTCTCCTTGTAAGTTCGGTTGCCACTTGTTCTCTTGCACGGTTCCTGCCACTGATTGGGAACCGTGATAAGACAATGCAAGTAGTTGAAGGACAGGGATATAGCGGACGAACATGACCGCAGAGACTCGCAATGTTTTTTGCCGGAGTGATAACCCGTTATCGCGTGCCGGCGGGCCGGCATCCGTCCCCCGAAATTCAGGAAATATATTGTTCCGTATGTCAGGGGGATTGAAGTGATTGCGGGGTGTTGAGATATGGGTATCGTTCGCCATCAAAAAGACCCGAGCGATGCGAGGTACTCGCACCGCCCGGATCGGCGGGAAGGAAGCCCGCCGGCGATCTTCCGTGATTTGGATAGGATCTACGGCTGAATCAGCGGCATCTGCGAAGCCAATTGCAGATCAATCATCAGGCTTATCCGCCACTCGATTTGAAAGAATATTGCAGCCGTTTTGCCCGAAAGCACCCGATGGAAAACGGGGAAGTATTTCAACCGCAGCCGGTTCACGGACTCGTCGACGGCGGCGCGTCCTCTTACATAGGCCTCCGCCTGCTCGTCGGTCATGGTTGTGTAATTCCGGGCGTAGTCTTTGATAAGCGCGACCTTGGTGTCGTTGATTTTGCTCAAGTCGGTTGTGTACTGATCGTAGATGGGCCAGAATTTCACGGCTTCATCGTCGGTGAGGTCCAGATTGGCGGCAACGATCTGCTTCCTGAGGGAGCGCACATCCTTGCGCAGCATCTCAATGTATTGATCGGCGCTCGGTTCAGAGAGCGGCTGGGCAACCGGTTGAGAAGTGGCGTCCTGGCCGCAGGCCACTCCGGGGCCTGCGATGAGGGCAGTGAAGACCACCGCTGTACAAATGAGTAATTTAAGATTCATGTGCATCGTGAGAGTTTCCTTTTCAGATTGGTAATTGGAGGTTTAAGCCGAGCCACCTTGCTCCCGGACCGCATCATCCTCCTCAAAAATGCCGTCGGGTTGGTTGCACCACGGGCCTGCAGCTATCGCAATGGAATCGGTCCCCACCGGGTCTCCGAAACTATCGCCAAAATTGTATGAATGCCTATCGTCCGAATTTGTCATCTGGAACTCCTTGATCGTTTCTCTGGCTGCGAAATCAACTGCAGCCTGTTCATTCCGCCCCGCTCATTAGGCGGCTTTCTTCGCTATTCTTCAGACTCAACTCAATCGGCACCTTCCTCTCCCTGATGCAGCAGTCGTCCGCCGTCGAAATAATCAGGCGATAGCGAAGCGGATGCGTTACCGCATCTGAGCCGCAGGTTGCGCACCGCCCGTGGATGTCCAGCCCCGCGGTCAGGCGGCAGCTCACGCAGAAGAACTCGTTGGTTCGGACAGTTGCAGGCAATTAAGCACCCCGCCATTCCCATCCGCACTCGCAGCGAATGGAGTCGATCACCCTCAACTTCCTGAGGACTGCTTTGCATATCGCGCACGATCTCATCCACATGAACGTCAGCTCCTCAACGCCCCTCCAGCCGAA